>Ga0210244_100113_pt1 | contig 65252 bp, 36 predicted proteins | sample ChrtobMetaP3_0mM_FD_155473 | JGI IMG/M metagenome (GOLD analysis project Ga0210244, IMG submission 155473) | Chrysochromulina tobin associated microbial communities from unialgal haptophyte culture, Seattle, Washington, United States - P3_0mM | ecosystem: Host-associated > Algae > Haptophytes >...
GGCACGGCAGGCACGGCAGCCGTCGTTGCCGCCGCCGCCGCCGCGGCAGCGGCAGCGGCAGCCTCCTTTGCGGCTTTCTTAGCGGCCTTCTTCGCCGACTCGGCCGGAGGCGCAGCAGGAGCGCGGAGCGGGCACGGGCGTGGAAGCCGGCGGTGCGGATGCGGCTTGGCCGTCGTCGCTTTTCTTCGCCTTCTTCTTTGGCGGCGCCGGCGGCGGCGCGTCGCTCAGGACGACGGGTGTCGTCGTCGTCGGCGGCGGCGGCAGCGGCGGCGGGGCCGGGGCCGGGGCCGGGGCTGGCGGCGCTGCGAGTTGTGCGGTGGCCTCTTCCCTTTTCCGGCGCTTCTTCTCTTGTTTGGCCTCGTACCTGGCAATCTCCTGCTCGGTGGGCACACGCCCGAGCTTCGCCTTGAGCTTCGTGACGCTCTTGGATTCCGATTCCGACATTCCGCGGCGGACGGGGCTCAATGGACGGAGGCGTGGCCGACAAGTACCAAATACGAAAATTGGGTTGGAAAGCTGCATGCCTTAATTGGTTCGCGTCCCTGAGGGTGATTTTGATTTTAAAATGCCGAAGCGCGCGGACTATGTTTAGTTTGCTACCGCAGGCTTCCCCACCCCCGTGCGGTGCCGGGCTGGCGGCCGCCGCCCCCGATGGCGATCTGCACCAAGGACTGCATCGGTTCCCCATCGGAATACTTGTACCCTCGTACGCCTCGGACGGCGATTGCAACAGCGGCGCCCCCCTCAAACTTGACGGTGCGCCAAGTTGCCTACTGTACAGGTGGTCTCTTTCTCTCTACCCCATGAGGGAAGTTGAGCTCAGTTCCCACAAAGCATGACATGAGCCCGCCTCTCTTCACCCTACAATCAGGGACTTGAGCTTTACAGAGACTTGCTGGGGACCTCTTACGAGCAGGAATATTTGCACACCTGTTTCACACCGGGAGGTTGCCCGCTGCATCGGCGACGATAACGTTTCCCTCGTGGTCTATTCGCACCTCGAAATGCACCGGCATTACTTTGCGCTTCGTGGTGAAGAACTCGTGTGTGCCAGAGAAGCGAAAGATGGTCGCGGATTCATCAGTGGACAATAGATCCATCGTCAGACTGCTCCGTTCATGGACATAGGTGAGCACGACGTCTGATGTCACCAGCAGCTCGGCGATTACGTCTAGCGGCAGCACTGCGGGCATGCGCAGGCTGCCGATCCTCGATGTAGCGCCTGCTTGCAGATTCGTCGCATCTACCACCGTAAGCTGGTCCGAAGAAAACACGTTCGCGTCGGCGACAATGCGCGCATGGTCGCCCTCGCCCTCGAACCAGAAGACTGCACGCCCATTAGGCTGCACAAAGTGACCCACATAATCAACCGGCTGTGCAGATCCGATAATCTCTGACACGGCAAAGGCAGTGTGGAAGTCGTGCACAGTGGTATGCTGCCGATGTGCCCTGAGCATTGACAGGCATTTTGAGCGCTCCACAGTACGCGGGAGCAGCATGCGACGGTCGCTCGTGAACATAGATTCCTATGCACAGTTTCATTATGAATACACACAACACGTAAGCAGCACAGCCGTGAAAACAATACAAGGACAAAAAGGCCATGCACAGTTTCACACTCACGAAAGTTTGTGAAGCACTCCAACTTTCAACTTGCTACCGGGTATACTTGTATCTGACGGGCTCGTCACGTTCATGATTTGAAGTCCGCACCGCGTCAGAATGACCATCGTGTTGGAGCCAGTGCCTTCCACTATGACCATCGTGATGGAGCCAGTGCCTTCCACTATTTTTGCAGCCGCTTTCGCCACAACCAGGGACTCTACCGTTACCACTACGGCCGCTTCCACCATCACCGTGGCCGCTTCCGCCACCGCCGGGGACGCTTCCGCCTCCGCCGGAGTTGCTGCCGCCACTGCGGATGATCGCGCAGCTGCCGCTCCTGCTTCTGCGAATGTGGATGCTGCTGGCGCGGCCTCACTACCGCGTCCTCAAAAGGTGGGCCTTGGCGGCGCCTGGCGAAAGCGCCTTGGAGGTATGCTCGTCGGCAGCCGCACCATCCATGTGCTGAGGACGAGGACCCGCCTGAGAAAGGTCGACAAGAGCAAGGTCGTCTTTACCGAGGGCGCAGCGATCTGGCAGCAAGGAGATGATGCACTCTACACCGACGACGCGATGCGCCAGCGCGCGGCCGTGCGCCACAACCCAGAGGTGCTCGAGTACCTGCACCTCTGGTGGACGACGGCGCTGAACAGCATGAAGCGGAGCAAGGCGAAGGCTGTCGGCGCCGTCGGCGAGCCGCGGCTCAGCAAGCAGTACTATGTCGTGATGATGAAGAAGATGTACAAGGCGATGATTGAGGAGTATGACGAGGAGGACGCAGAGGAGTGCGCGGAGGAGGATTGGGAGCATGACGCGGGTGGCGCGGACACGCTCAGCCGCGAGGGCTTCTGTGACGCGATCTTTGAGACTGCGGACACTTGGACGAAGACGTGCGAGGCGGCCGAGTACGCCGCCTTCCTGCGCGCGCTGCACGCGCGGCTCGCGCAGCTGGGCCCCGACGGGAAAAACTACCTTTGGAAGGATGACCACGCCATCGAGTTCGATCCTCAATTCGACGACGAGGCGCTTCAATCGCCCGAGAAGCAGCGGCTGACTCCAGCGGCGAGCCCTCGACGCTCGCTTTCCCCTGGGCGCGGGAGCAGCAGCACGCGCCGCGCCGGCGCTGGAGCGCGGCGCGGCTTTGGTGCGTCCGGGCTGCACTGGTTGCGGCTGTATCGCCCCTACGAAGAGGACAAAGACTTTGGGTCGCGTACGGAGCTCGTCGATATGCCTCTCGGCGCCGCCCTCGTCGCGAAGACGGAGCACGGCGAGCGTGCGGTGAGCTTCAGCGGCGAAGAGTGGCAGGGCTTTGGCGTGCACGGATTGCGGTTCTCGCACTTCGTCAAGGCGCTGGATCAGGGCAGGGATGCGTGGTTCATCCCGGCTGCCGAGCTCGAGAGCGCCGTCCCGGAAGGGGTGCGAACGAACGCGGCGACGACGCCTCTGGGCCGGCTGCTGAACATGATGTCGCCGGCCCGCATGAAGTCGGCGAAGAAGCGGCCGCCGCCCTTGAAGACGCCGCGACCCGACCCGGGTAGTCGCGCGCCTTACTTTTCCAAGAGCGGCCCACGGCAGGCTCGCGAGGCCCGTAACGTCGCCAAAGGGTTCGCCGCGGCAGCGCCCGCCACGGCGCGACCCTCGACGAGCGAGCTCAGCGCGGGCGCCCACGACGGCGCGAGCGTTCGGGCCGCAGTCGTCAACGTAGGTTTCGACGGGCCGGGCGCTCCACCACGGCAGCAGCCAGCACCGCGCCCCCTCCTCCTAATCCCGCGTGGCCCTGCTGCAGCCTCGGGCTTCCGAAGCGCGATGAACACAAGCTTCGGCTTCGCGTGGGCCACCTCCCCATTCGCAGGCGGCGGCTCGAAGGGCACGAGAGGCGATCCCGTACCCGTCAGCGGGACACTGCCCGCAGCTGGCCGCCACGTCATGAGTGCAGGTGGCTCGACAACGTCCACGGGGCACGCACTTGGCCCTTCTGCACTCGCGACGACGGTGGCGGCGAGGGGCACGGAGACCTCGAAGCAGGGGGTGTCGAGCTCGACCGAAATTTGGATCCTGCCCCAGCAGCCCATGAGTGGCGGCGCGCCGCGCATTCCGCCCGTCTCTCTCTCGAGGCAGTCAACCGACCAAAGGGCAGAAAGTGCCATCCGTAGCCTCGGCGCGCACATGGGGTTGCGCCCACTCTCGCTGCCGCGCTCCCCGTGGCGCTCGCAACGGCCGGCCACGGCCAATGGCGGCTTTGCGCAGGCGCAGGCCGCTCGCGCCACGCTGCCCGCATTGGTGCAGCCACCTCGCACCGCGCAGCCCGCCCTCCTGCAGCCAGGCGCCGCCGCGTGCAGCTTTGCTTCGACGTACCAGTCGTTGCGGCCAGCACCGGTCTTGTCGATGGGGCCGGCGGGGCCTGCCATGATTTATCAATGATTAAAGTCATAAAGTGAAGGTCACTATAGACAGGTCACAGGAGTCGACGCCGGCTGGGAGTTCACTCTCAGTTGTTAGAGGGGGTCCCCCAAGAGTTGTCCATTAATTTAGTTCGCCGAGCGGTCGCCCCCCCGTTACGCCGTTGGCGTTGGCCGTTGCGCGCGAGAACATACACCGGTAACACGAGTGTGTGTTTCACGGGAATCCCTGCAGAGAAGAATGTGTAGCGGTGGAGCGGTCTCTGAGATGTAGAGAGTAGAGCCATGAGTAGCAGTCGAGTTATTATCGAGTTATAGTAGATAGCTCAGCACCTCAGTCGCACACACCCGAGGGAACTAGACGAATGTGCTTCTTGGTGTCTGGATTCGAAAAATGAAGTTTAAGGGGATCGTGTCTGACTCCAGAAATTTGCATCCCTCTCCCCTACTATGTACGTGTACTCTTTGGGCCGGCTTTTGTTACCGGCTCGATCTGGGGGCGGCCTCTTCTGAGTCGGCCGCGGGGTGCGGTCGGCTCCGGGCTGCGGCTGTTGAGTCGGCCGCGGTTTCGGTCGTCGCGCTGTTGTGCGGGTTGTGTGTGTTGGTGGGTCAACCTGGGTTTGGATGGTTGTGAGGTTCGTCTGTGTGATCCGTGTGCCCGTGTGGAGCGCCCGTGTGTCCCACGTGTGTGTGTCCCGTGTGTGTCCCGGCTCCCCCGGTGTCTTTTTACCGGCTCGATCCATGTTCAAGTCAGCTTGACTTGACGTGATTCGACATCTATTTTAGGAACGGCCTGCAACAGGATCATTTATGTATTTAGAGCTGCCGAGATAAGGCAGGTCGGCGCCTTGTAAAGCCGGCTTCCTTCGCGGACGATTGGCGCTTGCACCTTGCGAGGTGTGGCAGAGGATGACAAGCGGGCAAGCGGACCTGCTAACGCTTGCTGCGGAACAGGGCGATGCCGAGGCGCAGTACGAACTTGGAGTCATGCACTTGGGCGGACGCGGTGTAGCCCAAGACGATAAGCGGGCTGCGTCACTATTCGAGCTCGCAGCGGACCAGGGTCATGCCGAGGCGCAGTGTTATCTTGGAGTTATGCACTTGGGCGGACATGGTGTAGCTCGAGATGATAAGCGGGCTGCGGCGCTGCTCAAGCTTGCTGCGGACCAGGGTCGTGCCTTGGCACAACGCCAACTTGGAGGCATGCACTTTTCTGGACAAGGAGTGGCCCAAGATGATAAGCGGGCTGCGGAGCTGCTCAAGCTCGCTGCGGACCAAGGCGATGCCGAGGCACAGTCTTATCTTGGAGTCATGCACATGGGCGGACGCGGTGTAGCCCAAGATCATAAGCGGGCTTCGGCGTTGTTCAAGCTTGCAGCGGATCAGGGTCATGCCGAGGCGCAGCGCCAACTTGGACGCATGTACCGTGACGGACGCGGTGTAGCCCAAGATCATAAGCGGGCTGCGGCGCTGTTCAAGCTCGCAGCGGACCAGGGCGATGCCGAGGCGCAGCGCCAACTTGGACTCATGCACCTTGGTGGAGAGGGTGTGGCCCAAGATTATAAGCGGGCTGCAGAGTTGTTCAAGCTCGCTGCGGACCAGGGCGATGCCGATGCGCAGTGTTATCTTGGAGTCATGCACTTGGGCGGACGCGGTGTAGCCCAAGATCATAAGCGGGCTTCGGTGTTGTTCAAGCTTGCAGCGGACCAGGGTCATGCCGAGGCGCAGCGCCAACTTGGACTCATGCACCTTGGTGGAGAGGGTGTGGCCCAAGATTATAAGCGGGCTGCGGCGCTGTTCAAGCTCGCAGCGGACCAGGGCGATGCCGATGCGCAGTGTTATCTCGGAGGCATGCACCTTGGTGGACACGGCGTGGCCCGAGATGAGAAGCGGGCTTCGGTGTTACTCAAGCTTGCAGCGGACCAGGGCCATGCCTTGGCGCAATGCCAACTTGGAAACATGGCTGCGACCCGGCACAGCACCTCATCATGCGCCGCAGCAGCGTCCAGTGCAGTTGGCGCGTCTGTCGTGGCTGGCGGCGCTCGAGGCGGCCTCTCACGCGAGGACGAGCAAGCACGCGCCGATGCGATGATGGCACGTCTCCTCGCTGAGGAGGAAGCGAGAGCCGAAGCGGAGGCCGTAAAGGCGTCCAAGAAGGGAAGGAAGAAGGCGAAGAAGGGTAAACCGGCGACCACAGCCGCAGGCGAGGCGGCCACCAGCTTGTCGGCCTCGCAGTTAGAGCCGACGGAAGCGGAGGTGGTGGCAGAAGAGGTGATCGAGAAGGAGGAAGTGGAGGCGACCGCTGCAGCAGAGGCGGGGCGAGGTGGGCGCGGCCCGACCACCGTGCATCCGCCGCCCCCTGCCCCTGCGCCGCCAACGGCTCCAGCACCGGCTCCAGGTTCAATGCCAGCGGAGAGGCATCTGACGCTTGCAGACGTGGGCAACATCACCGGCCGTGTGCATGACGAGGTGCCCGAATCGACCATCGGTGGCCAGACAACGTGCATCGTGTGCATGGTGGGACCCAAGTCGCACCTTGCGGTGCCGTGTGGCCATCAGCTGGCGTGCGAGCGCTGCACGGCCAAGATGAAGATTTGTCCGTACTGTCGCGAGTCCGTCCAGCTATGGGTGATGGCGCGTGTGGTGTAACCTGAACCTTGCGGCGAAACATGGGCAGAGGCGGAGTCACGGAGACACTGTGTAGAGGGGACAGGTACTATGAGGCTTCTTGTTGTGGCCGTTGTGCACGGGGAATCTCACGTCAATCTTCAGTCGCGCAGATCGCCCCTGGGTGTGGAAGACCGGCTCGGACCCAGATCCAGCGGTTTTCTTCTGCGAGTAATCAGCACATCGTGGTACGTGGTAGGCCTCGGGCCTGCTTCTAACATCTAAGCGACTGTTGAACCCCAGACGATCAAAGGTTCAAAGCCAAGATTGAAGATACGCCGCGCGACACAGTCACGCACTTTGTGGTCTGTGACGCGCGAGAACCATACACGGAGAGACCGCCGGGCGGACGGATACTTCCCGCCAAGGAATCACGAACAGGTTTCGTTCGTCCTCTCTCTATAGCATGAGTGGCGACCCCGACCGACACATCCTGGGGTAATCTCCCCCTGGATCCTCTGCCGCTCGCACCCCCCCTCTCCGCTCCCCTCTAGGTACCCTTTGGGTTAATTCAGTGCACACCGGACCTGAAAAATAGTTAGAAATGAGATCAGATGTCGTACGTGCGCTAGGCCAGGGCGGTTCGGGTTAGGGTTAGGGGTTCGGGTTTCAGTAGGCGAGGGTGTTAAAGGAGTAACATGCACGAGCAGTGTCAGACCGTCGTGTACGTGTTGGACGCAGAGTGCGCGAACAAACAGTACATGTATCAAAATGAGCGCCGAAACCGCAATGAGGAACGTAACGGAACTTTTATATGAAGAGGGCGCCGTTGTGGGCACAGTTATTCCCCGTAATACCCCGTACTATCTTCCGAAGGATATAGTCTCCGCTAAATAGAACGTCCGGAATTTACAAGTTAATACTTATCTTCTCGTATAGCCGCTTAAAACGTGTATAACGTCATACACGTTCTAAAGGTGGTTCCTTGCTGCATCGCACTTGCACTCACCCGAACCCACCACACACACCTTCCATGACTCCCAAACAACTGACGCTCTGCGCTGGCACGTCGCAATCTCGCAAAATGATGCCTTTTCGAGTCTCGCCAGAGGCCAGCACTCACAGGCGCACTGGGCTTGTCGTTGTGGAAGCCACGGAGCACGAGCTGAGCACCTGGTTCGCGCCGCGCCTGCGAAAGCCAAAGTACCGAGACACGGAGTCGAGAGCGCCCTCTTCGTTGAGCGCCATCGTCAGCTGCTCCTCGAGCGCGGCGGCGGGCGTGCGCTTGGCCGCCTGTACTGTCTGCACGACGGCGCGTTTGCGCTCGAGCTCGAAGTGTTTGGCGCTCTTCCCCTCCTCTTTGAGACGCTCGCGCTCAAGCCTGCATTCGGCTGCGTCGGCAGCGCACTTGGCCTGCCATTGCGCCTGCGCCTCCGCAATCGACGTCTGTGATGCCCTCTTCGCCTCCAGTGCGTTCGCAAGGTACTCGATCTCATGGTCATACGTTCGCTGTTTCCACTGCTTGACCTCGTGCTTCACAGCCGCGGCGGAATGATAGCGCTCGTTGGCGAAGAGCTGTTTGGCGTATAGGTCGCCGTTGCTGCGCGAGCGCACGTCCGCTGCCTGCTCGTCCTTCTGCCGCTCGATGTCCTCGCGCGTCGCCTTGGTCAGCTGCTTCAGCTCCTCGCTCATGACTCGGCACTCGTCACGGGATGTCGCCTGCTGCTTGGCTTCCGCGTCACGCATCTTCTGCTGCTTCTCCTTGTGCTCCCGGTGGAGCTGCCGCCCATGAAATTCCCATTGATGCTGCCAGTTGGCGCGCCTCAAACGTTGGATCTCGAGCTCCTCGCGGATCTCGGAACCGACGAACGCTTTGGCCTCCCGGCGATCGTCAATGGCGTCCTTGACCCGCTCCTGGCCATAGCGGCGCGCGGCTTTGAGCCTTTGGCCGTTGGCACGGAATGCGCGCTGATGATCGAGCTTCCTCTCGGCAATGACCAAGCTCTGCAAGCGGACGGCCGTGCCCTTGGCCGCATTTTCTGCCAGGGCCAGGATGGCCACGCACTCGGCTCGCGAGACCGTCGCCCACTGCTGAGTAGTGTCGTCCTTGGTTGCACCGTTCAGGTCAAGAAAGGAGCCAATGTGCTGCAGAAATTTTCTGCCACGGGTGAAGAGCCCCTCTCCTTCCTCCTCGGGAGAACCGGCCAAGCCACTCTCCCCTCCATTCATTTTCGGAAAAGAAACTTACTTGTTAAAAATTAGAACTTATATGTAACGGTATTTGTTAATTTGCATGCAGCTCAAGCTACTCGCGATAAAGTCCCAAGTCGTCGTCCTCGACCCCGAATTCTTGCAGGATCGCCGCGATGTTGTGCATCGCGCGCACGGCGTCATTATGACCATGCTGTGCTGCCACCGACTCCTCCTCGGAGTGCGCAGTGACGTGGAGCTTGGGGCATGCATAGCACGCGCACAGCCGCGGGTCGCGCCGTTGCGCTTCTGAGAATGAGCAGTTGCCCGTATCCGTGTCCTCCAGGCTGGCCAGTTGGTCGAAGCGCGCGAGGCTCTGAAAGTAGCCGAGGGGCGCGACAGTGTACGCGCCGAGGAGCACCGAGGCTCCGATGAAGAAGGTGCCCGCTATGATGCTGGTGCCCGTCGAGTTGGCGAGCGCGAGGCACTGAACGACGAGGGAGAGGCCGAGCACCTGCCCGAGGCGCCAACGGAACGTGAGCATCATCTCCTGGTCCACAGACGGGCAAGAATTCGAGTGCCAGTGGCGCAGTGCGAAGCGGGTGCAGATCCATTTGAGGGCTAGCCCGAGCGCGGTGAGTAGGTACGCAATCGGGAACAGGGGGCCCAGGAGGAGCCCCATCGAGAACGCGACGAACGCATACGAGTACGCCGCGCCGAGGTCGAGGGGCTTGGGCTGCCAGAGCCGCTTGAGCGTGCGTGGCGAGTAAGCGAGCCTCGAGTGTATGTACTTGGCGAGGATGGCGCTTGGGTTGAAGGCGTTCTGCACGTCGACTATGTAGCCGCACACGATGAGCAGCGCGGACGTTGCGATGAGCCCCCCTGGTTCATACCACGCCTGACTGCCCACGTCACCACCCGAGAGTAAGACAGCCGTCGTAAAGGGAAGGAACACGGAGTTGGTGACGAGGCCGAGCGAGAGCTTTGAGAAGATGCTCGACTGCTCTAGCGCCTGTGTGTCCTGAGCCTCCCAGTGCACCATTGCCACCGTCACCATCCGGATGATCACATTGAAGGCGATCGTGACGATCATCACGCCGAGCGTCGTCGCGGGCTCGACCACGGGACTCCATCCGCCCAGGTCGGCCATGCCAAAGTACGCTTGAGCGATCTTTGCGGCCAGGAGGGCCACGGCCCCGGCGAGCACGATCATGAGGATCGCGAGAGTGCCGAGGAGCACCATCACGCGCTCGTGGGCCTGATCGAGCTCGAGTGCCTCCCAAATAATCTCGCGAGGCTCGGGCGCTGCCTGCACGACGAGCCCATCACCGAGCTTCTCGAATCCGAGGCAATAGTGGAGCGAGTCGACTGTCTCGAGCATGAACGTCTCACACCCCTCGGCGACCCGACTGGACGCCATCGCCTCGCGCAGCTCGCGCTCCGCGTGCTCCACGGCCGCCCTCGCGACCTCCACCGCCTTGGGAGATGCGAGCTCGAGATCGAGCACCGCCTTGGCGGCGGCAGAGGCGTTGGCGAGCACATTGCCGGCCTTAGCAGGCGGGTTGAAGAGCAGATAGAAGCGGTTGCGATCGAGCTCATGCTCAAAGACGACGAAGGCGTGCCCAGTCGACTCCTCCTCCTCCGAAGCGAGAAAACGGAGCTGCGCACGGAGCCGTTCGAATCTGGGCACCAGATTGGCGAGCGCCGTCCTGGTCGCGTCGCACGGCTTGCGCCGCGCGAGCAAAAAGGCGCGCTGGCACGCGAGCTCGTCGACAACCTCCTCGAGCCTCAGGATGGCCTCCGCCGTCACCTTCTCCTCCCTGCAGCGGCGGGCGACCTCGACGTGATGCACCTGCATGCAATGAGCGAGGCAACCACTGGCAATAAGTGGTAATCAGTGGCAATCAGATGCGACCTCGACGTGATGTACCTTGCCCTTGAAGTAGCCGGGCTGCCGCAGGTAGGTGAGTCTCTCGATGTTCGCCTTGAGTCGCTGTGGAGAGGATGGCATTTGGTGGCACGCAGACACGGCAGACACGATGGCATGGGCACATGGCGAGCAGGGTACGGAGGCACACAGAGGCATGCAGTGGTATTCAGTGATAATTCAGTGGCACTCAGTGGCCATCAGAAGCACTCAGAAGCACTCAGAAGCATTCAGCGACACTCAGCGGCACTCAGCGGCATATCAGTGGCATATCAGTGGCACTCAGTGGCACTCAGAAGCACTCAGAAGCACTCAGTGGCACTCAGTGGCACTCAGTGGCACTCAGAAGCACTCAGAAGCACTCAGAAGCACTCAGAAGCACTCAGTGGCACTCAGTACGCACCTGCAACAGCTCGTGGGGGGGCAAGCTTTCGTCGAGCCCCTTGATCCAGAGGGCATAGTCGGCCGTCGTGATCATTGCCTCGTCCTCGGCCTTGGCCATCGTGCCCGCTAGCCATCGGATGCGCACGAGGAAGAGGATGACAAGCACGATGCACAGCAGCATCGAGAGCATCGAGAAGTCCGACCAGGGAGTGGTCCCGCTACCCGTGGGCTCGCTACCCGCGCACCAGCGAGCCGTGGAGACCTCGACGAGCAGCCCGGACTTCCCAGTGGATACAGTGGGATGCTCGAGAGCATCGAGGACAGTGGGGTGCTCGGCGAACATGCCCATCGGCAGCACCGCCTGATGCAACGAGCATGGAGCACGGAGCTGCAATCAGACGCAAGCAGATGCAAGGAGACGCGCAAGGAGACGCAATCAGAGCCACTTACCTGATCGCAGCGAGCGAGCACCCTCGTGTCGCAGTCGCGGTACTCGTTGCACCCGCCGAGCGAGCTGCCTAATATGGAGCCTTGGACGACCTTCCAAATCGAGGCGTGCTGAAAACGGCGAATGGGGAGTCCCTCCCACCCGCATTCCGCTGGCGGGAACTTGAGCTTCGCCTCGAGGTGCTTCAGCTCGGCCTTGGACGCATTGCCCAGGTTGGTCAGGGCTTGATAGCCGGCCACCGTCGAGCCGGCGTCGCGGCAGGCGGCGCGCGCCTCGCTGCGCATCAGGTTGTCGCGGATCGTGGGCAGCGAGAGCATGAACAAGGCCGTGAACACGAGGGCACCCTCGAGAGCCACCCTCATGAAGAGGCTCAGCGCCACGGGCACCGCGTAGTTGAAGTCGTTGTCGCCAGTTCGGGGCACCACCGGGATGCGTGCGAACCTCTGACTTGACGCCTCGTCCTCCCAAATCAGCTCATCGTCCTGCAGACGCAGCGTGATGGGCCGGGGTAGGGTGGAGATCAACGTGGCGACCTCGGCAGCGGAGAGCCGGATGCTCTGCGCGTTGATCGCAATGATCGTGCTACGCGGCGCGATCCCTTGCTCATTTGCCGGCGAGTCGGGCAGCACGCGGTCGATGCGCACGGCCCCGAGCGCCGTATCGGTAAGGACGAGCCCAATGCTGCTGCAAGTGAAGGTGTAGTCCCTGATGCCGGTTCGATGGTGGTCGCTCGTGTATGTCGCATCCTTGTCGCTGATCACATACGCGCGGACGTGCTCGCCCATGGACGCCTCCTTGGCCTCGGCGAAAGCCGCGGGCGGCAGCCGAGGAGGCATGAGTCGGTCGCGATAGCAGCAACAGCACGTGAAGGCGATGAGCAGCAGGAGTGCGACCGTCCCTATGACTATGAATGTAATGTTGTGCGAGGCGAGGACCAATCCGTCGCTAGCGCTGGCAACCCCAGCGCTAGAGTTCGTATCATTGACTAAAGGGGCACTGGCGACCCCAGCGCCGGAGCTCGTATCATTGACCGAATTGAGGTGATGGCTGTGCACCGGCCATCCTCTTGGCGCTGCCAGTGCCGATAGCGGCTCCGCGGCATCCTGTGCGATGAGCTCGGTGGCAACGCGGTGGAGACCTAGCAATAGCGGATCAGTGCGCTGGAAGTTTTCCGGCGGCACCATTAACCGCAGTGAGGGTTCGAGCACCACCATTCGCTCCTAAAATGTGTTTCCATAAATGGAAAAGTCCGACATGCATTTCCGCATGGCCGCCGACTCCCCGGGGGGGGCACGGAGAGGAGTTGAACTGCTCTGTGTTAGAAATCACTCAGAGAAACATTCACATTTCACTTAGCGTTTTGTGACAAGGCTGTGTTTTCATTGTGTTACGGTGTCGAATTCTAAACATTGGCTGTGAAAAATGGCCACGCCCACGGGTCGAGCCCGCCTCCTTGACGGCAGCGCCCCCAAGGGACCCTTTACGTGGCTCCGGCGCCTCCCCATCCCCTCCAGCGACCCTCGAAACACTTCCTTCTTTGCCTTCCAAATCCCCCAACTCTTCCCTGTTACCCTCGCCCTCGACCTCCTCCTCTTACCGCCTACACAAGGGGAAGGCAACATTACCCACTGCACCGCCTGTTCCACCGTTGCCCAACCCTGCGGATACCCCCTCGTCGGCCCTGGCGATCGACACTTTGTTCACTGTCCCCATGGCCTGAGACTCCATACCACTTCTCACGATCCCTCCGTTCAAGCCCTTGTTCCCTTTCTTGATGCTATCCTTGGCGAATCGCGAGTTACCGCGGAACGAGGCGGCCAGGGAGGCCAACGAGCTGTCGACCAATGGATGCAAAACAACCCCATTTCGCACGCCCCTGATATCATTCTACGTGACTACGATGGACCCAACTCCTACGTTCTCATCGATCTCAAGACCCTTGACGCGGCTGCTCCGACGCACATCACAGCCCACCATTCTGACCGCTCGCGAATGAAGGCCCATCTCGCTATTGCATCCCACTCACGCCGCAACCAATATCATGACATTGGGCCCAATATGCGATTAGTCATCATTGCAATCAGTACGTGTGGAGCCATCAACGATGAAGGAATCGCCTTCATAGCCAACCTTGCCAAACGCACAGACAACTCCATCCCCCCAACCCTTCTCGAACAAGCCTCTTGGGCCACGCCCAGGCTTGCCCCGATGATACGAATGGCCTTATGCTTTGCCGTCCGACGAGGCCTCGCTACTGCTGTCTACCGTTGGTGGAGACGATTCCCAGCCCTTGACCCGCGACCCCCACCACCCCCACACCCGCCACAACTTTTGCCGCCCCCTTTCCCACCTTCGTTCTCACCGCCTCCCTCACCGCCGTCTTCACCGACTCCTTTCGATCCCCCTGCTGATGCCTCCCACGTCATGATGACCGAACCCACCCCCATCATCACCGATGCCCAACCCCAGCCTCCTCAACACCCCTCCCTAGACCCCCGCGAGCATCAGGGGCTGATCTCACGACTTTTTGTTACTGAGCGCCACTCGACTCTCTTAGAATCTGAACTCAAGTCCCTTGACCTCGAGAATCAGCGCCTCAAGTCACGCCTTGAAGTTCTCGAAGCCGACGCCATCCGCCTCAACCTCGAAAACGACCGACTCTCGACGAAAATTGATGAGGCGATTTACATTCAGTGGCACAGCACTGACTACATCAACACGCAACTCGCTCAACGAGCTGATGCACTCCATCGATTTCGCATTCGCGAAGACGGCATCTTTTGCAACTGCTGCGCCCTCCTTCGCCTTCCTGACCATTTCTTCCCAGCAATGCTTGCTGATCGAGTACCCCCTTCCCGGCGTCGATGCGTCTTTTGCGTCCAAGTGGTCAGGACGAACTTCGACTGCTTTGGACGTGACTTCTTTACCCCCCCTGGCTTCATCATGCCCCGCCCTCACCCTTCTGACCTGCAACGCCTTTCTGATCTCCACCGTTGCTACTCGTGCGCTTCCATACGCCACGTCTCGATGATCTTCCCAGTTTTCGATGCTCACGTCCCGGTTGACCTTGCCCCCCTTGATTCCCAAGCTCTACTCCTTGCTCCCCTCTCCCGTGATGCCCCCCGCGCCCACACCACTAGCCGGAAGTTCCCTATTTGTGTCTTCTGCAGACGTGACCTCCTCCACGGTCATAGCGCTCCCCCCAGACCGCCACGATCCCAGCCTTACGAGTCTATCCCCGATTGGGAGCCTGATCCAGACAACCCAGGTGATTGTGACTCCTCTGATGATTTTGATGACCCTGACGGCCACGACCACGAGGGTCACTTCTAAGCCCCATCCCCCTGATTAGTTCGAACGTTGGCAAGTGATCTGACTGCCTCCTCTCCCGCTGACCAGGCTGGTCAGACGTGATGGCGAGTGATAGCGAGTGACCTGACTGCCTCCTTTGCTACTGATCAGGCTGGTCGGACCGCGCCCTTACCAGCCTGCTGACTCAGGTGCGGATCACTTTGAACGCGTACACCTAGCCCGGGGGGTTGGGCAGGCACCAGGCGACTCTGTGCGAAGGATGCATGAGGGGCTTGCCTCCTGGAGGAGCCCCGTGCTATACACCTGACCACTTTGCCCTCTCTTGCCGCAGCTAGGGCCTCCCTTTTTTACCCAAGGCACGGCAGTGGGCGACGTTGGCTGGGTTTGGACATGAAGAGCACGCCCGATCCTTTTTCAGGGTGCTTCGATCCATTCCGGTGATCAACGTGCTCACGTTCCGAGTGATCCCGTCCTGATCTCACTCGGGCCGTCAAGGTAAGCGATCCCGCATCGATCTCGCTTCGCCGCCGAAGGCTTTTTGGGGCCCCACGACCTGCACAACGCGTCTCGGCTCTTTTTTTCCACCCGCAGAGGCGTGGTTTTGACCGAGACATCGAGGCTCAGCGTGATGGAGCGCTCATTGTTTTTCCTGAGGCTCAGAGTTATGAGCGCTCACTTTTTTGGCCTGCCTGGCTGTATCGTTTCCTTCCTCGAGGCACATGTGGAGCTCCTTGGGTGATTGCCCCTCGGAGGGGAGAGCTGAAGAGGGCCCCTGTCTCGAATCTGGCTCTATGCCAGGCCGTTGGCATGCGCGAGGACGGACGGAGCTCGCGTATCTTCAGGGGGTGGCGACATGCACGATTCAGTTCGACACTCGTTGCCCCCTGGCTCGCCCATCTGGGGGTTCACCGCCCACGTTGGCGGGCGCACTCCCTCCCGAGTTCATATATGGGGCCTGCCCTTCTTCTCTTTCTTTGGCTGTATCTCAGCTCTCTGCCTACATGTGTCTCAGTCCGGTGTCCTGCTTTGTATTGTATTGTCTTCACAGCTGTCCTCCTTACGTGTGTGTGTGTATTAAGGTAGTCCGCTCGCACTCATTAGGGTAATTTTGGAAATCAGCCCTACATAAATCAATGAGTCCCAAGGCCCCCGGGGCGGGGGAGGGTGGGGAAAGAATGGACAACGGTGAAGCCAAACAGTGAAAATAAGCTGGTTCGAGTCTCAGGGGGCACTTCCCGCGCTTGCTTTTTTAGGCGAAATTAGGGTTTTGGGCTGGTTTGTGAACTAGAGTATGGGAATTCCACGTTCGATTCTGAAAGTTTTGAGCTAGAACTCAATGGGAGTGCGTGGGACACCTCTGGCTTGAGTTTCGTTCAAATCCCTTCAGTAGTTTTGGAGATCAGTTTTTGCCCCATGTACACCATGAGCGGACTACCTTAATATGAAAAATGGCTGGCACCAACCCGTTGGAAGATGGAGTCTACCGGCTTCTACCAAGCCCAGGCCCTCGCCCGGAAGATTTCCATAGCGAGAAACAGAGGGGCTACGTCAGGTGAAGCTCTACAATCCGACTCACATACCTCTGTGCCGCATCAAAGCTGGATCGAGCGCAAACTTTCCAAGCTTTCTCAGCCAGAGACCGCTGACAACTGGGTCGCCCCAGAAACGTCGCGCAAGCTTCTCGCGCGTCTTCCACTGCCTCATGACGATATGCTTAGCGGAGCTGCTCGTGCTGCTCTTCATGTGCGCCTCGCAGTCTTGCAGCAAACTGAGCGCCTAAGGCGCAAGCTTGACGCTGAGCAGATCGATAGCATCATCACTGGTGACGAACACGCTACTACTTTGCTTTTTGCAAGCCTGCTGCCGAGACAGATTCCAAAAGTGACGAGGACGCATCCAAATCCGACACGCGAATTTGATCATGCAGAGGCCCTCCTCCGCGACCACGCGCAACTCCTCCAGCGGTACGTCCAGATGCTTGGCACGGCGTCACTGGAGTCACCGGATGAGCGGCCATGGGAGTCCACAGAGCTCGGATCCCTGCATCAACTGCTCAGCGCGAGCCGAGAAGCCCGAGCTGCAGCAGCGCACATGGTCCCTTTTGGAGAGGAGGCGGAGCAGCAGGACAAGCATCACCTCTCGGCGCCGGCAGCCTCCGGCGCGGCCGCGGCCGTTGCAACATCGTGTCTTGCCGAGAGCCGCGCCGTGCGTGCCTTTGCGGAGACGAGCTTGAGAAGAGCTTGAGTGGAGCCACTGAGTGTTGAGCCTCTGAGACCCAGGGCGACGCAAGGCGACGCTTAGCGTCTAAGAGTGGGGCTGAAATAAGGTTGTCGTTATAGGACAGCTGGATACTCTCACCGGCATCCGCCGATCCGATCCGCTCTCGGAGGCTGGGAGTCGTAAGTCGCGGGTCGTCAGTCGGTCGCTCATCCCGCTCGTCGCACCTCCACAGTCTCCGCGAACACCGCGCAGACGCACCCACCCCACGCGCGCTCAGAGAGACAAAGGACACGGGGGGATCTCGAGACGCTGGCCGGTGGCGCCACACCGCGACCTGCCACACCTTTCCCGCAGTCGGGCTCGCGCTCGCCACCGGCCACCACACGACACATGCCACGCAGAGTACAGTGCGGCACGCGCGCGCCATGGTGGCACCCGCCCTTGGCGTGTGTTCCTCGTCCAATCCTCTCCCATGTGCCCCCCCGCTGCGCCAGCTGCTCTCGCGCGTAATATGATGAGGACTTAAGTCCATGCATGCCATACCGCGGCCCGGGATCACGCCCGGCACCAGCGGCATCCTTTTGTTTGGAAGATGATCAACTCTCATAGGAGGCGTTGCGCGCGCGCGCGCGTCCCCCGGCTGCGGCGCGGTCCGCGAAAGGAGCACGTTCGCGCCGTGCCGAGCGTCGCTCCATATGAGGAGGTGCTGCTCATGCACACAGCATCGCCGCCAAGGCGGAGCATCGTGTAGCCATATTAGGAGGCTCGTCGCGCCATATTAGGAGGCTTCGTCAGAGCTCGGCATCCTCCACCAGTGTCTATAGCACCGTGTAGCCAGCCCGGCCGGTGCCGCCTCGACTCGCGCCCGCCGCCGCGCCGAGGCCCTGGGCGCCGCGCTGGCCGCGCACCAACATCTTAGGCTTGGCTTGGATGGAGGTGCACTTGGGTATGTGACGCTCTGCTGCATTCTGGTTGAACTTGCGCCCGCAGTGAGGGCACGGGACGCGGTCATCGTTGGCGTCGTCCAAGGGCGGCGGTGGCGGCAGCAGGTGCGCAGGCACGCCTGCGTCTTGTGCTGCCTTGAGCTCGCGGCCCGCCCGGAGCGCCGCGCGCAGGTTGTTGCGGTCGCGCTGCCATTTGGGGATCTTGTTCGCGGGGATGTCGCCAGTCGAGGCGAATGGGTTGTGCGCATTCGACGCGGGGCGCGCCTCGCCGCCGCCGCCGCCGCCGCCGCCGCCGCCGCCGCCGCCGCCGCCGCCGCCGCCGCCGCCGCCGCCGCCGCCTCCTCCTCCAAAGCCGCCGCGCACGTCGGCGGAGCGCGAGGTAGCCGCTGCACGCCGGTCGTCGCGCGAGGTCTCGCCAGGCGTGTGCGAGGCGCGCCACCGGTCGTTGGCTGCGCCGAGACGGCGCGAGGACGCCGACGGGCGCCCCAGTTGCGGCGAGACGCCCCCAAGCCGCGCGGCCGAGTCTTTGAGACGCTGCGCTTGTGCGTCCCACGTGGCACGCTGCTGGCTGTTGATGGAGACCTTGCGGCAGATCTCGAGGTGCACGGTGAGCCGATCCGCCGCAAAGTTGCGCCCGCAGTTGGGGCAGGGCCGGATGTCACTTGGACCATCGATGTCTTCGTCCTCCGGATCCAAGCCCATCTTCTTGCGCGCGATCGCCGCCGAGAGCGGCGAGAGGGGCCGGCCGTCCTTGCCAAGCATCACACGGGGGCCACCGCGTGATCCAGAGTCCGCTGGCCGTTCGTCGCGTGTGGCGACGGGCAGGCCGCGTCCGCGTCCACCGCCGCCGCCGCCGCCGCCGCCGCCGCCGCCGTAGCTCGGGGGCGCCGACGGCACCGCCGCCGCCGCCGCGTGCGCCTCGGCTGCTTTGCGTGTCGATTCCTCATTGGCCTTGCGGATGTCGGCTTGGGTGACTCCCTCGATCTGGCCGATGCGCTGCTTGGCGGCGTTGAAGACCTTGCGCGGCTTGGTCGCGGCGCTTTGGCAGGCTTTCATGTGCGCATCGATCCGATGGAGCGCAAAGCGCCGGCCGCACATGCTGCACGGGACCAGGTCGTCGTCGGCGCCGCCGTTCTGATCCATCAGCGCCTGTGCTTGCGCTTCGTACGACGCGTGGGCTGGGGCCTTTGGCAGAGGGCGCTCGGGGTTGCCACGCACGGGCCGTTCGTCGCGCGGCTGGCTGCCCGCGCCGGCGCCGCCTCCGACGGGCCGTTCGTCGCGCGGCAGGCTGCCGGCGCCGTACCCACCGCCACCGCCTCCTCCGACGGGGCGCTCGTCACGGCGCGCGTAGCCCTTGCCCCCACTCTGGGCGTAACCGCCGTAACCTCCGCCACCGTGCTGTGCGGGAGCATGGCCGTAGCTGGGGTGCTCCTGCATGTAATCATCGGGCTCGGGAGCGAGGGCGGGTCGGCTGGCGCTCCCGACACGCCCTTCTGCCCGCCGGGGAGGCACGCCCCCGAGCGTGCTCGATGACGACTGACGGCTGACCGAGGACGCACTGGGCGCACAGCTCCCGCACGCGTCGCCGCACCCGTCGCGCGTGTCCAGCCACGGGGGGCGAGAGCTCGAAGGGGGGCGGCGCACCGGCGCGGCCGCGGGGGGCTCGACCTCCGGATCCTGCTGCTGCTGCTCGCGACGGCGACCCACGTTGGAGCGAGCGCCCGGCAGCGGCGGGGGCGGCTGCCGGAGGGGGTCGCCCCCGAAATCACTGTTCCACACGGGTCGGTCAGGGGCCTGGCGCCCGTTCTCGGCGCTCGCGCCGCCTCGCCCGGCTCGGCGCCCTAGTGCCCCGGCCGACGCTCGTGCGCGTCCAGCGCTCTCGGAGGCGCCGTCGGCCTCGGTTTCGGGCGGTGGGGGTGCACCCAAATTAGGGAGTGCACCCAAATTAGGTACGTCGGCACGAGATCCGAGAGCGCCGTGGTGAGCGCCGGCGCCGCTGCTGCTGCTGCTGCTGTCGCCCCCCCGCTGCCGCGGCGGCCGCTGCAGTGGGTTGGGCCCGTTCTGATGATTCTGCTCAGTGAGAACCCCACTGAGAACCCCGCCCATCGCCGCGCCGGCGGCGCCGGCCGCGCGGTACCCACCATACGCGCCGTCCTGGTAGCCGCCAGCGCCGTTGCAGGCAAGGCCGCCGGCGCCGTAGCTGTCGTCGTCGACGAGCGCGAGCGGAGGCGACGCGCGCCGCCCACCGCGTGCGGGCTGCGCAGCGGCGGGCGCGCCGGGCGGCGGGTGCCCAGTCGCAACGTGCGCGTACTGCTGCTGCGGCGGCGGCGGAGGTGGCGCGTACGAGGGGTAATGCTGCTGCTGCTGCGCGTACTGATGCAGCGGCGCATACCCCTCCGGCGAATACGCTGGCTGCTGCTGCTGCTGCTGCGCATATTGTTGCGCGTACTGCTGCTGCGGCGGCGGCGGATAGGACTGGGTGGCGGCGGCCTCGACGGCTGCAGGTGGCGAGCGGCGTGAACCGCGGCGCGGCTGCATCGGGCCGTCGAGCCCGAAGAACTCGGCGGCCGCAAGGGTGGGCTTGGTGCGCTCGCTCGGCAGGCCGACGAAGTCGATGGCCAGGTCCTTGGGCGGCCCACGAGGCATCGCGCGCCCGCGGTTGTAGCCGATGCCACCGTCGCTCTGGCCAAGAGGCATGTCCGCGGGCCAGTTGGCGACCGCCTGCGCCGCGCCGTACGCGTGCGCACCGTACGCGTGCGCGCCGTGGCTCCCATCTCGCCCCCCCCTCTCGAGTTCGCCGCATGACGGCGACGGCGGGCCGCCATCATAGGGCTCGTCGGCGTACCCATTGTAAGGGAAGTGGCTGTCAGGGGCGCTCTCGGTGTGACCATACGCACGGTGCTCGGCGGCCGCGCCCGCCTTGCGGTTCGAGCTGAAATTCATCTCGCGCGCCCATTCGGGCAGGTGGGCGCTGTCGCCCGCCTCCGTGTTCGGCCGCATCGGCAAATGAGCCTGCATCTCGTCGAGGCCACCGTTGGCCTGCTGGTCGGAGGCGGGCTGAGAGTACGTGCGCCGCTGCGAGGGAGTCGGCTTGGCCGAGGGCTCCCCTTCCATGGCATCGAGCTCCCCCGTTGGCCGCTGGCTCCGAAGCGTCGCCTGCCGCTCCGCCTTGATTGCGGCCGCGCGCTCCAGTTGCTGCTGGCGCTTTTTCGCCCAGTCGAGAGCCGCTTGGGAATTTTGTTTCGCGGCAGACATCTTGGCAGACGACGACACGACGCGCGCTATAGACGATGGACGCGCGCACGACAGCGCCGGCCACGCTCGCTGCTGCGTTGGCGAGACCCGACTCAGGGGCTCAGCTCTGCACGGAGGTTGGTGCCGCGCTCTCGGGGAAATGTGACAACAGTTGACGAGGCTCGCGGTTGGTGTGAATGAAGATGCAGAGAGTTACCCGCCCATTCTCTCGATGCCCCAGTTCGATATGAAGTTACATGTAAGAATATGCGAATCTTCCTTCGGAAATCGTGCCTCCAGTCCGATTCAGAAATGCATCTGAGTCTATTGCTCCTGGTGCAGGCCGCGTCGGGCCTGCTCGTCGCGCCACGAGCGTTCGTGCTACCGGAGAATTGTCGTCGGTCGCTTCCGCGGTGCGCGGAGGTCGAGAATGCAGCACCTCTCGTGGAGCCGCCCGTTGCGATGAAGGATATCATCGACACCGCAGTGTCAGCTGGCTCCTTCACGACCCTCGCCACAGCGCTTGGTGCTGCCCGCCTCGTCGACACTCTCAAGGGTGAAGGGCCGTTCACCGTCTTCGCGCCCACCGATGCCGCCTTTGCCAAACTGCCAGCGGGCACCGTCGAAGATCTCCTCAAGCCCGACAACAAGGCCAAGCTCGCCTCCATCCTCACGTACCACGTCGTCTCCGCCAAGGTCATGGCTAAGACGGTCGTCACCATGGATGGCCAAAAGGTAGCCACCGTCAACGGCGCCAAGATCACCATCAAGGTCGGTGCGGACGGCGTCATGATCGACGGCGCCAAGGTCGTGACGACGGACATCGAGTGCGCCAACGGTGTCATCCACATCATCGACTCCGTCATCTTGCCGGCGGCGAAGCCCTCCGCGATGGAGATGGCCATGGAGATGGAGACGGCGATGGAGAATGCCATGGAGATGATGGCCGACGGCGCGGGGGCGGCGCCCGGTCTGGAGGGGGCCCTCGAGCGCGAGCGCCTCAAGGTTGAGCTGCTCTCACGCGCGGCTGCATGTGCACGCGGCGAGTCCGCGACGGCTACCGACCTCAAGGAGGCGCGCGAGTTGGTCGCTGCACTCGAGATGCTCAATCCGACGCCCGAGCCGACCCTCGCGCCCGAGTGCATGGGCACATGGGAACTCGTCTTCAGCGACACACAACTCTTCCGCTCCTCTCCCTTTTTCATGGCTGGACGCGCCGTGTGCGCCGACGGCGCCGAGGCCGAGAGGTACGACTGGTTCTGCGACATGCATCGGGCGGCGCTGGCCATCTCGACGATCGGCAAGGTGCGCCAGGTCTATGACGGCGCGCGCATCGTCTCCGAGTTCGAGGTCTCCGCGGGCGCAGTGCCCTTTCTGAGCGACGTAGTGCCTTTTCTGCGCTATTCGGGTGGGATGCCTCTGAGCATCCGCGGCGCGATCGTCTCGACGGCGAGCGTCGAGGCGAACCTCGGTGACGCCTGGCGCCTCCTCATGGACACCGTCGAGATCAAGGGTTCCAACTTGCCCGGGCTTCGTCAGGCGCTCGATGCAGGCGTACGTCTCGAGTCGCGCTCCCTGGGCGCCGCGCTTGAGAGCGTGGTGCCCACCTACGCCAACCCGCGGCCACTCTTCAAGACGACGTACCTGGACGCGAGGCTGCGCATCTCGCGCGACCAGGACGGCAAGCTCTTCGTCTACACCAAGCTGAGCGACGCCACATCGCCGACGAGGTACGACGAAGTCCCCGCTGACCTCGGCGCGTCCGCCCTCTTGCAGGGCATGGCGAGCAAACTTCTAGGCCTGTGATTCAAGAGGGTCGCTTGACAAAACTGAAAGCCGTCCTTTGAGACGGAGTGTGGTGAACGCGGGGGGACCTCAGACAACGGACAAGCGCATAAAAGCCCGCGACGGCGCCCACGCAACTTTTCTTTCTCACTTGCCTCCGCGGTGCCTCAGAGAACGGGTGTTGACGCTGCTGCACCGAGGTGCTGTGCAGCAGGGTGTGGTGAGTTTCGGTCTCTGTGGATGCCAAAGGACCAGGCGCTGTTTCCGTGGATCTTATCCACGCACGACCTATCGGACCGGGGGCTAAGCGAATACGCGGCGGTACGCGCGATCGAGCGAACCTTTTTCGCTTGGCGTATTGCGGCTGTTCGCTTCCGCTGTGCTGTGCTCGATCAGCACTGCGCCGATGGGGCTGCGGCAAAGTCGCGGACGCGGCAGTGCCGGTCGTGCTTTCTCCAATGGCGCGCATCGACTGCAAGTCGCCCGGCGCCGCTGGATCCGATCCGCAGGGCCATCGCCGAGGAAATGCAGAAGATCACTGCGCTGCGCCGCTCTTCGTCCTTTGGGAGTCGGCCACCGACGAGGTTGGAGAGCGCTGCGACCATGGCACCCCCTGTCGAAACCAATGGACATACGGACGATGCGCCGGCGTGGACGACGCCCGGCGCACGGGATTCGGGCTTGAGGCTCCGACGAAATGCAAGTTCGGAGTCGATGGCGCGAGCGCCGCTGCAGCGCGCCATCGAGCTCGTGGCGGCGAGCGATCTGGAACGCAGCAGCGTGCCCACGCGGCCACCCACGGCGCCCGCCACGGCGCCCACAGCAGCGACCGAACCTGGTGTCGTCCTCAGAAGGTTCGGCCCAGGGCCCGCCGCCTCGTCGTTTGAGGTGGGCGGCGCCCCATACACGCCCACCTCACCGGCGCTGCTCAGGGTCGCCGAGGTGGCTGCCGCGACGGCGGTGGTGCCCGCGCCGCGCGAGCCTGTGGTGTACGAGCCGCGGCAAGGCGCGGAGCAGCGCCGAGCCGAGCGCGATGCCGCCGCCTTTCGTCAGCTGCTCAGGCAGGGTGCCGTCAGTGGTCTGAAATCGTCCATAGCGGCGTCACCTTTCGCAGTCGCGCCCTCGCCGTTGGCAGTCGCGCCGTCGCCGCTGGCAGCGGCTGAGTGGCGCGAGGCAGAGGAGGCGGCGGCTGCGCATGCGCTGGCGGTCGAGAAGGCGGCAATCGCTGCGCGAGCGGCCGCCTCGAAGCTCGCAGCAGCCGAGCGTGCGGAGGAGCTCGCACGAGTGGCGGCGCTCACGACAGCGCTCTCGTCGCCGTCGGCAGTCACGACAGCGCCCTCGTCGGCAGGCTGCTCGACTGCGCGCGCCACCCCTCTGACTTCCGCCGTCGCTCCCGTATTCTCTAGGGCATTCGTCCCTCAACCCCCTTCGACGCCGCGGGCCATCGAGCCACTTGCGCTCGCATGGCCCAACCCACCTCCCGTCTCGCCGTTGCTCCTCGCGCTCGCATCGACGGCGCTTGCGCAGCGGGGCATCGGCAAGGCGATGCCAAGCGCGGCGAAGGATGTCCTTCGGCGAAGCGCTTCCTTTGACTCCAAAGGTGTCTCGCCGACGAGCGCTGCGCCCAAAGCTCCTCCCCCGAAGGTCACCTTCGGAGACCCCTCCTCTTCGGAACTCTCAGAGAGGAGCACGCTCGGCCCCCTCGGCCGGCCGGCGGCGGTGGCAACGACGGTGGGGCCGTCCCAGCAGTCACCAGCGGCAGCTGCTCAGCCGCCGCGGCCGCCGATGGCCGAGCTGCAGCAGTCGCCGGCGGCAGCTGCTCAGCTGCAGCGGCCGCCGCCACAGCGGCAGCTGTCACCTCCTCGCTTGATAGCCAAACTGCAGCAGTCTCCCCAGCCAGCGCGTGGCACTTTTATGCTGCCAGCTCGTTCAGGATCGACCACGTCGTGCCCGCAGGGCCCGCAGGGATGCAGCAGCCCCCCGGCCTCGCGTTCGCCAGAATCCGAGCCCATGGCACTTGCACCTCCAGCATCTCCAGTACCTCCGGTGAGAGCCCCGACGACGTTAACAACGGCACCGATGCCTCCACCGCGCCGCAGCCGCTCCGGGCTGCAGACCCCACCCGCGACTCCAGAGCAGGAGTTTGGTGTCTCATTCAGCTATGTACAGCAGCACATGACCACCGTCGAGCGCCAAAACGGTTCGCGGGCTGTGAGTGTTCGGTTCAGCGACGACGAAGGAATGGGGGCCTGCGCCGAGGTTGAGAAGGCGGAGGCGGAGCTGCTGGCGGCAGTGGAGGCGGAGGCGGAACTGGTCTTTCCTGAGCAGGCCGAGGCGGAACGTGACGAAGCGGTCAGGCTGGCGGCGGAGACTGCCGAGGCGGAACGTTTCGCGGCGGAGCAGGCGGATGCCGAGCGACTGGCCGAGGAGGCCGTGGCGGCGGCGGAGATGAGGGTGGCGAAGGCGAGGGCGGCGGCGGAGAGGGCTGCGGCGGCGACAGCGGCCGCAGCGCGCTCGCTGGCTGAGAAGGCGGAGGCGGAGCGAGTGGCGATAGAGAAGGAGGCCGCGGCGCGATTGGCGTCTCATGAGGCGAAGGTGGAGCGACTGGCGGAGCTCGGGGCTGCCCGAGAGAAGGCGAAGGTGGAGGAGCGTGAGCGGCTCGTCCCTAATATGGCAAGGGACCCTGGGTGGCTGCAGAGGGAGAATGTCACTTACGCCGAGAAGAAGAGTATCGGAGTCGCGACGGTCAACCAACTGAGCGAGGAGGTGAATCGCATTCTCTTCCAACTGAAGGCGTTGGAGGAGGCGGAGGCGGAGCGAATGGCGTTGGAGGAGGCGGAGGCGGAGCGAAAGGCGTTGGAGAAGGCGGAGGCGGAGCGAATGGCGTTGGAGGAGGCGGAGGCGGCGGAGCGAAAGGCGTTGGAGAAGGCGGAGGCGGAGCGAAAGGCGTTGGAGAAGGCGGAGGCGGAGTGGGAGCGGGCTCAGGCGGAGCGATTAGCATCAGAAAAGGCGGAGGCGGAGCGCGCGGCGGCGGAAACGGCGGCGATGGCCGCTGCGGCGCTCCTTGCAGCAAAGATGGCGGCTGCGGAGCGAGCGGCGGCGGAGAAGGCGAAGGCAGAGAGCTCGGCGGCGAAGAAGGCGGAGGCCGAGCGAGTGGCGGCCGCGGTCTCACAGCTGCCTAATATGGATCAGGCTCCCTCGCAGCTGCTCTCGGAGGCGCTTCCCAAGCCCACCACGGCGCGTCCCACGCCCACCACGGCGCCGCCCAAGCCCATCACGGCGCTTCCCGAGCCCATCACGGCGCCTTCCGAGCCCATCACGGCGCCTACCGAGCCCATCACGGCGCCTCCCGAGCCCATCACGGCGCCTACCGAGCCCATCACGGCGCCTACCGAGCCCATCACGGCGCCTCCCGAGCCCATCACGGCGCCTCCCGAGCCGGCGGAGCTTCCGAATTCCACAGAGCGGGCAGCGTGCCTCGAGGCGGCGCCTCCGGCCGCTCCGTCGGACGAATCTACGAAGGACCCTGCCTCGCATGCAAGTGCTCACCACAACGCGGCGCCTCCGGCCGCTCCGTCGGACGAATCTACGAAGGACCCTGCCTCGCATGCAAGTGCTCACCACAACGCGGCGCCTCCGGCATCTCCGTCGGACGAATCTACGAAGGACCCTGCCTCGCTGCTGCCGCGGCTCCCTCCGCTGCCTCGGCGTCCTCCCCCACCGAGTCCGTCTCGGCGGACCTCTATGCCGCCTGCCGCAGCGGAGACCCAAAGTCTTCCCGTGCCCGCTGCCGAGGCGCTCGAGCCCTCTGCGGCCGCTGCCGAGGAGCCGCCTGCTGCTTTGGAGCCCGCCACGGCGCCTGCTGCTCTGGAGCCCGCCACGGCGCCTGTTGCTCTGGAGCCCGCCACGGCGCCTGGTGCTCTGGAGCCCGCCACGGCGCCTGACGCTCTGGAGCCCGCGGACGATGCTGTAAAGAGGGCGGCGGCGGTCAAGGTGCAGGCCGCACGTCGCGCGCAGTTCGACCGCGCCAGGGTCGCCGAGCTGCGAGAGCAGCGAGCGCAGGCGAGGCGTGAAGAGCTAGCTGCCGAGCTGCGTGAATCTGAGGCTACGAGGGCGGCGGCGGTCAAGGTGCAGGCTGCACGTCGCGCCCAGCTCGACCGCGCCAGAGTCGGCCAGCTGCGAGAGCAGCGAGCGCAGGCGAGGCGTGAGGCGTTAGCTTCGCGGGCTGCCTTGGATGTGGAGGCGTTGGACCCGTTTGCGTCGGATGTGGAGGCGTCGGATGTGGAGGCGAAGGATGCTGCGTCTCCAGGACGGCAGCACACGAAGGCGTTGGAGCTGCTCAAGGCGCGGCTTGGCGGCGGCTTCGACAAGGGCGACGTCGGGGCGAGTGTGCCGATGAGGCGGCGTCCCTCGTGCAGTGTGAGCGCCGTGGTGAGCACGTTGGCCTCCGGGGCCGAGGCCACCGATGGCGGCGCTCACCACGGCGCTTCGAGGGTCTCGAAGTGGGCCACGGTCAAAGCCATCGACGACTCAGCGCAGCGGCAACGGCTTGCCAAACCGTCCAAGTCCCCCAGGCCGAGCGCCGTGGTGAGCGCCGGCTCAGCCGCGCCCTCGCCCTTGCCTGACGTAAGCGCCGTGGTAAGCGAGGCAGAGTCGAGTGCCTCCTGCCGGTCGAGTGGCTCCTACCGGTCGGTGGGAGAGGAGACGCCCGACCTGGTACTGGCCACGCAGCCGACCGAGCTGCGCGCGGCGGCATACGACGAGGACATGGAGAATGATGCGCGCGAGTGGATTGAGGCGGTGACGGGCGCGCCGGTGGGGGACAAGGAGTGCAGCTTCAAAGATCTCCTCATGTCGGGGGAGGTGCTGTGCGAGCTCGTCAACGTCATCGTGCCAGGCTCGTGCCCGCCGCCCGTGGTGCCCAAGAATGCGCTCGTCGCGCCCGCGGTGCATCGGGAGAATATTGGCAACTACCTTCAAGCATGCACCGCCATCGGCTTGCTCCCCTCCGACTCGTTTCAGACGGTCGACCTCTACGAGGGGCGCGACATGATGGCTGTTCTGCGCCAAGTCCATGCGCTCGGGCGCCTCGCACAGCGTCTCGGCTTCGATGGGCCGACGCTGGGTGCGAGAGAATCGACGGCGGCGCCCCGCACCTTCTCGGAGGCGCAGCTGCGTGAGTCGCGCGAGCAGGAAAAGCTGCTCTACAAGCAGGCGCGTCCCGTGATTGCGCTTTGATTGCGCCTGATGAGAAGCTGCTCTACAAGCAGGCGCGTCCCGTGATTGCGCTTTGATTGCGCCTGATGAGAAGCTGCTCTACACGCAGGCGCGCAGATGTCCCTTGATTGTGCCTTGATTGCGCCTGATGGCCTCCCTCATTGCATGCAGGCGCGCGCCTCGCCCGGCGCCCAGATGTCCAAGCTCGACTCGTCGATCTCCGGAAGGCGCCAAGTCAGCAGCAAGGTCAAGGGCACAGAGAGCCTCGGCACCGGCGGCGAAGCGAGCTTCGTCGGGGGCGGCTGGCAGCTGGCAGCAGCTGGTCGGCACTCTCCGAACTCATGTGAGATGCTCGCTTCCGAGGTCGCCGCCACGGCGCTCGCGCGACGGTTTGCGGCGGCGAAGGCGCGATCACGCACGGCCATCCGGGACCCCCCCGCAAACCTCTCCTCCCTGAGCGCTGAGTCGTCTTGCATCCCATCGGAGGTGGACGAGGATTCCGAGGCGGAGGGATCGATCGCCTCCATCCCCTCGTCCGTCTCGCGTGGCTGGGCCTCCGCCTCCGACGTCTCCGCCACGTCACCGGTGCCCACTGAGGCGCTCGAGGCTCTCGAGGCGAGCTTCGAGCGCACTATTCACAAAGAGCGCGCCAAGCTCGACGCCGCCCGCCGCGCCGTCTCGGGCGACACAGCCACGCCAGCATCGAGCGGGACCGCCCTAGGCGTCGAGGCGGTCGAGCCGCGCTCATCTGCACAGCCTCCATCCAGGCCGGGCTCGGACACACACGACGACTCTGCCGTCACACCGGTAGAGCGCCCGGTAGAGCGCGGCGAGATGAGTACGCCTTCTCACAAGAGACTCACGTCCGCCGACGCATCTGCCGACCACGAGACTGAATCTGCCGACCAGATTCAATCTGCCGACGCATCTGCCGACCATGAGACTGAATCTGCGCCACCAGCATCAGCTGCGGACATCGATAGTGATTCTGCCGACAGAGATTCAAATGCTGCGATTCTGACTCTGCCGATGGAAGAGCGTGCCGCGCCAGGTGCTGCGTCGGTGGCCTCGACGGCGCCATTGTCCGAAGCTGAACGCCAGAAGCCCCGCCGCACGTTCACCTTCGGTCCCGGCTCTCTAGGGATGACGTTTACTGAGGCCGCGGGCAGGTGCACCTTCATTACTGAGGTGGCCGCGGGCTCGCAGGCGGCAAAGAAGGGCGTGGTGGCCGGCAGCAAGCTCGTCAGCGTCGCAGGCCATCCGATGGAGGGCTTGGGTTCCGACGCGGCGGTGGCCCGCATCAAGGAAGAGATGCAGCGCGCGGCGCAGCAGCCGATGAGCATGGAGCTCGAGTCATCGGCATATGCCGCCCCTTTTGAGTCGCCGGCGCCATTGTCCGAAGCTGAACGCCAGAAGCCCCGCCGCACGTTCACCTTCGGTCCCGGCTCTCTAGGGATGACGTTTACTGAGGCCGCGGGCAGGTGCACCTTCATTACTGAGGTGGCCGCGGGCTCGCAGGCGGCAAAGAAGGGCGTGGTGGCCGGCAGCAAGCTCGTCAGCGTCGCAGGCCATCCGATGGAGGGCTTGGGTTCCGACGCGGCGGTGGCCCGCATCAAGGAAGAGATGCAGCGCGCGGCGCAGCAGCCGATGACCATGGAGCTCGAGTCATCGGCATATGACGCACCCTTTCAGTCGGTCGAGACGACGCCATCCGGTTCGAACAAGAAGGCGTCCTTGGTGGCGCGCGCCTTTGGTTTCGGCAGCGGCACTAAGAGCGGTAGTAAGAGGTGATCGGGTACAAGCACTCAGAGGGCTGCAGGGGTCGTGTGAGCTACGCTGCTGGCTTTGGGTCAATAGTATGGATCGCTGCGCTGATGTGTGATGTCGTGAGGACCCGCGGTCGCTCCACGGGGGTTTCCTGTCGCCTCGCCCCGCGTATTGATGTGGATTCGCGCGTTCCGGGGTCAAAAGTTGCCGGTCGTCGCCCGTGTGTGAACTGTGATCGTTGTCGTTACATATGTGTTCAATCCCCTCCGGTCGCCACGCGTGACGTCCTTCTTCCAGTGACATCGGTCAGGTGAAATCTGAAAAGTGATGTCAACACCGACACCGTCTGCAACAGGTGCGGTGACACGACGACGCACACACAGGTGAGCGCAGTGCTGTAGCGAGCGAGCACCACGATCATGGGGCCACCACGGAGACCAACAGCTAAATAACAGCAGATAAAACTCACTCTAAGCAACAGCAGCCCGCACACCGTGTCCACAGATCAGCACACTTCCTTCACAACTCCTTCACACCTCCGCTCACACCTCGCTTCACACCTCCTGCACTTCCTCGTGTGCTCGTGGGGCCGCCCCACACCTCTCATGTGACATGTGACACACAGGGGGGCCTCTGTGGGCTCCCCGCTCCTCTATGTCTGCTTCCATGCTCCGTGCCTCCATGCTTCTTCGGATGGACGTACTCTCCTCTGGCACCAGGACGAGCCCTCCTCGCACGCTATCGTGTGTCGCCTTAGTGTCGCCAGCGTGCGAGGCCAGTGCGAGGTCAGATCTCGAGCCGTGGGCGAGGTGAGTCCGAGAGGTCAGACTTCGGGACCCCTAATCGTCGACCGAATCATCGTCGCCATCGAAGCCGTGGGAATCAAGCGCGCTTGGTCTGGGGGGGCTGTACACGGCCTCGTTGTGGGCGACACAGAAGCCCTCCGGCACTGTCTTTGCGTCACGTCTGAAGGACTCCCGAGACTGCTGCGTGGTCTCCGAACGCGCTGTCGAGTGCGACGAGCGCGACCCTGAGCGGGTGAGTTGCAAATATCTGTTGTAGCCCGACGTGAGGGGTCTGAACGTATTCAGCATGTCTTCAGGCTCGTCATCATCGGTGCTGGACTCGTGGCCGACGGAAGCCTTGGCCGAGAATGGCTCGTCAAGAAGGGACGACGTACCGATTGTCTCGACGGCCTCACCGACAAGCCGGCCACCCTCGTCGCCCTCATCGCCCTCGCCCTCGTCCTCGTCCTCGTCCTCGCCCTCTCCCTCGCCCTCTCCCTCGTCGTCGCCCTCGCCCTCACCCTCGCCTTCGCCCTCGTCGTCGCCCTCGACCTCGTCCTCGACATCGTCGGAGCTGCTGAAGTCGCTTCGACACGAGTTGCTTCCGAGATCGTCCGTGCCCTCTTCGCTCACGCCGTCGTCGCGCGCCTCCTCCTCGGAGGAGAGAGTTGCGATCGACTCCACGGACACACCGCTGTTGATCGACCCGATCGGCGACCCTTCGGGTGAACCGTCGGGCAGGAGGAAGGTTGGCCTACGCGCGTCCGCCGCGAGGTCGAACGGGGGCGGCGCCATCGGGCGCGTTGGGCTAATCGTCCTTGGGTGCATCGAATTCGCCTTGGGACGATCAGCCGCGGCCTTAGCCTCGTTCGAGGAGCACGTCGACGATGACTCTGATGAGCACGGCGTGTCCGACGTTGCACTCGTCGTTGAACTCATCGATGGCTCATCGGCATCTGGTGCCACTGTCAGCGCCACTGGATGCGTCGCGCTCTTCGTGTTCGGGCATCTCGCACTCGTCGATGCAGCCGTTGGTGCCTTGGGCTCGTCAGCATCAGATCCGGCTCTAGGTTGGGTGGCGCACGTACTGTAGGCCGTGCAGCACTGCTGCATGCCGCACGCGCCGTAGGCTGGGAGAAAGCCGCCACCGAAGCTCGAGAAGGCGTCGGGGGCTGCAGGCGCCGGAGCAGGCACCGTTGCCGGTGCTGACGCGGGCATTGGACCGCCATACTGGCCTCCCATACCGCTGCTCATCTGACCTGGCATGCCGCCGCCCATACCGTACCATGCAGGGTAATAGCTGGGAAATGTCATCCCGTACCCTGAATACGGATTCACCCGAGGGTCGAAGGGGTATGTCTCGAAGCCGCCGTAGGGCGTGTAAGGGCTGGGATACGAGTAGCCGAAGCCACCGTGGCCAAACGGCATGATCGGTGGCATCGCGCCCATGTTGACGCCCAAGTTGACGCCCATGGGCAGTGGGGGGATCGCACTCATCCGCATCTGGGCGGCGGCGATGGCAGCGCTCGCGATCTCATAAGGCGCGGCCATCGAACCGAAGAGCGGTGGGCCCGCCAGCGGCGGCAGCACCGTGGCGCCATCGATCTGGCCAGTTGCTACTTCAGGTCCGGTGAGTGCGTCTGTCCGCGACTGTGCGTTGCTCGCAACGTTGCTCGACGGTAGTGCAAATGAGGTGAGCGCGGGATGGCCGTCCGAAGACGCGGTGTGGTCGTAACGTGGCCGACGTTTGCGCTTCTTGTCGACAAGGAGCAGAGTAGAGTAAAGAGCAGAGGCCGGTTGGCACACTTGGCCTTTCGCGTTGATGGCCACGATGCTATGGCCTCCCTGGCATTTGCACACGCACTTGTCGAGGCAGGGCACTGGCGAGGACGACTGCTGCTCGTCCAAGCGCATGTGTTGCGGCCGCCGCATCTCGGTGGCGGCGAGCTCATCGTCCATTGCTGCTGCTTGATGAGTGTTTGGATCCAGGGCAGCGTCGCACTTGCTCGACCTCCTCGTGGCGGGGGTACATTCGTCATAGACCCCGCAGGTATCGGGCTCGGAAATGGCCTTGCTGGACTCTCGACGCCGATACGCTCGATGCCGCGGGCACCGTCCATGCGGCTGGTGGGGCATGGATCGTGGCGGCCGCGGCGATCTTTTTCTCCCACGCAAGACGGGCCTGGCTGCAGACCAAAGGAGGGGACTGCTAGGGACCTTGTGCACGGCAGATTTTTCTGTAAGGGCCAGTACCCGCGGCCTTTTGCATCTAAAAGGCGGAGTTTGTGTTTCGTCCTTTTTCATGTCACATCGATCTCGTGGGCGACACAAGACCAGGTTTGGGAAGGGTGGCGCAATTTCAAGGGATTATCTTTGACCGAAGAAATCACGTCCTTCTCCGCAAGCTTCCTCATTACCTACTTATTACCTGACATATGTGTGCGTAATAAAGTGATATATCCTACGGAGATATATCTGAGTCATTTGCTACTTTATTTTGGGTGAAGCGTCCATCTCTCGGGTAGTCACGGTTTGTATGGACCCGAAGAGCCCACGGGTACTTTTCCACAATGGGGACAGATGAGTACTCACATGCGGTTAAATGCGTGCAGTGAGACATCAACATGGTCACTCGGGGTGCCAATCTTAGAACAACAACGTGGCGGGGTCAAGGCGAAGAACTGCGACAGCAGTTCCATGCCGCCTCCGCCCGAGGTGATCAAGAGCGGCGTCATGTGGTCAAACCAGGTGCGGGTGTCGGCGCTGTTGGGATCGTCATCGAAGATGAGATCTGCCAGCGTGATGACAACAACGTGGCGGGGTCAAGGCGAAGAACTGCGACAGCAGTTCCATGCCGCCTCCGCCCGAGGTGATCAAGAGCGGCGTCATGTGGTCAAACCAGGTGCGGGTGTCGGCGCTGTTGGGATCGTCATCGAAGATGAGATCTGCCAGCGTGATGAGGCGCTGGGCGCGGCGGGGAGCTGGAGGAGGTCGGGTATGATGAGCGCGGCCGCCCTTTTGATGGCTTCTTTGTCCGGGCCATTGATGGGTTCGTACGCCGTGCCGCTGTCGTCCAGGTCCTAGAAAAGCTGAGCCAAGCGAGCGGGTTCCATGGCGAAGTGGGCGCCAGCGTTGCGCACGGGTTCGTCGAGGATAAGACCGGTGCAGACGAGGTTCTCGAGTGCGTGCGTGGTAGCTGACTCTGTCGAACGCGTCCGGCAAGAGGAGGGCGAGCATGTGATCGGCAGCGATCGGATCGGCAGCTCCAAGATTGGGGTTCGGGGAGGGGTCGGACCTTTTTTGGATCGCAGAAATGGTTTCGTCAATGACGGTTCGTCACAGACGAAAGTTTTATCGTCTAAGTGCATGTAAGTGGATTCGGATCATCGTCTCTCATAACCGCGTTAAGTGCTTAACTTTCTGAACCTTAGACCAACATTGCTCGCAAACGGACGCGACCACCGCTCGTGCGATTGCCGTGTGCTGCCGGCGGCGGGTGTCCGACGGTGGGCGGGCGTCTCCACCACCAGTACAGCGTTTTTCAGCGCATGTACAGGATGGTGCGTGCGGCGAGGTAGCGCACATCGGGCGTGCCGTTGCGAATGTATGCAAAGAGCAGGGGCATGCAGCCCGACTGGATGAGCCACGTCCGAGGCATCTGCTCGTCGGTGAGCACGCTGAAGGCGGTGGCCACGTGCGTTTGAAGCTCGGGCTGCTGCGAGCGCGCGAGATGCACGAGCGACACGAGGCCCCCTTGCTTATGCAGAGCGCGGTGCACCTCGCGTGACCGGCAAAAGGCTTCGAGAGCTTGCGCACACTCGAGCTGCACAGCGATGGAGCGCGATCGAGCGAGCGTGTTGAGCAGCTCAATGCCGCCTTCGGCCACGAAGAGGTCGACGTTGGCCATGTGCGCGCCCACGGCGGCGCTCGTGTGCCCCACCTCGCGCGCAATCGATGAGTCGACGCCCGCCGAGCGCACGCACTCGGTCATCGCCGCCACATCCCCTGCGCGCAGCGGCCGCTGCCTGCCCTGCAGCTCGAGCAGCGACGAGACGGTTTGGATCGAGCGCTCAATCGCTTCGAGATCTCGCTGCACCACGGGCTCCTCTCGCATCGTCGTCGTGAGCCCTTTGAGTCGATGCCGTATTTCCGCGCTGCGCAGCGCGCTCATGTTCGCGCCGTTGGACGCAATGTGCTTGAGCGCCGTGAACGCGAGCGAGCGGATGTCGGCGTTGCGAGCTCCGGGCGTCGCCGCGCGGTCGAGCAGCACCCGCAGCGCACCCATGCGCACCAGGTCCACCTGCACGTCCGGCAACTCGGACAGCACGGCGATCGAGTCGAGTGCGGCCGCCTGCGTGTCGGGCTGCGTCGCACGCCCGAGGCGGACGAGCGCGCTCAGAGCGGTGCGCGCGATCGCTGGCAGATTCGCATCGGCGGCGTTGCACATCGTGGCGAGCCCCATAGCGGCGACCGAATGCGCCTCGGTGTTCGAGCTCATGGCCATGGCCGCGAACATCGACAGCCTCTCCTCGGAGCCGAGCTTCACTTTGCCGCCAAAGCCGCTCGCGACGGCCGACCGATCAGCGGCCTCAGCCAGCACCATCTGGCAGAGCAGCGTCGCAGCGTTCGAGTTAACGGTCGCGTCGCCGGCGCGCGCGAGCTCGATGCAGGGCACGACCACGCCGGCCTTGAGAGCGATGAGCTGCGAGCCGTGGTTGTCGAAGGTGAGCTCATTGAGGGCGCGGAGCCCAGCGAGCTGTGCCGCGGCGTTGGGCCTGTGCAGCAGCTCGACGAGCAGCGGGAGCGTCTCGCTCGCGGAGATCTGCGCCTGGTACTCCTTCACCTGGGCGAGCTTGGCAAGCAGCTCGGCGGCGGCCGTCTCCGTCTCGACGGCGGACGTTTGGAGCAGCGCGATGAGCGACTGGACTGCCCCGTTCGAGATGAGGAGCGCGAGGCACTCGGGCATCTCCGCGAGGCAGCCGAGCAGCTCGAGGCACTCCTGCTTCACGCCGAGCGAGACGGCGCCCGAGGCGGCGCCCTCGCGGCCAAACTCCGCCGAGAGCATCTCGATCACGAGATGAAGCGTGTCCGACTCGACCATTGGGCGCTGGTTCGCCTTGAGGGGTGCGAGCTTGGCGAGCGCGCGCGTCGTCTCTCGGAGCAGCTCGTCCAGTCCGGCCACCCGGTCGGCGATCTTGGCGCGGTGCTCGCTTTCGGCTTTCCCACAGTCCTGCAGGTGCTCGCGCGTGCTCTTGAGGAGGGGCAGGAGCACCGCGATCGCGCCCTCGGCCGCCGCCTTGTGTTGGATCGCCGCAGCCACGTCGCCGTCGGCGCTCATGTTGCCCAACGCGCGCGCGGCGTGCGAGAGCAGCGCAAAGGTATGCGTGCCCCCTTCGTGCAGCTGCGCGCCTCGGAGGGTTTGCACGATGAGCGGCAGCGCGCGCGCCTGCAGCAGGTTGGTCCGGTACTCGGGGGTCACGGCCAAGTTGGCGACGGCGCGCATGCATTGGACCTGCAGCTCCGGCTCCACGGCCTCCTGAGCGAGCGACACGAGCGGCTTGACGCCGTTACAGTCGAGCAGCAGCCGCTGGTTGTGCGCCGACACGAGCAGGTTGGCGATCGCTCCGGCGCTCAGCCGTCGCACCGAGCTGCCGACGCGTCCATCAGCCGGGGTGACGCGCAGGTGCGACACGAGCGCCGACATGGTCATCATGTCGACGGGCTCGACCGCATTATCCTCCGGACAATGCCGGATGAGAGGGCCGAGCGCCGAGGCGGCCTCGAGGTTGCCCTGGGCCACACGCGCCCAGTGCACCACCTCCGACGATGCCGCACGCAGCAGCGTGTTCAGCAGCTGATTGCCGCCTTCGTTCTCGAGCAACGCGCTGAGCTCGGGGTCGAGCGCGAGGTTGGCGACCGCGCGCACCACGAGCAGCTGCATCTCGGTCGATCTCGAGTAGCCGCACTTGATGAGCGGGCGCAGCCCCCCTGCGTTACCAATCTGGCGCTGACACTGCGCATTGCCCGCCAGGCGGCCGATCGCGCGCGCCGCATGCCGTTGCGTGTCGGGGTCGCGAGAGCGCGAGAGGCGCACGATCGACGTGATGGCACCGCTCATACTCGCGAGCTCGAGCTGCACTTCAGGCAGTGCCGAGAGGGAGCCGAGGGCAGACGAGGCATGCCGCACGGTGTGAATGAGGTGTGAATGCCGCACGGTACGCTCGTCGGTCTCGATCAGCGCCGTCTCGAGCACTTCGAGCAGCACGGGCAGAGCGCGATGGCGGTACAGCGCGACCTTGTGCTCGGGCGCGTGTGCGAGCAGCGCGAGTGACTTGGCGACCTCGCCACGCAGCCTGGGCGCCGTGCCAGGCGCCGTGCCGGGCTCGCCCGCCATGGCAAGCAGGGTCGGGATGCCGCCGGCGTTGACGAATCCGAGCTGCGCCGTTGGCGAGCTGAGCATGTTGGAGGTGGCACGTGCGACGAGCAGCCGGATCGCTTGCGCCGTCGGCAGCTGCGCACCAAAGCGCTGGTCCGATGGCGCGCCCGCCTCGAGGTATGGTAACGCCTCCGCGCTCAGCTCGGCGCTTAGTACGGCGCTCCGCGCGTCCAGCGAGCCGCTTTCGCCCCGCGCAACGAGCGCCGAGCCGCCGCCACCGCCGCCGCCGCCGCCGCTGCCGCCGCTGCCCCCATCATAGCCAAGTCGCATCGGCGACCCTCCGTCGAGGGCAGCGTCCACATCGCTCACATCGCTCAGGCCACGTGAATCCCGAGCGCGCCGCTCGGGCGAGGACGAGCGGCCGCTGTGAATGTGAATGCCGCTGGCTCCCCGGAGCAGTTGACCTAGCTTGCCGATCTGCTCGGTCGCTTGTGCGGCGACCTCACGCGCCGCGCGCTCGAGCTGCTGCGTCGCCGCGCCGCCGCCGCCGCCGCCGCCGCCGCCGCCGCCGCCGCCGCCGCCGCCGCCGCCAGAGCGCCATTGCCGCTGGCCTTGGGAGAGGGCGGGCGAAGCGCTCTCGATGGAGCCATCTCCCTGCGAGGCCTCGTCGAGCCCACCTCCGCTGTGAATGTGAATGCCGCTGTGAATGCCGCTGTGAATGTGAATGCCGCTCCCGTCGAGCCCTCCTCCGATCCTCGGCCGCCGCCCCTCCGCTGCCCTCGCCTCCGCTGTGCGCCCCTCCGCTTCGCTTAGGCGGACGAGCAGGGCCATCGTCTTCGCTTGCTCGAGGAAGGGCTGGTTGAGAGGATCGCGCGAGAGGAGCTCGAGCAGTCGCATCACGTCCTCGACGACGCGCCCCATCGTGGAGTCGCGCGCGAGCCCCACGAGGATCTGCAGCCCTGAGAGCTCGAGCTGCTGCGTCGCTATGACGCGTGCCTCGGCCGCGGCCGCCTCCTCGGCATGACACTCGATGGGGGAGGCGGCGCTGCGCTCGGCGTGTGCCAGCCCCGCGCCGCTGAGCAGCAGCGCGAGCCCTTGCAGCGCGGAGAGCTTGAGCGTCTCATTCATGCTGTCGCAGCACTGCAGTAGCACGCTCACGCACCCGGCCGCGAGCATCGCGCCGCGCCGTGTCGGGCGCATCAGCAGCAGTCGCAGCTCCGCCGCCGCCGCCGCGCGTGCCTCGAGCACCGAGCTGGACGCGACGGAGCAAAAGACGCGCGGCAGGCCGCCCTCCCCGAGCAGCGAGGCGTCCGCGCGCGCGAGCCGCCCAAGGGCCACCACCGCGTCCGCGTGCGCTTGCAGTGCCTGAGAGCGGCACAGGTGCTTGAGGGCTCGCGGCGCGCCTTCGCGTAGCAGAGGCGACAGCGCCAGCGGCTCGGCAGCGAGCGCGGAGAGCACGCGTGCGCCCTCGCGCAGCAGGCGCGGCTCGTGCGATTTGCGCAGCAGCGGCACGAGCGGCCGCAGCGCGCCGCTGCGCACGACCGCACGCCGCTGCTCGCCGCCTGCGCTGCATATCTCGCTGAGCAGTGCTGCCGCGGCACGGCACGGCTCCTCGCGCCCGCCCTGCAGGATGACGATGATGGATGGCAGCGTACCCTGGTCGATGACGGCACGGCCAGCGAGGCCGCCGACTCCGGCGCGCACGCGCTCGCACAGCGCGTCGCACGCCTGCGTCTGGCCCTCGGCGTCACCGACATTGGTGTACAGGTTGAGCGCCCGCGCCGTCTGCTCGAGGTCCTTGAGCTCGAGTGGCGCGGACGCGGAGAGCGTGTGCGCATAGCCGACGAGCACGTCCTCGTCGCGAGGGCCCGACGCACTACCGAAGGCGTCGAAGGCGTCCAAAATGGCGGTCAGCATTTGCCCGGTAAACTCGGGAGCGGACTATTCCGCGCTGTGACTATCCGATAGGAGGTACGGAAGTGTAAACATGGTGCGAATGACCTCGACAGCCCTGTGTGGATTCGTGTTCGGAAATCGCCCAATTCGGCGGCAAGTCAACTTGCTTCTGCTTTGCAATGGCAATTCTTGGCCGGATCACTCTGTGCCCAGCATGCAAGAGGCGGCCGCCTCAGAGTTGCAGGCCAGCAGCATGAAGCCAAGGCCCCGCTCGCCCATGCTTATCGAGGCGCCGAAGCCTCCGCTTATCGGCACGGATCTGAGCCGAACGCAGTCTCAGCCCCGCTCGCCCGTGCTGCAGCGCCGGACGAGCAAATGGAAACAGCGCTCGCCCTCCTTGTCGCCCGCCATGTCCTTTGAGCACGTCGGTGCGGAGCAGGCAACGGGCGGTGACATTTTTGCTGCTGCCTGCGCGGCCTTCACCTTTGAGCCGCCGTCGTCTCCAGAGGGGTCGCCGCCGTCCCCGCCGCAGCCGCCGCCGAAGAGAATCGGCCGCGGACCAGTGAAGCCGCAAAATCCAGCGGAGGCGAGCGCAGCGTATGCTGCGTCCTTGGCGGCGGCGGCTCGAGCCGCCGAGCCTTCTGCCGCCGCCGTCCGCTCCGCTGTCGAAGCGCGCGCCGCCAGGCCCGCCACAGATTCAGCGCAGGCGTCTGAGCTCGCACGTGCACGGTCGGCGACGAAGCTGCAGGCGCTGGCTCGCGGCAGATCGTTGCGCAAGCTTGCAGTGACGAAGCAGGGAAGAGCGGAGCTGCAGAGGCGCGCTGCGAAACAGCGCGCAGCGAAGCCACCCCCAAAGCACGGCAAGGGTAAGAAGGGGTATCGTTTCCCCACGACTGCGGAGCAGCTGCATGCGGAGCTCAAGGAGAAGCAGAAGCAGAAAGCGGTCGTGCGGCTGCAGGCACTCGCACGCGGCAGATCGACCCGAGCGATCCTCAAGGTGACGCGTGGCGAGGTGCAGGTCGCCGGGACCGACGACTACGTAGCCAAGCGCCAACCGCGGACGCAGGAGGAGGATCGAGCGTTCTGGAAGGCTCAGAATGCGGAGCGGCTTGCGCGCGAGCAGGCGGCGGCCAAGACAGAAAAGCTCGCGCAGACGCTCGGCCGCCCGAAGCTGGAGCGGGCGGCGACCACGATAGGAAAGGTGCTGCGCGGCCGCATAGAACGCAAGAAACTGAAGGCCAAGGGAAAGCTACCCAAGGGAAAGCCCAAGGCGAATGGCAAGCCGGCGACGCAGGGATTCGACTCGACCGGGCTCACGTCGACGCCCAAGATGACGCCCAAGGCGGCGCCCAAGGGCGGCACGCCGCGCCGAGGGGGGCTCGCGACACCCATCAAGGGCACGCCGCGCCGAGGGGGCCTCGCGACACCCATCAAGGGCACGCCGCGAAAGGGGGCGGCGGTGCTTGGCGCAAGCCCGACCAAAGGCACGCCGCGCCGGGGAGGCGTGGGCGGCTCACCGCGCAAAGGCACCCCTCGCCGCGCGCAGGGCCCGACCCCGCGCAAAGGCCACGGAGTCACCAAGGGCGGGGTCACCAAGGGCGGCGTCGCCGCCAGGGCCAAGGCCCTCAAAACTCGAACGCTGTTACATGCGGGCAGTCGCCACCTGATCCGCTCAGGGAGCTGGGATGCGGTTGAGGCACTCATGGCAGCCGGTCGCCTATCTGAGAACGAACCGGCCTCGGACCGGCTGGTGACCAAGATGGCGCTCGAGGAGCTCTCTTCGCTCTCCATCGAGGAGCTCACGTTGGCCGCGCGCCATGCGGCTGTCGTCAAGCTGCAGTCCGTCGCCCGCGGCAACGCGAAGCGCGAGCACGTGCGCCAGTTGCGCGCGCAAGCCGCCGCCACGAAGCGCAAGCTTGCAGCCGCTGCGATGCAGGAGGACAAGGAGCGCGCACGCGCTGCCAAGCTCGCGGCAGCGGAGGCCGAGGCGGCCGCGGCCGTTGTGCCCGAGGAGACGACGGGATTCAGGTCGCTGGTGGTGGCGCCGCCACCTCCCAGCGAGTTCTCCTCGTCGTCGCGGCAGCAGCAGCCTTCTTCTTCTTCTTCTTCTTCGCCGCCTTCTTCGCCGCCGCAGCAGAACCCTTCTTCGCCTCTGAAATCCATCGCAGATCTCATCCGCTCAGAGGCGGCCGCGCGCGCCCCATCCCTCGGTGCGCCGATGCCCAAAGCTGTGGACGGACTGCTTGGGAAGCTCAAGGCCCATGCCGCCGCCGCTGTCATGAGTCCTTCGCCTTCCCAAACACTCATGACAGCCGGGGCGGCAGCGGCGGCTGAGGTGGCAGCGGCAGCTGAGGCGGCAGCGGCAGCGAAGGCGGCAGCAGCAGCAGCGGCGGCGGCAAGTCGCGAGCAGGCTAGGTTACAGCAGCAGCAGGTGTTGGCAGCGGCGGAGGCGGCGGAGGCGCAGAGGGTGGCGGCAGACAAGGCTGCCCGAGCTACGGCGGACGAGGCTGCGCGGCTGGAGGCAAAGCTTTCGGGAGCAGCACTGGCAAAGGCTGAGCGACACGAGGCGAGGCAGCGTGCGGCAGAGCAAGCGGAGGCTGAGCGGAGATCAGCCGATGCAGCCGCCGAGCAAGCAGCAGCCAAGGCATCCGCCGAGCGAGCGACGGTCGAGGCGGCTAGATACGCCGCGGCGGAGGCTGCGGCAGCGGCCAAGCGCCACTTGCATGCTCAGTCATCGCTTGACAAGATCACCGAGCTTTCGACGGACGAGCTTGCCTTCGCGACGACGGGGCACGCCGCCGAGCGCCACGTCGGCCGCAGCCCGTCGCCGCCTCGACTGAAGGCCGTGGCGGCGTCCGCGTCGCCGCCTCTGCCCGTGCCGCTGCCGGCGGCGGCGGCGGCGTTGCCGGTGGCGATGACGTCGACAGAGAGGATGATCGAGCGCGCTTGCCACGGCGCGGCCACGTACATTCAATCGATCTACCGGCGCCACCTGGTGCTGAATACGATGCATGCGCTCAACCACCTCTCGACGGTCATCCAGGCGGGCTACCGCGGGCGCCGCGGGCGCCGGCGCGTGTACCAGCTGCGCAAGGAGCAGCATCGCACCAAGGTGGCAGCGGGTCGGCCTGCGTCCCGTGTGGTGCCAGTCAGCACGCTACCCGAGGTGAGCGCGGCGCACGCGCACCCGCTGCGTCAGCGCCTCATCAAGGAGCTCGATGAGCGCAAGCTGCGCATCGTCGACTTGTTCTACAGCTGGGATGGCGACGAGAACGGTACCGTCACGTTGGAGGAGTTTGAGGAGGCGATGGACGATTTTGGGCTCGATCCGACGACCTTCGATGGACGGAGCTTCTTTGGCGCGCTCGATGCAAACCACGATGGCTTGGTGAGCTACGCGGAGCTCCACCAGTGCATGCGAAAGCTGCCAGTGGCCGCCGAGAAGGCCGCAGCTGAGAAGGCGGCGGCCGAGAAGGCGGCCGCGGCCAAGAGGGCAGCCGATGAGAAGGCTGCAGCGGAGAAGGCAGCGGCCGAGAAGGCGGCGGCCGAGAAGGCCGCAGTGGAAAAGGCGGCGGCCGAGAAGGCAAAGGCGGCGAAGGCGGCGCAAGATGCGAAGGCGGCGCAAGACGCCGAGGCGAGCAGAGAGGCGGCCAGGCGCTTTGCGGCCGAACAAGAGGCACTCGAGGCAGCGGCTGCGCGCGAGCGGCAGGAGCTCGAGGCAGAGTTTGCGCTCGAGGAGCGTCTTCAAGCAGACGCGATACGCGATGCGATGCAGACGGCCGCCGTGCTGCGCGGTGGCACGACCTGGGGGAAGGCCGCTTCGCTCGGTGGACTACTCGGAAAGGTCGGGGCCGCTTTGAAGGCCGACGAACAGCGCTTGGCTGCCGTCGCCGGTCCATTTGCCCTCCTCTCAGAGGGAATGCCGCCGCCGGCGGCGTCTTCGCCGCCGCCGGCGGCGTCTTCGAAGCGGGCCTCGGCCGCCAGCCCCATCCCCATGCCAAAGGCGCGCGATCCTATTGGCTCCGAGATCGACGCGCTTGCGCAACGCAGGCTTGAGTCTCAGAGAGCCTCGGCTGTCCATGCCATCCCAACGCGCACGCTGGTTGGCACTACGCCACGTGCCGCCGCCCCGCCTTCTGTGCTCTCTCATCGGCTCCGCCAGCCCCACGGCGCATTGCTGCAGCAGGTCGAGCCGCCGAGCCCTGCCAAGCCTCCGGTGGCCAGCAGGACTGCCGCCAGCAAGCCGTTGCTCCTGCAGAACTCTGTACAGCGCGAGATCGATCGCGCGCTAGCTGTGGGTCAGGAGCGCCATGCCATTCGTATCCAGGCAGCCATGCGCCGTCGCATCGTGATGCGCACCATGGGCGTGGTCAAGTCTGTCTGCGTGCTGCTGCAGTCGGCGGCGCGCGCGCGCCTCGCGCGCAAGCACGTGCACAACCACCCGAAACGGCTCGCTGTGCTGCGCATCCAGGCTCTCGTGCGGGGCAAGCTGATGCGCCGCCGGCTGGGCCACGTCTTCCATGAGCTGCACAAGCATCGACAGGTGATGATCATCCGCGATGCGCTCATCGCGGCGCGCATCAACAACCGCAAGAGGCTCATCACAGCGGCCGTCCATGAACACTTTCCCGACTGCCTGCATCGGCGCGCCGACATGCTCGTGGACGCCCTGCGCGTGAATCTGCGTAACAAGCGCTCGAGAGAGGCGTTGAAGGCGGTGCACGCCAAGATTGAAGAGATGCGCGCTGAGCGCGCGGCTTCGAGGGCGCTCCTCAGCGAGGGGTACGACTGGCGTGCGGCGCTGCGGAATGTCAAGGTGTGGGAAGAGGGCGAGCAGCAGATCGTCGTCGCCGAGAAGATCGGTGGTTTCGTCAGCCCTGAGAAGATCGGTGGTTTCGTCAGCCCTGAGAAGGCAAAGGCCGCAGCCGTCGTCGAGATTGCAAGCTCCCTAGGCAAGGGCGGCAGCGCCGTGCCGAGCAGCGCCGTGCCGAGCAGCGCCGTGCCGAGCAGCGCCACGCCGTGCAGCGCCACGCCGAGCAGCGCCGTTCCGGGCAGCACCATCAAGGGGGAGGCCAAGCTCTTTGAGAAGGACGGCGAGCGTCCGCTGCGCTCGTTGCGCTTCTCAGGCGACTTGACCACCGCGATGACCACCGCGATGAGCAGCAAGGCGAATCCCACCGTGAGCCCGCTCGGGATCCGGAAGTGGGGCACTGCCGCAGTGGACGTGACGGGCGCAGGGAGCGCCGACAGCTTCGTCACTTCGTGTGAAGGCGACGGCTCACTGCGCTCGGTGAGCCTGCACAGCCCGATAGGGCGCACGCGGGTCGAGCGCCACTCGTGGCATGGCACCTCGCACCCATCGTCGCGTCCGTCGTCGCGCCCGGCGACCTCGTCGCGCCCGTCGTCGACGCGGCGCGCGCGCTTCTCCTTGGGCCGCGACGGCAAAGTTCTGGAGGAGATGATCCAACTGCCGGAGAGAGCTGAGTCACCAACCAAGGATCGGAGAGCGGAGTCGCCGCAGCCGCGCTGCCCTCGGAGCCCGGACCGGAGCGGCGCCGAGGATGCCGACGAGATCGACGAGATCGACGAGATCGACGAGCTCTCGCCAGATGGAGTGCTCACTGCGGCGAGCGTGCGCCTGAGCAAGCGCAGCGCGGGCGGACACTCGCCGCGCTTCCGACCGACAAAGGCGGAGGCGGAGCCCGCGTCCGTAGGCGTCAGCCCGTTCGCGCTGCCGCTCAAGATGCCCCCGATGCCAAATAAGGGACGGGCCGAAGGGAGCCTCACCCAAGGGATCACCAAAGGGATGCTCTCCAGCTGCGCCAATTCGCCCAGCCGCGCCAGCTCGCCCAGCCGTGCCCTCGGCTCGCCCAGCCGTGCCCTCGGCTCGCCCAGCCGTGCCCTCGGCTCGCCCAGCCGTGCCCGCTCGCCGAGCCTCACCCCGCCGCGCGGCTCCTTACCCAAGCCCGCCAAGCCCGCCACCGGTACGAGCGCCGGCACAGGCGGCCGGATCGGAGCCCCCTGGCCCACGGTCCAGGCCAGCGCACCGCGCGCCCCCACACCGCGCGGCGGCGCGCACCCGCCCCGCGCTCCCCCGAGCATCGCAATGAGCGCGGCAGTGAGCGCAGCCACCTCTTGCGCGGCGAGCGTGATGCCATCGGGCGGCGCAAGGGAACCCACGGTGGGCCTGGAGCGCCGATCGATCGAGGGAGTCTCGCGCCCAAGGGACCCTCAGGCGATCAAGGGCAATCAAGGGCAATCAAGGGACCCTCAGGCGGAGCGCCTCATGAGACTGAAGGAGGCCAAGGAGCAGAAGCCGGGCTTCCTCGATTGGCTCTGCTCGGGCGCGCGCGCGACTGTCGATCCTCTCGTCGGCCCTCTGGCGTTGCCGCCGCCCGCCGAGAAGCCTCCCTCCGAGAACGGCGTGCAGCGGATGATCAAGCGCTCGGCATGTGGCGCTCAGCAAGGTCTCGTCGACGCGACGCGGCTCCTCGGGCGGACGGCGACCGGGCTCGTGCAGCACGCGTCGTCGGCGGCCACGCTGCTCGTCGACGACCTCGACCGACACACGCTACACCGGCCCAAAGGACCGAGCCGCTCCAGCGCCGACGGGCTGTTGGTCAGGCAGCGTGCGCCACGCGTCTTCGCGCGGCTGCAGCCGACGCACGAGAGCAGCGTTTCGTCACAAGAGAGTCGCCTCTCACACTCGGATCGCGTGGTCAAGGTAGCCGCCGAGTACGCCCACATGGCGCCACTCTCATTCGTGCTCGATGGGGTCCTCGGACCGACGTCCGATCAGGCCGCCGCGTATGCGTCGCTGTGTGCCGAGGCTACCGAGGGCCTCTTACGTGGCGAGAGCGCGACGCTCATCGCCTTTGGCGCCCCAGGCACGGGCAAGACGCACACCCTCTTCGGTCCAACAAGCCACCTGTCCAATGCAGCGAACACGTCGGCGTGGCAGGAGTGGGGGCTGCTGCCGCGCGCGTCGCACCACCTGTTCACACGGGCCTCGGCTGTTGGAGGCGTCGAGGGTCTTTTCGGGCTTGGTGCCACGGTCACATGCACCTTCCTAGAGGTGACCGACGACGCGATCTATGACCTCCTCGGCAAAAACGGGCGGCCGCTGAGGCTGCGCGAGAGCGCCAAGCTCGGCGTGCATGTGCCCGAGGCCACCCAACGGCTCGTGGAGTGGGAGGAGGATGTGATGCGCGCCCTCTTAATTGGACTGCAGAACCGCGCCGATGCAGGCCATCGAACACCCTCGTCTCGCTCGGGCGCTGGCGGGGGCGCTCACGCCATCTTCACGCTCACCGTGAGCGTGCGCGTGGGCGCGTCCGGCGAGATGCAGCACTCGTCTCTGCAGCTGGTCGATCTCGGCGCGGCCGAGGCGCACAGGCCGGGCAGCGGCAGCGGCACGGGCAGCGGGGGGACGGGCGGCACCGTGGGCAAGCCGCCGGCGAACACGTCACTCTCCGCGCTCAACACGTGCATCAACGCGCTTGCCGAGTCGACCGCGTTCAGCTCGACGCTCCCTTCGACGACGAACCCCAATCCGCAGGGGGTACCCTACCGCGACTCGAAGCTCACGTGGCTCCTGCGCGATGCTCTGGGCGGTGATGCCATTGGCGCCGCGCGCCCGATGCAGACCATCTTCGTCGCGTGCTGCGGCGCAGAGCCGGGCAAGCTGCCGCACTCGATCAACTCGCTCCGCTTTGCACAGCGCTGCCGCCAAGCGCGCGTGTGGGTGGCAGACGCGTCGCCAGCTCCGCCGAGCACGCCCCCACTCGCCTTGCAGCAGCGCTCTCCGGCGGCAGACGTGGTGTCGCCAGGCGCGTCGTCGGTCGCGACCTCGCCGCCGGACACGGCAGCGTCGCCGCCGGACTCGGCAGCGTACGGCTTGGCCACGCCGCCGAGATCGGCTGCGAAGAGAATGCGAGATGCCGAGATCGGCGGCGGAGGCATTTCGCACTTTCTTCGGAGCACGCCGCCGTCGCACGGCGCCGACTCGCGCGAGATGACGGCCTCATCGCCGGGAGTGATGCCCTCGGGGGCTGTGTACGTATCGCCCTTCGATGAGGACGTATCTTCCGATGAGGAGGGCGAGTCGCCGCCCACCTCGCCTCCGAAGCCCATGCACCTTCGCTCGGCTGAGCACAAGACGACGAGCGGCGCCGACCCTGTCGACAACCTGCCGAGCTCGCATGCAGCAGAGGCGGCCGTGCTGCGCGAGAAGCTCGCCACAGTCCAGGCACAGCAGATGGGCAGCGAGCGCCCCACGGTCCGCTCTATGATAGAGGCGACGCTCGCGGCCGAGGCGGCCGAGAGTGCCACCCCCTTGGGCGGCGAGGGCTTTGTCGCGCTGCAGTCAGCGCACGCTCACATGGTTCTCCTCGAAGCGCGGCTTGCGGAGCTCGCCACCGCGCCGCCCGCAGTGCCACTCAGGGAGATTTAGGTTCAAACAGTTACTAGTACTCGAGTATCAGTTTAGCTTTTTAGCATTTATAAGGAGAGGTCAGACCGAGAATCATGACGCATCCGTCGTACGCTACTCTTCATCTTGTTCTTTAAGAATCGCCGATCCCGCTGCCTCCGAGCTCGAGCCGCCGCTCTCCCTCTCCGTCGGCCCCAGCAAGCTGCGAAGTAGCGCCGCAGCCGAGGCCGAGGGCGCCTGCTTGGAGGGCGCGGGCTGGCGCAAGAGCGCCTCGGCTGCGGCAGAGATTTGGGCGAAGCGCATCCGCGTATGGCTGCTCAACGGTGAGCTATCGCGGCACGACAGCAAGGTTGACGCAGCGTAGGCCGCGCTGGGCGCCGCCACGACAGGCGGCGTCGCGGGCGGTGGCGGGGGAGCTATGACAATCGCGTCCCTTGGCTTTGGCGGCTCCTCGGCCTCGCCCCCGAGGCCCTGCCCCTCGAGCCACGCGCGCGCCATGATTTGGTACTCGCAGAGCAATGCAGGCAGATCGGAGAGCGGTAGCTCGTCGAGGGCCGTCTCCCGGAAGCGGTGCGTGCACTGGCGCAGCGCGAGCGGTAACTTCCAGCCGCAGCCCGGGAAGAAGAGCGGATCGGACACGATAAGGAGCCCCACGGGCACGCGCAGCGGTAGCTTGGCGGACGCTTGCAGCTGCGACTCGCGCAGCACAACAATCTGGGACTCGAGCTGCGCGACGGCGGCGCCGCGTCCATCCTGCGCCCACCCGCCCACGCTACCGCCCAGCGCGCTGTCCGTGTCCGCCGCGCGCCGAAGCCGTCCGTTGACAGTGATCTCGCCGTCTGCTCGGCAGGTGCCGCACAGTCCGTTGAGCGACGTAAACGCCCGTGGATAGCCACGCGCCACGCCACGCTGCAACCGCACAAGGTGCGTCTGAACAAGCTCGAGCGTGACCTCGACGTCTTCGAGCGTGCTGCTCTGCGGCAGCAGCAGGTATAGGGCAAAGTCGGGAGCCACGGAGCACGCCGCATTCAGCAGCACCTCGCGAAGCGTGAAATCGTCGCGCAGCGCCACGATGAGCTTATTGTGCGTGCGCTCGTGCTCGAGCAGGTTGTCCGCGACCGGCGCATCCAAGAGCGATAGTGGCGATGCTTGCGCGAGGCCACCCAGCGCCGAGCCCAGGCCTCCAAGGGCACTTGGTTGCAACCCAGAACCAAGCCACCCCCGCATAGGAGACCGTTCACAGTCACACACCCCGAAAACCAACAAAGGCGCCGATCCGGTGGAGCGTGCGGTGGCACCTGCGGGGCTGCTGCAACGTGGAATGTCTAGTTTACAAGAGTATATTGAATGTAAGTGGACTGAGGACTCCGTTGACACAACGTTTCATTTGTGGTGCCTCCGACCGGACCATGGCGGCGGCCCATAAGCCATGTCCTCCACCATCGATCATGCCCCGTCCATGTGCTCCAACACGACCACGTCAGGACCACGTCGCCCCATGCCCGTGGCTGTCCCGTGGCCTTCTTCCGCAGATCGTTGTCCATCTTACGATCGCCGCACCCGCAGCAACGCCAGGAACGGCCATGGTGGATCTTGGAGCAGCGTCCCTCAGGCGCAGTCCCAGGCGTGGTCTTCAACGGGACGCCCTCGCGGCACGTGTCCCCACGCCAACCGAGACGGGCCACTCCCAGTACACCCACCAGAATCAGGCACAGCCTCGGGCACCGCGCCACTGATGACTGGGCATGCAGCATGGGCATTCCGCGACGACGTATCCTGCACGCCGCCCCGACGGTCCACACGCGATCAAAGTCGACCCTGCACGGGAAGACCCGCACGTGACGATCACGGGTAATAATCATTGTAGTTGGCGTTCGGATTGGTGTACTCCTCGTAGAGCACACGCGTCATGCCGCGCGTCGCCGCCATCACGTCGAGCGATTCTTCTTCCGCCGCGCCCGCGCCCGCCGTTGCGGCTCGGGACGGCGCCGACGGCTCGGGGCGGCCGTTATCGGCTCGGGACGGCGCCGACGGCTCGGGGCGGCCGTTGATGGCGAGATGCTTCAGAGGGCGGTTCTCGTGTGCAGCGAGGGGGTCGTAGAGGGGTGCGGTGGAGGCAGCGGCGGCGACGGCAGCAGCGCCGGACGAGGTAGCGGACGTGCAGATGAGCGCTTGCGTGCACACGAGCGGCGGCCTGGCTGCTTCCTCTGGATAGCCGAGCTGGTGAGGTGGGGGCTCCGCGAACGTCTCCATCACATCGAGAGCGACGAGCTCGGTGATGGTGTCCATGAAGATGCCGCCATCGTCCAGGGCGCAGTGCTCGATGAACAGACCAATCTCCTGGATCCCGAAGAGGCACCAGGTGACGAAGGCGGTCACAGGGACGATGAGCAGACCCATCGACTCCACGAGCGAGAAAGGCAGCGTGAGGCACCAGAGCGCGAGGAAGCGCGACGTGTGGCGTGCGTAGCTGAGCGGCACCGGCGTCTGGAGCAGCCGCTCGCACGCGCCGATGTAGCTCGAGAGCTGGTTGACGTCCTTGAGCAGCATCAGCCTCTCCCGCGAGGTGAAGGTGAGCGAGTCGGGGATGGCCTTGAAATCCGTCGAGAGGCACTTGCAGACAAGTAACGGTCGATTGCCGGCGCTTTCGAGACGTTTCGTGATGAAGGCCGGCGGCATGGGTGCGGCCGTCGCGCGGCGCACCACATGCTCGTACCCTGCGGAGCTGGTGGGCCACTCCCGCTCCGCGTCCGCAAGCACGTCGCGGAGCCCCGTGCGCATCTGAGGGTTGAGCGGTCGAGGCTTCTTTTCGACCTCGAGGTCGTCCAGAAGGGAACGTCCCACGAGGTGGGCGCGCAGCTCTCGTGGGAACGCGCAGAGCAGCGAGATGAGCCGGCTCACGCGCTCCGCGCCCGTCTCCTCCTGGTACAGGTAGATGAAGCGCGCCAGGTCGCGGCATCGGTTGAGCACGCTTTCCCAAATCCGGCGCGCCTCCCAGAAACGGTTATACGCTGCGTTCGTGCGGAAGACGAGGAGGAGGGAGAGTGCGCCCCCAAGGAGCGTGTGCATCTGCGCGAGCGACTTGCCCAAGGTGCGGCCGGGCACCACGCCCCAGAACAGCTGGATGCACGCCACGAGAAGCGCGGTCGCCGTTACCGCCAGCAACGGCTGAAGGATACCGCGGAGCACTTGTGAGCCTCCTATGTTACACAGCGACGAGAGCCAGATGCTGCGCGTCGTGTAGCGCACAGGGTGGAGATTCAGAGTGGCTGCGCGTCGTGTAGCGCTCGCGCTCGTGCCACACACTGCCATGAGCATGTTTTCAAACCTGAGACGCGGGAAGACGGGCGCGCATGAGCGTGAATCGACGGGTGTTGTGGTCGATCGAGGCGCGTACTCTGGAAAGGTGAGCGACCCGTCCTGGTTGGTGTCGAAGCGCGAGATGATGCTCTCCAGTTCGCTGGCGCTGGCCTCACTTCGTCGGAGCCGACGCGGGCCAGCGATGGCATAGGTGACATCTCGCAACGCGTGGATGCTGACGGTGTCCGCCAGGTCGCCCGTAAGGCTGTCAAAAACGCCGCGCCAATCGCGTGAACCGGTGACGCCGGTCACCGTATGCGATGGTGTGCGCCGCACCAGACGCTTCAGTGCGTAGGCCAGTCCCTCCTCGGCGCCGAGGGCGCCGACGTGTACTCCAAGGCCGCCGACGTCGAAGTGTGCCGCAAGAAGCGACCCGCGCGACGGGAGGCGTAAAGCCACGGCGGCCGCTCTCACCACCTGAGGTGCGCTAGCCGCCGGGGAGTAACCGCTAACCACGCTGGCCAGGAGCAAAGCCAGCGCTGTTGAGTGGAAGGGGAAGAATGTCGTCATCAACAAGCCGACGGCTTTTCTGGATCAGCAATTCCTTTTGAAACATATCTTCGGAAACGGACACCTAAAAAAACACGCTCTCTCAACACCTTCATTCCGAGGCAGCCAAAAGTACTTCGTTTTCCCGTCTTTTGGCTTGACCTGACTTGACTTGACTGACTTGACTGGCGCGAACAATATCGCCGGCCGCCCTCAGTCCGCCTGATGGCGGCCTCCTCTGCTTCTGCGGAGGCTATCGCGCGGCTGCAGCGTGAGCGCAAGGACTGGCGCAAGGATCGCCCGCCAAACTTTGTCGCCAAACCACAAACGTTGGCGGATGGCTCAAGCAACCTCTTCGCGTGGGACATCAAGATACCAGCCAAGCCCAGCTCGATATGGGCACCAGGTCGGTACGCGGCGACGATGACGTTCAAGCCCGACTATCCACAGACCGCGCCTGTGGTGAAGTTCAAACTCATCGACGGCAAGCCGCTCTTCCATCCCAACGTGTATGAGGACGGTGGAGTCTGTCTCGACCTAATAAACCCACCAGAGTCTACGCATGGGTACGGAAAGGGCGGCACGTGGAAGCCCACCCTGAACTTCAAAACGGTCCTGCTCGCTCTGCAGACCTTTCTCGACGAACCCAACATGGGCAGCCCGGCGCAGCAAGCCCCGTACAAGCTTCTGAAGCAGGACGAGGCAGCGTACAAAAAGAAGGTATCTGAGCAGGTCGCGAAGGTGGAGCACTGCGGACTCGATGACGGTGCAGAGTGAGCCACGGCATAAATTTCCGTGGCGTTACACTGCGTAGGGGTGCGGCTTCCGATAGTTTCCGTGGCGCTGGTCGTCCGTGTGCGCGATGCAAATCGCGCTGCGTGTGCGCGCATCGCCGAGCGGTGTGGAGAGGTGTACCACTCAGGGTCTGCTCCGGGACCGCGTACGAGCGTCCCGACACTTGCTTGCGTAAACAGCGTCGAAAACAGGCGGCTGGCCTCCCGTCTTCTGTCACGTCATGCATTCGAGACATTTCAGCTACATTTCAGCGGTTTCACGTCATATAACGATCTCCTGTTCAGATTTGATTCACGCCCGTTTTTAGAGGACCTCGGGTGCAAGAGGGGTGCGAGGGCGGGAGGGCGCCCACCCGACGCCGCTCACCCGACCTGTGACCTGACGACCGTGACCCGGCCGGCTAGTGCCTAGTCCGGTAGTCCCACCAAAGTGAAAGTCGAGTCCTTCTGCAAAAGTAAAATAGCGAAATACACGACGTAAAAATAAACTAAGTCCCCGAGACTCAGCCAACAGCCTGAGAGCTAGATCCCACAAAACGGAACGTCTCATCTCGTCCCGTCAGCCGTCCGACGACCCGTCACGTTGCTCTTACGGGCGATGCACGCGGCGCCGTGAGCAAGCGGAGCACGCGTTCGAGCAATGCCGCACCGCCTCTCGAAGCCACGCGCAGAAGCCACACGGCGAGCTTCAGCTGCAGCCGGCGTAACCTGCTTTGCCGCGGGTGGGCATGCGCCGCTGCAGATCCCGATGCGCTAGCCGGTTGTGTGGCGGCGCCGGGCACGCCTTTCCCAGCCAACGAGTCCCGCCGCAGCATCGTCTGCAGGCAGAAGCGCATGGTGACAAGCATTGTGTCCACTCCCGCGCCGGAGCCGAGCAGCCGTCGCTCCGCGTGGCGCAAGCAGTCGTTCGTCTTGAAGAGGAGCAGCATCGGAGCCGGCACACGCTCGAGCACGACCGCGATGCCCTTGGCATACTGCTGAGCGTAGCCGCGGATCGCCGCCTTGTCCTCAGCAGTTCCCTTTTCTGTCAGGCGTGCGGTGCCCGAGCTCGCGTGCAGGATGTCGGCCCAGGGCTTGGCGGTGAGCATCGCAGCAAAGAGCGGGTAGTAGTCGCCCACACCAAGCGCGTGCGAGACGCGCCGAATGCCATCCGCGTCGCCGGCGAGCACGTGGTACCACAGATCCGCATACATATCGACGAACTCACGAGGTAGCTCGCGGTAGAGGCCGTGATCAAGGAGGACGAGCTGCGGCTGTGTCGGCCGGTCAGGGCGCGGGCGCACGAGCACGTTGCCCGGGTGCGGGTCGCAATGCACGAAGCCACCGTCGAAGATCTGCGCGTTGAATGTGCGGCAGAGGAGGTGGCTCACGTCAGCGACTCGTAGTCCCATCGCCTTGATGCCCTCGACGTCAATGATGCTCGTGCCGGCCTCGTAGCTCATCGTGAGGACACGTGTCGAGCTCAGGTGGGGCAGCACGGCGGGCACGGCGACGCTCGAGGCGAGGCCGTCACCGCCCCCAGCGCCAAAGAAGCGCGCGCAACGCTCCAGGTTGGATCTTTCGTGCCCAAAATCGAGCTCAAGGGGGAGATGAGGCGCGAGCTCATCGAGAACCCAACCCAGTCGGAACTCGTCGCGGAAGAGATACGAGGCGAAGCGCACCGCGAGTGCGACTGCAGCCAAGTCCGCCGCCGCCGCGTCGCGCAGCCCCGGGTGCTGCACTTTGACGGCGAGTTGCCTACCTGTCGTTCGCTCCGTCGCTCGGTGGACTTGGGCTAGGGAGGCGCTCGCTATTGGCGAGGGCTCGAAAGAGGAGAAGAGGTGCGCGAGCGGCTGGCCAAGGTCCTCCTCGATGATCGCTGTCACCTGCGCCAGCGTGCTCTGCCGATTGGACTGGAAGAGCGCGCCCAGCGTCCTCGTGTATGCCTCGGGCACCAGGTAGTCGAGTTGCGCCACGTGCTGGCCGAGTTTGACGTAGACGCCGCCGTTGCCCAAGCACAGGTCGAGGAGCCTTGCGGCGCAGCGTGCGTGCAGAGCATCCCAGAGCTCGGTACTGCCCACGGCGGCCTCGTGCGCGACGCGGCGCGCCGCGTAGTCCTCGCCCGCTCGCACCGCCAACTCACGCGTAGACCTCGCGAGGTCCGTCGCCGCAGCAAGCGCTGCTACGGGCGGCGAAGTTACCTGTGCCACAAGCTCGGCACGCTCACGCTCGGCTCGGCCCGCAGCAATCTGTAACTGCAAATGCACCTGCTCCAGCTCCACGAGGCTTGCTGGCAGCTCTGTGGACCAGGAGCGGGCCGCTTTGTACTCTCGGGCGACCGCGATGCAAGCCGTCGCTAGCCGCAGCGCGCGGGCGGCTGCGGCCACCTGAGCACGGACGGTGTCGATCCTCGCCGGCTCGGCTCCAAACCACATACCAGCGCCAAGTGCCGTGAGCGGCACGAGTGGATGCGGAACCAGAAAGCGTCGTACATGTAGCATTGGAAGCAAGGAAAGTTCAGGGAAGTTACCGCTTTTGGGAAACCCTTTCCGGGCCCTGTACGCCAAAAAAAGCGGGTTCAGCGAGAGGGAATTTATTTCCCAAAAGAGAGAGAGAGAGTGAAGTGTGAAATCAGTCAAGACCGGTAAAAAGATGGGGAGCCGGGACACACATACGGGACACATCACGTCCACGGGCGCCCACGATCGACGATGACAGCACTGGTAAGTCGACGCGAGTCGTGGTGCGATTTTCGCGGACGGTGACGCCCAACGCGCACGGAGAGGAGAGTATAACGGAGTAATATTTTTCGTTCTATAATACAAGGTATGAATAGCACATCACGCACTTGACGTCCAGCTGACGTCGCCTCACCCACAGCGTGACAGTTCATTCAGCTCCCCCCACCCGCCGGCCTGCACCCACTCAGCCACACCCACATCCACAGTGCGGAGCTCTCAGATCGGGCCTCAGATCACATGCACACATCTAGACACATCAGATGCACGATGCATCTTTCATGCCCGCCAGATCCAACTTCCAAGCCACATGTCCATCGTCCAACCGTCCAAGACCCCACACCGCGGCAAAAACCGCGGCATTGTTGCGCTCAGAGGATGTGGGTGTGGGCGGAGTTCGCAACCGGCCCAGAGTGTGAGGAGCAAGCCCTCTTAAGGCGCTCTTGCAGGCCAGATTGCCGCTGGTCTGGCCACCGAGGCTGTCGAGTGCTCGACGAACGAGTTGAAGACGTTCCGAGGCTCGCAATAGTTGCGCGACATGACGAGCGGCGGCTCGAACCAGCTCATCTGCGTCATCTCGGAGCATGCGTCGAGATGCTCTGGAGTGCGCTGCGGCAGCGTAGAGTACTCGACGCGGAAAGGCTTGGTGCTGAACTGAGTGAATGGCACTGAGGTCGTGGGCACCATGGTGGGCACCAGCAACTCGGACCGGGGGGGAACTTGCGCACCATCAACTCGACCAAAGCTGCGCGGTTCGGCTCCTCGAGGTGAAAGGGGAACGAGTACTTTCTGTGTCCGGGTGAGTGGCTTCCACGAATACATGGGGTTGGGGACGTTGTACGGCAGTGGCACGGCTGTGGCCGTAGTTTGCGGCCGCTCGGGACGTCTGTGTGCACGCTCTCTATTGATGCGCTCGCGATAGCATTGAGCATCGCTTGCAAGCTGTACAGGCGGCCAGCGCCCCGCGAGAATCATGTTCGTCGCGCCCCTGCAGTCTTGTCCTGTTGATCGATTCGCGACGCTTGTCCTCGCGCGAGGGAAACGACGCGACAAAGTTTGGCAAGTCGAATTTGCATGCTTCGTTGCTTCCAGGATCGAGCTCCCAACGTCGAACGTGCTCCCTTTCCCTCCACACAGACGGTCGTGACGAGACCGAAAAGCATTACAGTAGGAAGGCAGAAACGGCATGCGCTCGAGCAAACTCCTCCCCAACAAGTCAAGTCAAGTCACTCCATACACAACAGACAACCTAACAGGAAGCCTATAAATGAGAACTTGACTTGACTTCCCGAACATGGACTCTGCCTTGACTTTTGAAACAGACGAGTTTGCGATGCGGAACTTACTCTCGCTGACTGCTCCGACCTTGGATGACGGACTGGTCGATGCTCTTATCTGGCGATCCGAAGAGGTGGTCGCGGCCGAAGCTCTAGCCGACGATGCAGCAGCCGTCATCGCTGCCTTAACTGCCTCCATCATCGACAGCCTGCCCGCCGTCGAGACTCCTGGATTGCCATCCTCGCTTGATGAACCAGTTGAGCGACTTCCAGCGCAGCAGGAGCTCACGCCTCGCGCACATGCAAGGAAGACTGTTCGGCCATGGGAGGCTCAGGCACTCCCTCTTGCTCTCAGGCTACCCGGCTTCCAGCTGTCGCCCCGTGTTCATGAGGGAAGACTGCAGCTTCCACCGCTACCACCGCTACCACCGCTACCACCGCTACCACCGCCGTCTCCGGTGCGTATATTGCCGGCACGCCGGCATGTGTCGGCTGCTGCAGTTTCCATTGAGTGCCACATGCTTGCGAATGCCAGCTACGACATCAAGATGCGACATATAGAGGCGACGCGGCACGTGGAGGCGACGCTGCGACCACCATCGCATCGAGCGTCCCGTTCTCAGGCGGCCTCTGCAGAGCCTTCATGGCGGCCCGAACCCGAAGCGCCCCCGGGGGTGCAGACACCAGAGTTGGGCCCGGCGCTCATCATCGAGGCTCCGCCGAGCAGCATGGCAGTGGATGGTCACGGCAGCCGGGCACTCAGCCGCCGGCCCGTGCCGCAGCCCAAGGGGGTGCCTCAGGCCTATGTGAGTCTACGGCTACCTGCCAAGCTGCGCCGCGATCTCGATGACCTCCGAGAGGACCCGGCGGCGATGATGCTTTTCGAGGCGCGGATCGCGATGGTGCTGGCTGAGCTCGCGCTGAAGCCCGCGCCGCCGCTGCATCCGCGTGCCGGAGATTTCCAGCCAAGTCCTCGCGCGCTAGCGTACGCCTCGGTCGCCGCCCGAGCCGCGCAGCCGTTTCTGCCGACCCTGGCGCCTCCGAGCCACATCAAGAGACGCTCCGTGCACGTGCCGGCCGCCGCCGAGGCCGCAGTCGAGGCCGCTGCCAAGGCCGCTGAGGCGCCCGCGGCGGCGCTCGCGTCGTCGTCGTCGCCGCCGCCGCCCAAGCGCGTGGCCATCGCTCGGGACGACGCGGTCCCGAGTGGTCGAGGCGCTTCCGACAGCCCGAGAGCGATGCAGCCACAGGTGTCTTCCCACAGCCCGAGAACGATGCACCCACCGGTGTCAGATAAGGACATGGCGGCGTACCTGCAGGAGGTGCATGCAGCCGAGGCGGCCGTCGCGCCGCGCGCGACCAACCAAGCGCCGCAGGAGCAGCGCGTGTCTACGGTGCAGGAGCCCTGGCCGACGATACGACCGCGCCCCTCCCTCGCCGAGCTCAACTCGCACCGTGAGCGCAAGAAAGAGATCGCGTGCACTCTGAAGGCTTTGCGTGGCTGAGACGCACAGACCTCAGACGACAGAGTGACGCTCAAGACACCTACCGCCATAATTTTATTTCTCGGTTTTACTCGAAAACAGTCGTGAACTGTTTCAGGAGGGAGACGTTCTGCGGGCCCGTGCCCCATCGCGGGTAGCTCCCTCTCAAGAAGTGTCGAATTTCACTTATCTCAAGAGCATTCACAGCATTCACTGTGACTGTGCGGTGAGTGTGGTCTACATATGCAGGAGCAGAGGTTCTCGTCCGCTGGCGCCTGTGCGCTCCTCCAGAATCTGCCACGGCATCCCTCAGCCCCATCGATGCTTAGCGCCGTGAAGCAGACCGCGCCCGAGCGGACTGCTGCCACCCTCTACATCGCGACACATGATCGCACTGAGCCGCCTGCAGATCAGGTGGTGAGCACCGAGAGGATGAACGCTCTGATGCGCCAGTTCCATCAGCGAGAGGAGTCGAGGGCGCGTGAGCGGCAAAAGCGTGCGATATCTTCGTCACCAGCCGATGACGATCGAGAGCCTGCGCGCAAAGCCTCTCGGAAGAACGCTGCGACTGCCACGGATGAAGGCAGCGATGGCGAGGCGCTCCCACGGTCTGGTGCCTAGGTGATTACTCAGACTATGACATTCATTAAATCAACTGAATTTGTGTGCACACCACCTCACGGGCGACATGGATGCATGGTGAATACACTGTCTCTTACCATGCTGCTTGCAATCCATCCTCATCATCATCCGCAAGCTCGGCATCCGAGGCGAACCCACTTGTTCTCCGAGGATCCACCTGTCCGTTTCGCTTTGCTGTGGCCAGCTCTGAGCCAGCCAACGAAGCCCACAAAGCCTCGGCCAGGGCAGCCTGGACGGCCGGATGGCGCAACAGCGCGCGCGCTGACGAGTCAATCGGCGCGCGGCCGCCCGCCGCCTCGCCCTGCGCCGTCGAGGATGAGCTGAGGCCTCCACCGGCTCGTCGCGGCACCGGCTGGGGCACAGCAAACGGCGAGATCTGACCTCCCAACCGCCGGGATCGCGCAGGATCCCTCGACGAGCTCGGCCTCGAAGGCGGCGAGCTACGAGGTAAGCGCTCGATGCGCTGCCCACCAATCTCGAGCTCGAGATCGGCCTGCTTGGGCTCTGCTGTTGCTCCTGCCTTGCCGAACTCGGCAAGGGCTCCTCCTTTGCCGAATTCGGCATGTGCTCCTCCCTTGCCCAGCGCTCGCGACGCGCGCTCACACGCGCTCGCCATCAGAACCAGCAGCTCGCGTGGCACAGGGCCTTCGAGACTCTTTGCTGGCTCGCGTACCGCCCTTGTCTGCCGGGCCGCTCGAGGCACGCCCGTGTTCAGAGGCGTGCGGCGTGGCGCAGACCCACCAGCGCTGCCACCGCTGCCACCCTCGCCGCCACTCGCGGAGCTGCTCGCGGCGGTCGGTAGCACCTGCGTCGCCGCGGACGCCTCTGCGTACAATATGTGCGCCATCAGAGCTTTGGAGACGCCGCCTGGCGAACCGCGGCCGGCGCTCGCGGCAGCGCTCACAGGTCGGCATCCGCCGGCGGTGGCGTCGATCGCGGCGGCGGTTGGGGGCGAAGACGGCTTTGGTGGCGCCGAGAGGGGGCGCATATGGGGCGAAGACGGCTGTGACGAAGGCTCCTGCGCCAGCGGCGGCGCAGCGTCGACGTCGCGCTCCTCCAGCTCGCGGCACAGGCGCGCCGTCTCCTTGCGCACGATCCGGAGCTGCTTATGCCGACGGCGCGTCTGCTGGTGGTGGCGCAGCGCCACCTCTGCTTGAGCGTGCGAGAGGCGCAGCAGCTGCTGGGTCGAGGCACACACGAGCGCCTGGTTGTTGACGGCGAGCACCCGCAGCTGCTCGTGCAGCGCGCGCAGCTCCGCAAGGGCAGCCATGCACGCGCCGGCCACCTCAACGGTGTTCTCGCCGCTCCGCGTGCGGGCCTGCGCTGGCCCTCGACCGACAGCCTCCGTCATGCGCACCTGAGCATCTTCGAGGCTCGCACTGGCCCACGCGTCGAATTCGCGCAAGCCACGGTTCAGGCTGAGCACATGCAGCCGCAGCGACGCCTCCTCTTCGATGTCCTCCATGTCGCTCTCGGGCGCCGCCGCCTGCTTGACAAGCAGCAAGTCGGCATCTGAGCTGCTGCCATCCCTCAGCTCGCCCTGTCCCCAGTCGGATTCTGAGCTGGGATGGCCATCGTCGTCGTCGCCACCGTCGTCGCCACCGTCACGCTCGTCGGGCTGCAGGCATTTGCGCAGCATGGCCTCGACATGGTCGGCCGCGTCGCCCTCCAGTGGCTCCTCATCGCTATTCTCGGTGGCCAGGCTGCCTTGTGACGCGATTTCTTCCATGAATTCGAACTCGTTGCCGCGGTCGAAGCGCGGGCCGGGATCGGAGCCGAGGGGCATGGCGCCAGCAAGAGTAAGGCGAACGGAGCGTTGGAGTCCCGCAACACCGACTCCACAATGGCGAGAGAGGTGGAGCTGGTCTGACGTTTGCAATAGCAAGTGACCGCGGCGACGCGACGATATGTTAAGAGATCCGTCGGCTGATGAATGGCACCCGCGAGATACGATCTGTCCGTGCTCGCGTGTGGTAGAGAAGGATCTCGACTTCGTGTCATCAATCCAATCATCAATGAGGAGCAGTCTCCGTGTAGCGCTGCTCGCCCTCTGGGGCGGTTCGTCGCGCGCGCTCACGGTCGTTCCCCTTGCACCGGCAAGTGCACGCTGGTCCATTGCTACCGCTCCTCCGCGGGCCGCGGAAGCGCGTTGCAAGCTTGGCTTCAAGCCGAAAGAGCTGGTCGTCGGCGAGAAGGCTGAGGGCATCGTGTCGAAAATCACCGATTACGGCTGCTTCGTGAGCCTTTGTGGAGGGCAGCAGCTCGGACTATTGCACATCCGCCAGCTCGCCGACGGCAAACGCATGCTCAAGAACGAGGTCGAGGACTTTGTGGAAGAGGTGCCTCAGCAGCGAAGAATCGCATGAACCGGCCTTCCTGCTTCACTCTCGCGTTTGCTGCTCCACCCTCTGCTCTCACTGCCGAATCTTTGGTTGCCCGCGCAGACGGTCGGCCCCGTCGGGTCTAAGGTGAGTGTCGAGGTGCTGCAGCTCGAGTTCAAGGGCTTGAAGCGGATCTCGCTCAGCTTGATTGAGGTCATCAAGAAGCAGCGGCTTGAGGACGTCGTGTTTGCGCCGGGGCCGCGGCGCATGCAAGGTGTATCGCGTGACGGCGACGGCCCGGGCGATCCGAATGCGCGGCTTGATGAATCGGTGCCCTTCTGATGAGGAACCTATGTGTGGACTTTGAACGGCTCGTCTTTCGTATAACAGTCACTCTTTAGAGCGTGTAGCGAGAGCATCCTCGATCAGGATCGGCCCCGCAGACCGGATCGATTTTTGTCCCTTCGATAAGACGATCTTGAAGACGATTCTCACTATGATTTGACTTTTGACATTTTGGTCAACGTTTTCGACGAATGATCTTACAATACCGCACACGCATGTGCGCGCCCCGCGACGTGATACCCACGGAGCATGCTGTGCAGAACGCTTAAACTTGACTTGACTTGCGTGAGTGTCAGATTGAGGGACCGTTCGCGCGTCGAACGTCGGTCGAGACGCGAGCGCTTTGGATCATGCGCAAAGCTGTGTACGACAAGAGTGCGCCTGATGGCGTGCGGACAACGAGCTCGAGCGCGGCACCGTCTCGCTGTGGGCATAGCTCGGTGCTCATCCAGGTGCGCGCCGCGGGCATCAATCCGGTTGACGCAAAGCACGTGTTCGCTGACAAGCTGCCAGAGTCGATGGCAGGATTTGCGCAGTCCGTGGTCAACGGTCGAATCCCGGGATTTGACTTTGCGGGCATAGTGCTGGACGCTCCTCCCGGGTCAGGCTTCACGTCGGGGGACGAGGTCTTTGGCATTCAAGGGCCGATGAAAGGCACGCTCGCCGAGCGCATCCTAGTTTCCTGTGCCCAGGTGGCGTACAAGCCAGTCGGGATCTCCTTCATCGAGGCGGCCGTGCTGCCCCTCGTCGGAATCACCGCCTTGCAGGTCTTCGAGCAGCACGCGCTGCAGGCGGGCCAGCACCTCCTTGTCATCGGTGCGAGCGGCGGCGTGGGCCACATCGCGACGCAGCTCGCACATCGCCTCGGCGCTCGCGTCACGGCCATCTGTAGCGCTTGCAACGCTGAGCTCGTACGGTCGCTCGGCGCTGACAGCGTAGTCCCTTATGACGGCGGAACGGCTGCGTGGCTCCCAATGCTCGAGCGTATCGTCAGGACCCACGGGCCCTTCCACTTGGTCTTTGACACCGTGTCCTCTCACGAGAAAAGGGACAAGGAAGCCGCGTACGAGTCGACCATTCGGCAAGCGGCGAGCGTGCCTCTGCTTGCTGCGGGCCTGAAGCATCAGTACGTCGTCATCGGTGCGAGTACGGGCTCGTGGGCCAAGGCTGCCATCAAGCGCGTGATCGGCCTCAACTGCTTCGAGGCGGGACGCGAGCTATTTTGGATCGATCCGTTTCGGTGCACTGCCCAGCTGGCGGCCCTGAGGCAAGCCATCGACGAAGGCAAGCTGCGCCCGCAAGTCAGCGCCACGATGAGCTTCACGGATGGAGGCGTCCAGAGCGCCTTTCGCCAGCTGCGCTCGCGTCGCGTGGTGGGCAAATTGGCTGTCGATCTGTCACGCCTCCAGGATGAGGACCCGGCGTTGGGCTCTTAACCTGGTACCTGCTTTTCGTTCTTTCTCAGCTTTTCGTGGCGCCCCACATGTGCTGCAGTACTGCAATGAAGTTCATTTTACGCTGCCCGCTATACAAAACAGCCCCGCTGGGCAAACCTTGGGTGTTACTCTTAGAGGTGTACACCCTGACGGGTGAGAGTCGAGACGGGTCGTCGACCTTCCGTATTGCAGACTCACTTGACGTGAAGTGTCACGCACTTAAAGTCACGCACTTCGACTTAAACTTCGACAAACTTCGACTTAAAACTTCGACCTCCCATCCCGGGGGCGCGGTCTCTTGACCACACTTCGAAACTCACGGTGCTCAATACTTGTGTTGACCGGAGGCAGCAGAGCCGACGCTTTAGACCCTGTTGAGACGGAGGTGTTGTGGGCGCGAGCGCGCGGGCGCGGACGTGAAAGTCTTGTACCGGAACGTGAATGTGTGTTATGAGATTGCGATTTTCCATGTTGGTGTGAACGTTAACAGTCTGCGGCTCCTTTGACAACAATGCGCGGCCCTAAGGTTCAGCTCACAGCGATGGCCATCGTCGGCTGCGCGTACTGCTTGCTCTACCCGGCGTTCGCCGCGCCGGTCGTCGATATGACCTCCTTTCAGGAGCAGCAGGAGCAGCACCAGCACAAGGCCGACGCGCTGCCCGATGGCAGCGCAAGCAGTAGCACCGATTCGCCTCCGCCACCTCCTGCACGCGCCGCGCCGCTCGAGCCTCTGAGCTCTCACGAGTATCACTGCAAGGAGGGCAGCTGCAACGTGTGCCACTTTCGGCCGAGCGAGATCTCTCCGAGGAATGCCTTCCAGCCCCTGCCGGGTGGCGACAGCCCTCAGGGCCGCGTCGAAGGGACCAATGTGACGGGGGCTGAGCTGGCTGAGTACGGCATCCGCTTCCTGCAAGTCGGAGGCGACTGGTGGAACAAGTGTGGCGACGGCTGGCTCAACGCCGATTTCGTCTACACGCGGCTGCCTGTGGGCTTCGTGTGCGAGGACTGGCGCACGGGCCGGTACATCCTGCGTCAGGACGCAGGCCACCGCTGGCCGTTCGAGGATGGCTCCTTCGACATCGTGTACTCGGAGCACATGTTCGAGCACATCCTACCCATGGACGGCGCCACCTTCCTGCGTGAGATGTACCGCGTGCTAAGGCCCGGCGGCATCATGCGCGTCACAACGCCCGACCTCGAAAAGTATCTGGTAGGCTACGTCCAGCGCAAGGAGAACAACTTCCTCCAGGAGCACGCGGCGCGCTTCCCGCCGATGGGAAAGCTTGGCCCGCCATACACCGCCGCGACCATCGTCAACAACATCTTCCGCAACTACGAGCACCGGTGGGTGTACGACTTTGAAGAGTTCGTTGCATGCGCGGCGAAGGCGGGAATCCCAAAGGAGGCGGTGACGCACTCGTCGCGGCTCGGGCCCGACCTGCCGCCAAGCTTCCGGGAGGCCGTCGAGGCCGCTGAGGTGGTCGCCACCGCGCGCCGGCAGAAGGGCAAGCGCGAGGACCCGACGCGCTGTTGGCTCGAGCAGGAGGTGCGAGAGCCTGAGACGCTCTACGTGACGATCAAGAAGCCGCTCGGCGCCGCGCACGATGCCGACGCGCATGCCGGATGAGCGGCCGAGGCCCTCCGCGCTAGTCGCGGCCCGGAAGACGGCCCGGAAAACGAATCACACGGAGGTGTGCGGCACTGCGTCGACGTGTCCGCGCCACTGCGCGGCAGCAAGGATCGGCGCGATGTCCAGAAACTACGGCCTGTAACTAAGGTGAGAAAGACTCTGTGTAAGTGCGAGGGGAGGGCACGTTTCCGCGTTTGTCGTTTCACACAAGTTTTCCGCGACTCGTTCCGCACTCGCGCTGCTTTTCCTCCGCATGTTGGCGGATGGCCAAGAAGGGTAAGAAGGGCGGCGGTGGCGGCGCCAAAAAGAAAGACGCGTATGTACCAACGGCAGTGCCGCTGAGGCCGATGATGCAGCACACGCCAAATGATGAGCCAATCCCAATATCCATCCGCGGCCGCACGTGGAGTGTCATGGATTTCACCGTTCGTCTTCCAATATCCTCAACCGTCGGCGACCTCGCTGAGGTGATTGCAAATCGACAAGGCAGGAGGAGCGGCTCAAGCAGCAGCAGCAGCAGCAGCAGCAGCAGTAGCAGCCTCGGCAGTGAATTCTCCCTGTACCGTGGAGAGGTGGTGCAGGGAGTGTACATGCTGCGTGATCCACTTCAGCGTCTGGGCGACGTCGATTGGCCCGATCGCGACGCGCGCATCGTGACGTACGACTACCTACCCACCGGCTTCTGGTACGCAATTGCAACGCGTGTCGTCAGCAAGCGTCCCAGTAGCGCCGGGGTGGCGCGACGCTCGCAATCAGATCCCTTCGAGCCACGCTTGTTCCCGGTTGACTGGCGAGGATCTCTGAGCGCCAAAGTGGCGCCCGTCAGCATTGACATCATGCACCCGGCGAGCATGGGTGTTATCAGCTTAGGAGCCTCATCATACACTCCGTACACGCTGTACGATCAGGGTCAGCACAAGAGGATCAGCAGGCCAGGCAGCGCGATTGACCGTGGGAATAGCTGTAGGCCGGGGGGGTGATTGTCGAGAGGCCCAACTCAGTGTCGTCGATGCGCGTGCGGTCGGAGCGCACGGCGTTGGACTGAAGAGGTCGAGTGCCTGCTTGAATCCACAAAACCCTACCGGTCCCTACCGTGCGTTACTGAAACGACATCGGGCCGTGCGATACTCTACACACACTAGTGCCGCGTTCGGACGCCCCCCCTCTGAACGACGTGGGTGGCACGGAAGGGCAGACTATCACCGAAGCGGATAGAGTAGGTCATCACGGCTCGTT
>Ga0210244_100117_pt1 | contig 64965 bp, 45 predicted proteins | sample ChrtobMetaP3_0mM_FD_155473 | JGI IMG/M metagenome (GOLD analysis project Ga0210244, IMG submission 155473) | Chrysochromulina tobin associated microbial communities from unialgal haptophyte culture, Seattle, Washington, United States - P3_0mM | ecosystem: Host-associated > Algae > Haptophytes >...
TCACGCGCGCCGACATGCTCAAGCACCTGGGCGAGCTCGATATTCCCGACCACGGCGGGTACATTCACTTCCTCGAGACGCTCACGGCCCTCTCCAACAAGCATGCGGGCTGCGCCCTTCCCCTTGTTCCGACCACCGAAAAACTGCTCAAAGCGAACAAACAGGCGGTCCTAAAAGGCGGTTCGAAGCTCGACCCGCCGAAGCACTCGGCGCTGACGAACTACCTTGTCTCGCTGCTGCAGTCACGATGGCGAGGGTACGCGATGCGCAGGCAGGGAGACGAGATGCCCGCCTCGGACGAGACTGCAAAAATCGGCACGGTCAAAATAAAGGCGAGTCAGGTAGCGCCGCTACCACCTTCATGAGTGGAGGAGGATCGCATGCTTTTGCATGGAACATGACTCTTTTGATGGGGTGTGTATGCTTGGGGCGATGTGCTGCGCGACGGGGGCGGGAGCGCTGCGTGCAGTAGGAGCTCGTTGGATGGCAGCGACCGTGGAGATGAATTGTGGACAAAGGTCCGGTCGGCGACCTGGAGATTTCTCGGAGACCTGGAGGGTTGCCAAGAGGTTCCGCAGGCCAGCCAGCGCCACCGAACGTTTTTAGTTGGTTACACCCGAGGACGCATACGCGACGCAGCGTGGGCCGGGGTGCGTGCGACACAGTGTCATTCAGTGTCACACAGATGCCCTTCATTATCGTGTGCGTTGTGGAAGTAGCGCACGCGCAAAGAGAACAACCCGCGCGAAGCGCGATTTTTGTGCAACAGGCGGATGCCGGATCGATTGTTATCCGTGCCGACGGCGCGACGCACCGGCCACCGCGCGACCGCGCACGCCGCTCGCCGGGCTATCTCGAATGCGCTAGGCGCTATACCCGGTCCCGTCGTCCGGCCTCGTGCAGCTCGACCTTGCCGATCGTATCGAGTACTACGCGTCCCGTCCAACACCGTAACCGCAGACATCAGAGCGAGCGCACACGAACGCGCGCGGGCAGCCTCAACCGCCCACGCGACACGTCGTCAGCCAGCTGGTCGAGCAGCATGATGTCCTCTCTCACCACCTCGCCTACAACGGTATGCGCGACGCCCAACTGCGGATGATCGGCGAGAGCGATGAAAAAGTCCGGCCCGTCCGCACCGAGCGTCGACCAGCACACTGAGCCACGCAGAACAGGCACCGGGTGCGCCTCGACGGGCACGCGCATACGGAAGCTGCCATTGCGGATGCCAGTGCCGGCCCAGCCCGCGCCAAGAATGCCGTGCAGTATGGCTGCGCCGCGTGGCCATCGCGCGTGCACACCAAAACCATCGTGAAGCGTGGCCTGCCCCCAGTGCTTCGGCACCGGTTGGCCGCCTGTGAGCACGCCAAAGGGTGACGCCTTGGGTAGATCGCGATGGTTGAGATGCAGATCGGAGGGGCTCTGACCGTCCAGATGACCTTCCTGATGACCGTCCTGATGACCGTCCGCCGCGCACCCCGCCGCCGCCGCCACCCCCGCGGCCGCGTCCACCAGCGCCGCCGCCCACTCGCGCGCCGCCTCGGGTGCGGCCGCTGCATGCGCAAGCGCACGGAGCCGCGCAGCTGAGCGCGGCGCTGCATCCCGAATTTTGAGGCGGACGGTGCGCATCCAGGCTCCACTGCCAGCGCGCTTGGACATAGTGGCTGTGGCTGCGTCGCCAGCAACGACACCCTCGGCCGCCGACTTGACGACTGACGGCTCCGAAGGCTGCAGCTCTGAGATCGCGAGTGCGAAATCGAGCGCGAGATCCGCGTCCGCCGCGCTCGGCGTGAAGCGCCCCGCGCCGCTGGGATGATCAGCGGGCGCTGCTTGCACCGTGCCCGCCGTCCATGCCTCGGAGGTGCCGACGGTGAGCGCCTGGTCGGCCCAGAGCTGCTTCGCATGCTTGAGCCAACATTGGCCGTGGCGCTTGCCGCACCGCTCAGCGTTGCTGCACCATACCCACACATTACAAGGCTTCTTGCCAGTGTTGGCACTCGTAACGGTCGCAACGTCGCCGCCATAGGCAGCCGCGTGCTCCTCGCAAGCAGCGCAGCAAGCGGCCGCGCTCGTGAGCACGTGGCTCTCGCCCCATTTGACCACGTCGCCGTGAAGCTCCGTGTGCGGCAGTGCGTGGCAACTCGGTGCGCACGCGGCCGCGGAGGCGTCGATCACTGCGCCCACCACCTTGAGCACTCCTAAAGTCGGTACGCCGTCGGCGACGCTTTCGAGGGAAGAGAGAGGCTCCGACTCGAATCGACTCGTTTGGACGACGCGCCTCGCCTCGACTTCGGCCTTGGTAAGCCTCGCCTCCACGTCGGCCGCCGCAGCCCGCGGCGTCGCGGCTCTGCCCTCCTCAATCTCCTCAGTCTCATGCTCGTCGTGCGTGATGTGGCCGAGGCTCGCGGTGACCGGCACAGGTACCTTAAGCAGGTGCATCTGGCCGGGCGCCGTGAGCGGCACGGGCAGCAACGACACGTTACTCGCCACCTGCATACTCTCCTCGTCGGCCACCTCTGCAAAGATGGTGCCCTCGTGCGGATTCCCCAACCACGTTGCAGGACCAAGGCCGAGGTAGATGAAGTAGTCTGGGCCGGCAGACCCTCCCGCCCAGCCGACTTCGCCTCGCTCCATGAGCTTGGGCGCGCGCGTATTGTCGCGAGGAGCCGGCACGCCCGGCGCGGCGAGGCGGCCTTGGATGAGGAAGCCGGGCTCGAGGCGGTAGACCTGCGACGTGGGCTGCGCTGCCGCAGCGACGAGCCGTGCATACTCGGCACCACCAGGGGACCACTCCGGCCGCAGCAGGAGCCGAATGAAGCCGTGCTTGCCGACTCGAAGCGTGATCCGCGCGTCGGTATTATTCATGCGGGCCCGGCCGCACGATGCGCCGAGCGTGCTCTTGGCAGTCGTTCTTGCGGGAGGCGGCGGCGGCAGCGCGGTTGTGGCCTGCGCCGCTGGTACGGGCACGATGCTGAAGGCGGGACTTTCAGACGGCGGACTCATCAGGTGCCGCAAGCTCAAGAGCGACGCCATGAGGCCGCAAACTCCAACAAAGACAATGGCGGCAACGAGGAAAGGCGCCTTCTTCACCATTGCCAGTAGCTGTGACGCGTGCTAGCGAGTGGAAATTTAAGATTTTTTTGTTCGAAAAGCACGGACTACGGCAATGGGCCGGAGCGGATCAAATCTGACTTCAATGACTCTGTGAACTTCACGGGTTTTCGTAAAATCATGTTGCTCTTCGCGGCAGTCCTCGATGTTGCCTCTGGAGCCGCGCTCGCCTGCGCTGACCATTCGGGAACATCCGGCCACTCAGCGCGCAAGAGCGCCACTGGGAGTGAGCTGCTCCGAGCCGCTTCCGATGCCTGCCATTGGGTGAGCAGCAAGCCTGCCATCGGACGACAGCTCGAGGCGCGCACGGTCGGAGAGATGCGGCTGCTGTCGTACATATATGGTTCGCGCGGCTTCTTCGCGGCTGTGCCTATGTCGAGGTTCTCGTCCACCATGGTTGCCGTCGCTTTCCTCGGGGATGTTGCCGCAAGATGGGACACGGGCGACCTCGATGACAAAGGGCTCCACGCGCTCCTAGTCCACTTTGCGACGGCACGCGTCGTCGGCGACGACGCCTTCGTGGACGCCGATGCTCTCGCTGCGACCGCAGGGACCGCAGGCTCCAAAACAGTTTCCACCGCCGCCTCGGCCCCGATGGTGGCGTGGACCTCCTCGGCAGCGTCGCCAACTGCGCCGCCACTCTCACCACAGCTGGTGGCGGCTTCTCGCCAGGCAGCGGCGGAGCTGCGCGCGTCGCGCCAGGCTGACAGCCTTGTGCTCGCAGAGCGTGTGGCCGAGCTCGAATCTTCCAAGCGCCAGATGGAGGAGCACTCGGAGGCGCTGCTGCGCGAGCTTCAGTCGGTGCGCGAGCAACAACTCACACACTTAAATGCCCAGGCGCGGAGTGCGGCAGAGGCGGCTGAGCGGCGGCGCCACGAGCAAGCGGCTGCCGCGGCCGAGCGCGAGCGTGCAGCCGAAGCGTGGGCGGCGCGCGTCGCCGAGCTGCAGGAGGCGCTCACACGCACGTCCAAGGAGCACGAGGCTGCCAAGGCTGCGCACCGGGAGAGTGATGAGCAATGGGCGCAGCGCGAGCGACGGCTGCGTGAGCAGCTGATCGAGGTGAGCGACGAGGTCGAGGCCGCTTGATGGCCCTTGATGGCCTCCCTACTGTAATGGATCGCCCCCCCTCATCAGGTGAGCGATGAGCTCGAAAACGCCCGCACCGACGTAGAGGCGGCACGGCGTGGTAAGGAGCGTCTGCGTGGACTCCTCGCACGCGACCGCGCGACGCCAGGCAGCCCAAGAAGAAGCGGCGATGGCAGGAGCTCCGGCGAGGTGAAGAGTCATGCCAACGCTGCCAATGCTGCCAACGACGCGCTCCCGCCGCGCCCACCGCCGCCGCCTGCCACGCACCACAGAGATGGTTCATTGCGTGTCCTCTCAACGTCTACCACCCACCGCGCCCGCGCCGAGGCACTCGATGGCCCTATCGAGGAGGCAGAGGACGCGGCGGCCGTCGCTGCGCACGCCGCCAATGCTGCGGCGACGGCCGCCGCGTCGGCCGCGTCGGCCGCGTCGGCCGCGACGGCGTCGTCTGAGGAGCTCGCGGCGCTGCACGCACACGCCGACGAGATGGAGCGGGAGCTACAGCAGCTGAGGGCGCGCCAAGGGCGCCAAGACGCAGCGAGCCGCGCTCAAGTGAAGCGGCTTGCTTCACAGCTGCAGAGTCTCGAGCAGCAGCGCGGCGACTTCAGCAAGGTGCGCGCGCTCCTCGAGGCCCAGACGGCGCAGGCGGTGGCCATCGCGCATGGCAAGAAGCCGCCCGTGCGCTCAGTCGCCACCGCCACTGAGAGCGTGTCACGCTGGGCAGACCAGATCAAGCTCAAGGACGCGGCGAACATCCCAGGGCGAAGCAGCGCCAGCAGCGCCAGTGCCATGGCTATCTCGACATCACTGCCAAGCCGAGGGGCTCGAGCGCCGTCCCGAGCGCCGTCCTTGTCGACCTCTGCTGTGGCCCTCCGATCGCCGCGCTCTGTCGCCAGTCCCACGCCAATGAGCCGCTCAATTAGCAACTCCCCCTCGACGACGACCTTTGCCGCCGATGCAGCACCCGGCGCCGCCGTCGACCGCGGAAATTCTCCAACCGGCCCAAGCCCGAGCGCCCAACACGGCGCCAGCCACCGCGCCCAGCACGACGCCCAGCACAGCGGCCCGAGCCCAAGAGCGCGTGGCCTGCCCACCACAGCGCTCATCAGCCCGGGAGAGATGGCACGCGCCACGGCCGCAGCCGCGATAGCACGGCGTGCTAGCCTCTCTCGCGTCGGCAACACCTCGCCTGCATCGGTAGTGCACGAGGCCGAGAGGCAACGGCAGCTCGAGAAGAAGGAGCAGCGGCGGCGGCGGGCCGCGAGCGAGAGTCCCGAGCGCGGCCGAAGCCCGTTCAGCCCCGTGGCCGACCATCCTCAGGGATGGGTTCCGGTCGAGGGCAGCTTAGGGCTCGCTTGGATGCCGCCGGATGCGGCACGGGCGGCCGCACGGCTGCGTCGGCTGAGCGGCTCCAGCCGGGCGGGCGGGACATGCTCCTCTTCTCTCAAGCATCCGTGTATGAGCTCATCTACGAGCCCACCCCTCGCCACCGTCGCCTACTCACCCAACCCGCCTGTCCTCTTCACATGCTCCTCCGCGCATGCGGACCCCTCCTCCGCTCTCCTCGCTGCCAACGCTCGCGGAGGTCCGGCGAGGTCCAATCTGGCAAATCTGGCAACGGGCGCAAAGTCGCCTCGGAGCGTAGCCCAGGACAAGGACGAGGAGGACGAGGAGGAGGAGGAGGAGGAGGACGAAGAGGAGGGCGAGGGCGAGAAGACGGCCAGCGCAGCGGCAGCGGAGGCGCCCAGCGCGGTGCCCACGAAGACGCCAAAGACGCGGTGCGTCGCGGCCGTGGATCCGGGCCGCTGCGGCAGCCGACCGTCTGCCTCGCCAGCGACCCCTCCAGTGTGGCATCCAGCACACCAGCCCGAGGTGCGCCTGCACTTTGAGAGTGGAGTCGCGCTGAGCCCCGAGGAGGTCCACGCGATGCTGCTTCAGCCAGCGGGCGTGGCTCTCAAGCCGGGCGCGAGGCCAAGTGGGGCGCACCACACCTCCGACGGCGTGCTGGCCGTGATCAGCGTCGGTCTGGCCGAGAGCCGCGTAGCGTGCCGGTCCTGGCGCGAGGCGTACCAGCTGCTCACTTACGTGACGCCCGAGGTGCAGCGCCAGCTCGGGATTCGGTGCCGCCCTGCCGTGCTCGACGGCGTGCCGCTCACGCGAACGCAGATGTGCCGTCTCGCCCAGAGCGAAGGCGACGTGCGCAGCCCGCACGTGACGCGGGCTGGGATCACCCCACGCGGCTCGGACGTCGACGCCGAATGGAGGGCACGGCTCAGGGAGTGACGCTGTTGACACGGCTGACGTCGTCCAAGTCCAGAATCAGATCACGTCTTCACAACTGTCGACTCGTCTCACTGTCACACGAAAGACACGGGCGTCGGGCCACACGCCCCGCCGAAAACGTACCTGAGAGACCCAGGGACCAGGTGTGGCCACAGCTCCTCGCGGCACCGGTGGGGCGCGTCGCAAGACGGAGCGGCACGTACGTTCAAACCGCGGTATCGAAAGCGTCTCAAGTCCCCGCGCCGCGGGACGCGCCGGCGCAGGTCGCGACGCCGCCCGCGCCGGGCGGGGCGGGGACCGCCTTTCGTCGCTCGTTTTGCTAATGCACCGCACGGCCCGTGCGCCTGAATAGGAAACGAGTTATTTTGGAGTAGTTTGATACATTCTGGCAGAACACTCGTGGTGCCCATGTTCGATGCTGTCGATGTTGACACACTGATGAGTGAGTCCGTTACTTTGCCGCGTCTCTTGCCTCACTTGAAGTTGGGGCCCTGGCCAATGGCCTGACGCAGCGCCGAAGAGCGCACGAACGCGGAGCGAAGCTCTTTACGATCGACGCCACCGTTAGCATTCGTGTCGAGCATCGAGAAGATGTTAGTGATGGCCGCGTCCGAGAAATTGCTAAACTGTCGCAGGTGCACACGCAGCTCGGCGTCGGTGATCTCGCCATCATTGTTACCATCGATCGCATTGAAGAGGGCATCGGCATCCGCGTGGATGAGCTCCTTGAACTGTTCATTATAGTTGCCAAAGCCAGGAGCCTTGCGCAGAGGGGTGTAGTTAGCGAAGCCCGCGATGAGCTCCTCCAACGACAGGCAGCCGCTCTTGTCAATGTCGAGCTTCTCAAAGATCTTTTCTACGGCCTCAGCTTTGTAGCCGCTGGCGGTCAGGTGACTCATGAGCTCCTGAGCGCAATCAACACGGCCAGCCCGCTGAGTTCAACGCAGGCATGCATGCGGGTGATTGGATGTGAGAGCTGGGCGCGCACCTCTTTAGTCACAGTCCCGTCGCCGTCAACATCAACAACACTGAAGACCGCTTCAGCGTCCTGCTTGATATTGCTATCAATCGATACCATGCACACGGGCGCTGGCATGCGGAATGGAGACGTCAGCATCGTCGAAGGCCTGGCCGACAGCGACAGACCGAGGGCGGCGAACGACAAGCCGAAAAGCGCCATTCTCTTGAGGAATCTTAGATGCTTTTCTCTAAAAAAGGGATCTCGCCTCGGAGGTCAACCGTGATTTCGTGAAACCTCGCGATGCGAGATGCAGCACCCTCGGGGGGTGTAGCCTAGGAGTCCCGTGCAGAGCGTCGCGCCTGCCGCCGGGCGGCTGCGGCAGCAGATGCCTCTGCACGCGTCTTTCGGATGTGGCACGCGACGCAAAGCACCTGCATGTTCTCGACGGTGCACTCGCCGCCGCCATCGCGCACGGCGAGCCGATGGTCCGCATGCCACGCATGGCCAGCAAGGTGAGGCGCCTCGAGCAGTCGGGCGGCCAGCGCCGTCTCCGCCGCAATCGATGGCGCGAGCTGCTGCAGTAAGGCCGATCGCGCTGCCCCGGGCGGCGCCTCGGTGAGGAGCGCGCACAGTGCGCCTGCATCGAGGCCGCAGCTCGCACACACTGCCCCGTCAAGGGAGGCGAGCTGACGGCGCAGCGAGGCGCTGTGCCGGCGGCCGAAATAGACTGCACGACACGCACCTCCGCAGAAGAGCTCGACATCGCTGCGAGGGCTTGCGGTAGGCACACCGGCGGCGGCGAGGGCGGGGGCGAGGGTGGCGGACGCAGCGGGGGATGCGGCGGTGGCAGCGACGGCAAGGCGGCGCGCACGGGCGGCAGGAGAAGAGGGCGTTGCTGGCGATGCCGTCGCGTCGGTGGGGGCTGTGCATGCCTGGGCTGTGAATGCCTGGGCTGTGAATGCCTGGGCTGTGAATGCCGTCGCGTCGGCGGGGGTGTCGCCAGCCCCTGCAGCAGCCCAGGCATTCACAGCCTCGGCATTCACAGCCTGGACACTCGCAGCCTCGTGACGCCACGTCGGCGGGAGGAGTAGCGGCGTGTAGCAGCCAAGACAGAGGACACGGCCGTCGCCACTGAGGGCCAGGGGCATCGTCATGCACCCGGCGCGACCGACAGTGCGCGCGATGCCCCACACCACGAGGGCTGGAGCCCCCTCTTCCGGCTCGTGTCGAGGACGTTCTCGCCGTGTTGAGCGGTGGCTTCTCTTCTGAGCGGCCGCCTGGGTGGGGGACGCCGCAGAAGACGACGCTGCTGACGCGTCGGCGCCCTCGGCATCGTCGCCCTCGGCATCGCCCTCGAATCCTTTTCCATCACGCAGAGGAAGTCCCTCCACGTCCTCGTCGCCGCCCACGCCGGTCACCGCCTTGCCTCTTCCGAAATAAGGCGAAACGGACGCGGGACCTGAAGACGATGCGGATTGTCCGCTAGTAGCACGTCTGGAGGGCGTTGCAGCGGGCGTGGAAGCCGCCACCGCCGCACACGATGCCACGCGAGGCAAGGGCGAGGCTCTTCGAGCTGGGGATGATTGGCTATCCAATTGGACACGTGGCGACGGCCGATGCCGCGCCGTCGCAGGCGGCTGGAGGAGCGGCGGTAGGGGCGATGGCGGTGGGGCTTCAAGGGGCATCTGCAGCGGACGCCCTCGCAAGTGCCGCCGCTGCAGCGACGACAGTGCGCGCCATGCACGGAGGAAGCGACTGGCAAGAGCCATCAGAACAGCATCTGCAGCGGAGCCTTCATTGGCCGAGCCTCCCGTTGCCTCGTCGGTCGTCGGCAGCTCGTCCGTGGCGTACGAACAATGAAGGGTCCACCAAACGTCGAGACTCGTCGTGTCGGGTGCGCCCGCCCCTGCTGCCGCGTCTGCGTCATGCGCTGACTCGACAGCGCGCGGCAGGTACACGTGCACGCGCCCCGTAGCCGCGCTGCACTCGAAACGCCATGCAGAGAGCGACACGTCAGACAGCACGAGATCCGGCACGAGATCAGAAACGAGATCCGGCCCTGCGGCCTCTGGCGGCGGCGCTGGCGGCGGCGCTGGCGGCGGCGCTGGCGGCGGCGCTGGCGGTCGTACCAAGGCTGCCGCTGCCGGCGGTTGCGTGGGGAGGAGGTCCACATTAGCTTTTGGAGGTCGGCATAGCGTTCGAAGTCGCGCGGAGCGCCTCGTGCCATCATGGAGCATCAGGCATCCCTGCGCCACCTCCATCGCCTCCACCGTGGATGCCTGCTCCACTGCCCCTTCGGCCTCCTCACCCTCCTCTACTGCCTCACCCATGGCCTCAACGGCCTCTTTGGTTGCCTCCTGCGCGGCCACATGCATGCCGCTGGTGCTGGCCGTACCGGGCATACCCGGTCCGTCCGTAACGCGGCGTACCGCTCGTTCGCTCTGCTTGATCAGCTGAGAGTGGCGACGATCAAAGCGGCATGCCTGTAGCTCACGCCGCCTCGCCAGTGCGCTCGCGCTTTCTTTTGGAGTGGCGAAGGTGGCAACGGCGGAGGATGCTGCCGCACAGGGCGAGATTTCGGGCGAGATATGGGGTGAGATACGGGTCGAGATGGCGCGCCGATTATTGCGACGGGCCGACGGCGGCGCTTCGGCCACGCGCACTTCGGCGGCCGCCCCATTGCTCACAGGTGGAGCCGCCACAATCGAACAGTCGTGCTGCATGCCATCATCGGCCTCCTCAGCGGCCTCGTCGAGAGCTTCGCATGCCGCCGCGCTGGACGGGTGTGCGATGAGGATGGTGACACTGACGGCGCTCGACTGCCCCTTGCGATGGAGCCGATCCTCTGCCTGCGCCAGCCACGCCGCGTCCGGCGGCAGCTCCGCGAAGATACATTCACTCGCTGCACTCAGATCAATGCCGAGCGCCGCTGCGGTGACCGAGATGAGCGCCACCCGCACTGATGGCTCGTGGTGAAAGCGGCGAACAGCCAAGTGGCGCTGCGGGAGCGGCGTGCTTCCGTCGATGCGCACGTGCGCCGTGCCAGTTGCATGCAGGCAGGCCTGCAACCCGTCCATCACACGCCGGTGGTGTGCGAAGATGACGAGCTTGCGAGAGCATGTGATCGGCTCCGTTTCGCCCACCGCATCACCCGCCGCCTCGCCCGCCGCCTCGCCCGCCGCCGCCTGTGCCTTCGCCTCCGCCTCCGCCTCCTGCGTCTTCAAAGCCTCCGCGAGAAAGAGCCTCACTGCGGGCAACTTGATGAGCCCGGCGAGCTCATACTTGCTTTGGTGGGAGATAGGATCGCCTCCCTTGACGTCCCCCTCGGGTCTGGCTTCGGGTTCATCGGGTCTGTCGACAAGCATCGTGGTGGTAGTGTCCAATCCCGCCACCCCAGCCTTCTCCTCATTTGAAGGCGCAAGCGTCGATGGCACCTCCCCTTCGCTCCCGTGCACACTCCCGTGCACGAGAGGCAGCTTGAGCCAGCGGCGCCGCTTGGGAGGCAGCTCCATGAGTACCTCGGCCTTGCGCCGACGCACCAGGACGGCGCTCCGCAGCAGCAGATGTAACTCCCAGTCGCGTGAGCCGCCACCGAGGGGAGCCGTCCAGCCCTGTGAGAGCGGCACGGACGCGCAATACTCGCGCCCAAAATGCCATTTGTCACGCCCGAGTAGGCCGGGGCGCAGCATGTCCACCTGGCGAAACAGGGCAAATGGCCGCGAGAGGGATGGCGTGCCCGAGAGCAGCAGCACGTGCCGCGTGCGCGCCGCGAGTGCCGCGACCACCTCTGTCTGCTGCGCATCGGTGGCCCGCGCGGTGGTGCCAAGGCAGTGCGACTCGTCGACGACGATCGCCTTCCACGCGCGCGCGGTGAAGGCTCCCTGCAGAACCGTCGCCATCCGAAAAGAGGTGACCACTACCTTCGGCGTTGGGGCGTCTTGATGGAGGGCATCGCATGCGCCAGCGATCACATGCACGTCGCGCGGCGTGAGCAGCTCTGGCAGCCAGCGCTCAAACTCCTCGGCCCACATGATGCGGAGCGAGGCAGGTACGATGAGGAGCACTGGCCACGGTCGTAGCGCACCCACGCATGCAATCGCCTGCCGTGTCTTGCCGAGGCCCATCTCGTCGCCAAGCAGCCCGCGACCGTCCCATGAGAGAAGCTGCTCCACGCCGCACCGTTGGAATGGCAGAAGCGAGTCGCGAAGCCGACACGGCATGCGTGCAATGTGCGCGGCCACGGCATCGGCGGTGTTGGCCGCGGTCACGGCCTCGGCCGGCAGCTCGCGGAAGAAGCGCAACGTGCATGCGGGTACCTGCCCATCAGACGCAATCGGACGCAATCGGACGCAATCGGACGCAATCGGACGCAATCGGACGCAATCAGACGCAATCAGACGCAAGCAGACGCAAGCAGACGCAAGCAGACGCAAGCAGACGCAAGCAGACGCAAGCAGACGCAAGCAGACGCAAGCAGACGCAAGCAGACGCAAGCAGACGCAAGCAGACGCAAGCAGACGCAAGCAGACGCAAGCAGACGCAAGCCACGTACCGGCTGAACATGGAGCCCCACGCTCCCACTGCCGAGCTGCCGCAAAAGGTCGTCGTGCTCCTCGAGACGAAAGGTGGCCGTTGCTCGCGCACTCGCTGCGGCTGCCGCCCAGTCGGCCCGGGGTGATCTACTGCACGCAGCTGTTGTCACCCGTGACAGGGCCGTGCGCAGCACTGCTTGCCCTTCAGCGGTGCCGTCACTTGACCACACACGAAGCGTGTCCGGCGTATCCACCTCGACACGCACTGTTGCGCGTGCAGCACGCCGGAGCACCTGCTCGCTCTCGCGCCCGAGATGCACAGTATGGCGGCACTCGGGGAAGAGGGAGCAGCCAAGAAATGGCCCGTAGCGCCCATCACGCGGCCTCATCACGCCCGTACCGCAGACTGGGCAAGGCGAGCCGTCGGTCAGCGACTCATCCGGCTGGAAGAATTGGCTGCGCTTGCGCGACGAGGGCGCATCCGCCACGAAGAATTGGCTGCGCTTGCGCGACTTGGCAGCTTGGAAGCCGAGCGACATCGAGCCTAAAAAAGTTCTCAACACAACATTCCTACCCGGACGTCATCGTGCACCCCTTGCAACCCTCCGATCCCCTCCAATCGGAGCGTCGTCCCGGTAAGTTTGGAGAAGTTTGTCATGATTTGGCGAAAGAAAAGTCGGACCGCCTCTTTCCTGACGGGGTGTGTTGAGGAGTCTCCTTGCCATATGTCCCACCTTCCCACAAAGAGCTTCCATCCGTACGAACGCCGCGTCGACGGCGACCGCATCACGGAGATGGTCCCGGCGCATGAGTGGCTCAACCGCCCCGATTCCAACAAGCTCAAGGAGCGCGCTGACGGCCCTCCGGTGCTCCCTCGCCACATGCCCCGCGACCACCTCCACGACCGCAACCGCGAGCTCACGGTCTTCGATCCAGCTGATATGGGTCGCACGCAGTACGTGCGCGCGACGCGCCGCCGCCTCCCTTCGCCCGAGAGCGAACAGCAGATGCGCAACCAGAACTATGCGCGACAGCGGGACCTGGAGCTGCAGGAGCAGCGCGCGGCCGAGGAGGCCAACGAGCTCATGGAGCTGCGCAGCATGGGCATCAAGGCGATGTACGACGCGCGCAGGACAGGCCAGATGTACGGATCGCAGGCGGTCGTCGTGCCACCTGAAAACCAGCGCATGGCTGAGCTCAACAAGAAGTTGGGCGTTGACAAGGTGAAGCTCGTGACCAGCCCTCTGCAAATCGACACTACGCCTCAGTCGGGCCACAACACGCAAGGCGCTGCTCCCGGTCAAATGGTGGCCGCGCCTCCGAATCCGGTCTACGCCCCAAAGACTACCCTGCGCGGCAACTGTTGGCCGACGACGGAGGAGTACTACAGAAAAAAATGAGCCCCCCGAGCTTGAGGCGCCCGAGAGTGGCGAACTAGCAAGCGCGGAGACGCGTAGCAAGCGCAGGGACGCGTAGCAAGCGCAGAGACGCGTAGCAAGAGCAGAGACGCGTAGCAAGTGCAGAGATGCGTGGATGTGCGCGAACAGAGAAGCGAAGCCGGAGCACGGCGCGACAACGGGCCGAAGACGCGTCGCAACGCAGCACGCCGGCGTCCGCCGCGCGGACCGCGCGCTCGCTCTCTCAGGGCTGTCAGCAGGTCGTGTACTATATAAACACTATATATCCGTTGTCAATCCGCGCGGCCACGTAGCCGTGGCGGGCGGCTCACGTTCTCGGACTCGGTCTGCTCGCGGAGGTGCGCGCTCTCAACACTCAAGACCCAGACGTGTAATCACACGTCCCCACCCTCAACCCTCCCTTTGAGTGCGCAGCGTACCGGATCGCTGCAATGCCTACTCAGAAGCGCACCAGGAGATCTTTATGTACTATGGGCCTGCTGGGATGTCGGATGTGCCTCTCCGCGTAAGAACTAAGCTAGCGCGGTCTCGGCTGCGTTCTCTCAAATCTGGACGCCGAGGTGCTGCCGGACAAGAGCTTCGAGCGCGCCCTGACCATTGGGCACGCCCTCGAGCCGGTGCACCTCCTTGCCGTCGCGCAGGAAGATGAGCGTCGGCAGTGCCGATACACGCAGCTCGCTCGAGAGTTCCCCTTCCTTGTCTGAGTCGAGCTTGACCACGCGCACGCGCTCGCCGAGGGTCGCGGCGAGCTTGGACAGCATCGGCGTGATCATCTTGCAAGGTCCACACCACGTGGCGAAGACGTCGATGAGCAGCGGCGTGCGGGCGTCCGCCATCTCTGTCCGCAGATCACGCCCGATCACGATCGTTGCCTCTCCTGGCACGAGAGCTCCACTCCTCGAGAAGGATGCTGCCCGAGCCTTGAGGCCCGCCAGACGTGCCGCCAGCTCCTTCTTCTCAAAGAGGTCACCCCAGCTAGTCTGGCGCGCGGCGAGCTCGGCGCGGATCTCATTGACTTTAAGCTGCATTGCTTCGGCGAATGCTTTCTCGTAGGCAACAGCGTAGGCCTCATCCTCACTCTTCGTCTCAGGAGATGCGTTCGAAGTAGCTGCGACGGTGGTTTCGGCAGGCGGCGGCGGCGGCGGCGGCGGCGGCGGCGGCGGCGGCAGTTGGCGAGCCTTGTCCAACGCCTGCTCTAGTGTTTCCTTGTCGAAAATGACTCCGCGCCACTCAACACCGAGGAGGTCGAGCTCTTCTTTGAGCTCCTTTACGCGCATCGCAGAGGCGGGCTTTGCCGCTGCCGCGCACATGTGGATCGCTTGTGGTACGCGATGTTGCACGAGAAGCGCCATCGTCTCCGCGATGAACAGGATCAACATGATTGATTGCCCGTGGTACATGTAGATGGACGAGACACTCGATGCCTAGTGCTCGCCTTTTGCATCGGTCCCACGGCGACGCACAGCGAACGCATCCGGTCGATGATGGGGGTCTTGACGTCTGGAAGTTCAAGACTTGTCTTGACTTGCCTTGTGCCGTCGCGAATCTTGCGCGCAGAGCAGAGATCTGGAGAATGACGCACCTAATCCGCCTCGTGCTCGTCCTGCTTGCGTGCGCGTCCGGCTTCGTCGTGCAGGCTCCGATCCGCTCGGCGACTGCATCGCGCGCGGCTGTGACGACCATGGGCGCGGCCAAGGATGGCCCTTTCACACCCATCGTGCTTGCGGCCAAGGTGGTGCTCGGTGAGAATCTTCTGCAAAAGCTGCGTGGCAAGGGCATCGCGCTCCACTCTCAAGAGATCAACAAGTTCTGCGCTGAATGTGCGTTCGCGCCACCGAACCCATTATGCAATAACTTCCAACCGTGTGGAAGCCCTGGCTTGAAGCTGGCTCACGTGTTCCGCCTGTGGCTTGTGCGCTTGCAGTCGGTGTGCCGAAGAAGATGAACCAGGCGCTCATCAAGAAGGCGAAGGCTGTCGGCAGCGACCTCGGCTTCCTCTCGTGATCAGCCGCGGTTGGAGAGATCAACCGGTGCGGGATTTCAGTTCCATGTTGCATGTACTGTAGGTCACTTTGGACCGCCCTCCTGCCATAACCCTGCATGCCTGCAAAACCCGGGTGCACATCCACCTGTCGCTCGTGAGCGGAGACAATCAGACGTTATAGAAAGTATGCAACCTCTCAAGGGCGCTAAGTTCTTCTCTTTATATCGTATCGACGTTCTAGTGTCCACTTTCGCGCTTAATTTCGCGCCTTTCATTTCCTATTCATTTCCTATTTCATTGCAACGCGTTCGTCCGCATTCCGGCGCTTTTCCGGTTTCGCGTTTGCAATTGTTACCCAATGTGAATTTGTGTGGGTTTCAAGCAGCCGTGAGATCGGATGAGAGATGTTCTGACCGTCGTTCGCTAGCGAGAGCGAGCACGGGTGGGCGTCGCGGGCGCGAGAGACCACAGACTTTCTAAAAAGCCTCTTACTCGAACTCCTTCACTTTTAAAGACTGTAGACTCTTCTCAACTACGTGCTGTGAATTCCCTTGTTTTCCAAGTCAAGTCAAGTCAGCTCTATACAAAAAACCCAGACAACCAAACGGAAGCCTTTCGAATGCAGGGGCTAGACTTGACTTGGTTCGACTTGACTTTACTTGACATGTTTTACATGACTGTGCACAACGCGCGGGGAAAACCACCTTTCGCACCTTGTTCGCGATGGTGCCGGCGCCCCTCCATCGCGACGCTGCAAGAACAGCGGATGCGACGGCTCTGACAATCCGCTCGTGCTCTGCCTCCCCTCGTGTGCACAGTACGTGACCGTCGTCGGCGGCGGCAACTCGACTCCCATCTTTGCGGCGCTCGCTGCCGATGCTGGCCACACGGTCGCGATTCTCACTCGCCGGCCTAAGGACTGGGACGCCAACGACATTGGCTTCGTAAACGACGACTTGGGCTACTGCGATGGCAAAACTGAGTTTCGTACCAAGATTGCGCTCGTTACGGCCGACCCCGCAGAGTGCATCCCGCAGAGTGACATGATCTTTATCGCTGGCTTGCCTATCCACCACAACCCGGAGGTGCTCCGGAAGATCAAGCCGCACATGGACATGACGAAGCGCGTGTACGTGGGCTCGATCTGCGCGTACGGTGGCTTCAACTGGGTCGCCGCGGAGGCGCTCGGCGAGGGTGCGTACTCGCTCTTCGGCACGCAGCTGATCCCATGGTGCTGTGGAACCAAGGAGTACGGTCGCACGGGGGCGATCTTCGGCGCGAAGCGGCTGCTCCGCATCGCGACCGAGGGCGGCGAGGACAAGGACGGCGTGGTGCCGCTCCTGGCCAAGATCCTCAAGATGCCCTTCCTCACGCACACGGACTTCATCGCATCGACCCTCTGGCCCAACAATCCGTCGCTGCACCCGCCCATCTTGTACGGCCTCTTCAAGGACTGGGACGGTAAGACGCCGTATGACCCGGCGACGCTGCCGACGCTCATCTACGCCGACCTGCGTACCGACTCGGCCAAGACGCTCGTCGCCGAGGACCTTGAGCTCTGTGCGATCGCCAAGAAGCTCTCGGAGATGTATCCGAACAACCGGCACCTCAAGTCGAACTTCTCGATGCACCACTGCGTCAACGAGAACTACTTGGAGCAGATCACGTGCAAGTGGGACGCGGTCTCGTCCATCATCACAAACAAAGCCTTCTCAAAACATAAGATCCCGTACACTCAGGTGGAGGGCGGCGTGGTGCCCACTCTCCAGCACAAGTTCTTCGAAACGGACCTACCGTTTGGGCTGTGCACCTTCGTGGACATCGCGCGCATGATCGGCGTCGAGACGCCCACGATCGACGCGATGATCTGCTGGAACCAGAAGCTGATCGGCAAGGAGTACATGACCGCCACCGGGCTGATCGATGGCCGTGATGCGGGCGAGTGCGTGCTGCCGTCGAAGCTCGGGCTGACGGCGACGACCCTCGAGTACGGCTTCCGCGGCGGCACGCCGGCGGAGATCTCGTGAGGGATTTTACGTGTGCGTGTGTGGGGGGTGGGCGCATCGGGGGAAGGAGGAGGACGTTGATGTGCCCAATTGGGTACCCAATTCCCGGCAGTTCAAGCGTCATAAAAAACGGCAGGGCGTAGGGGTTCTGTACGCGAGGTCGACTTATGGGGCGACAAACTAGCCGTCCGCGATGCGCCACGGTTGGGTGTCGAGTTACAAACATTGACTGTGAATGGGGGGCCCCCCCGACCGACGAGCCGACCCAGGAAAACGGACGAGGGAATTGCCACCACCGGCGCTCCCAAGATGAGCACGCCGCCTCGCCGCACTCGTGAGCGGCCGCGCATGGCCACTCCGGACGACGACGACGCGTCGGACGGTGAGCAGTCGCCGTTGCGCACCAAACAGGCGGCCCGCGCACGGAGAGGCCTCGAGGCGGCCAAAGAGCGTGCGCGTGGCCTCTTTGGCAAGAAAGAAAACAGGCCCGCTGGGGCGTCGACTCCGGTAGCAAAGTCTACTCCGCGCGCAAAGTCTCCTCAGGGCGCAGCCAAGGACAACGACGACGACGACAACGATGACGACGGTGTGGACGACGGCGAGGACGACGACGACGGCGAGGACCGCGAGGACGCTGGCGCCAGTGCAGCACTCGTCCCGAATAAGCGCGAGAAGACGACGGATGAGCAGGAGGAGCACTCGTTGCTGATGATGGGCCTGACCGAACCCGCGCGGCCCACCTTTGCGCCGCCAAGCGCCGCGGTGGAGGCGGGCCTGTACTGCGTGCCGAGGAGCGGACCGCGCTCAAACGGCTTCCTGGCCTCGGCGCTCAGCCTCTCGACCAGTACGGCGCTGTTCAGGGATCGCGATGCTGCGGACGGGCTGCACGTGGAGGCGATGCCGCATATGAGTGCGCGCGCGCAGCACCGGCACGCCGAGCGGCTCGGCGCCACCGAGGGCAGCGAGTTCACGCCTCCATCGAAAATCCGTCGCATCACCGCTGGTGTGGTGCGGCGCCAAGGCGATCCCGTACGCCACGTGCGTGTGCGCCCTACGCACCCGGGCATGGCGTCCGCTGTCGAGCTCAAGCACGTGCGGCCGAGCCGCCACCTGGTCGACGCGGCGTCGCGTGCCTCGGCTCAGCCGCACACGCTGCAGGTCGCCATCGGTCTGCTGCAGCTGCACGATCATCCGTACTTCCGCGAGGAACATACGCTGCAGGTGACGCGGCGGAGTGCCTCTGATGGCCGCGGAGGTCCCTTCAAGTCCCACCGGCTGACCGCCGATGCCTTACACGTCCCACTGATTGGCCTCCGATGCCCTTTCCCTTTTGCTCGCAGCGCCGGCTGCGCTCGCTCGCCGAGCAGCTCGGGGAGTTGCATCAACGAGAGACGCTCCACATCTGCCGACGGCGCGTGATCGACCTCCGCCGCCGCCTGGAGCCTAACCTGAGCACGAGCCGGCCGACGAGCCCAGCCGAGATGGAGACCGCTCGGAGGTTGGCGGTCGAGCTGCTCAAGACACGACAGGAGCGCGATGAGATCGAGTGCGCGCACCGGCTGCTCGCCCGACGAATGCTCGATCTGTGGCATCGGATCAAGCGCGAGCGCGAGCAGCAGCAGTTCAGCGCCACGCGCGCCAAGCTGCAGGTACAGCTGCTCGACGAGCCCGAAGACCTCGCCGACGAGCTCGAGCAGGAGCTCAGCGAGCGGCGGCTGCTGCATGTGCTCAATACGGCGCGTGACGCGGGCGGCCCGGCGGCGCGCGAAGCCCCTTTTGACGAGGCGCAGGCGCGCGCCGCCATTGCCGAGCGCCAAGTGGCGCTGCGCCGGGCGCCGGACGAGCGCACCCTAGTGCCCGTGTATACCGAGGAGTCGCCAGCATCCGACTACGTCCTACTACCCCTCGACGAGCGTCGGCGGCTCGAGGCCGCGTCGCGGGTGGAGCTGTATGCTGTGCTCCTCGTCGACGGGCGGGTTGTCGGGCAGACGGAGTCGACGCTCATCCACCCGCTCGACTTTTGCTGCCGCTTCAACACGTGCGTGCAGCTGCAGATGCTCCAGGCGCCACGTACGCTCTCGCTACAGCTCTGGCAGCGCAAGTGGTCGGGCTTTGCAGACTCGCTGCTCTCTGAAGTCTTCCTCGCTGTGCCCGCCGCCGCCTCGCCCGCCGCACCGCGCTGGGAGCAATACTCGTTTGCGTCGGAGCGCCCCTTTGGCGAGACGAAGCGCGCGCCGGATGAGAAGCCCCGGCACGAGGGCGAGGTGGCCTTGCATCCCATTCGATGCCTGTGCGGCCAGGTCAATGTCTCCGTGGCCTGGGCCACCCCACCCGCGCGCGCGGGCTCACCGTCGGTGCCGTCGGCCTCGTACACGGCCTCAGTGGCCCGCGGCGACACCGGCAGCGCGTTTGGGTCCCTTGACATGATGCGTGTGCGCGAGCACGTCCGCGCTGAGGACCTCGACCCAAACGCGCCGTCGGACGTGCCGCTCTTCGCGTTGCTCTCGCGCGGCGGCGCGCGCGCGCGCGGCTTCCGCGCCTTCCGGTTCGCCAAGGAGCTGCAGCTGGTCAAAGATTGGTTCCTCTCGGACCGGTTGCAGCTCCTCCAGATCCGGCGCGACCGGCCGGGCGATTGGCTCCTTCTCTCACAGACCGAGCGTGGGGTGCCTCTCCGGGATGCCGAGATGTCGGCAGCGCAGCGAGACCTTCTCACCGGCCTCGCGACGAGCGCGAGTGCGCGCGAGGAGGAGGAAGTGCTTGAGGACCAGACGAAGCACAAGAACCGCGTACGCTCGTGGGCCAAGGGCGTCGTCGCGCGCCAGCAACGCGCCAAGACGGGCAACCTATTCGTGCTCACGACCAAAGACGTGGTGCGCGAGCCGCTGCGCGAGGTCGAATTCTTCAAGTTCAATCTGAACGAGATTCTCGAGAAGGCCTTCGCCTCCCATCGCAAGCTGCGCCCGATGCCGATGAAGCGCAAGCCCGGCGACGTCGCGAAGGACGTGCCGCGCACAGTCGAGGTCGCTGTCCAGCAGGGCGTGGACCTGCCAATACGAGCCGGCTCGGCGGCCGACGCAAACCGCACTCGGCTGTTCGTCGAGATCGCCTTCCAGGGCCGCACTATGCGCACCGACGTCAAGGCGGGCTCATCGCCCATGTTCAACCAGCGCTTCTCCTTCCCGCTCACGCTGCCTGCGGGCGAGACGTTCGACCAGTCGGCGGTGCTCAACCTGAAGGCGGACGTGACCTTCAACCTTTTCGACCGCTCCGAAGGTGTCTCGAGCGACCCTCGCGACACGAGCGTGCGCACACTGCGCGAGGAGCAGCGCTGGCTCGGCTCGTTCACGCTGCCGTTTGCGAGCCTGTACCGCGCGGGCGAGGTCAAGGGGGTCTTCTCCCTCGATCTGCCGCCGATCTTGCTCGGCTACGTCAAGGACGCGCGCTCGAGCTCGCGCAAGCTCGTGCCCAACGCCGCGCTCCAGCTCTTCGTCACCATCAACCCCCTGCTGCCCAAGCTCGTCGAGAAATCGCCTCCGCGCTTCTCTCGAGCGGACCAGGAGATGGGCGACTTCTCGATCAACTGGAGCAAGGATTGCAAGCGGCTCACCCCGCCGGCCGCGCGCCATCGCGAGCGACCGATCACCGTCTTCGCCCCCACGGCCACCGGGGAGAAGGCGCTCGTGTGCCGCTTCGTGCGCCCGCAGCCGCCGCCGGCAGCCGACCTGCTCCCCCGTGATGAGCGCACCCTGCTCCGCTTCGTCAGCTGCATCCCATTTTTGGACGACTCGGCGCTCGGCGTGGCGCTCGACGTGTGGAACACGACGCGCTCCTTCCTCGACCTGTGCGCGGGCGACACCGAAGAGCACGCGCTGCTGCTGTGCAACCTGTTCCTCGGCATCGGCAAGAAGGCGTACGTGGTCATCGGCGATCAGATGCCCGAAGGCGAGGTGTATTACGTGCTCACGCGGGACGGGCCCGACATCAAGCTGTGGGACGCGAACCGAAACATGGTGTACGCGCGCGACCCGGACCCGCGTGGGGCGCGCACCGAGCCTCTCTCGGCATGTCCCCTGCTCACCGTCGGCTGTGTCTTTGACGACAACAACCTGTGGGCCAACATCCAGCTGTTTGAGCGCCCCGCCGAGATGTCCTGGATCTTCAACGATCCAAAGTGCTGGAAGCCCTTCTTCGCCCCCGAGGGCGTCGCGACCAGCCTTGCCAGGGGCTTCAAAGCGCCAAAGACGCTGCAGTCGCTCCAGGTGCCCGACCAACTCGAGTACCGTCGCACCGCCGAGGAGTACCGCGCTAATCTCGAGTCCGAGGTTGAGGAGCGACTGCGCAAGGAGTTCGAGGACGCGCGCGGCCATCGGCCCACCGACTGGAACAGCTCTGTCTCGCGAACCCTCAAGGAGATCCTCAAGCGCTTCGAAGCGGCGGCGAGCGGCGGCGCAGAGATCTCGCAGGCGGTGCACGACGACAAGCTCGAGAAGGTGATGGCCACCTTCGGGCTCCAAGGCTTCCCGCTGAACACGTCTCTGGCCGCGCCGCTGGACACCAACCCGGAGAACCCGGCGCCCGACCTTGATGCACTTATCCAGCAGCTCCAACATACGCGACTCTACCTGGTCGATGGTCCCAAGATCCAGTTTGCCATCGCCGCGTACGTGCACGCGTACCCTAACAACGTGACGAGCGTGTGGGTGTACGCTGCCGCGCTCAAGGACAAGCGCACCCCGGGGCAGACTGACTGATGGGAGGGGCGGCGCTCGCCATGGCGCTCATTGTCGCGCTCGCATGTTTAGGGCATGTTCTTTGGCGCGGAGGACCGGTGACGTAACTCGTGTGGTGCCGTACGCCCAGAAGCATGTGGAGGGGAGGGGGATGCCCGAGGCGCGTTCGCGCGCGCCGGTTGACATACGTCCGCTCGGCGATGCCGGGGAGCGCGCGAAAGGCGGTGCGCATCTCTTCTCGCGTCGTGTGTTTTGGATTATCGACCGGCGGCGCGCGCGGCTGCCCGCACGTGTTTCTGTTATACACTACCGACTACGAACGGGTGAGTACTTCAAACGTTACTGCGGGTACGGCGATTGACTCCACACTATCTATGAGTCATGACGTATATATGATTCGTATGAGTCGACCCGCCGGAGGCCGCGGCACCTGTCAGTGTGAGGGTGGCGCGTGCGGGCGGCCGCGCTGGCGCTCCGCTGGCCGCTCCTCCTCCTGCCGCACGGCCTGTGCGCTGTGGTCCTGCTGCGCGCCCGCCCGGGAGGCCGCGGCCGGACGGGAGCCGCAAAGCTCGCCGGTTAAGAGTGATCGCGGCCGGCGCGCCCGCGCCGGCGCGGGCGGCGACTCTCGGGGTTACCTCGGGGTGCCTCTGTCCGGATCTAACGCGGAAGCAATAACTGCCACTCTCGTCGCCACACGTGCGCCGCCGACAGTGATCAGGCGAGAGGCGGGGCGTCCAGGGGTCCTCGGAGCTAGCGGAGACGCATTGCACGCACATTTATGTGGTACTGCGCCGAGTGCGAACGCCGTATCGACTATGGCCTATGCCCTGCCCCCGGGGGCGATGAGTCGGGCGCCGCCGCGCGGGCGCGCATCGCATCGGCGGCCTTGTCGCGTCGCGCACCTCGCAGCTTGGCAATCTCGAGTTCGAGTGCCTTGACGAGCGGGCGCAGCGCGAGCTCATCGAACGCGCCCCTGCCCTTCTTGTACTCGTCGTCCATTGCCACTAGGGCGAGCGGCAGCGAATGAACGGCGGCGGGACCCACCTCAGCCGCCACCGCCGCCAGCAGATCTGCGTGGTCGTTGACGTCCTTGGCGCCGCACTGGGCGCTCGCGTCGGCGTAGATGCGCAGCCCAGGACCCGCCTGTGTGCTCGTGCTCTTTGCGTGCTCGGCCGGCACCGCCTCATCGTGCAGCTGCTGCTCGAGCGCCTGACGGAATCGCCATTTGGCGCCCTCGGGCAGGCGGCTCGCGTGCCAGCGGCATTGCTCGATCAAATGAGCCTCGGCATCGTCGGTTCTCATCCCGGAGAAGAGGGCGGCGAGCATGGGCGGCAGGGCGCCCACGAGCCCCTCGTGGGCCGCCAACCGCAGCACGAGAGCTCGCCGCTCGTCCAACTCCATGCCGCTCAGGAGCTTGTGCAGCACGCCAATGCGCTCATCGTCCGCTGCCTTGCCGAGTGTGCTTCGGCCGTACGAATCGAGGAGGGCGACGAGCACCTTGTGGCGTGTGCCCGCGCCGAGCGCGCCCACCTGCGCGTGCAACCGGTTCATGGGGTCGAGCAGCGAGAGCCGCTGCAGCTCGTCGATCGCGCGCGAGTGCTGCTGCATCGAATCGAGGAGTGCAGAGAGCTTCTTGGCGGTGTCCTGCACCTCCGCCTTTTCCCGCAAGGCCTCCGACTTGACGGTGCTGAGCACCATGTTCCAGCGGTTGAGCGCGAGCCGGAGCAGCTCGTTGCGCCCGTCCACGTCCTGCGCGAGCTCCTGCTTCGTGCGGTGCCAGTCTGCAAGCTGCTCTTCCAGGTCGGAGATCCGCGCGTGCAGCACCGCAACCTCGTCGAAGTACGTCTTGCATTCGAGCAGCGACTGCGCGTCGATGCGCCGGCGCCGACGCTCGATGTCCTCGTGGTTGACGTACACGGCGTGCAGCAGCTCCGTGCGCAGCAGCTGCAGCACGCCCGCAAAGTTGCCCGCTGCGGCGGGCAGCCTCAATAGGCACTCGCACACGCACGCTGTGCGAAAGCGGTCGGGACGGCGCCCGCCCGAGGTGGCCGCAATCGCCTGCCGCAGCTGCATCTCGATGAAGAGCGCGGGGCTCTTCATCGCGCTCTGCGAATCGAATTCCGACAGCCAGGATGCCATGATCACCGAGTTGACCGCGCTTGTGGCCTGCTTCAGCCGCGCGTCCTCCTTCAGCAGCTGCGGCGGCAACCATTGCAGGACGTGTTGACCGGCGGAGGTCGGCGTATTGGTCGTCGACGCCGCCGTGGATGACCGGTCAAGCGACGGCAGCGACGCCGTCTTGCGTGACTTGGGTGTCATTCGCATGCTTGCTCCGAGGGGAAACGCCTAAAGCTGTGAATTGAATAAAACATGGCTGTGAATTGAATAGCTGTCAATCGGGTCGCCCTGCTGTCCTTGACACACTACTCAAGCTTGAACCCTCCGGACGAGAACTCGAAGCCGATCGCATCCGCCGCCCGTTCCAGCGCGCGCACCTCGGCGTCGTCCAGGCGCCATCCCATCGAGCCGAGATTGTCGGACGCCATCGCGCCATCACGCGCTCCGGGAATGGGGATGGCACCCTTGCACACGCACCAGTTGAGGCTCACCTGAGCGACCGTCTTACCCCTAGCAGCCGCTACGCGCCGTAGCTCCGTGAGGAGGGGCAGGTAGCCCGCGCCGTACCCTTCGGTACCGCCGACCACATACTTCTTCATCGTCAGCGACTTTGGGAACCTGGGCATGCTGTCGGCGTCGTACCGGCCCGCGAGGAGGCCGTTGGCGAGTGGGAAGTAAGCGATCACTGGCACGTCGAGCTCGGCGCAGCGCTCCACCGTAGCCGCCGACGCCTTGCGATAGAGGAGCGAGAAGTTGATTTGGTTGCTTGCGAGTGGAATGTTGCGCTTGGCGAGGAACTCGTGCACGCGTGTGACCATGGTTGGCCCGTAGTTGCAGACTGCAACATTGGCTGCGAGGCCCTCCTCATAGCACCTCGCCAACCCCATCCAGTACTCCTCGTCCTTGCGACGACTCAACCCTAACGCCGAGAACGGCTGTATGATGTCAGGGAAGTGAATCTGGTACAAAGGAATCGTCTTAACGCCGAGGCGCTCCGCACTCTGCCGGCATGCCTCAACGACCGACTCCGCACCGGGGCGCCAGGGCACAGGAGCGAATTTCGTTGCAACCTGCAGCTCACCCTTCCCGCATCCGATCTTGACGCCAGCCTGCTCCGCAGCCCAACGCGTCTGTCGCTCGGACACGCCAAATCCGTAGGCCTCCGCCGTGTCTACAAAGTTGCATCCGGCACCGATGGCAGCGGCCAGCGCCTCAGCAGCCGCCGGTGGCTTCTCGTCTCCCAATGGGAGGTTGAGGGTGCCCAGGCCCACGTCACTGACCTTGAGCGTGCCGAGCGAGCGGCCGCCCGACTGCACGACGAGCGCCGCGGGTTGCAAGAGAGCGAACAAGAAAGCCTCCATTCGGGGCAAGCGCCGCGCGAGCGGCAGTCGCGATGCGGATGTTTCCTTGAAACTTCTTCAAAATCGACAAAATGCAGAGACGAGCCGATTCCACAGAAGACTGTGGGGGAACTTCGTAAGGGGGGCTGGCGGCCCACAATTAGTTCCAAGTCGAATCGAAGCCGCATCGTACCGATGTCGATCGACCCGATCGACACGTTGCCCAAGATGCTGACTCGCCGGACCGAACCGCCCCATGAGCGGGCGTTGCAGCCTCCGCCGCGGCCAACCGCACCGTATTTGCTCATCGGGCTTGTAAGCGCCTTGATTGGACGACGCGATGCGCTGCGGTGTACTTGGCTTCGAGCGTTGCGCTCCGGTCCGCACGCTGGCGCGGCACGCGTGCTGTTTGTGGTTGGCAATGGTGCCGAGGACGCTGGTCGCCCTGATGTGCTGTCGACCGCTGTGGAAGAACAGCGGCAATCCAAGCAAACCGGCTCTCGGCGCGTGAGAGGAACGGTGGCAACCTACTCGACATATTCACTGTATGCGAAGACGATGCACTTTGTGCGCTACGCGTCGACGCAGCTGGAGCCCGCGATCGCGCTCGCCGACGACGACGTCTTCGTCCAGCCGCACGCGCTCCTCACGTACGCATGGACGCTACTTCACTCGCCGTCGCTCTCGGGCAGGGATGCGTGGTACGCTGGCCGATTCGATTATTACAGCTGGCGCACCGAGAAAATGATGGCGACGGCCTACTGGCGGTCGATGCGCGGCGCACTCTTCGGCGCGCAGGCGTCCTACCGGAACTGCAGCCCGACCGGAGCAGGCTGGCTGCCAAAGCCAAATGGCAAGGGTGTGGATCGTGAGGCAGCGAGCGCCTCGCCGGGCCAGGAGCGGTGTGTCGGTCCCTTTGCGTTCACCAAAGGGCCGTTGGTGATGCTCTCGGCGCCGGTGGTGCGCTGGCTCGTGCGCTCGGAGCGCTTTCAGAGCGACACCGCCAGGGCAGCTCGTCTCGCCGGAGCGGGCGATGTGGTGAGCGCGGACGTGGGTGGCAGTGCTGGCGGCGACAGCAGCGGCGTCAGCGGCGCCGGCGCCGACGCCGGCGCCGAGGGCGGCAGTAGCGTCGGCGGCGGTGGCAGCAAACGGGCCGCGCATGCCCTAGAGCGCGTGCCCCAGGACGTCAACCTCGGCTACTGGCTGAGCGCCCATCCTACCCTTCGCTACGTGGCTCTGCCGAAATATCTTGCGTGGGCCGATGCGTTTGTGGAGGTTTGTGATCTGCGCCGTCTCCTCATCGCGCACCGAGTGCCTTGGGATCAGCTCGCATGGCTCACAGGGCGCACCGAGCGGCTCTGGCGGCGCGCACCGTACGTGCACATGCGGCTGCAGTGTGCGGGGCCACCCTGCCCACCCGGCCAGTGTGCACACGCGCGTGGCCAGCAGGCTTGCGCCCTCGACCTGCAATTGCCGCCCTCGTCCGCGTACGACAACGCGACCAACGGCGGGGGCGTACCGGACATGGGCTGTACCAAGTGCGAGTGCTGGGAGAGCAAAGGGGCGCACCGGAGCAGCTCGGGGGGGCGGTGCAACTTCACCCGCTTGTACGAGCCGAAGCTGCCGGAGCACTGCTGGGATGGCCAGATGCGAGGCCAGATGAGAAGCAGAAGGAGTCGCGACTACACGCCGCGTCATGCAGCGCCAGCGGACAGTCGACGGAGATCATGACACCCGTGCGCAGTTATCCCACCGCACTAAAACGCGATCGCCGGCGCGGCGCGATGCTTAATATGAGGGGATGAACGGATCGGCGATCAGGATCACGTGATCGCTACGCTAGTAAATCGATAGCCTCCATCGTTTCGTGCGATGTGTATTGCGACTTATGTATAATAATCATAATATTGCATACATAAGTCGCGTCTCGCGCGCGTCCGCACGAGCTCGCTAGCGGTCTCGCAGAGCCTGCTGCCTTGCTCTGGCGCGTTAACCAACGGCCGGCGGCATTGCCGATTGCGCATACCCTTACCCACGACGACTCCACCCATGTGATCCCATTCTACCCCCATGACTCCATGTGCATCCGCCCATGACTCCCTCCACCCATGGACCTGTTCTCGAGCCCTGATGACTTGCCTTCGACGTAGCATGTAGCATGCTTTCGACTGCACGCTCACAAGAGGACGACTGACCCCACCCAACCCGCAGTGACGTCCCCTCCCGCATCAAACAGGGCAGCCGGGGGATCCTCGGGCGGTCACACGGACCGCGTTCGGGAGCGGGCGAGGCTCAGGTGATCTGTCAGCGAGCGACGCGACGGCGATCACTCGTGGACGGTGATCACTCCTGGACGGCATTCATACCTCGACGTTGCTGACAGAGGAGTTGCTCGAGGTCGACAAGCTGTCCGTGCTCCCGACGAGCTCACCCTTGAAGCTGCCGGCCGCGGGCAGGCTGCCTGCATGTAGCATAGCCGCTGCCACGCCGCCAGTGCACACATAGGCACCTTCAGGCGATGTCGCGTCTTCGCTTGAGTTTGATGGCGCCGACGAGGGCACATAATGCGTCTCATCTGTGGCAGAGCCTACAGCACTCTTCACGAACTGCTGCGGAGGCTGCTGCGGAGGCTGCTGCGGAGGCTGAAGCGGAGGCAGCAGCAGCTGCTGCTGCTGCAGCTGCTGCTGCTGCAGCTGCAGCTGCATCTGCTGCAGCTGTTGCACATCATGCTGCAGCTGCAGCCCGATATCGACGTACGTGCCACCGCCGCCAAAAGCGGTCGGCACCCCGGGGTGCGCCGCGAGCGAGCCCGCGGCAGCCATCCCCGCCGGCGAGAGGGCGGCAGCGAGGCCGCCGGGCGCCATCGGCAGCGGCGAGGCTCCCGAGAGAGAGGGCGTCGTGCTGAGAACAGGCGCGCCCAGCCCAAACGAACCCGAGCTCGCGCGCCAAACGCCGGCGCCCACGTAGGGCGGCTGGGCACCCCTGCCGCCCACGCCGCCCGCGTCGAATGAGATCGTGCCGCCGCCCATGCCGCCGAAGCCCACACCGCCACCGCCGAAGCTCAGGCTGATGCCGCCGGCGGTGGCGGCGCTTCCAAAGTGACCTCCGCCTGCTGGGGCAGGTGCTGCGGGGGCAGGCGGGAGCTCGCCGCTCAACCCCATGCTCGGAAGCTCGTCGTCGTCGATCGAGGGCACCTCGGTCTTCTGCGCGGGCTGCGTGGCGTGCTCAGCCACGAATGCGAGCAGATCCATCGACTCCTGAGGACGCAGCATCGGGGGACCGAAGGCTGCCGAGTCGGGCGCCGCGGCGGGCGCCGCTGACGCAGGGTTCGCGTTAGAGGGCACCACCCCTCCGATCCCCCAGTGATGAGCCTGTGGCGCAGCCGTGACCATCAAGGTGGGCACGCCATACGTGGGGTCATTCGGCGCCACATGCTGGCCGATGGCCACCATGTTGAGGCCGCCGCCGCTGCCGATGTTGAGGCCACCGGCGCTGCCGATGTTGATGCCGGCGCCAAAGGGGTCGCCAACGCGCAACCGATGGACCTCGTGCTGCGCCTCTTGCGCCTGGTAGGAGGTGCTCACGAGCGCACGCGGCGCCTGACACACGTGCCCGCGCTTGAGCTGGCCGCACTGGCCGCAGCGGTTTTTCGATTTCCCTTGCTCTGTCAGCTCTCGGCCGCGCTCGATGCGCAGGTAGCGGTTGCGCACCATCGCGGGGGTGCGCTCGTGGCCCGACGTGTGATCGACTAGCGCCTCGGCGATCAGTTTCCAGCGCTTGCCCGATTTCTGCGACCGCGGGAGGATTCGGTTCGGACGGGAGTGAGACAGGCCCAGACCCCCATTGGAAAAAACCAAGCGCCGGCAGGTAGTCCCAGATCTGGGGGCTTGGGGCTGTCATGGGGGGTGATGCGGCTGTGCACCTGGATCAGGTCGAGCAAAAGCCCGTCCTCCTCGGGACTCCAGCCCCGCATGTTCTCATGGGCTCCCCCCGGCATGCTTTCGGCAGTCACTCAAACACAACCGCAACTGCAAGGGTGGGAGACGGCCGGCAGGCGTTAGTGAGGTGGCCACCGTTGGAACCGAACGAGGAGCGCCGCGGTGCGCGAAAGTAAGCCTGCAGGGATCCGGACGCGCGCCACCTAGCGCGCTGCCGGACCCGCTGGTGGGCTTCGCGCCGTGAGAGCATCACCTGCAATGCGAAAAACGAGCGTCAGGAATTCGGTGAAGAATGGGATCACGCGTACGCGGTGGTGTGGGAAAATGGAATGCTTCCACACTGGGAGCATGGCGGGCCTTTTGGGCCATTGGCGTGAGCATGAACGGACTGGCACAACTCAACAGAAGGAACTCTTACTCTTCGACGCACACCATTCGCACGCGCGCGGCAAAATGGAGAGGTCCTCCTCCGACTCCACGCTCAGCGATCGGCGAAAGCGTGCGCGAAAAATCATCATCAACCCGTACGCGGACTTCGCCTTTACGGCCATCTTCTTCGTCGAGGCACGCCGCACTGAGTGCCACGGAGCCGCGTCTGCGATGATGCCCTGAGTGTTGCAATGTTCCTCACGGCGCAACTCTGGTGGCTCCGCCTCGATGGTGCAGGTGGTCGCAGTCTTCTTTGTGCTCGGAAAGGGGAGCTCTTACGGGCTGGGTTCAGTGCCGCCGCGCACCGCGTCGCTCGCGCTCGCGGGCGCGATCGTCGCCGTCTTCGCCACCATCCTCCTCGTGAAGCACGTCTCGGTCGCCGTAGGCTCCGTGGTCTCTCGATACCTTTTCCCGGGCGATCCGCTTAAGAAGCTGAAAAGCTTGCACAAGTTTCGTGACCAGATGTGGCAGCTAGCGATCCACGTGTCGATGACGTCGCTCGAGGCGTACATTCTCTTCTATGAGGGAGGCGAGACTGTCTCCTGGTACTCAAACTACGCGCACCTGTGGGTGCCGCACCCGCACGCGCAGAACGGCCTGTGCGCACAGACTCCCCAGTCCATCCAACTACTCTATGTGCTCCAGATGGCCATCTGGATCGACACGTGCTTCGGCCATCGATTCCTCGAGGAGCGCCACAAGGACTACTTCGTTATGTACCTGCACCACGTAGTGACCATCGCGCTCGTCGGCGTCTCGTACCACTACAACTACACCAAGATCGGCACGATCGTGCTCTTCGTGCACGACGCCTCCGACGTGCCGCTCGACCTGCTCAAGATCTTCAACTACTGCCAGCTCGAGGGACCCAAGGGCCTCTTCCTCGTAGAGCTCGATTACGTCCTCACAGTGTACACCTGGGTTCACTGCCGCTTCTACCTCTTCGGGCTGCTCCTCTTCCGCGGGGTCATCTGCGCGCCGCGCGAGGTGGCCTTGGCGCCGCAAGCCATCGCCCATCAGGTCGTCCCCACGACCTGCGAGCCTAGGTACACCGTGTGCATGGCCGGCTATGACAAGGCGCGCAAGAGCGATGGCTTCGGTCGCGGCCACGTCAAAGGTGCTCTGCTGGGCGACGGCTCCTTCGACGTCCGCAGGTCGTTCGACGAGATGGGCTGGGGCTCGCACGAGTGCCTGCCCGTCTACTGGGAGGCCACCGCGCTGCTCAGCACGCTGCAGCTTCTGCACTACGTGTGGTTCTGCATGCTCATCAACATCATCCTGGTCAAGCTGACAGAGTCAACGGAGTGGCACGACAGCGCGCGCGACGTGTACGAGGGTGAGTCGGACGAGGAGGCTGAGGCCGACCCCAAGCCCGTCGCCGCGAAGAAGGCGGACTGAGCTAGCGACCAAGACTGTCGCGTGCCAGCGCGCCGAACTAAGGGGTAAGGGTCTGTGGCGGTCGGGTCGCGGCACGTCGCGGCGGATTGCGACTCGTACCTCCGTGCTGGAGTAAAACATTTTGCGTTATTTGACACAAAACGCAGCAGATCGAGGCGAATATCACAAATCTTGTCGGGAAGCAACGCTCACGGTTCCGACACTTGTCTGGCCTGACCCTGAGAGACTGCAAGACACCTCGGGGAATCTTCAAACCGTGCGGCGCCCGAGACCTGGCGCTCTCTCGTCTCTCCTGTGAACGACCCTAGCGGCCGAGCACCGAGCACCGCCCTACACCGCCCGGAACGTCAACGTGTGGCGCCCTTTCGTCTAAACGACCGCCTCAAGCTCGGCCGCCATCTCGTTCATCGCTTGCAGCCGCCTGCCGGCTTGCTCGAGCTGCAGCCGGATCGTCTTCTCACTCTTCATCAGGTCCCCCGCCTCCGTGCGGCTCTGCGCGAGCGACGCCTGCACGCGCTCGAGCTCCTCGGCCTCGGAGCTGCTTCTGCCCAACAAGGCGCCAGGGAAGCGGCCGGAGACCTGCTCACGAAAGTCGCGCCAGCCCTCGCGCTCGGCGTCGCACTCGCGCTGGAGCACCAACTGCGCGCGCTCGACACGGCGCGTCTCCGCCGCGAACGCGCGCGCCTCCGCGTGCCATCTGGCAGCCTCCAACAGCGCCTCGCCATCAGCAAAGTCCTCCGCGACGCCAGCCGGCTCGCTTCGCAGCTCGGCTGCTCCCGTCGGCCCGTAGGCTCGGAGCGCACGCAACGGGCGCAACTCCGCCTGGAGCCGACCTGCCGCCTTTCGCCAATGCTCGATGGCGGCGGCGATGGCGGCGGCTTGCTGGTCACGGGCACGGGATTCGGCGGCCAGAGCCTCCAGGAGCCGCTGGTGCTCAGTATGGCGCTCATAAGTCGCCTGCTGCCGTGCCGAATTTCGCGCCGCCGCCGCAACAGCAGCGGCACCACGACCACCACCGCCGCCACCACCGTCTCCCCGCGGGCCTGGGGGAGACGATCCTGCTCTCCCCGCCTGCTGCTGCTGCTGCTGCTGCTGCTGCTGCTGCTGCTGCTGCTGCTGCTGCTGCTGCTGCTGCTGCTGCTGCTGCTGAAACTGCACCCGCCCGATGGCCTGCTGCAACCGCTCGAGCTCCTCCTCGAGCTCACGGGTGCGCCGCCCCATCGCAGCGGCCGCCTCTCGCGGTGAGTGCTCGGGCGTGCGCAGTTCAGCTTCACACGCCTCAGCTTGACGACGCAGCCTCGCCGCCTCGGCCAATGTCGCCTCCGCTGTGGCTTGCCGTTGCCTGGCCGCTTCCTTTGCGCTTGTCAGCTCTGTCTTGCGCTGGGCGAGTGCGTCACGCTGCGCGCGCTTCTTGACCAACTGCTTCTGCAGCATGCCCACCTCCGTCCTGGCGGCCAGTCGCCTTTGCTTTTCTCGCCGCATCGCCTTCGCCAGTGTGCTCAGCTGCATGGCGTGCCGCCGAAGGTCTGAATGGCTGCCGCGCGCGCTCTCTGCCTGCAGGGCGGCCGTTTGCTCGTTTGTGCGGCTGATTGCGCGCTCCATCCGACCAAGCGTCTCCTGCAACCCCTCGAGCTCGCTCGCGAGCTGTGAACGTTCACGGAGTAGCCGCTGCGCCTTTGCACGTAGCCTACCCGCTTCGCTCTCCTTGGCTTCAAGGGCGGCGGAGGCGGCGAGCGCCATCTTGTGGGAGGAGACTGTGCGACGAGACGCCTCCGACTCAGTCCAGCTGCAAGCGTCCGTGTGGTCTAGTGCGAGCGTGCCGCCCATGCCGCTCATGCCGCCGCCACCCATGCCGCCGCCACCCATGCCGCCGCCGCCCCTGCCGCCATAGCCCATGCCGCCGCCGACAGGAACCAGTGCGGAGTGTGATGGAAGGTGGCCCTGCATGGGTGGCGGGTAGTGGCCAGGTGTTGGCGGGTAGCTTTGCCCGGCCATCGGCGCAAACTGGCCCGGGTAGTGCTGATGATGCTGCTCCTGCAGGTGGTGATGTCCGGAGGGCGGCGGGTACTGCGACGGCGGCGGAGGGTGATGGGGCGGGGAAGTGTACAGCTGTGCCAAGTCTGCAGCAATCAAAGGACCACACCGAGCCTGCTGGGACGAGTGGTCAAGAGGCACTGTGCGCGCCATCGCTGACAACGCTGACGGCATTCGAGGAGGCGTCAATGAAGGCGCGGGCGGCGGCCGCGACGGCGGCGCCATCGTGGGCATCATCGGCGCACTACCCACCGCCGGCGCCACCGGCTCTGGTAGGTACGCTGCATGCCCTGCCGTTGGTCGTTGGATCGGCTCATCGAGGAGAGAGACGCTATCCATCCGGTAGACGCTGTCCAGAATGGAAGAGGCTCCATCGTCGTCGGGCACGCTGGGGGGAATCGTGGCGCGCGGAGGCGACATCATGACGCGTTGCTGCTGCTGCTGCTGCTGCTGCGGCGGCGGCGGCGGCGGCGGCGGCGGCGGCGGCGTGAGTTGTCCATCCACCCAGCTTGCTTCGTCATCGTCCTCCTCGTCCCTGCTGAAGAGGGTTCGTCCCATCTCAAAGGGCCTCGTCCCTGGGGAGATCGCCTCGTCCGGATCCAATTCGGTGAGCGCGTCAGCGCTGGTCTCCCGATCCATCCACAACTCCTCGGCGAGCTGCGCGGCGTACGCGTCGGCGTTCGGGCGCCGTGGTGGGCTCTCCAACTGAGCGAGTGATTCGAGTAGGCTCCGCTGTGCAGCGTCGCCTGCGTCACTGCGAGTGCCGCCGTCACTGCGAGTGCCGCCGCCGCCGCGCGTGCCGCCGCCGCGCGCACGTGCCTCGTTGCCCAGCGCGCCGGCCGCTCGTCGTGGCGACGCCTGCTTAGGGCTGCTACGCTCCGTCGGGCCGCCCGCCACACCGCCCGCCACGCCCAGCGCGCCCGCCGCCGCCGGTGCGCATGACTCGAAGTGCTCTTCGCCCTCCTCTTCGCCCAGCCTCACGAGGAGTTGCTCACGCGCACTGCTACAGCGCGTACCTCCCTGGCCATCGCCCACACCACCCGAGCCTTCGCCAGCGCTCGCGCCGTAGTGGTCACCGTCACGAGCGCCGTAGTGGGCGCCCGGGCCGGCGCGAGCCTCAAGGAGGGTCAGAACACACATGCCCATCACATCCACCACGCGCCCTTGGAACTTGGACATGATGCGTGCGGGCGCGCGCAGAATGCAGGGCGCCCACACACGCGCCAGATGCTGACGGTAGTCGGGCGTCTCCGCCCAGTACGGGCGCGCCGCGTTCACCAGGAAGCACAGCAGGTGCTCGAGCAGGATGCGGTGGCTCTCGGCGAGGTAGGGCATCATGATCTCCTCGAGCCGCACCGCACGCTCCTGCGGTGACCCGCCTCCCTCAGTGGCACTCGATTGCAGCCAGAGGCACTCCAAGGCACTCGGTGGCTCTCACCACTATGCAAGGGCCAAGGGACCATCGAAACAAAACATCCAGGGACCATCCAAGGGAGCCATGGGAGGCACTCACCTCGTGCTGCCGGTGCTCGACCACGGTAGGCGCCCATGCCTTGGTCGTCTCGAGAAGAGGAAGGAAGAGCTCGTTCGGAATGAGCGGCTGCGGCAATTCGATCAAGAAGGCACGCAGCAGCGAGCAGCTCGCGCGCACGTCGCCATCGCGCAACTCGCTCTCGTCGTCGTCCCCACTGCTCCCACCGCTCGGTACGACGCTCTCACGCAGCGCGGCGATACCTCGTTCGGGCGAGATCTCGAAGGCATGGCGCAGCGCTAGCACGGCCGACGGGTGGCCCTCCGCGGTGAGCGCAGTCCCGGCAGGCACACGGCCCGCCTCGCCACCAGTCCGCTCCTGGACGTGGCGCGTGCACTCCTGCACAAGCCGCGGCAGAAGGCCGCCCTCACGCCGCAGGATCAGCTCGACGTCCCTTCCAAATGTGGGCGCCAACGTGTGCCCCGGCGCAGCCGCAGACGGCGCCGTCGACAAAGCAGCTGGTGCTGCCGCTGACGAATACCGGCCGCCCTCCGGCTTCTCTCGCTGTGTTGAGCGGCTCGAGACGCCGGAGAAGCCGGAGAGCCAGCTGCTCGCGACGGCGCTGCTCGCGACGGAGGAGGCATCATCGTCGAGCGCCGAGTTCTTGTCATCCTCGCCCATACGCTCCGCCTCTGTCACAGGCGCATCATCGAGTAGCTCGAGCTTCCGCGCGTTGGCCACCACCCAGCCTCGGTAGCCGCGCTGGCTCGCGGCGGGCGTATGGCTGAGGTTCAGCACGCGCAGCCGCTTGAGCCCGCGCAGCACTGCCATAGCACGCCTCAGCTCGCCCGTCTCGGCGCTCCAGTCAAATGCGTTCTCCGACACGTCGAGCGCCTGCAGCCCCTGGCAGCGCCCGATCTCCTCCCAGCCGTCTCGGATCAAGTTCCGGCTCAGGTTAAGAATCTGCAGCAGCGGCAGCTCCTTGAGCGTGGGAACCACCGTGAGCTGGTTGCCGCTCAAGTCGAGCCGCGTCAGCCGATGCACGGCGAGCGCCACACCGGGTCCGCTCTCGAGTGCATTTCGGCTCGCAACCAGCGACTTGAGCGCCGGGAACCGGTTGAGCTCCGAGATCGAGCGCAGCTCGTTGTCGCTCAGATCAATATCGACGAGCGCCGTGTCCTTGAGCTGCGAAAGCGCCTGCATGGAGCGCAGGCGGAAGCGCTCGTGCGAGAAGTCGAGGCGCACCGGGTAGCGAAGCTGGGAGAGCGGCTCGCAAAAGTGCTCCGGCAGCAGCACCGACGTCGGCTTCGCTGGGATAAGCACGACGGAGGAGTCGTCGAGCTCGGCGTAGCGCTCACGAGTACCACGAAGACGTGGAAGCGACATGACGCCAAGACGAGAGTCTTGGCTCTGCGATTGCGATCGTGTTGTGAACAACTGCAGTGAACAACGTCGCATTTCGGGGAAGGCTCATACGCTAACACGATAGTAAACTTCGTTACGATAGTTGTCGCGTCAGGGCTCACAGTGGCCGACTTGTCGCCTCTCATCCTCTCCAGAGTGACGGTGATGTCCCCGCGGTTTCGTCGCGTCTAAGTGCAAGTACATGTATGTACCGGTACGTCAAAGTGTGAGACCGCTTTGAGCAGCGGTGTGAGGAGCGCAAAGACCAAAGTGTTCAGTGATCGTACTTACTAACAAGAGACCTAAAAGAGACCGGCGTCCAAGCACGCGCCGGATCAAGAGGTATAAGCGTTCGAGAGCTCGCATGCAACGTACACATATCTCCAAATCGCTGTCCATGCCAATTCCAATCGCCCGCATGCCCATCACAGAGATCCACGCTGGCCAGCAATGCTTCAGCCTCTGCACTCTGGCTTAACGGTCCCTGGCTCCCTTGCACGTCTCAGCACTTGGGCTTGTGCACGTTATGGAAGATGATTGACCTATTCATTATCGGTGTGAACGCAGGTTTTGCATCCTTCGAGAGCCTGTAAGCCGCATCAGCAGCGGTTGGCTTGAATGGCTTGGAGCCTACGGCTGATTTGAGGGCGCGGATCTCGGCTGAACGTTTTCGGGCAGCTTCAATCTTGGCGTCCCAGGGATCCTCCTTGTACTCAGGAAAGGCGCTGAACGTGCCCACCTCAGCACCTTTCCAAGAAGACTTGCGCACTCTCGCGTAAAAGGCAGGTCCGGCCTCAGCAGGCGCCGCATCTGCCTGCGGCGGTGGTTCTGGCAGCTTATACTCCCTTCTCACTGACGGGTGATGTTTATAGTTTCGCCCGTCGTTCCCGTTGATGAGTCCATAGCATCCATACTGATCGGGCAGTAAAGACATCGTGTAGCCCGACATCTCGGGTCAACCAGTCGCGCGCGGTCGAGCCCAACCAGTTACCAGCCTCCTTCGCCACACATCGAGACGAAACATCTCGTTTTGTGTAACGGCAGGAACTGGTGACGCGACTGCATATGAAAACGACAATTTCGCGAATACCACCGCCATATTCATAGCAGGTCTTGCCGTAAAATACATATGAATACGTGCTGAACAAGAGGCGGCAATATGTCGAAGCCATCGGGTCGCGAGTACCTTGCTGAGCACGGCGTCCAGGAGGCGTTGGCCGCGGCGGTGTCCGAGGTGCTGCGCACCCGCCCAGCTAACCCCATCACGGGCATCTGCGACATCCTGTCCAAGCGTGCCGGCGAGAAAGTGAATACGGATGTGCCCGCCTCCTTGGAGTCGCGCGTCCTCGCAGCCCTGCAAAAGCAGGGCATCCCGGCCGCACGCGTGACCATCGCGAGCGAGCACCTTAAGGGAGGCTACATCTGCGATACCTTCCGCGTGAACATTGAGTACGGAGGGGGCCTGAAGGCAGGCGCGCCGGACTCGGACCGGCCTCCAACGGCCATCGTCAAGCGCGCGTGCGAGACTGGCGGCGATCACGCCGTCGCCCTCGCCCTCAAGCTCTACGCCCGCGAGTGGCACTTTTACGAGTCGGGCCTCGCAGCGAGCGTACCCGTGCGCGTGCCTCGCTACCTTGGCTCGCTTCTCGACGAGGCGCAGGCGTCGACGACGGTGGGCGTGCTGCTCGAGGACCTGTGCGTGCCCGGCGCCGTGCTCGCGCCCGAACTTGACGAGGCCGGCGTGCTCCTCACCGCGCGCCACGTGGCAAAGCTGCACGCCAAGTTCTGGAATCATCCGAAGCTCACGAGCGGCGAGTTGGGCATCCGGCGGCATGACGACGCTTGGTTCAAGCCGGGGTGGTCCGATGCGGTCGCCAAGTACTGGCCGCAGTTCGAGCCCAAATGGCGCGAGCGCAACGGCGCGCTGCCCGAGGAGGCCTACACGGTGGGCGCGCGCATCGTCGCTCACTATGGCTGGGTGCAAACGGCGGTCTCTTCGGCGCCGAACACGTTCGTTCACGGGGACGTGAAGCCGGGCAACATGTTCATGATGGGTGACGGCACGCCCGCGTTCATCGACTGGCAGTACACGGCTGTAGGCAAGGGATGCGCCGACCTATGCTTCATGATCATTGAGGGGTACGACATTCCGACGTGCGCCGCGCTCGAGCCGAAGGTGAAGGCCGAGTACCTTAAGGCACTGCTGGCTGAGGGCGTGAACGGCTACACCGCTGACGACCTCGAGCGGGACTGGAAGCTCGCCACGCTCCACTTCCCCTTCTATGTCGCCATGTGGTTTGGCACAACGCCCGACGACCAGCTCGTCGACACCGACTTTCCGCGCCGCTTTGTGCCGCGCGCTTTCGCTGCGATCCTGCGCCATGGGTCGCACGAGCTGTTGCCCACCGCGCCATGACGCGAGAAGACGTTCACCGCAAAAGTGAAGGGTATGGACAGATGACGGACTCTGTTGGAAATCATCAGATACGCCAGTGTAATCATGCTGTGTAAGTCATGCTGTGAGATTTCTTCACTTATGCGACGGCACCTGTGTGGAGAACTAGGAGAACGTGCAACGGAGCCCAACACGGCCGAGCACGTACACACACAGCTGGAAGCATTGCGTTACTCTTCCATCGCATGCCTCTCCTGTGGGAACATGGCCGAGATAGCTGATTGCCTTCTCAGCATCGCTAGCTGCTGTCGCCCGCGCTCGTAGGCGAGCTGGAGTGCATCATCGCCACTGAGTGTGCTGCCCTCGCGCACGTCCTCGCGCACGCGGCGCAACGCATACTCGCGGAAGTTGTAGTTGTTGAAGCCGCGTGCGGCGCGCAGCAGATCGCGATACAGCCCAATCGTCGCGGATCGACTGACCGGCATGATGTCGCAGCGCGCACGTGTTGGTTCCGAAGCCTCGCCCCACCTCTGCACACACGGCGGCGGCCGCGCGTCGCACCGGGCGCGGCTTCGTGCACTCAAAACCCACGACTCTTAGCACACACAGTGTTGTAGCCCCGGCGCCGGTTGTCGCGTCTGTCGCGAGTACATCGCCGACACACGAGCCACAATGCGCCTTTGTGCTTGCGGCTACTCGTGCGGGACCGAGATCGCGCTCGCGCGGCACCTGGAGCGCCTTCTCACGCCTGAATGCAGCCAAGTACCGCCTGCTGAGGTGCCGGACGAGGTCAGCGACAAGCCTGCCGACCCATCCGTGCGCTTGCGGACCGCCGCAGTGGCTGGGGACCATGTGCTGCTTTCGCAGCTGCTGATGGATGGTGCAATCATGCAGACCGCCGCTCCGCTTGAGTCGGCTGTGCGCAATGGCCACACCGAGGCGACGAGTGTCTTGCTCCGACATTGCCGCACTGCAAGGCTGAAACGACCTCTCGATGCTGCCAATGTGGTCGCGAACGTTTTGAACTGGGCTGCTTCAGGCTATTGCAGCTTGCGGGGCCCGGCAATCGTGGCGATGCTGGTCAGGGACAAGCACATCGAGCTGCTCCGTAAGGGCCCTCTCGATGCGTGGCAACGGCTCTCGCTGCTACTCGGCAAGCCAGGCACCTCTACAGAGGACAACGACGATTCCTTCACAGAGGCTGGGCGCGCCGCCATCGCGGTCGCACAAAGTGCGGCGGTCCCTCCAGCGCACCACTCTACATGGGCCTCTGCCAAGGCACGGCGGCCGGGTGCCGCCAAGCTTGCTGCGCAGGAGCTCGTTGCCGAGCAGGTCGCGCTGATCGCATTCGATTTGGACCGGAGGGGCTGGGACCCAAGTTTGCATCACCTCTACTCGCCGCGCTTCCGCGAGGTGGTGCTCACGTTGCTGCTGGGCAGCCGCACGACCGACAGCGTGATCGCACTGCTTGGGGAAGACTTGCTCTTGCACCTGTTTCGGGTGCTTGCCCATCGGGTGTACTGGGAAGTGGAAAATGAGTAGCGAGGCGCAGCACTGCCGTTTTACCTCGTCGTAACCTCGTCGTACGGACGGGACGAGAGGCGGTACTTGTTCCGCGTTTTAACGTTAAAAAGCAACAGTCGTTTGCGGTCGATGGGACCGCGCGGGGATCGGGGAGAGCGTGCCCATTGCGGGTCCGGGGAGTGAGTGGTGCGGGCGCGCGCCGCGCGGGCGCCGCGGCGCCCCGCGCACGGGCGCACGCAGGTGCCGAGTGGCGAGTGCGGCGGCCGATCGCCGGGTTCGACCCCACCTCCCAGCCGCCGGAAGCGCGGCGTGTAACGATGCGCAAGCGCGGTCCCGCCGCCGCCGTACCGCCGCCGCCGCGCGCGCGCGCCCGCGCGGGACGCCCGCCCCGCGCGGTCCCGGGGTGCGGGGATCCGAGCGCCGAGCGGAGCCTGTGCAAGCTACTACGTCTTCTGTGTGCCATGTGTGTTTGTGCAATCTACTACGTCTACTGCTCTCTCGTCGTCGCGCATGGCGGGGCGGGGCGAGCTCGCGTCGGCTGGCTGGGGGGCCGGCCGCGGCCGAGAGCCGGGAGCCGCGCGCGACTGAGTAGCCGAGCGCGAGAGTTCCACAGATCTCACAGTCCACAGTTTAAAGCAAATCGATCCTTTGAAGCCAATAGACGACGTCAATGCGATCTTGCTGAGCGAGGGGGGCTATGGTCGCCGGACATCCGGTGGGCTAGCGGTCAGGTGCGCTTGAGCTTCGACTCACCTATCTCTGCTTTGGCTTGTCCACTTCCTTCAGGATGGCAACAACCTTGTCAATGTCTGGGTCGGGAGCTAGGGCGTCCTTCCCTCTCCATGCTTTGAGCATGCCTTTGTGGATGGGCTGGAACCAACTGACTGATAGGCCCCAGATCGCAAGCGTACACAGTGGGTAAGTCAGCATGCACATCTTGCGCATCGGGCCGGCGTCCGGATGATGCCATGTGCTCTCGGGCGCCACGTACAAGTCGTGCGCGTACAGTGCGAGCCATAGGGGCAGCGAGAGCACGCGCACTCCGAAGAAAAGGAAGTAGAGCAGGACGCCGTTGACCGTCTCCGCCGTCGAACCGCGCCCGCGTTGCAAGATCAAGCCTATCTTGAGAAAGCATAGGTTGATATTGCTCATCTCAGTGAGACCATCCCACGCCCCCCAGAAGTGCATCGCGCCCACCCAGAGGCCTATCCCGTACGCATATACCACGATTGCATGGTGAATCATGTACACCATCGGCTTCCTGTACATGAAGTAGACCACGGCCTCATAGAGAGAACTCGCCACATGTAGCAACATCGCGTACTCGCAAGTGGCTGAGGTGCGGAGCCAGCGACCCTCAATGCCGCTGCTCCAGAGTTCCGGCAGCGCCGCGGCGTACAGGACCGGGATTGGCGTGCAGGTCAGCAGCCACATGAACTGAATGACCAGATCATGGCGCGTTGCGGGGGCGAGCGCCCTCACGGATGCGGAGCAGCGCTGGATGCCAACATCGAGGACTGCATGTATGACCAACAGGATCAGCGCGAGCGCCACGCACGCAATAACAGAGTATGCACTGTTCTGGATGAATAAGCTGCCTTGAGAAGATGTCGCAGGCAACGCCGCCGGCGCCATTATAGCGACCTTCGCCAACCCCATGGTACCGGGTTCTGTGTTGATCGAAAAAGGCTTTATGCGCAACTTGCCTAATATGATCAATTTGTGTGGATCACTATTTTAAAGGTCTGTGTCTGTGTGTCTGTGCGGACTGTGCGGACTCTTCGTGGCCGGTTCTTGGGTCTGCTTTTCAGGTGACATGCCAACGGTGGTCCCTCTCCGCCGGCTTGGTCCGACGCTGCGGCGTCCTGACTCGTCTCAAGAGTCAATGCGCCAGTCGTATGCCAAGCTCCCCGCGCCGGCCCGCGTTCACGAGTGGCTTGCGGCTGCCCCGGGACCTAGCGTCGTCGTCCGGAGCATAGCCGGCCGTGATCTTGGAGTCGTTGCCATTCGCACGATCGCGCGTGGTGAGCCAATCTTCGTGGAGAAGCCGCTCATCCGCTTGACCCCGGAGATCGGAGGCGCAATCGAGAAGTGGTACGGCGACCCTGACGTCGCGAGAGTGGCGCTCAGCACACTCTCCCGTTCGGGCCCATCAAAGACGAAATTGACCTACTTCGACACGGACCTCGATCCGGTCATCTGCACGAACTCATTCACCTTGAGCTGTGTCGATGGTGCGTTCCACAGCTTCGTCTTCCGCAAGATTAGCCGCCTCAACCATTCCTGCGAGCCGAACGCGGTGTTCGTGTGGGATCCGGACACGGAGACGGCGACCGTCAGCGCGACGCGCACGATTGCCACCGGCGCCGAGGTGCTCATCAACTACGGAGCCAAAGGGAACCGCGATGACCGCCAGCGCCATCTTAAAAAGTGCTTCGGCTTCAACTGCGAATGCCCGCGCTGCTGTGCGGAAGCGGCTGCGCGGAACGGGGCGGAGCTCCTGACCAAGCAGCCGCTCCAGCAACTCCAGCTGCCGCTCCAGCTGCCGCTTCAGCTCCAGCTTATAGACAAAATGGAACGACGCGGCATCGTGGCTGCTCGCCGCGGATTGGCGATCCGGTAGGAATTCGTGGTCGCGTTCCAGACTTCACATGAAAGCCGCGAGCGAGACATAGAGCATGTCTTGGCCTGCAAGGAGCGTGCCCACACTGCCAAGCTTCCTAGATCCGGTCGGTCACAACCACAGCATTGAATCTAAGTGCGCAGGTGTAAGGGCTGAACGATCCTAGTGTACTCACAGTAGCCGGGGTACTATAGCCTCACAGGTGTCGGGCGCCTATATTTGCCTGTCGCCTGTTTATGCTTTATCGCCTGTGTGTGTGCTATTTTAGATAGATCGCTCCTGACGCCGCGCGTCGATCCGGCGGACCTGCGCGCCGTGGAACTGTGGGGGCGACAACGAGTGTGGAAGCGCTCAGTAGAGCGTAAAAGCCGGTCTGCGGGCGGCCGGGCGCGCTTTGCCGTGTGTGGGCCTGGGGCGTGCGGCAGGTCCGAGAATTTCCGCTCTAAATTGTGAAGTTGTAATCTTCGTGGTTCTCACGTTGCCCCAAGAGCGAATTACGATGGACTTGACTTGACTTGTCTTGCCTCGACCGCTCCGCCGACGCGTCGCCAAGTGTGCGGGGTGGCGTGGACGGTCGCGGTCGGTTCGAGCGCTCGAGCTGCGACATATCGTGCCATGCCATCATCAGCCGAGATCGTATACACGCTACAAGGCGTGGCCGATGACTTGCGAGAGGACGGCCGCGGGCGCCTTGATTTTCGGCACCTATCGCTCGAGATTGGGCTCTTCCCGCAGGCGAATGGCTCCGCACGGCTCTGCACAGGTGGCGCGGATGTGCTCGTCGGCGTGAGCGCTGTCCTCAGCGTGCCCAAGCCTTCCGCTCCAGATTTGGGCAAGATCACCATCTCGGTGAGCTGTGGGCCTGGCGACGCAGCTGCGCGGGCCCTTCCAGAGTATGTCGCCGGCGCGGGCGTGGACGACAAGCGTGTGTGGCTCGAGGGCGCGCTCGCTCAGCTCTATGGGCGGCAGAGCGCCACTGGCGCGCTACGCACGCTGTGCATCGTGCCGAGCTTGCAATGCTGGGAGCTGCAGGTGCACGTGCAACTGCTACGTTCAGATGGGTGCCCACTCGACGCGGCGGCACTTGCCGTACGGGCCGCCCTGCACGACACGCGCGTGCCCAAAGTGGGCGTACGCGGCAGCAGTGGGGGCGGAGCTGGTGCGACCGCCACGGCCGCAACTCTCGAGCTTGAGCTCGATGAGTCGCTTGATGAGGCGGTGCCCTTCCCGGCCGCCAGCTTGCCAATCTACGTCACGCTCGCGACTCTCGATGGGCACCTCGTAGCCGACTGCACGGCCAAGGAGCGAAGCGCAGCCGGCTCGGCCGTCTCGGTCGGGCTCGATGGCGAGGGCCATGTGTGCGCCTTGCGTGCGGGTGGCGGTTACGGCGTGCACCTCGCCGCGCTCGCGTCGGCGGTGCATGCAGCGAAAGGCCTCTGTGAACAGCTTCACGTCGCCAGCCGGGTGGCTGTGGACGAGGCCGCAGCGCGTGCACGGGAGCGTGGCGGTGCAGCGACCGATGCCGGCATCGGAATGCTCCGCGGGTAACCGCGCCGCAACGTGCCGGAGCCCTGCGCAAACGCGCGCGACAGTACGGGTACGGCTCAGCACACAGAGCGGCGGGGACTCTTCATTAGTGTCTCAAACCGAGATCGTGGCCCGCGGATAGGATTCCTATGTTCACGGAGACCGGAAACTTCCACGCCTTTTCGCGAATCTCGCACGCCTCGTACAGGCAGAAATGCTGCTGCGCGTCGCTCCAACGATGCCGATGACGACTCCGCTCGTGCACCGAGTGAGCCTCACAATGAAAGCACTTTCGGCGAAGGACCTTCCTGGTGTCACTGCACCGCTCAACTACTTTGATCCTCTGGGATTCTGCAACGGCGTCGATGAAGGCCGCATCCGGTTTTATCGCGAAGTCGAACTGAAGCACGGTCGAGTGGCCATGCTGGCCGCGCTTGGGTTCGTCGCAGGCGAGAACTTTCACCCGCTGTTTGGAGGGAACATCGATGTTCCAAGTTATATTGCGTTCCAACAAACGCCTCTGCAAGAGTTCTGGCGGTACGTGATGTTTGCGATCGGCCTTCTTGAGCTCGTGTCAGTGTCTTCGTTTGAGTTTCCCGTTGCGATCGAGTGGTCTGACGGCCAGAGGCGAGTGTTTCCGCGGCTCTGGCAAGTCCGAGCGTCGCACAATCTCGGCGATTTCGGATTCGATCCGATGGGCTTGAAGCCGAGCACGGAGGCGGAGCTCAAGGCCATGCAGAGCAAGGAGCTGAACAACGGCCGCACCGCGATGATTGGCATCGCCGGGATGGTCGCCCAAGAGCTCGCGTCGGGCTCCAAGCTCCTGGGTTGAAACCGAACGCAACGCAAGCCAGTGGATGTCGGGCGAGCGGGCTCATGCTCAGCTGATGGAATACATACGCGGCTGGGGCCCGATGGCGAATTGGCGATGTCGTGGGCATTCCGCATTCGGGCGGGGGCGACAGTGTGCTGGGCCTTTCACTGGGCCTTCGAGCTTGGTGTGCGCGGTGTGGTGCACACGCGTGTGGGGGACGCAGGGGATGTAGCGCTTAGTAGCGCTGTGCGCCACAGTCCACAGTCGTGTCACAGTGCGCCGATCCACTCTTTACGAGGTGTATTTTCGCATTTCGGCCTTTTGCTTTTTGATGCTGCGTGGGCCGATCCGCCGGCCCGGGCTGAGGCCCCACACTCGACACTCCACACTCGACACTGGGCGCGCCCACTGGCCGAAAAAATAGCGCTTAGCGGCGACCGTGTGCGGAGACCGTGCCGCTCCGTGGGGCCTCAGCCTGGGCGGGCCCGTCCGCCGTCGGGAGCGGCGCCCGCGAACCCGGACTGAACCGGACCGGCGCGGGAAACCCGCCCGCGCGATCGCTCTACGATCGCTCTCCTCTCACGAGCAGAGTGAAGGCAAGGCCAAGGGCATCGCTGCTCGCAGCCTTGCCCCTGGAACTTCATTCCGGTACTTCATCGTCATAGTGCAGCTGTGGCCTCTCATCGGGCGCGCGCGCGACGCCGTCGGCATGCACTAGCCGCTGCACGCCATCGTGTCCGCCAAACCACGTAGGCACCTGCCGTGCGCTCTGCCACACGTGGGGCGTGTAGACCAGGATGGCGCCACACATCTCCATACCCGAAGACAAGCCGTAATGTAGCGCGAAGGGCTCGGGGTTGTCGTATAAGCACCGAAACTCGAGCGCGTCACCCAACCGCAGCGCCGGCGACGATCCGCCACCACTGCCAACGCCTGTACCACTGGCATCGCCGCCAGCGCCAGTGGCCACCTCGTCGGCGCCGGCGCCACTGGCCGCTGGGATGCGCGGCTCGGTTAAGTTGTGGAAGTGCTGGCACTCGCCGTAGCCGCAGTACGGGTTGAGCTCGAGCAGCGTGGCCCACTGGCCGTGGCGGAGTCGGTGGAGCGACACGCGCGTGGCGTGAGGATGCGCGTGCGCATGTACCATGCGCAACGACACCGCGCCGCCGCCGGCGGCGATGTCGGTGCCCAGCATAGACGCGACACCATCGGCGGTCATATGCGAGACGAACTCGAGATTGTTCGACGCGGGCGGGATATTCATGTTCGTCTGCATGAACTCGAAACTGAACGCGTCCAACGGGCGCGGCGAGCGCACCAGCCGCACTCTCACCCCCGAGCTCTCCACATACGCCGCATCACGCAGCTGAGAGGCAGTGACCCCTCGGTAGGGCAGGCCGTAGTGTACAAAGAGCAGCAGCTTGGTAAACCGGGTACCGCGGCCCACGCGCATACCAGCGTCCGGTGGCAACCTAAACGGTTCGAAGGCGCCCCTGTCGTACGCCCAAACCATCGCGTAGCACGGCCCTTCGGTGGAGAGGTACCCGCAGCCCATGCACTGTGAATCGGGTGGCACGCGCACGCGCTCGTCGCACAGGAAGAGGTCCATGTGGTGCACGATGCTGATGTTGCCATAGCGCGGCCCAACGGTCGAAAAGTAGGGTGCAAGCTCAACGATGTGATAGCTCGTTGTCTCGGCGTCGGGCAGGTCGACGATGATCGTGCCGCACGCGGTGTCATACGAGGGAGCAATGTTCTTCAGAGCGGCGTTGCGCTGATTGAAGAAGATCCCGTACTCGTCGTCCCGACGCCATCGTTGCCCCTCACCGAGCACAGGAAGCCCACGTGTGCCAAGCTTGAGGATCAACTCGTCTGACGGTGCTCGTGAAGGCGGTGGAGGCGGCGGCACAGTATGGCGGGAGTTAGCACCAAGTGGTGAGATTGGAAACGACGGTGCGTGTGGTAAGATAGACGGCAATGGTGAGCCTCCCACTTCCAGCAGTGGCAGTGGCTCGGGTCCGCGTGCGACGCTGGTAAATGCAGCAGCTGCTAGTACCAGAGCGACGACAGCAAACAAGCATCGCTTTGTAATCGTGCATACCGTTGATGGAACGGTCTCGTGTGTTAGATGTGAGCGGGATTGTGGACTCACCATCTCGGACGTGAGCGCCTCGCACTCGTCCATTGTCCACCACACACTTTTTCCATCTTTCGTCCACAAAGTTAAGTGTGAATTTGCGATCGCCAACCTACTACGCTCACGCGTCAGATCCGGAGCTCTCCGCTCTCCGTACTATCACGGGTCCGCCGTAGGTCCGCCGCCGTTTTACTCGTTGGACGCTGTGCCGAGGCTGTGGCACCCATCGTGTGGCACCCATCGGCCAAAACACCACACCAAGTCTATATGCAAACCTCTCGACTCTGCACGCACCGCGAAACAGTAGAGCAAGGAGCGCGCGAGATGAGATGGGGATCTGTGCGTGCAGTGGAGGGTCTCAGGCCATCATTGAAGGTCATCAGATGTGTTCAGATGTGTCCCACGAACGATAACCATGCACCACGCCTGGTGCTCCCCGCGCTTGAGTCAACAAGGGCAGGGGGCTGGGCGGGTGCACTTCTCAAGCCGTGGAGCTGCTTTGCCCCGATGATGAGTCCCGAGCGCCACCCAGCAGGCCGGCCGGGTCAATTTAATCGGGGGGTGGGGGGTGGGAAGGACGGCAGGATGCAGGGGCGGGTAAGTGGACGGCCGCGTACTCAGGTGCGCGAGGGTTGCCTCGGTCGCCTGTGGGAGTTTCACCTCGGTCGCCTGTGGGATTGTCGCCCGCATGTCAGAAAAAGAGAGGCGTCAGCCTGACGATGCCATTCGCCCACGAGGCCGACACGACGGCGCCTCCCGCGCTCCCGTCGCCCAGCCGTGCGGCGAAGGAGAGAGAGCTGAGGGAGGCAGGATTCACTTCAAGCTGTCCGACCGGGTGCAGCTGCAGAGTGGGCGTCATCTGCGTGTGCACCAGCTGCAAATGGGTGCTCCGCGGCGGCGCGGCAGCACCATCGGGGGCGTCGTCGCCCCCCTCGCCTGGCGCGGCAACGCTCCATGCGACCACGAGGCGCTCGCCGCGCGGCTCCCAGGCGAGCGCGAGCACGCGCAGATGGGGAGATTGGCCGAGGGATGCCAAGTCGACGATTCCGAGGTACTCGGAGCGCACGGCGGCGGCGGCGGCGGCGGCGGCGCCTCCACTGCCCTCCGCGAGGAGAACGCGCTTGCCGAAGCGCAACACGTGCAGCGAGGGCGATCCCTGCAGGGCCAGCAGCAGCGTGCGTGCCCCCTCGCCGAGCGGCGGTGGCCCGTGCCACGCGGCCGCGATGCACGGAGCGCAGTCGCCCAGCGTGGGTCGCGACTCCCAAGACCAGCTACGCGTCTCCCAGATTCGGATGCCGCCGGCCGCGCCCGCGGCGGCGAGCAGGCCGCCGCATGGGCTCACCTCGAGCACGCCCACCCCGGTCGTCGCCACGCCCGTCAGCGCATGCAATACCTTGGCGCGAAAGCCGAGCGCGCTGGTCGCACCGGTAGGCATGTGCGCAGCTGGGGCTGCCGCGGCGGGATCGCAGAGCGTGAGGCGAGCGTGCCGCGGCGAGGTGGCGGCCAGCCATTGGCCGAGCGGGTGCCACGCGAGCAGCCGCGGCGGGTGCGGGAGCCCGTCAAGATCGGGCGGGAGCTCGATGACGCGCTGAAGTTGAGCGCCCGCCACAGTTCCATCCGCAGAGTACGTAAGCCGCCACACGCACACGCCCCTGGCGCACGCGGCTGCGAGCAACGCGTAGGACAGCGGCTGCCACGCGAGCGCGACAACCCGTTTTTGTTGAAGGTTCACCAGTCGATGCGGCGACCAGCGCTGCTCGCTCGTGTCGTAGAGCGCAATGCTGTCGTCAGGCAGCGCAGCCGCGCCGAGCAGCCTCGGCCGGGGCGCCGACGGCAGTGCCAGGCTCATCGCGTGCGGCTGCCACGCGAATGCGAGCAGCTTCGCCCCGCACGAGCTGAGACCTGCATCATGCGGAGGTGGCTCAATGCCGACGACCATGCGCAGCCGCACCAAGGCCTCGTCCAGCATGCCGCGCCGTGGTGGCAGCGGAGCGTTGTGGCGCAGGGTTGGGCCGGGCACCGCTGGCTGCGTCTCAAGGCCGAAACCCGCGCTCGGCCCGCCTGGAAGCAGCGGGAGCCATGCGGCCGCCGGAAGCGCCATCCTCGCGGCGTGCTCAGTGCCCACGAGCAGGCCGTTGAGTTCGCACAGTATGCGAGAGGCAGCGTCTGCCACCGAGGGCGCCCCGGCGGGGTCGGCGTCACGCAAGCGCGGCGTGGTGAATGGGTTGTCGGCACGCGGGGCAAACGCGCTCGGCATTGAGCGCGAGCGCGGCGGAGATACAGACGTGCGTGCGGCCATTGTGACGGACGGCACGCGCACGCGCGCACGACGGCGACGCTGCACACGGCTTCACGCGCGCTGCGTCGGAGAACTCGAGGCTCGATACACGCGGACCCCAAAACCCCACAGCAAACCCCACAAGGGCAACGTTGGACGTGTGACCGACGGACGGCCCACACAGCACATCTGTCTACAAGTATGCCAGTTTCATGGGAAGCCCCCAATCGAGATTGCGAAACAATGCGATTCGCAGCATCAGAACTATTTTCGGAGGCTTGCATCCATTCCTGGCAAAAAGAGACTCATACGCATCTTTCTCAACATGAAGCGACCAATCGCGGACTCGGGGGACGACGAGGCGGGAGAGTCGAACAACGACGAGCTCGATGACCTCGTCGAGGACGACGCGGCCGACGGCTCCCGCGGCAGGGTGCGCTGTGTGTGGACAGCCGAGCTGCACGACAAATTTGAGGCCGCCATCCAAGCGATCGGCATGGAGAAAGCAAAGCCCATGGGCATCCTGATGCACATGGGGGTGACAGGGATCACCAAGGCGAACATCAAGTCGCATCTCCAAAAGTACCGGGGTAAGGTCGCCGCCAGGAACAAGGTCCAGGAGGAGGCACTCGTCGGATTGCAGATGCTGGGCGGCACGGCGCTGCCAAATGCAGACTGCTCGGCGACCGCGTCGGACACGGAGGTGACGCAGTACGCACCGTGGACCTTTTCATGCGCCCCGGCCGCCCCGGTCGTCATGCCCGCCCTCGTCGCCCTTTCTGCCCGGATCTCAATGCCATATGACCTGGCCACCTGCCTCCCTACCTGCCTTCCTCTCTCTCCGGAGTGCCCTGCGCCCGTCGCAGCGCTCCTCGGCGTGCAGGGCCCGCGTGGGATGCAGCCCGGCCTCGACGTCGCCAAGCCGCTCGTCGATGATGCGGGTAGCCACAGCAGCAGCAGCAGCAGCAGCAATGTGGACGACCTCGCGCTGCTGCCGCTGCCCACTGCCTGCGCGTTCCAACAGCCCTTCGTTGCCCGAGTCAAGGTGGCGCGCACATGGCGCATGGCCATCCTGGATGCCTCGAAGCACTCCGCGATGACGACGATGGATCGCACGTGGAACAACGTCCAGAACAAATGGAGCCTTCCACCCAAGCGACGTGCCACGTGGCAGGGTCCACGCCGAAAGCCTGGTCCCAAGCCGCAACAGACAAAAGAAGCCGGCTTCGTCCCGCGCCCGAGTGCGCCGATCCCCGAGGCTCCCACACCCACATCCGCTCCCACCCCCGTGCTCGCCACCGCCGGCCCAATCTCGTCGACCGGCCGTGTCCTCGTCGCCGCCGCACCCCTTCCCATCGCCGCACCCCTTACCATCGCCGCACCCCTTACCATCGCCGCACCCCTTCCCTTCACTGCACTCGGTACGACCGAACTCCCACGGCTCGCCGTCGCGGCGCTCAGCTACGGGGTGCCTGTGGCTCCAGTGTTTACACCGACGACTCTCTGCGGCTGAGGATGGAGCCTCGGGCGCCGCCCGGGCGATGTGGCGTACAACCCCTGTACGTTTCACATCGCGAGATGTACAATCATGTACAACTTGCATGCAAGGCGCCGACGTTCAGTGATCTATGTCGGACTATGTGTACCACCCCTGTGCAAGCTGAGTGGTGCTGTTCGCAGCAGCCGGCGGTCTCGAGGTGGATGGTACGAGCGGCCCCGCGATCACTAAGCGATCACCCCGCCCGGCGTCTGACCCACGCTATTTTATAATTAATGGCATATGGCAACGAAAGTCGAAACGCTCGCACCTCGCGAGCGTCCGGTCGTGGAACCTCGACCCGGCCGCGGCGCGGCGCGGGGCGAATATAAATAAATATGAAACGACACCGAGTCGTGCAGCCACAGAAGTGGGGTGTCCACGGATCGGTATACCGTTGCATCAAGTTGTTGTCACCCCGACCCAGGAGCCAGGGGACGCGTGAACAAAGAGAGCCGCCGCGCCGCATGCGCGCGCACACGGCGCCCGCGCGTGGCCACGGGCAATGGAACTCGACTGTGCGTACCGAGTGTCGATCCCGTGTGGCGCACACAGCGGCATGAGAGCGCTATGGGGCGAGATGCTCCGCCGCCTGCTCCATCTGGCGCCATCGCCTGCGCGTTCACTCAACTTCCTCGATGCCGGTCCCCGTCGAACCGGCTGCACGCGCCCGCTCCGGCGGTGGCGGCTGCAAGCCTTGGAGCAAGGCCCACATGGCCTGCTGCAGCTGCAGCGCTTGCTGCTGCGCCGCGCTCGCCCCGTCGCTGGCGCGCGAGGGCCCTGCAGAGAGCGGCACGCCACCCGCACCCGCCCGCCTGCCCGCATCGTAAGTCCCCGCGCGGGAAGCAAGGAAGCTGCTCAGGGCTGCCTCGAAGTGCTCGCCTCGGACGGCCGTGTCGTTGGCACGCACGGCGCATATGGCGGCCTCATTGACGAGGTTGGCTAGCTCGGCGCCGGAGCAGCCGGCGGTGCGTGCGGCGACGGCGGGCAGCACCGCCTCGGGCCGTTCGATGGGCGCCCTCGATGCATGCACGCGTAGGATCTCGAGCCGTCCGGTTTCGTTAGGCAGCTCGAGGGTCAGGACGCGGTCAAAGCGCCCCGGACGCGTGAGGGCCGGGTCGAGCGCACCCAGTCGGTTGGTGGCGCCCATGACGAGGACGCCCGCAACGGCGCCCATCCCGTCCATCGAGGCCAGCAGCTGGTTGAGGGTGTGGTCGTGCTCGTCGGAGCCACCGCCACCGCGTGCGCTCCTCGCCGTGCCAATGGCATCGAGCTCGTCGATGAACAGCACGCACGGCGCGCGCCGCGCTGCCTCGTCAAAGAGGCTGCGCACACGCTTGGCGCCCCGGCCGACGAAGACCTCCACAAAGTCCGAGCCAGCGCAGCAGAGGAAAGGCACGCATGCTTCTCCCGCGACGGCGCGAGCGAGCAGCGTCTTGCCCGTGCCGGGCGGGCCTGCAAGCAGGATGCCGCGCGGGCAGCGGGCACCAAGACGGGCGTAGCGCCCTGGGCGCTGCATGACGTCGACGACCTCCATCACCGCCGCCTTTACGCCCGGAAGCCCGGCGACGTCGTCCCAGCCGATGGAGGGCGGTGCACCGCCGCCGCCGGACTTGGATCCGTGCTCTGGCGGCGGCCCGCCCACAATACCGCCGTCGTTGGTCAGCCGGTAGAGCATGTAGCCGCAAACGCCGAGATAGGCGAAGGGCACGGCAAGCAACGCCAGCGCCTTCCAAGGCGATGGCCCCAGTGCCTGGTACGTCACCTTGTGCTTGTGCAGCAGCTTGACTAGCAGCTTCGCATCGATCGGCAGCAGCGACGCTTGGCATTTGGTGCCATCGCTGAGCACGTAGGCACAGGCGACCGTGCTGATGACGGCCTCTCTGACCTTTTCTGCTTCGACGGCCTGCAGCAGGTGCGAGATGGGTGTTATGCGGATCTGTCCTATTACACGTGCTTGGCGTCTCCAGAGCCGCAGCAGGCCGACGACGCTGGTGATGACTGCGGCAGTGGCCAGTCGGCGAGGCTGGCGTAGCCAGTGCAGAAACGTCATGAGAGCGCTTGGCGGCATCCATAGAGGGGCGGGCGGCTCGGAATCGTCGCTCGGATCGACATTGGCCCGCATTGCAAGGCTCGGGGTCGTGCTGGAGCTTCTAGGGCTCATCACACCTTCGATCCCCACAGCAGTCAAAGTCAAGTCAAGTCAAGGCAAGTCCGCTGGGGCGCTCGGGCTTGTCGGGCTCAAGGTCTCTCCGCTTGTCACCACTTGTGAAGCAGAGGAGAGGTGTTTACTCGACAGGGCGCGGGGCAAGGCGGCGGAGCGAGGCGCGCCGGCGCGTGCGTGCGTCCTGAGTGTGTGATGAGCCGTCGTCCCGTCGATGACGATGAAACCATGAGCATTGACCATTTGAGAGTAATCAGCGCGGTCTGTGTGTCTCAATAACCCACTCAACTCCTGGGAAATCACCTCTCTCTTTCTATAGCCTCAACCCGACTACGCGCTCTAGCCCTCTGTCACCACCTCAGCTCTTCGCCTCTTCCAGTCTTCCTCCGTCCCTCGCATCCACGGCATCACGGACGACGTTGCCTGCGCCGTGGAGTGCTGCCGCGGTGCCGAGATGCCAAATGGCGTGCGCCACATGGCTCGTCCACGCGCCTATGGCTGCCTCGCAAGCCACCTTGTCGACAAGCCATGCGGCGAAGCTCAGCAGCCCCCAAACGGCGGCGAACTTGGCATCCTGCAAGCAGGCGCGTCGCTTCAGTGGCGCTACGGTTTCGTCACGTGCGAAGAGGGCGAGGTGATAGAAGAGACCCAGGAGAGTTCCGACGAGGTGCAGCTCGGCAAAGGCGATCGGGATGGCGATGATGAGGCCAAACGCCATCGTCACGTGCACGAAAATGCGCCTCAACACGCATCGATCGTGCGAGCTTCGGCTGCTGCTGCTTCTGCTGGCCCTGATGGCCGCCACGTGGTAGAGGGCGACGAGTGCGGCGTTCTCAAAGCCTTCATCGAGCTTCTGCCCCCACCACCACAGTGTCGCATGGAACAGCGCGGAAGTTGTGCCTGTCATGAATACGAAGAAGGCGAACAGCGTAGATGACCGTGCATGCAGTAGCGCGACGAGTATGTAGGCGAGGCATGACAGAGTGTTGTTCCACTCTGCTACATGCGAGTGAACCGCATAGTTGGGTTCGCACCAGTCAATGGGTGCACTGTGTGGTCCCCAAGGGCCGGCATCTGAGCCCTTGCCATAGCGCAGGAACTTGCCATCCATGGCGATGCTCTCGACCCGTGACAGTTCTATAACGAACCAAGCGGCGACTCCGGCCAAGAGGGCACCGACGAACGGCAGCAACGCCGACGCGTCGGGCGAGGTGCCGCTGAAAGTCGTCGGGCGGACGTCGCTCATAATGAAGTTCGTCAAATAAGATGTTACCGGTAAAAAGACACCGGGGGGAGCCGGGACACACACGGGACACACGGGACACGCGGACGCACAAAGGCATACAGACGAATCTCACAACCAACCAAACCCACCAACAACACACACCCCGCACGTCAGCGCGACGACCGAAGCCGCGGCCGACTAAACAGCCGCAAGCCCGAAGCCGACCGCTCCCCGCGGCCGACTCAGAAGAGGCCGCCCCCAGCAAACCCGACCCTGCCTCCGCCCGCTCCCAGAGCGCCTCCCCGCGCCTGCTCGAAGGCGGTCGGCGAAATGAAGGCGCGTGCGGCAGACGCGTAACGGCCGGCGGTGCGGCCGGAACCCCCGATAAGCTCGAGGCGCGAGAGGCGGAGGCGGGCATGCGCAACGGCCGCGGCGAAGCCGACCTGGGAGCGCAGCGTCGAGATCATGAAGGACCGCGCGATGTTACCGGTAAAAAGACCGGGGGGAGCCGGGACACACACGGGCACATTTTTACCGGTAGCGAAGGATCCACACTATCATTTCGTCCATGATCTGAATGACGAATTTCACAGACGCGGTTCACGGACGGTGAGAAATATGGCTCTTCCTTCGGCTCACCTCTTGAGTCGCCGCGCCGCATGGCACGTGCAAGAGGTACCTGGCACTCCGGGCCTATCGTCCTCGACGAGGCCGTCATCGGCACTGCTCTCCGACCAAAGCCTCAGACAGCGCACGCGCAGTCGCTCTGCGAGCAACCTTGGCCAACCGAAGGAGCTCCTGGCGAAGATAGGGGATGCTCGACTGATGCGCATGCAGTACGACAAGGAGGAGTGGGACAAGTACATGGCAAGGCTGCAAGAAGATGCAAATAAGTACCGCGGACCTGACGCAAAGAGCCTTGCGCTCACGGCAACTGTAGCGGCCACGCTTCGAATGTGGTCCGCCCGCCATCTCGGTCAAGGCTTTGATGCCTGGCTCGACTTTGCTGAATGCTGCAGGACGTCCAAGCTCGAGGTTGCAGCTGTGGCACAGGTCCGTCGCGGTTGTCTCATGGCAGCTTTGGCCAGCTGGCTTCACACGTGTGCCGAGGTCGATCGAAGGCAACAAAGCCTCATCCACATGTTCAACCGTGAGCTTGGTCGCGGCTTGCGTTCGTGGCGAGCATCCGTGGCCAAGCGGCACAGAGCGCTCGACTGGATTCGCAAGAGCGTGGTCTCGCTGCGCAATCGGCAGCTCGCGCTCGGCTGGCGCAGGTGGGTCGAGGTGTACGCCTTGCTCCTGCGCAGCCTCGAGGTGATCGACCGCGCGCTGCGACGTTTTGTGAACAGCTTTCTCGCTCGCGGCTTTCGTTGCTGGGAGGTCCAGTGGAGAGAGGTCGTGCGTGCGCGGGATGCGGTGCGGCAAGCACTGAGCCGCATGCGCAATTCCGGACTGTCCCGTGGCTGGCAAGCATGGGCATTCCAGGTTGCGCAGAGAGCGGCTGCGCTCGAAAGACTGAGCACGAGTGTCACCTTCATGCGGACACGCGACGTCGTTAGGGCCTTCAACACGTGGTGCGCCACATGCACCGAGGCGTGCTTTGAAGTCAAGGCGGCGAGGCGCGCGCTAGGCTTTTGGTCCAATCGCGAGCTGGTCAAGGGCTGGTCTTCCTGGCGTGACCTGCGGCAAGAGACCCATCGCGAGCACGAGGGAGCGAAACGCGCGCTGAGCCATTGGCTGAATCGCGAGCTGTCCAAGGGCTGGTCTTTCTGGCGTAAGCTGCTGCTCGAGGCCCAGCGCGAGCTTGACTTGATCCGACGTAGCCTGAGCCATGCCTTGCATCGCGAGAGAGCTGCGGGATGGAATGCATGGAATTCGTTGGTGGCCGATCGGCACGACACACTTCGCATGCTTCGTCAAGGAGCGCTCTCCTTTCTTCGGCGTCGCCTGATGCGGGGGCTTGAGGCCTGGTGCGTGCTTCGGGACGAGGTCGAGCGCACGCGCGATTCAATGCGCCGAAGCCTGGGTCACATGCGCAATCGCGAGCTGTCGCGTGGTTGGAGCGCATGGGATTCAGTGGTGGCGCAGAGAGTGACCGCTCTTGAGAGGCTTCGCAAGAGCGTGCGCTACATGCGGATGCGGAAGCTCGGCCAGAGCTTGCATTGCTGGGCCGGCACACACCACGCCGGCGTGGCCATGCTTCGGGCCTTGCTCGAGGGCGACGAGTGGGAGGTCGCGGCGTCGGAGCGAGCACAGCGCAACGATATCCGTCGCTTACTGAGGCGGGGATGGACGACCTGGAAGGGTGGATTTCATCGCACGTGTGTCGAGGTCGATCGAAGGCAACAAAGCCTCATCCACACATTCAAGCGTGAGCTTGGTCGTGGCTGGCGTTCATGGCGAGCATCGGTGGCCAAGCGGCACAGAGCGCTCGACTGGATTCGCAAGAGCGTGGTCTTCCTGCGCAATCGGCGCCTCGCGCCTGGCTGGCGCAGGTGGGTCGAGGTGTACGCCTTGCTCCTGCGCAGCCTCGAGGTGATCGACCACGCGCTGCGACGTTTTGTGAACAGCTCGCTCGCTCGCGGCTTTCGTTGCTGGGAGGACCTTTGGAGAGAGGTCGTGCGTGCGCGGGATGCGGTGGCTCGGAGCCTGAGCCACATGAGAAGTCACGAACTGTCTCATGCATGGCGAGCCTGGCAGGTGGCTGTGCTGAGGGACTCCGCGGCCGACGGCAGGCTGAGCGTCAGCGGGGCTGCCAGCAGGCGTGGCTCCCTCTCCGCGGCCTTGCGAGTGTGGCTCAGGGTGAATCGCCAGTCCCTCATCGAATATGACAATCGTATGATCACTCGTCTTCAACGGCTCGAGAGCGGCTGGTCAGCGCTGGTCAGAGCATGGCAAGAGTTCGCCTTGATCGGAGGCCGAAAGCGACGAGATCTGCAACGCGACCTCGCACGAGCCTACCGCGCGTCGCCCTTCCCCCCCGGCTCCGAGTTCTTCGCCAAAGACGCTCAAGAAGCCAAGCGGATCCGCGTGCTGCGCGATATCCAAGAGAATCGTCGTATGCGCGCGCTCCTTCATCTTGGGCTGCCGCTCAAGGTGGCTAACGCCAAGCCCTCGCCATGGTCCGGGTACCCGGTCGTGCCAGAGCGCACGCCCTCCGTCGGAGACCTTGAGGTGCTTGTCGGCATTCCGCCTGGCAGTGCTGGTCTTGCGAGCAGCCTCCCGGTGGGTGGCAGCGCCAAGTCCCTGCTGCGAACGCCGCTGCGCAGCGCCAGTGCTTCCACCCTCAGGACGACTACCGAGGCGCGCGAGCGGGGCTGGCGATCGACCCGCTCCGCGTGGCCTGGCGAGCCTGAGCGAATCCTCAGCGCCGCCGCCGCAATCACACGTGCGAGAGAATACGGATTCCCTTTAGAAAGCCCAGCATCAGCAGCATCTCACAATCCTTTGTCCCGGACGAGTTAGGTTTGGTGCCGGGACACTTATTCGTCTGTGTGATCCGGTGTGCCCGTGTGCGCCCGTGCGTCCTGTGCACCTCCAATTCTTTACGTACAGTGCGGACTTCGACGAAACTTTTGAGTTGAGGCCATGAGGGGGGTGCAGGAAGCACACGCGCGGTCTCCTTTGCCTCGGTGAATTCGCAAGATGAGCTGCGCTGGCCGTAGATGCCTCCTCTGCACGCTGGCCTGCGCGTCGATTCGGAGTAGCCAAGCATGCACCTCGTACGCCGCAGGAAGGCTCGCTACCAAGGATGGAAGCGTTATGGTCTCCCACAGTGATGATGGCGGTGGCCAGAGTGACCCACGCATTACTTATGTCAAGGCAATGGACCACGCTCCCGGCTCGATGCGTCCCATTTGGCCAGACATAGAAGACTGGCCACGCTTCGTGGGTGACGCGCGCGGCTCGACATACCGCGTGCTCCCGGGGCAGGAGCCAACGTCACCGATTGGTTTCATCCCTCAGGTGGCTCATACATATGCGTACTGTGAGTCCCTCGCTCTGACCGAACTTCGCTGCGCCGCCGCGCCGCCGCGCCGCCACGCCGCCGCGCACCCCCCAACCATGAAATCACACACTCGATTCGCGCACGTCGCAGACGATGGAAACTACGCCATACAGAATGAGTGCAGCCTCATGTTTGGCGAGTCGACGGCTTCGGCGACCTTCCCAGCGGTCGCTCTCGGCAATCCTAACGGCACGGCGCTCTTCTGCGTGAACGAGCTCACACGCGTGGCCTCGGAGCGCGCGTGCAGCGCGCGTGAGGCGATCGAGCTCATGGGTGGCCTTGCCGAGCAGCACGGCTTCTTCGGTGCTGACGGCGGGGCGGGAGAGGTGCTGATGGTGGGCGACACCACGGAGGCGTGGGTCTTCCACATCCTGTCGGATCCAACAGGCAAGGGCGCGATATGGGTGGCACAGCGGGTTCCGGACGACCATGTCGCCGTTGTCGCCAACATGTTCTCCATTCGAGAGGTCGACCCTGACGACACGCGCCACTTCCTTATGTCGAAGAGCGTGCACGCGGTGGCACGCCAGTATGGGCTCTGGTCGTCCGCCGACGGTCTGCTCGACTTTACAAAGACGTACAGCGCGGGCGAGTATGGGGCCAAGTACTATTCGGGGCGACGCGTTTGGGATGGCTATCGGCGGATGAAGCCGTCTTTGATGCTGCCTGCAGAGTACGGCTCGCTGAAGCAAGACCGGCCCTATCCCTTCTCAGTGCCGCTGCTGACCTCCGAACGCCTCGACGTGCATGATTGGTTTGCGGCACACCGCTCGCACTACGAGGGGACGCCGTACGACTTGAGCAAGGGTCTCGCCGCCGGCCCCTTTGGAACGCCCGATCGGTACGGCACGAGTGACCCACATGGCGCATGGCCCCGTTCCGTGGCAATCTACCGTTCAGCGATGACCTGGGTCGTTCAGGCGAATGCGGGGCTCTCCGAGCCCCACCGCGGCACCGTGTGGCTGGGACCTGCCGATTCGTCAAAGACCATCTTTGTGCCTCTCATCGTGACGGCGGGCGAACCGCCACGGTCGTACACTGTGGGAAATCCCGCCAAGCTCGACCGCAGCTCAGCCTACTGGGCGCACAGGTACGTACAAAATCTCGCGCAGCTCAGGTACTCGGAGATGATCGTCGACATACAGAACGCGTCCGCGCACTGGGAGCGGCGCGCAGCGCACCTTGTCGAGTCGATCCGGAGTGGCATTGAGCCCATGCCTAAGCAGGCTCTCGACGCGCACGCGGCACGCGTGCTGGCGGCCGCGTGGCGCCTTGCGGACGAGCTGATGGTCAAATATGCGGATGGGGGCCTCACGAGCCTGGGCGCGGATGGCGTGAGCCCAAGGTCTGTCGATCTCTCGTACCCCTCCGACTGGCTCGCTCGAGTCGGCTACGGCGACGGCGTGCGGTACCCACCGCCGGGCGGTTGGGACGGTGGCGCCGAACCTCCGCTAGTCGGGCCTGGCGGACCGTCGGTCGCCGCGAACACAGAGAGGCTCCAGCTCTTGGAAGATATTCAGCTCCAAAGCTTGGCGGCTACACGCGTCGCGGCGGCGCCCCTGCCGAGGTGGTCTTCGTTGGCGTCGGCAAAAGCTGCGGCTGAGCCGGCCGCGGCTGAGTCATCCCCCAGCATAGTCAGCGTCGTTCTAGCGACAAGTGCGCTCACCACCCTCGTCCTCGTCGCCACGGCTGCCGCCATCGGTGTCCGTTTTGAAGGGCGCGCAGCCGAGCGCGACGCAGTCGCTCTTGGCGGGGAGGAGAGCGTCTACGTGGCTTTTGCATCCTGAGATCCCGCGCGCGCCGCGCGAGAGTAAACTGCTCTTCGTGAACAAAAAGCCATGTATGCTGAGGAAAAGTTGAGGAATTCACGCGGCAACTTCCGAGTTTACTCGCCGAGTACGACGTCGCGCGGTCTCGGGTCTGCGATCGAATCCACATTTTTGCATCTCTCGAAATGTTCGGCACCATTGCAAAGGCCATGCTGCCCCAGCTCGCCGAGGCCACGACTGGCAAGAACTCCATTCTCCTGGAGAACGCTGGCAACATCATGCAGTGGATGGTCACGGGCACGGGCCTCTTCTTCCTGGGCAAGGCCGTCGTCAAGTCCAAGGCTTAAGCAACGCGCAAGGTTTGCTGCGGTGTGATCTCATCTAGCTCATGTGTAGTTGCGACGGAAGTAAAAGCTCCTCAGTCGTACAGTGTTTGAAGTATCTCCTCTTTCACATGATGCCTCAAAAATAGCCTCAAACACACACACGCCCTCGCAGCACACGCTGACGTAACGCTGATGACTCCGGATACCACACGACTTTACACGCGAGCGTGCGGTTTGGCGGTCCTCGTAACACCGAGAGCGCCGCAACCGCGCTGCGCGCTGGCAATGCGTGTGTTGCTGTGGCTCGGTACTTCATCCTGCCCTGCGGTGCTGCGCTCGCCGCGCGGTCGCATGCCCTCGTCCTGTCCAACCTTTCGACTCGCCGTGGCCTCTCAGCAGATCAGCACTCGGTGAGGCTGTACGCGCCGGACGTGACTCCGAGGCTCGCGAGCGTGCAGTCGTCGCCGGTGAAGGGCGCGGAGCCGATCATGGAGAGGCCGTACGTCTTGCTAGGGTCGAGCCGATGGCCCGACACATGGATGGCCACGAGCACCTCGCGCAGCGTCTGGGATGGCCCGAAACGGCGCGTGATGGTGGCTCCATTCGCCAACCTGACGCGCATCTGCATGCCGTCTGCGCGCTCGTCGGCCGCCTCGCCCCATATGGCGTCGATCTCAGCGTCGGTGGGTTGGGGAGGGGCCGCGGGCGGCGGCGACGCGCTCGCCATGCCGCCGGGGGCATGGCTCCCCTCGAGAGACGCCGCTATGGCTGCTGCAAGTTCTTCATCGCCCGCCGAGACGCCGCCGAGATCACCGCCGAGAGACCGGTATGAACCCACCGCTGCGGCAGAGCGCAGGGGCGAGGGCACAGCGGCGCCCGCGTGCTCGCGCGCGAGCGCCTCAGCGATCATGGCCTCGGGATCGATCGGTGGCGAGTCGGCGAGGTCCATGAGTTTGTCCATGAGGCGCTCCGCGTCCTTGAAGCCGGTCCACGTCTTGACCAGCTGGCCGGTGATCGGGTCGATAATGCCGATGAGCGGAAGTCCCGTTCCAGGTATTGTCGACGGATGGTAGAAGCGGCAGAACTTCTGACCGTCGGGGCTGTCGTAGTACTGCTGCCAGAACAGGAAGGAAGCCTTGATGACGGCCTGCAACGTCTCGTCGTGCCACGTGTCCGCGTTCAGCTGCTGCGAGGCGAACTCGGTGGGCGACTGGATATTGACCAGGAGCCAGCGCTGATGCGCGCGCCCGGCCGCGCGCAGCTCCTCGAAGGAGCCGAGGAAGCACAGCTCGGTGGGCGCCTTGTAAATCTCCGCCAGGTTCTTGGGCCGCTTTGAGAGCCCGAAGACCTCGGGCTCCTGGGCGGCGGCGGAGCCGGACGCGCCACCCGCGCCCTCCTTCCGAAAGTCGCGGAACGCCTCGAGCGGGTGGTTGCTCGCGACCGACGTCTGCCGCTGGGGCATGCGCTCCGCAGGGTCCACACTGATGAGTGTATCGCGGAACTGCGGCATGGCGGCGCGAGGCTCGTCCATCTGAAAGTCGGCGTAGCCACCGAATTGCGATAGGTCCGCCGCCGCCGGGTTGGTCATACCGCCTGCGCTGCCGGTGCCGTCAGCGCCGACCCTGCTCCCACTTGCCGCAGGCATCGGCACGTCGCCACCTCCGCCACCAAAAAAGTTTGACAAGGCAAGATCGATGTTCCAAGCACTCGCCTCGAGGAAGGACGTCGCGAAATCGGCGTCGCACCCCGCAACCGATTGGAAGGTCGATACCTTTTCGGCTTTTTCTGGGTCCATCTCGCGGCGGTGCGATGGCAGAGTTTTAGGGACTCCTCACGGATTTCTCACGAATGAAATGACCTTTTGCTGTGGAAAGCCCAGAGTTGTGGCGGCGTCCTCCAGCCACACGTACGTTTACTTGACGAGAATCGACTTGACTTGCCGACGTACAGTTTCGTCGCAAACATGCGACAGGTGAAGAGGGTGAGCGGTTGGTTCTTCGCGGCTGCAACATGGCCTTCGTGCCTTCCAGGAAGAACACCGAAATCCCCAAGGCGAGCCAGGAGGTGTACAAGCGGGATGCGCTGGCGGCGCAGCGGCGCCACCGTGAGGCCATCGCTACGATGAGGGCGGCCATCGACAACAAGTGGGGCCGGATACAGAATGGCTCGTGGTCCAACAAACGGCCGACGTACCCGCACATAGTCGCGAACCTGAAGCGCGCGCAGCTCGACGACGAGCGTGCGCACGACATTGAGAACGAGAACTTCAAGCTGCTCGAGAAGCTCTCCAAAATCCTCGAGCGCTCGCAGGACCCGACGCAGGGCACGCGCGAGTGGGGGAACGCGGTGAGGCTGACGGCAACGCAGGTACCAGTGATCGACCACTGCGTGCCGGCGAACACGACGACGTTTGGCGCGGCCATCGAGGCCGGTTCGCTCAATTTCGGGCAGCGCGTGCTGCAACAGACGGAGATCGTCATGGAGAACCACAAGCTCGTCAAGCGCATCCAGCAATGCAAGCCCACTTACGACCGGCGGAAGCAGCTACAAGATGCCAAGGAACGCGAGCGCTGGCTGATCAACCGGGCGATCGCAAACCGACCGCTCGACGGTGGTGGGCGGCCGCCCCCGCCGACCTTGTTCTCGGCTGCCAAGGGCGTTGCGCGCGCACGGCCGCACTCGGCGGCTGCGACACTTGAGAGACCGCGCCTGCTGGGTACGTACAAGTGTAGCGGCTCGTCGGCGGGCTCCTCCTCCGGCGCGGCGCTCGTGCCGGTCGGCGGCGCGGCGAGCGACCCACCCATCGCCGCCCGGCCGCCGCGGCCGCAGACGGCTCGCCCAGCGAAGGTCGAGCGGAGGCCCTCTGAGCAGGCGCGACGCTCGTCGAACGATGCGTCGGTGCTGCGGGTGCTGGACAAGCTCGCGTCGCAAAGGACCAAGATCGGCTCCCTGCGCGAGCTGCGCGAGCAGAAGGAGCTGCTGATGGAGGGCGAGTACGAGCCGCCCGCCGACGTGCGCGTCACGATGCTCGAAGCGAGCGGCATCGTGATCAACGTGACGACGTCGGCGCGCTGCGCACCGCCCTCGAAAGTGGACGAGATCCTGGTACTCGTTCACGGCGGCCTCTTCATGAGTGGCTCACCGCGCACGTGCCAGCACCTGGCCTCTAAGCTGTGCGATGAGCTCAACGTGCCGGTCGCCACGCCCGTCATGCGCCTCGCGCCCGAGCATCCCTTCCCAGCTGCGCTCGAGGATCTCCAGGCTGCCTACGGCTACCTCGCCACGTATGGCATCGACCCGACGCGCGCCGCTCCGCCGCCGTCCAAGCTCGGCGTGTTCGCCGAGTCCTCGGGTGGCAACCTCGCTGCGCTGCTGATCCAAGCACGCCTGAACGCGGGCGAACCGTTGCCCTGCTGCATCTTCATGTCATCGCCGTGGCTCGACCTGAGCTGTTCTGGAGGCTCCTTCATGATCAATGAGCCGTACGACTTGATGATGCGCAAGGACAGGATGCTAGGGATTGCCAAGGCGTACCTGGCGAGTGCGTGTGATCCGTCGGACCCGATGTGCTCGCCGCTGCGAAAGCCGAGCGAGGGCACAGACACGCCCCTCTTTGCCTTCCCGCCGACGCTCATCCATGTCGACAAGAACGAGCTGCTTCTTGACGACGCGATCACGTTTTGCGAGCTCGCCAAGCGCGCGGGCACGGATGCACAGTACGTTGAGTTCGACCAGGTGCTCCACGGCTGGCACACTTACTTCCCGATGATGCCGCAGGCCATGCTGCATCTGCGCGAGGCCGTGCACTTCATTCGCGATCACCTCACGCCCAGCCGTCCATACCTGGACGCCCTTGCAGAGGTGCGGGGAGAGGATGACGAATACGAGTAAGGGGCACGCCGAACGGCTCGGCGACGGTGTTACACCCTAGCTCGGCCTTGTTGGCTCCACCTCGCAGTGGGGGATGCAGCTCGGCCGGCACCGCATGGCGCTCGCATTTGGTCTCTTGCATACACATTGACCACATTTTGGTCTGACTCTGCATGTGGTCGCATGTGTGTCATTGAGACTCATGTGTAGAGTGTCACTGTCAGTACAGCCGTATCGCTTTTGATGCATGTTTGGCCGTGATGTCCGTTGCGCCAAGGCAAGGGTGGACCATTAACAGGGGGGGTTTCAAAACTGCCAGGTCGTGGAGATATCTGGTTGAGTTTTGGGGCTGGGTGTTACATCCCAGATACTGCCAGATAATACCCAGATAACTGCAAACTGGCAATCATCTGGGCGTGTTCGCACGTGTCTGCGGAAACTTGATTCGGCAGGTGCGCGTGACGACCTGAGCGGCCCCTCGATCAGCCCTGAAGGGAAGGAACACTCGAAACTTCCAAATCGAT
>Ga0210244_100119_pt1 | contig 64275 bp, 25 predicted proteins | sample ChrtobMetaP3_0mM_FD_155473 | JGI IMG/M metagenome (GOLD analysis project Ga0210244, IMG submission 155473) | Chrysochromulina tobin associated microbial communities from unialgal haptophyte culture, Seattle, Washington, United States - P3_0mM | ecosystem: Host-associated > Algae > Haptophytes >...
GGTTTCTGTCAAACACAAATTAGGAAACAACCTTCACACAGCCCGCATGCATGCCAGGCATGCCGCCGACACTTGGTGGTGTGTATTCCCTCACTTAAAGGGGTGAGACCATCCTGGTCTCACGCGTACCGTTTTGCCCGTTCACGCCCAAAACTTGAGGATGGATCACAAGGGGGGAGAGGGCGGACTCTACCGGTAAAAAGACACCGGGGGGAGCCGGGACACACCGCTACCGGTACTTTGCAACGCCACCCCTGTACCCGGTCGGTTTTGCTCGTGGCCCAGGCGGCACCGTGTCGCACTTGAGGGCTGCATCGCCTATCGTCCCATGGCCGCTGAGCTGGAAGATAGCTCGATAGGCACGGCAGAAGATATGATCCGACTTGATTGGCTGACCGTCAAGCAGCAGCCCATTCGCCTTGTTCATGATGATGGCGTAGGAGGCATCCAGCGCCGGATGGTAACCGCTATGAGCGTACGATCCGTAGTCCGCACCGGCGTGACCCGAAGCGTAGAGAAACGGCTCCGCACCTGGCACCGTCGCATCGAAATGCGCATACTGTTGCATGGGCAGCCACATGAGGCCGAGCCCGTATCTCTCCCACTCGTGCCCGGCAAGGATTTCGCCCCACTGCTGCATCTGAAGCACCGTCTCGCGGTTCAGAATGAGAGGCGACGAGCCCAACAGATCTCCATAGAAGGCGGTTGCGGCGCGCGCCGAGATCCCAATGTTCCCAAATGCCCAGCCGTTGAGGCACGAGGTGTGGTACTGGTCCACATACTCTCCGTTGATCAAGTCGTAGAAGTGCGCGACGCGCGGGTACTCGGAGCAAGGGCCACGCTTGAAGAAGAGCACGCCAAGCTTCTCGTAGGCCTCGGCCAGCTCTGGGGGGATGGCGGCCGTGAGCTGATCGACAGCTTCCCAACGGCTCAACCCGAGCTGCTGGCCTAGCGCGAGGCCGAGGAGCAGGAACCCCATGCTATTGTACCTTGGTGGGTCGCAGCTGGAGTTCGTACTTTGGCACCTCCACACCGAGTAGTTCACGATCGTGGAGTTGGACAAATACTCTTGCGGGGTGATGTCGTGCAATGGATGCTCGATACCCATTTCCTTCACGAGCGAGTTGTTGTAGTCGCTCTGCCCTCCTTGCATCGAAAGCAGCATGCGCAGAGTCAGGTTGGACACCGGGGGGCCATACAGATCCTCCAAAGTCTTGTTGCTGCCGAGCATTTTCCCGAAGAAGTCGTTTGCTCGCGCCGTAATAGGATCGTCGAGACTCAACGCACCGGCTTCGACCAACCGCAGGATCGCAGTCGCTGTGAAGGTTTTGGTGATTGATCCAGCGGGCACGATGTCGCCTACGGCGGCCGGAGTCGGAGTTTCCACCGATGAGTAACCGAAGGCAGAGGAGCCCTCCATCGTCCGGTTGCCGGCCCGGAAGCTTACCCAGATGCCCATTTTATTCTCTGTCGCGATCGTGTCCAGGCGCTGCTGTATTAATAGATCCATTAGCAAGGCGGATATGTCGGTGATGTTTTCCTGAGGCCAGGCCTGAGGTAACACGAAGAGGAGCATGTACAACGAGGGGAACACATGACCGAGAGTCCGTCCGATCGACATCGCGACGCGGCGATAATTCGAAGTTGTCTCTGGTTTTTCTGCTAAAGTCACGTGAACGTTACATGTAACACGGCGTCAGGCGCGACAACGGTGAACGTCAACACGACACACGCGAGCGAGTGGTTTTGAAAAGCGTGTGGGAAGATTTCGTCTTGCGCTGCTCGCCTGAGCTGAGTGAACACTGAGGAGGCACCACGAACTCATCCCACGCGCTCAACGTAACCTGTTTGCAACTCGCGGCGCGCGCGGCAGGTTGACGCCCTGTGAGTTGAGTGTGGACGCGCACGTAGTCATGGATCCGAACGGGGGTACCACGTGGGGCCACGCCAAGACAAGCCAGAGCACCAGCGCGGCTCCATCGTCTTATGGCGGGGTGCACGACCCGGAGGGGCAGGAGACCACGCCAACTGACGTCTTTGCGTTAGCGGCGAGTATGCAACAGATCAGAACTGCGACATGGTCAGCCACGCCCACACCTGTGCAGAGGGAGCAGCCAATGCCCGCACCTGCGCAGAGGTTCGAGCTGCTGGGTCAAATGTTCGCGCCCATCCGAGCATGCTTTAGTGGCAACTGCGAGAGAGGGAGCGGAGGAGGAAAGGGCGGCAACAGCAGAAGCCGGGGTGCCGGCAAAGGGGGCAGAAGCGCCACAACACATGCAGCAGCACAACCTCATCCCCTGTCGACGTCGGAGCGTTCGACTGGAAGCAGCAGCACGCAGTTCGGCAGCCATGCGTCAGTATCCTCTTGCCCCATGCAGCCTAGCTGCTCGAATCCGCAGCAGCATCCGATGGCCTTCTCGGCACATCCATTCTCGCCACCTCCCATGACCATGTTCCATGGCCACGGGCTGCCCCCGCCCCAACCGCCGCCTCCCCCGCCCCGCCAGCTGCCAAGCTCGCAGCTGCCGAGCCCCCAGCTGACTCCGACGGAATCGCTGTTTCGGATGGGCTTTCACCCAGATGACGTGGGTCGCGCGCTGGCGAGGACCCGAGGAGATGTTGTCCGGGCACTCGAGGTTCTCCGGGCAATTCACGGCGGCCCCCGGCTTGGGACGGAGCCGGGTCCTCGGTTGGGTATGGCGCACTCCATTCCTTACGGAGGCGAGGCTTCTGTGTACGCACGTGGCCGCCCCGAGCACGCCATCCCACCGGGCGCCCCCCCGCGCGCCCCCCCGCGCGCCCCTATGGGCGCCCCACCGGGCATGGGCGCGCCACCCGCCCCACCGGGCGCTCCACCGGGCGCCCCACCGGGCGCCCCACCGGGCCAGAGACAGCTGGCGATGTCTCAGGATCCCAGCTGGATAGAGAAGGCCCAGAAGTGGACCGGTCCCGAGCCGTTTCGTGTGCCAGGCAAGAAGAAGCGCTCGGCGCCGCGAGTCAAGCGAGAAACGCTCGCCTTGCTCGCGGAGATGGAGCGCTTGACTGCGGAAAATGCGGGGGGCGCGGAGGACAACGACGGAGATTCGAGTGTCAACCTCGACGTCCTTCGCCTTGACGAGACTGAGTCGAGGGAGGGCGGAGCCTCAGCTCCCAATGCATGCACGGGCGGCGAGCAGTACGGCGCCAATTGGGCGATGAGGGAGGGCGGAGCCTCAGTTCCCAATGCATGCACGGGCGGCGAGCAGTACGGCGCCAATTGGGCGATGAGGGAGGGCGGAGCCTCAGCTCCCAATGCATGCACGGGCGGCGAGCAGTACGGCGCCAATTGGGCGATGAGGGAGGGCGGAGCCTCAGCTCCCAATGCATGCACGGGCGGCGAGCAGCATGGTGCTAATTGGGCGATGAGTGCCGCACCTCTGGCGGTGGCGTCGCCACTTAACCCTTACCCCGCAGCCCCCAGTAGTAGCAGTTGAGCAACTGCAAGCGCTCACCATGGCGCTCGTCCAGAAGCTCACCCATAGGCTGCGCGCACCAGACCCCGAAGGCCGCAGGTCGTGAACCGATACAGTCTTGCTGCGCTAAGAATTCGCCTTCAGCCGCATGTGCGCTCTCCATTGGCATTGACACATGCATTGACATCGCTCATCGATGCAACGTCCGGTCGATGGCGCGGGCCTTGGGAGGGTCCTCCCAGGGCATTTGGGTGTAGGGAGGTGCAGTGGGCTACGAACAGTCTGTTGCCGTTCAAATACCGTACTGCGTACAACTTATCGTCGACTTGATGTATCGTATCATGTGTCTTGTCGGTCGGGTGGGGTCGAATAAATACGGCGGTGTCCGCGTAGACGTGTATACTCTGCTATATGTACTGCGTCGTGAACAGCTACCGCGCAACCGGTCGGGTGGGAACCGTGTTGTCGCGTTGGTGTGTGTCCGCTGAGCGCATGGCTGAGCGCTGTGTCCCCGCAGCCCCCACCCCGGCTCCCGGCTCCCGCCCCGGTGTTTTCTATCAACAGTTCGCGTGCGGTGTGTGAGTGCGTGTCCCGGCCTCCCGGCTCCCTCCGGGGGACGCTGGAGGCTCGTGGTGACGCAAAACGGGGCCATTCACGGGGACGCTTCACGCGATCCTTCACGCTCACGTGGCCGTGATGGCGTCGCGCTTCTTGCTGGCCGCTCTTACGGCGCTTACGCTTTTCTTGCTGTCTGCCCTTCAACCCTTGGTTTCGACTTACACCTGGACGGCGGTAGACGTGGGTGTGGCGATGCGGCCGAACAGCAACGAGGTGCCGCACGACGAGCCCAGAAGGGTCACGGCGCGCGCGACGTCGGCCAATTTGCTGCTGCTTGGCACGGAGATGTGGCATTCTCTGCCGCCGCCGGCCGACCTCGACTCTTTTGCAGCGGCATTGCGCCAGCAGCTCACCTTGCCCACCCGTAGCCGCGTGGCGGCGACCCTGGCAGTGCGGCGCGCTGGTGGTGGGGCGGCACACAATCATAGCCGCGGCTGCCTGGGTGGCTGCAGTGGCCGCGGTCGGTGCGATCAGCTCCTTGGGCAGTGCGTGTGCCGGCATGGCTACCGCGGCGACTACTGCGATCAGCTGGTGCCGCAGCTGTGCAATGACCCTCGTGACAAGTGCGTCGGGCGCGACTGCCATGAATGGACACGGTTCGTGTCGCGCTGTTCGGGCGAGTGTGACCTGAGCTCCAATCGGTGCACGTGCGGCGCGCGAGCCGCCTACCCGGACCGGCACATGTTCATGTGCGAGTGGCGTGGGATCGAGCAGCTGACAAAGTGGCGATCCCCGGGGTGGGCGCACTTCACTGTGGTTGAGCCGCACCAGTTCTGGAGCAGGCCCAACACGACACCGTCCTGGTTTGGGCGCGCGGTCCCTGAGCGTCGCCTTGAGGAGCTCTTTCACCTCGGGCATCAGGCGGCCGAGCGTAAGCTGGAGCGTCGGCAGAAGATGCATGCGCCCGATGGATCCCCGCTCGCATGGTGCGACCGGCCGCCGACGCCCAGCGCGCTCCGTACGGCGACCGCGGAGCGTTACCCACGCTGTGCATGCTACGAAGATCGCGGCGGCCGGATGTGTGAGATCGTCGTGCGCTCCTTTTGCGTCAACCAATGCTCCGACAGAGGCGAGTGCGTGCGTGGCTTCTGCATGTGCGCAGCAGGTTGGACGGGCTCTGACTGTTCCATCCCGATGGTGCCCTTGCCACCGACGACGCCCAATCTCGATGAGGAGGAGCATGCGCGCGCTTGGGCGTCGTCGTGGGCGCACGCGACGTGGCCTGCCGCCGCCGCCGCTCCCGTCGCGTCCACCAACGCCTCATCGTGGGCGCCGTCGTGGGCGCCGTCCTGGGCGTCGTCGTGGGCGTCGTCGTGGGCGTCCACCAACGCCTCGACCACCACGAGCGCTGGCTTGAGCACCGAGCGCTTGGAGCTGCTGCGTGGAGATCGAGGGAGATCGATGGAGATCGCAGCTCCGAGCGCTGGCTTGAGCACCGAGCGCTTGGAGCTGCGTGGTGGCCATCGCGCCTCGCTCCGCCCGGCCATCTACGTGTATGAGCTGCCAGTCTGGTTCAACGGCTGGCTGCATGAGACTCGACTTCATTCACACGACTGCACCTACCGCCGATACAAGGAAGGGAACACGACCAATTGGGAGAACTACGCCTTCGGACTTGAGCTCGCTCTGCATGAGGTGCTCCTCGCCTCGCCTCACCGCACGCTGAACCCGGAGGCCGCCGACTTCTTCTTCGTCCCAGTCTACGGCGGCTGTTACATCTCGCGATTCTTTCGGCCGACGCCGCTGCACACTCTGATCATGAATGAGAACCCACTCGACTGGAGGGCCGCGCCCATCCGGGGGAACATCTACTACCGGCAGGCCCTCCAGTGGCTGCGCACCGAGTATCCGTACTGGAATCGCACGGGCGGGCGCGATCACCTGTTCGCCTTCCCGCACGACGAAGGCGCGTGCGTCGCTCCCATCGAGCTGCAGAACGCAACGCTTCTCTCATCGTGGGGTCGTCTGGAGAAGAGGCCGCAGAACGCGACCACCACCATGATCGAGCACTCATGGTTCGTCCCCAACTACGTGAAGCATATGTATGCGTCGCTCCAGTGCTACGACCCCACGAAGGACATCCTGCTGCCCGTCTTCACCTCAGTGAAGCAGATCGCCAAGTCGCCGCACCTTCTCCCACCCGAGCTGCGTCGAAAGCGCACGATCCTTTTCCACTGGCGAGGGCAGGTGCTCATCATGACGCTGATTGCCACTGATGACCTCCCTTGCTTTTCCACTGGCGAGGGCAGGTGCTCTACCACTTCCCGAGCTACCCAGCATGCAAGTGCTCACCACGACGCCCCCCTCCCTCCGTTTCCACAGGTGCTCTACCACTTCCCGAGCTACTCCTTTGGCATCCGGCAGCAGCTGTGCACGCTCTTCGAAGACCAGCCAGGCTCGAGTCGGTGGCGCAGCCAAGGGATTGTAGTCTCGGGCAAGCACTCGCGCGCCTACCTCGACGAGATGATGTCGTCCATCTTCTGCGGCGTCTTCCCGGGCAACGGCTGGGGGCACATCGAGACTCCCATCTTACTCGGATGCATCCCTGTCGTGGTGCAGGATGCAATCCTCACCCCCTGGGAGAACGTGCTCGACTTCAGCTCGTACGCCATCCGGATCCCGCGCAGTGATCTGGGCCGGATCCCCCAGATCTTGCGAGCTGTGCCCGAGGCGACAATCTCGCGCATGCAGCGCACTATGGCACGCGTGTGGGAACGCTTCACCTACTCGTCGCTCGTGCTTGCCGAACGACAGCGCCGCTGCCGCTCCTCAACGGCAAGTGCGAGAGAGTGCGAGCAAGTGGATCTCGCTTATGGTCTAGGCGCTGCTGCGCATCGGTCCGCTCAGTACGGCGCGTCGGCTTTGCAGGGCCACGACGCCATCGACACGCTCATGCACGTGCTGCATGCAAGGCTGCGCGAGCGCGAGGCCGAGCAGGCGGGGAGCTAAGGGGATCGAGGCTTGCTCGAGTTATACCGTACAGCCGCGTAGGTCTCGTAGTAAATTAAAGAAAGCGGCACTGTTCCAGCAGCACGTTCTGCCTTGACATTCACCACCGCCACGCTATTCAGTTCATAATGAAGGACGGAGCACGGACCTCGCGAATGCCACGCAGCACGGCCCAAGGCGGCGAACGCGTGAGCGCTTGCAATTACATCCCCCCTCCCTTATCGTATTAGGCTGGAGTGGTGAGCGCGGGGGGACCGCGACTGTCTTGGGGTTCACACCTGAAACCGCCATGAAGTTCAGCCAGATCGAGGAGTCTAGAGCACTTCTAAGAAAAGCGAGCAGCGCCGACGCGACACCCATGCCGGTGCCGCCGCCCGCCGTACCGGTGCGCACCGCCTATGAGACTGCAGCGACGGACGAGAAGACGCGCGAGGAGACTCGCGTTTACTACGGCGAAACCCTCAAGAAGACGGAGGACCTCAAGACCAACGCCTGCTGCACTGGGGCTGCACCGCCGAAGCACATCAAGAACGCAATTGCCAAGATCCATCCGGAGGTCAACGGGCGCTACTATGGGTGCGGCTTGGTCGTGCCCGACGAGCTGGATGGCCTGTCTACGCTCGATCTTGGCTGTGGTGCCGGCCGCGATGTGTACCTCCTCGCGCAGCTCGTTGGCGAGAAGGGCCGCGTGGTTGGCATCGACATGACCAAGGAGCAGCTCGCTGTCGCCCGCGAGCACATCCAGTGGCACGCGGACAAGTTTGGGTTCGCGGCGCCCAACACCGAGTTCGTCGAGGGCATCATCGAGAATCTCGGCGCGTGTGGACTCGCAGATGAATCCTTCGACCTCATCGTCTCCAACTGTGTGGTCAACCTCTCGCCCGACAAGCGGGCCGTGCTCAAGGAAGCGTACCGCGTACTGAAGACCGGCGGCGAGCTCTACTTTAGTGACGTGTACTCCTCCCGCCGGGTGCCGGCGGAGCTAGTCGCCGATCCGGTTCTCTGGGGCGAGTGCCTCAGCGGAGCCCTGTACTGGAACGACTTCCTCGCCCTTGCCAAGCAGTGCGGCTTTGGTGATCCGCGTCTCGTCAAGGATTCGGTGATCACGGTGGCCAACGAGGAGCTTGAGAAAAAGCTGGAGCACATCAAGTTCTTCTCGGCCACGTACCGCCTCTTCAAGCTCCCAGGCATCCTTGAGCCCGACTGCGAGGATTATGGCCAGGCGGTCATCTATAAGGGGACCATTCCGCAGAATCCGCACGGCTGGGCCCTGGACGACCACCACTACATGCAGACCGGCAAGGTTTTCCCCGTGTGTGGCAACACGTACCACATGCTCCATGACACGCGCTTCATGAAGCACTTCGACTTCATCGGTGATAAGTCCACCCACTATGGCATCTTCGAGGGTTGTGGGAAATCAATCCCGTACGCGTCTGCTGCGGAGGGCGGCAAGAAGGGCGGCTCCTGTTGCTAAGCGGAAGATCAGCGGAAGAGGGCTGTTCTCTTGAGACAGACCCTTGCTTTACCCTGAGGTCGATGGCGTATGGCTGGAGCAGACCCTTGCTTCACCCTGAGGTCGAGCTCGTGAACGGAGGAGCAGCGCCTTCGATAGGCACAGAGAGTGCGACCGCATGGCATGCAAGCGAGAGATGAGTTTCTGGTTTGCATCTCTGCGTTGCTTCTAGGCAGTTTGGTCTCAGGCTGGTCCGGACTCGTGCGCGACCCGATGGATTGCGGTCGGCCTTTTCGATGCGCAATTTCGTGTCCTCTGTCGTGCCCATGGAACATGTGGTCTTCGGGTGCCGTCGGGGTTGAAAACTGCAACTTGCTCGCGTAAGCTCCTAGCTCGATGCACTCGACGCGTATGGCGTAAACCGCCGCCGCGCGGGATGGGAGTAAGTTTCGTTATCCATTTCGCTATTTTGTATACTGTTTAATGCTTATCGTCTCCGTCTCGAGGGCGAGTCATCGAGTCATCGAGCCTCGAGTGCATGGACCATGGTGAGTCGTCGCGGGAGGGAGTCCTTCTCAAACATGTACTACTCAGTCGTCCGCACTAAAGTCAGGGGCTGGCCTCCCGAGTTTCCAGCAATTGTGCAAGATTTGGCTCTGCCTCTCCCTGCTCGGGACGTTTGCGGCCCGAACGGCTGCCTTCATGCTGCTTTGGTTTCGTCCGTGCTCCGCTAACGTGCCGTGAAAGCGCAAGTACAGCATGCGTCGAGGATTATCCACGTAGCCTTCGGTGCGAAGGAACTGGTTGCGTTGCAAAACGGCTGCTTCCACCTCGGTCGATACGTCTGGAGAGTACCCAGCCCGTGGTCTTGCGAGTCGTAGCCAGTCCTCAGCCTTGTAACGTGGCGAGGCTGGCAACGCCGGAACTTCACGAAAAGCGGCTCCGCGACTTAGCCCGTGCTGCACTCTTGCATGGCGCGCTCGCAGCAAGGAACTCTTCGTGGGAGGTGGCGAAGAGTAAGGCGAAGAGCCTGAAGACGTTGGGCATTGCGACCGAATGGTCCCACTGGGTCTTGGAGGTTCCAAATCGAGTGCCTGCGCCTGAGAGTCAGCCAGGATCAGCAGCTCTTTGTGCATCCCGACGCGCCAGCAGTGGTTCTCATTGTAAGGCACGGCGAACTCGAGTCTGTTTTCTCAAAAAAAAAAATATTTGCATGCAAAAGACCCGATAAGGCCCCCTCCCTCTTCATACCCACACCCCAAGGGATTCCACACCGGGTGCCACGCAGTAGAGGTCCTCGCAGATGGTCCGGCTCTGCTCAATGTGAGCGCGCAGGTGCGGCAGGCTGAAGTTGAAGCTCACGCCGTGGTGCTTCGGGTGCTTCGGGCAGACGACGCGACAATCCCACCCTCGAAACAGCTCATAGGCCTCGCTCAATCCCCTCTGGGTCCCCTCTACGCCCGTGTACCCATGCGTGGCCCATCGGAACGGAATGAACTCAAGCATGACGCGCCGGACGCGTCCCATCTGGAAGAGAGCCTGGGCGGAGTTGAGCACGATCAGCTCGGCGCCCTCGACGTCCAAATGCCACATCTCGACCACCTCCTGGCCGGCCACCAGTCTGTCGACCCTCGTCGACGCCACTGCCACCTTGGCCGCCTTTTGGCGCTCGACCGACTTCAGTTTGTTGCGGCCTGGGAGGGTGGCATCGCTGATCTGTACTTTACCGCTGCCGCGATGCAAGGAGAAGAGCGCGGTACCATGGCACTGGTCGGTCGGGATCGAGGCCAGCCGGCCTTCCTCAGGCATCAGCAGGTTTAGGTGCATCTCCACATGTGAGGAGAGGTTATTCTCCGCCAAGGCAACCCCCAGCAGGTCCAGGCACAGCTGCTGTGGATCCACCGCCAGGACACGCATGCCATAGCTGGCCGCAATGACCGACCACGTGCCCTCGTTAGAGCCAGTGTCGACGAACAGCGAACCGGGGCGACCGGCCAAAGCACTAAACACTCTCACCATGGTCGAGCCGATCCATTGTTCTGCACCATTGCGGTCAGACAGTCTTTCCATGATCGACAGCAAGCTGGGCTGCTGCGGCAAGAGGAGTGGTCGTTGAGCGAGCGGGATGGAGCCATTTAGGACCTTGTTGAGATCGATAAAGCCATGGGTGCGCTCCCAACGTCGAGTAGACAAGTAGAAGTGCTCCATCGCCGTGGAATCATGCGAAAAGGTCAGCTCTGCAAGTCAAATTTCGACAATAACTGGACGAAAAAGTCAGCTCTTAAACGAATTTGCGAAAATACGGTCTGTTGATTCAACACACGCGAACACGCGTGCGCGCCTTTTTTTCTTTCAAGTCAAGTCACGCCAACATGCCCAAATACATTCAAACCTGAAACCTTTCGTGGCTTCTGTTTCGCCCCGCGTCGGTTCGCTGACTTTCCGCAAGACATGCAACCGGTAGGATTTGAGTCGACGCACAGTTTCGGGCGAAACCGATCGAAAAAGTGAGGATTCCGTCTCGCACGCTGGCTCGCTTCTCGGGCCTGCTGTTCGGGTCAGGGCGACCTTTCGTTCAGCACAATTAAGGTCTTCCGCCAGCTAACGCCAAGAGGCTTGATGCCTCCGACCAGTGACGGCACAAAAGCCATTCGCGGTGCTGGCACAAAGGCCAAGAATTGCCACACAGAGCGGAGCTCCGCTGAAATGCTGGAAGCTGGTTATGTGGCGTCGTCTTTGCCTCCTGCATTATCTCGCCAGGCGATAAGCTCACACGAAGGGGAGCATTCAGCAGCTGGAGCCGCTTTGTCGTCAGCTGGAGGCACTCTACGATTGTCGGCCGCTGCCGGATTGCGTGTGCCGGCTGTAGCATGTCCGCCTCCCAAGGGCACGAGCGTGGCTAAGACATCTTCGTCGTCTCCGCCTGTTGCGAAGGGCACGGCTGCTGGAGGCGCTTCACGAGTGGGGACACGCACGCCCATTGGCGCGGGAGCGGCCGGAGCTGCAGGCGCGGTTGGAGCGGGTGCAGCGGTTGCATCGATTTCGCCCGACGATGACTCTGAGGAGGAAAAGGAAGATAGCGACGATGAGCAGGATGCCACCTGGTTAGCCATCATCCCCTTCATGATCGCGATGAGCTATGAGCTTTTGTTTGAGGCAATAGACTCTGGTGGTATCCAGATCACAATCATGTTCCTCATGCCAATCTTACTCGCTATCAAGGCTATGGTCGCTGATGCGTACCAACGTCTTCGCATTGGATTTGTCGCGCCGCCGCCGCCGACGCCGCCGCTTCCGGGAGCGTATCCTTTGCCTCCTCCGCCTCCCTCGCTCCCACCGTCGCCAGCGCCGCCGCCTGGCCTCATGCCGACCATCATGCATTTTCTCTATCTGCATGCCGAGGCCACCCCCATTTATTACTTCATCTGCGACTTTGGCATCGCTGCGCTCATTGGCACCTTCTTCCTCTTCCTGCAGGACATACAAAACTTTTTTGCAAAGCGCAAGGCTGCCGAGAAAATGCGCAAGCAGCACGAAGAGAAGGCAGTGAAAAGGCGTAAAGCCCGAGAAAAGGCGCGAAGAGAAGCAGCCGAAGCCCACTCGACGGACCCGACGGCCTATCATCCGCTCGCCGATGATGATGAGCCAGCAGAGGATGAGGACGCCGCTCAGCAGGAAGCTCCCAATGTCGAGGCGCTGTCGAGGGAGCTCATGCGCGTCACAGATCAGTCCGAGGAGCTGGAGATCAAGACTCGCGTCAACCGTAAGTCAGTTTCAGAGGCTGCAAGGGCAGCGAAAGTCCAGCTCGCAAAGCTGCTCGAACGACGCGAGGAGCTCAAAGTTCTCCTTGGCATGGGTGGCCCCAACATGATGAAGAAGCCCAAAAAGGACAAGAACAAGGAGCCTTCGATAATCGTCAAGGTTATGAAGAGCACAGCGATGCAGGTCCTGCAGAACGCCGCGAACGGAACCATGGCCGTCGTTCTCTACTTTGCCGACCTGATCTCAGACATTCAGGTGGTGCGGATGCTCTGGAGGACGGAGAACTTTAGTTTCGCCCTAATTTCTATCACCATTCTCGTCGCGCAGTTCGTCGTGGTCTACATGCGCGTGCTACCATACCTGCTCGCCAACTTTGGGCCGCAGAGTTGCCTCTACAGGCTCTTCCTCGTCCTCGGCTTCCCTTGGGGGTGCCTGATGCTCGATTGCCTCATGTTTCTTGAGCCCTTTGGGTTGCTCTCGGTGCTGCCCTTCCCAGAGTGGCTACGCCAATTTGTGCCCGTATACAAGGCAACGCGCATCATCGCGGAGGTCGCCATCGAGAGCGTGCCGCAGTGCCTTCTGCAGGCGTACATCTACATCGTGGTCATTCATGGGCTCAAAGATGGCACCGCGTCGCCGCAGGAGCTTGCCATGGTCCCCTACGCCTCCCTGCTGCCAAAGTCGATTCTGATCTCGACGCTCGCGACGCTGAAGACGTGGATCGAGCTAGTAAGCGAGGCTCGGCAAGCAGGCTTGAGAGTTGTCGATAAGGCCATCCAGCTCTGGAATGTGGGGGCGGGCCTACCGCTCGACGCGCTGCAAAAGGGCACGATCAGCACCTTCACGTGCACGTACCAGCTCATGTCCGTCGAGATCCCGCCGCTGCTCGACGCGCTCGAGAAGAATAATAGTCTGGTGTACCTCGACCTCTCGCTGAGTGGCATCTCGTGGACGGGTGCCGACGCCACTGGGTACCGCCTGATCAAAGAAATCGCAAAGTCAGAGTCTGCGCTTGGGGGTCTCCGAACGTTCATCATCTCGCCGCAGAGCAAATTCAAGATTCCGCTGTTCGAGCTGCGTGGAACGACACAGATTGCGCTCGCAGCGCTCCGCCGGGTCCCCCTACTCACCCCGAACGGCCCCTGGCGGGAGGATATATTTTTCATCGCCGACGTCCTGCGCACGAACACGGACATTGCCGTGATCGAGAAGGCAGAGAAGGCCGCTGGCGACGTTGTCATGAAGATGCGCACGAACGCCCAGCAAGGAAAGCTAAAGAAGGACGCGTGGGAGGAGCAGCTCACCGACATCATGTGCATCGGCGACTCGCGCCGAGGCCACATACAAACATTGCTGATGGCCGATTGCCTGCGCGACGTGGGCTACACGGCGAGAGAACTATTGACGACGGGCTTCACCCTGGTGGAGCTGTGCAAGGGCGGTTACTCCGCCGAAGAGATGCGCGTGACTGGCATCAGGGCGGCGGATGCGGCGAGCGCGGGCTACACGGCAGGCGAGCTCAAGAAGGGTGGCTACACGGCCGCAGCACTGAAGAGCTCGGGCTCATTCACAGCGGCACAGCTCAAGGCTGGAGGCTTTGTTGCCAAGCAGCTCAAGGCGGTGGGCTATCTGCCCGGGGAGCTCCGCGACAATGGCTTCACCGCGGGCGAGCTTCGTGAGGGCTCCTTTGTTGCCAAGGAGCTGAAGCCCTTCTTCACGTGCCAAGAGCTGCGGATCGCCGGCTTCTCCGCCAAGCTCATGAGAGCTGTGAACTACTCGCTTGCCGAGCTCAAGGAAGGCGAGTACACGGCAACGGACCTTCGCGACGCCAACTTCACGGCCTCCGAGATGAAGGCCAGCGGCTTCAACGCCTCGCAGCTCAAGGTGGCCGGGTATGGAGCGCCCGAGATGCGTCTCGCGGGCTTCAGGGCTGTACAAATGAAGGAGGCGGGGTACTCGGCCAAGAAGCTCAAGATGGCGCAATACAAAGCCTCCGAGATGGACGACACGGGATGGTCCGTCGAAGTGCTCAAGAATGCAGGCTACCTTGCCGACGAGCTTCGCTCCGCAGGGCGTACCGCCGGCGAGCTGCTCGAGGTCGGCTTTAATCTGCAGGAGCTCAAGGGTGCCGGCTACTCGACGCCGGAGCTCCAGGAGGTGGGGTTCACCCCCGAGGAGCTTCGTGCCGCCGGCACGTCCCTTGCCGACCTCACGTCGGCAGGCGCCTCGGTCGCCGAGCTCAAGAATGCCGGAATCTCTGCGATTGGCCTCAAGGCGGAGGGCGTGTCGCTCATGGAGATGAAGAAGGTGGGCTACACTGTAAAGGAGCTCAAGGCGGCGGGCTTCACATCCTTCGAGCTCCGCGAGGCCCACTTCCTCGCATACGAGCTCATCGCGGTCGGTTTCACAGCCAAGGATCTCAAGACCGGTGGATACAACACCCAAGAGGAGCTCAAGGCGGCCGACATGACCGTTCGCGACCTCAAGGAAGGCGGCTTCAATGCACGCGAGCTGAAGCGGGCTGGGTACTCCGTGAGTGAGCTCATCGTGGGCGGCGAGTTCAACTTGAAGGAGCTCCAGGACGGTGGCTACTCCACCTTGGACCTCAAGGCGGCGGATATCACGGCGGCCGAAATGCGAGCGGGCGGCTTCTCCGCAAAGGCCCTCATTTCGGCGGGCTTTGATGCGTACGACCTGACGGGCGCTGGCTTCCTGACTAAGGAGCTGTTCCTCAAGGGCACAGGCTTTTCCGTGGAGGAGCTCAAGGAAGCGGGGCACACAGCGAAGCAACTCTACGGAGCCGGCGTGAGCGTGTTGCTGCTCAAGGAAGCTGGCTTCCTTCTTGATGTGTTCTGTGGCCTCGGATGCTCGGCGTCAGACTTGAGGAACGTCGGGTACTCTGCCAAGGAGCTCGAGATGGTCGGGTTCACCGCGCAAGAGCTCGTCAAGGGCGGGTTCAACGCCAAGGAGCTCAGGGCCGCGGGGTTTGAAGTGCAGGAGCTGAGAACTGCGGGTATGTCGGCGGGCGAGTTGAAAGAGGGTGGATTCACCGCAGAGGCGCTCAAGGCGGTTGGTGCAGTCGCCAAGGAGCTCAAGGCCGGCGGGTTCAATGCAAAGGAGCTCAAGAATGCCTCCTTCAACCCGTTGGAGCTCAAAGGAGCCGGGTACAACGCGGCTGAGCTCAAAGACGCCGGGTTCACCGGGCAGGAGCTTGGTCTCGCAGGGTTTGGGGCGCAGTCCCTGAAGCAGGCGGGCTTCTCTGCAAAGGAAATCAAGGCCGCGGGCTTCAAGGCGTCGACGGCCTTTACGCTGGACGAGCTCAGGAAGGAGGGGTATCCGGCCAAGGAACTCAAAGATGAGGGGTGCACCGCCAAGGAGCTCAAGGCCATCGGGTACAATGTGGCCGAGCTGCGCGGCGCGGGCTTCAACGCAAAGGAGCTCAAGCTGGTGCGCTTCACGACGGTCGAGCTGCGACTGGGCGGGTGCACCGCCAAGGAGCTCAAGCAGAACGGCTTCCCAGTGCCGGAGTTGCTCGAGGGTGGCTTCAGCGTCGTCGAGCTGAAAGCAGGCGGTTTCACACCCAACGAGATGAAGGCGGGCGGCTACACGTTGTCTCAGTTCAAGCAGGGCGGAGTCAGTGCGGCCGAGCTCAGGGTTGGGGGTTTCCCCGCGTCTGAGCTAAGGGCCGGAGGATACTTGGCCGCCGATTTGAAGCCCGTTGGCTTCACGCTATCCGAGATGCGCACCGGTGGGTTCACCGTGCCTGAGCTGCGCGCCGTGGACTATTCGGCTACCGAGCTCAAGGCCGTCGGCTTCACGATGATGGATCTGAAGCGCGGCGGCCTGCCGCCGAAAGAGCTGAGGGACACGGGCTGCTCGGTGGACGAGATGCGCGAGTGCGGCTTCAAGCCCAAGACGCTGCGCGATGTCGGATTCAGCGCCGCCGAACTCAAAGCCTGCCCAGCCTACACGTGCCATGATTTGCGTCTCGCTGGTTTCAGCGTCGACGAGCTGCGCAAGGTCGGCTACTCGGCGTACGAACTCAAGATCGGCGGGTTCAGCGCAAAGGAGCTCAAGGGCGTGGACTTTGGTGTCCAGGCGCTCAGGGAAGCGTTCTTCTCCGCGAACGACCTTGAGGACGTGGGCTTCACCGCCGCGGAGCTCAAGGCTGGTGGTTATCCTGCGTTGCACCTTGTCAATTGCAGCTTCCCGGCCGACGAGCTCAAGCGCGCCGGCTTCACCATCAAGCAGCTTGGGGACGCCGGCCTCTCAGCCAAGGAGCTCAAGGAGGCCGGCTTCGACCTCGAGGATCTGAAGAGCATCGGCGTGCCGAAGTGGAAGTTAAAGGAGCTCGGCTTGCCCGTTTGAGCCAGAGGGGACCTCTATATTAGTCCTCCTAAGTGAGACGTCGCGATAACGATCGCTTCTGAAGGAGAAGCATGCGCGAGAGTGGGACAAGTCGAGAATAGGGCGGCCATCAAAATGGCCCCAAGCTAGGTGTAGGTAAGGTGTAGGACGAACAGTACGAGCTTTAGTCGTCAGCATATCAGAGGGTACGGGCGGAACACTTCTGTTTCGACCTACTGAACACAACCACACCAGCGATGAGCTTGACCACACGACAGCCCCTCCTTTCTCATTGTGAATGGGTAGTGAATGGGGGCTCCCGCGCCGGGCCGACTCCCCTGTGGGGAAAACGAGGAGGAGTGACCACACGAGGAGGACGCTCGAGCCCCTTTACTTACACAATAGCGTGTGGCGCGGTACGCGGCCTCGGAGCATGAGAACGAAGCGAGTGTGAACGTGTGCGAGGAGTTGCTCTTGCGTGTGCGCGATTTCGTTCGTGTTGGTGCGTTGTGAATGTGAAGGCGTGAGGTCGAGATGCGCGGGAACGCCTTACACCAGTCGGCCCCGACCGGCTCCACCAAGGCGAGCCAGTTGCTCTTCATCATCGACACGACGGAGCGGACTGGGGCGAGCTGGTCAGTACTCCACCGTGCGTGCTTGGCCATCCAGAATGAGTGCGGGGTGCAACAAATTGCCGGCCACAAGGCCCTCGAGTTTGGCGTGCTCTTCGTGCGCGGCCGCGGTGCACCCGCGCCGCTGTGCACACCGACAGGCTTCACGACAGACCCCATGCAGCTACGGAAGTGGCTGCGCGGCGCGCTCTTCGACGGCGGCCCCGGCGGTCCGTCGCTGCTCGAGGGACTCCTCGCCGCTGCCCGTGGCGACTGGTGGCGCGGCAGCAACGTGGTGCGCCACGTCGTCTTGGTGACGCACGGCGAGCCACGGCCTCTTCCCGCCTCCGCCGGCGGTATCGCCGGGACGAGCTGCTGGTCTCCGGTGCCCGAGGAGCTCGCGAGCTCGGGCATCGTTCTGTCGGTCGTGTCGCCACGTGCGATGCCACGGCTGATGCAGCTGCACGCGGCAGCATGCAATGCGCTCGGCGTGAGCGTGCCGCCGCCCATGCCCTTCGACGAGGTGCCCGAGCTCCTCGTCGCCTCGCCCATCATGGCCAGCGCCGCTGCACGCCGGCCGCCTCCGGCATCCGCAGTGGGGTCAGCGGCGCCGGCGCCGGCGCATGCAAGCGTTGGGGGCAGCAGGAACGCAGCGCCGCTGCCTTCGCCTACCTCAACGGCTGCGGATCAGTGGCACCGAGCGCGGCTGGTGACGGCGCCCTTTCTGAGCGCCGCGGCCGCCGCCCGCTCCAAGGCGCAGCGGGCCGAGGCGGCAGCCACCGCCGCCGCTGCCGCCAGCGCAGCCACCGCCGCCGCTGCCGCCAGCGCAGACACCCCTCGCTACAGGGGCCTCGCGACCGCCGCCTGCGCCGCAGGTGCAGATGGCGGTGGCGGTGGCGCCTCGGGTTCGATGGCTGCCTTGGAATTCGACGACGACGACGACATGGGCGAGGGCAAGGACTATGGGAGCGGCGTCGGTGCCGGCGCCGGCCTCGGTGGGCACACGAGCCTCTGGCGTGGTAGCCTCACCGTTTACAACCAAGGCGGCAAGACCCACGCCCTAGGGCTGGCCACGCTGTACATCGTCGGGCGTGAGGCGGCCACAGCACGCTGGGTCGCCGCGGCGGCCACCTGGGGGAGCACGCTGCCCGTCCGGGTGGTCGAGCCCGCCGAGGAGCAGGCTGTGCAGCGCGCGATCGCTCAGTACGGCGCTCGCGACGCGGAGCTCGGGGGAGGCGTCATCCCGGGCGCCGTGCCGAGCGTGCCTGTGCTGCTCCGGGTCAGCAAGCGGCGGGCCGCTGAGCTCTTCGTGCGGCTCCGTGCCCAAGGGCGCACGGCCAAGATTGAACTGCCCGCGGCCGGCTTTGCCGCCTTCCTCGACCCTTCGGAAAAGGGCGGTCCGGCCTCAGAGCCCGGTGGCACGACGCTGCGTGGCTGGATTATACGCGAGCCGACCGAGGCCGCCGCCGGCGTCGCGAGTGGCCGTCGCTCGTGCACGCCGACGCAGCAGCAGCAGCCGCTGCCGACGACGCCGCCGCCTGGCATCCTCGCATCGCATGGCAGCAGCGCGAGCGGCACGAGCAGCGGCGGCGCGAGCAGCGGCGCGAGCAGCGGCGCGAGCGGAGCCTCGAATGGTGCCCGCGGCGGCGCGAGAGAGGTTCAAGCTTGGAGCGGCAGCGGCGCAGGCGCGAGCGGCGGCGGAAGCGGCGGCGCCAGTATGGCGTCCCTCGTCGCCCCTCACTACTCGTCGCCCCTCACCTGTGCCGGGCCCTCCAGCCTCGAGGCTGCCGCCGTCGCTCTCAAAGCGATCACCTCCCGAGCTACCCGGCCTGCCCCCGCCTCCGCTGCTGCTGATGATGCTCCTCCTCCGCCCCGCCTCGCGTCGCCGAGAGTCGCAGTGGTGCCCGCCACCACAGCGCCCCCAGTGCCGCCTCAGAGAGCGGCGCAGAAGGCGTCGGCGGCGGCACGATCCCGTTCCCGCGATTCCACTAAATTGGACCACCGCGCCGCCGCTGCTGGCGCAGCCGCTGACGCCACCGCCTCGTCCGCCACCTCGTCCGCCGCCTTGTCCGCCCCCTCCGTCACCGACTTGACGGTGCCCATGGAGGCGCCGCCACCGAAACGGCCACGTGTCGAGGCCCCTGTAGCGAGCTGTACCAACGGGGCGAGCTCGGGGCTCGCATCGGTGCCGTTGCGGGCGCCCAACCCGGCGCTGCTCTTCGCCACGCGCGTAACGAACACTCGGCCCCCGGCGCGCTCTGATGCGCGCTCGTCGGCCAGCTGCGCCCTCGCGACGGCGGCTCTCGCGCCGACGGCAAATGCGGATGCCATGCTGAAGCTGCAACAGATAGCTGCCCTGCCTGACGAGGAGTACGAGGCGCGTGCCGCCAGAGTCACGCCGCACTGCCGCGAGCTGATGGATGAGCTGCGAAAGCGAAACCAGCGCGCAGCTGTGGGCGTAGAACGGTCCGTCCAGAGTTAAAACGATTCGATGAAGGTCACGGCTCAGGGCGTACTGAACTGTATATAGTCGTGTACGGTAGCTAATAAGCCGAGCTTTAAACAGCACGTGTCGTGTCTAGTAAGCCAAGGCGCAAGGGCGTAGACCGTAGTCGCCGTACTGTAGCTAAACGGTACATACAGTTAAACTAAGGTTCCCCAGGCAGGTCCCCGACCGCCCGCGCCCGGCGCGCATTTGATTGCGTTTTATATACGATATGATAGATGGTCAGGCTGCGCGGTCAGCACCCCACCTCATCTTCGCTCTTGCCCCTTCGAATGACCGGTCGTGGCGAACCGGGACCACAAAGGGAAGGCGATACCGCGACGGGATAATACGAATTACGATCATGCGAGGTCCCTAAAAAAGCCGACTCGGCTAAGGCAAAGGCTATACTCGTTCGATATGATCGCGTGCGACCCGTCGAAATCTCATCCGTACACGAGGTAGTAAGTCGGACTGCGGATGTTCGACACTTGCCTCTTGAGTAGTACACCGGTAACACGCAATCATTCGAGAAGCGTGTCTGCCGTCCATGCCCATGCATTAATCTTACCCTACTCGCTGCAGTTGTCTCCCCAGGACGGCTCAAGAGTCTCTGCCAAAACCAGGCGCCTAGTCAGAGGCCATATGGTCCTTCATGCTTCATAGGCTTCTGCACCTGGTTTCGGTGCAAGGTCGCTTCAACCTTTGACCCGGGGCCGAGGGTGCACGAAGCTATATTATCTTACGGAGATATCTCTTGCCGCGTCGAGCACTCGGGATACTTTGCACTGGTACGCACAAGCCAGCACTCGAAGCCAGCACGCTCGCTCGCGCCGCGCTCGTGCACCCTCGGCCCCGGGTCAAAGGTTGAAGGAATTCTGCAGAATGGCGGAACCGGCAGCGTACCGCCTGCCTCGCTGCTCTCCAGTGACTGTCTGACAGCCTGCTTGCTCAGCTCAATCGTGTCGCCGTCGTCGTCTTCATATCTCGAGTTTAAGCGGCGTGAGCCGCGCCGCCGCGGCCGCGCGCAGTATGGCCTGCGCCTCGGCGTCGATCTCAGCATTGTGGGACAGCTTGAGCGAGGTGAGCGCCGAGTTGGTCGCGAGCAGAGACGCGAGCGCGCCCGCAGCGCTCTTGTCCAGGTCCGTCGCGCTCAGGTCGAGCTCCTGCACGGTCGTGTTGCGCTGGAGCAGCCCGAGGAGTAGCTCGAGTGCCCCCGGCTGGCTCTGCTCATTCAGGAGCGTCTCGCGGAGGCACAGCGTCTTGTCATCTTCGAGTAGCTCGAAGGCATCGCAGCGCAGGTAGGCGAGGGCCGAGCGAGAGTCGTCACCGCAGAAGATCGAGGCCATCGCCCCGTAGAGGGCGGCCACGTTTGGCACGCGGCGCAGGTCGAGCGAGGTGATGGAAGGGTTGCCACGCAGGGCCTGCACGACCGGCCATACGCTGACCTCTGTCTGGCTCAAGTCGAGTGCCTTGAGCGCACACGTGCGGCTCTGAAGCAGCTCCTGCAGCTCGGAGAGCCCCTCACGCCCCACGTCGCTAAAGGGCAGGTGAATGCCACGGACGAGCGGCCACACACCCTCAGGGCGTAGCCGCAGACGTTTGAAGGCCGCTTTGCAGTCTCGATCGCCCATCACGGCGCGGCGGAGCACGAGCGAGACGGCGCCCAGCTGCTTACAGACGGAGCGCTCGGTGAGCGCGATGGGCAGCTTGACGGGCGCTTCGAGGGTCGAGCAGATCGAGACGATCAGGCGCGATGAGGTCAGCTCCTCCAGCATCGCGCTCTCGGCGAACGGTGCTGCCTCCGCCGCATTGCTGACTTTGGCAATCACGACGACCGCGCGCATCTCGAGAGCCTGCTTGATCATCTCGGCGTACCCGAGATTATCGAGCTCAAACGCGCGGACCAGGATCTCACGCGCCGGCTTCTTCGACATCGCCTCGTCGGCCATCAGCTCGATCAGACGAGAGGGGGCGACGGGCAGCGGCACGAGACGGACAGCGCCCTTTTGTGCCACCATGTCGCGCAGCGCGGACGCCAGGGAGAAGACCACCTGCGCGTGCAGCAGCTCGTGTTCGAGCGGATGCGCCGCGCGGAGTAACATCGGAGGCGCGCGCCGCCCGTTGCTCAGGTCGGATGAAATCAGGTCGTCCATCAGCTGGACGACCGATTTAGGTGGCTCGACGGGCACCCTCGGCGCCGTCCAGGCTGAGGCGGCAGCATCGGTGGGAGCCGATACCGGTGAGGAAGGCCTGACGGGCGCCGTGTCGGGCGTCACGCGTCCCGACTTGCCCGCACCCGCGCCGATCGGCTTGGGTCCCGGGAAGGGGTGCTCGGGTTTGTCGGCCATCTCGCCCGGGAGCTCGAGCTCGGCGTCGGCGGCCGGATCGTCGACGATGGGTACCCATGTCTCCGTGAGCAGCCGTTGATCACCCGAGGGTATCTCTCGAGTCCCTAAAAGCGCATCGTCCTTGAGGAGCCTATGCCGTGCCGTGAGCACATCGCAGTACTGCTGACGGGTCGCCTCGTACTTGGTCACCGTCGAGAAGAGGAGCTTTGTGTGGTTGGCCTCATTGAGGTCCACCTCGACCACGTGCTTGTCCGAGACGCTCTCCACCCTCTTGCGTAGGGAGGCTTTGACGCCAATGTACACGCGGTGGCGCGCGCCGCGGCGCATTCCGAGCCACTCCTCGACGACCGCATCTACTGGGGAGCCCTCGTGCAACAGCAGCAGCTTCTGACCCGACTTGTACGCCACCGTCGAGGTGCGCGTGACCGTGTCGGGCCTCGGATCTATCACCTCCGCCCCCAGAATCGCCACGTTATGCTTCGAGTTGTCGGCAACGAACTCGCACGTATCGTCCGGCCGGATGCCGGTGATGGTCGCAAACGTGGTGGCCGTCTTGACTCGTGCGCCGACGGAGCAGCCGTACGCCAGCCACGGGGTCACGAGCAGCGTCGCCTTCTCTAGGCTCTTGGCACGCTTGACAATGACCGTCAGTGCTGGCTCTCCTGCGGCATCCACGTCCTGGATGCGCCAAGGCAGCCACGTGTTCTCAAACTGGACGCGGTCGGCAAACGGCTCGGCCTTGGCCGAGTAGGCTGCACGCACACGCCCTATGACCTGCAGGTTGAACGCCGCGATGAGCTCAGCCGTCTCGTCGGACGGCATGCTCACCTCGTCGACAAAGCCCGTCCCCGCGCCGTCGAGCACCCTGAAAGTGGCATTTTGGCAGTTGAACAGAGTGATGACGCTTGCGGGAGAGGCCCAGCCGTGACGGGACGGCGCGCCCTCCTCGCGCTGTGGCCGCTTCGCCTCGCGCTTCCTCTCTTCGCCGCGCAGCGCCTCCTCGGCCTCCGCATCGAGGGCGAGGATGGGGCTCGTGGAGTGGCGCCCTTGCTTGGCGACGAGCGCGTCGATCAGATCGTCGGGGCCTGCGATCGGCGCCGGCTTGCCGTACCCAAAATAGCGACGGATGGCACCGATGCCCTGCCGTGCCTGCTCGATCGAGGGCTTCTCGAGCGGATTTCGTCCCACCGAGATCTGTGCATTCTCGGAGAGCCCGCAGATCGAGATCGGCAGCTCCGAGATCTTATTCTCCGAGAGGTCGAGCCGCTGCAGCGCATGCAAGTGGCCCAGATTCGGCGGCAGCGTGCGCAGCGAGTTCTTGTGCAGGTCGAGCGTGTCCAGGTTGACGAGCAGGCAGATGCTCGGCGGCAGGCTGCTCAGCTGATTCGAGTGGAGGGAGATCTTCCGTAGCGAGAGCATGGTGCCGATGAGCGAAGGCAGCTCGGTCAGCCGATTCTTATCCATGGAGAGGGTGCGAAGGTTGCGCAGCTTGCACAGGGGAGCGAGCTCCTCAACGGGGCACTCGAGCTCATTCTCATCCATCCGCAGCTCTTGCAGCATCCCAAGATGCTCGCAGATGGCCTTCGAGAGAGCGAGCACACCACTCGCGCCCGCCTCGTCGACGGGAGAGCCCACGCCGCTGCGTGTGAGGTCGAGCAGCTTGATTGGAGCCGCCCCGAGGCCGTTGACGAGGGCGGTCGCGCCATGCGCGCCGAGGGCGTTGTTCTTGAGGTCCAGGTCCGTGATCGACGTGCTCTCCTTGGCGATGATGCCGATGGCCTGTCCCGAGAGCGGCCCGAGGCCCCAGTCGGCCATCTGGAGCTTGATCCCGCCCTCGCTGCCCTTGACGCCGCCTGCGTCGCCCACGAGATTCGTCAGGCCTGAGACTTGACGAACCGGGAGCGCCGCGCCGTCCACCTTGAAGAATTGGAGCGCCGGGTGCGTGCGGACGGCCTCCGCGATCTCCGCGATGCCCGCCGCGCCTACCGGGTTGCCCGAGATATCGAGATACTCGAGCACCGTGTTCTCCTTGATCGCGTAGTAATAGTCTTTGGTGGCCCTGTCGTCGAGTCCCATATTGATGATCTCGACCTTGGTGAGCGATGAGTTGAACTTGAGGATGCCCGCGAGCATCATGAGCACGGACTCTCTGCTGACCACCTTTAGTCCGCCCTTGACGGGTGCGGGCGCCGCCACGGGCACCGTCGGCGATTCGATGCGCAGCTCCTTTTGGCCAGATCGCACCTCGAACTTGTCGCACAGCAGGAAGCCGAGTCGGCACTGGCACCCCTCTTGCAACAGGAACGAGCCGATCGACTTGAAGACCGAATCCTCGTTGAACGACGGGATGTTGCGGATGTCGAGCGAGGTGAGCGAACTGTTTCGGCGCACAGCGAGCGCGATGTCTTGCCCCGAGAGGTCTGGGTTGCCGGAAAGGTCGAGGTACTTGAGCATGCAGGGCGCCCGCTCGCCCCACAGAAGCTCCTTGAGCAGCGCACCTGATGAGCAAGGCAATCAGACGTCATCAGACGTCATCAGATGTCATCAGACGTCATCATAGGTCATCAGAAGCTCCTTGAGCAGCGCACCTGTCGCGTCGGCGAGTTGGTTCCTAGCGAGCGAGAGCGAGGTGATCTTCTCGTAGCCCATCGTGCGCTTCGACATGCCGGCCGAGAAGGCGGTGAGGAGCTTGGCGCCCGCCTTGTCGCTCAGCTGCACGTTCGTCAGGTTGATCTCCTCGAGCGGGCACAGCTTGGATTCACAGAGCGGACGGAGCAGAATGTGGCCGCCCTCGCCTTCGGCGCCGATCGCGAGCCCGATGCCCGTGTTGCTCAGGTCCAGGCAGCGCAACGACGTGTTTGCAGCGATGAGCGTGCCGATCATCTCGCACGCCACACGGTTGAGGGTGCCCTCGAGGCACGCCGGGCTCATGTCCACACGCTGCCCCCCTCCGGCGGCACTCACGGTGCCAGAGCCGTTGAGCTCGGGAACGGGCAAGCGCACCAGCGACTGGCCGCCGTGGCGCGAGACGTGCACAATGTCCAGCTTTGAGAGCGTCGAGTTGCCACGCAGGGCGAGCGCGAGGGTCGGAATCTGGTCCGAGCGCAGCTGCTTGAGCGTCACGTGTGTCAGCGTCCGGTTGCCGCGCAGGCAGCCGGCGAGCAAACGGAACGGCTCGACATCCTTGAGCTCGGGCTTGGACAGGTCGAACTCGCAAGTCGCCACCTTGGGTTGCAGCCCGAAGTCGTTACAGAAGGCGACGCATGAGCCCGAGTTGTTGAGCAGCGCCTTGCCGAGTGCCGAGCGCGCCGCGTTGGCGAGCGTCGCACCGGGCGCGATGTTGAAGCTCGTGAGCGTCGTGTTGGTCACGAGCGCGCCCGCCAGGAGGACGGCGTCCGAGGTGGAGGCCTTTTCCGGCCACACAAGCGAGGTCGTCTCGGGCGAGAGCACGAACGTGTCGCATTGGAGGAAGCCGAGCTTGCGTGCCTTGTTCTCGAGGAGCGCTCGCCCTATGTCGTCCTTGGCCCGATTAGGAAGGTGCCGATCGACCGCTTCGACGAGCTCGACGGACTTGAGAGACGGGTGAGCGCGGAAGAGTTCGCACATCATTGGCTCGATGCCAGGCTCGTTGAAGCTCAGCCCAAGCCGCTCGAGCGCGGTGCAACCGAGCAGCGCCTTGCACAGCACGCGGATGCCAACTGGCCCGAGCCGGTTGCGATTCATGTTGAGGTCGGTGAGCGTCGTGTTGCTCCCTAGAGCCTCGCACACGCGCCGCCATTGGGGAAGGTGGTCGACGGATAGGTGGTGAAGCTCGTTCTCGCTCAGGTCGAGCGACTTGAGGTTGTCGCACGTGGCGATCGTCTTCGACAGGCCCGGCACGTCGTCGAGACCAACGTCATTGTGCGCCACGTTGATCGAGGCGACCGTGTCGTTCTCGTCCGTGATGTACCAGAGCGCCATCCGGCCGTTTGGCGTCAGTGCGGCCTCGCGAAAGTCCCAATCGGCGCGCTGCTTGGCCAGTAGGGAGCCCAGGTGGCCCGCGGCGATGCGGCACGTGTTGTTCATGTATCGGTTGTTGAGGAACGCGGCCGAGTCGGTGTTGGTCGCCCAGCCCGCCCATCCCGGACCAGGCGACTGCAAGCTCGTGATCAGCAGGAGAAGATACTCCGCGTAAAGGCCCTCCTGGAATGAGAGGTGCTTAAACTGGTACTGTGCGGGCGCCTTCTCGGTCTGCTTCGAGAGCGTCGCCGTGAGTGCCACGCCGTTCTCGTGATCGAGATCAAGGCGCGACCATAACCCGAGCTCCTCGGGCGATTGGCCGAGCGCGCAGGCCACGTGCTTCGAGGTGAACTCGCGCCGCCCATTTTGCTGGTTCTCGACGGCCACGTTGCGCAGCATCTTCTTGCCGACCTCGTACAGAGCCTGCTCGTTGACCGAGATGGGCGCGAGCACATACTCGACGAAGGCGGTCACCACCGCATGCAACGAGTGCGACTTGGGCACGATGGCCGAGATGGCCGTGCGCAGGTCCGCCCCCTTGCACCGGTCGAGCACGCGCACCACGAGCGCGTACGCCTCGCCTACCTCGTTCTCGCCGTTGACGACGCGAACCTTCTTGCCGCGGAGCATCGAGTTCAAGTCGAGCACGGGCTCCTGGTTTGGCCCACGCACCTGGAAGGCATTGTGCTGCTCCTCCTGCTTCCCGGACGAGTTGCCCAAGTTTTGCTCGAGAGCACCCTTACGCTTGACGCGCTTGTTCTTGTTCTGGTCGGCATCCTCCTCACGCACCTCGGTGGCGCCCCTGCCGCTGTCGCCGACTGCAAGCGCGAGCCGCTTCCGGATGCCGCTCATGATGCCGAGCTTGTACAGCTGGAGCCGATCGGGCGGCAGCTCTTCCAGCTCGATCACCTCACCGCCCGAGCTCGAGTACGTGAGCAGGAGCAGCGAGAGCAGCACGGGGATGCCAATTGCCTCGACGAGGAAGACGAGCAGCGTCTCGAACTTGGCGTCGAAGACGGGCTGCGACAGGCTGAGCACGCGGTCACAAAAGTAGTTGTAGTGGGCCACGTACCCTTGCTTCTCATACTGCTCTGCCAGCTCGCGGTGCTCGACGACGAGGTTGACCGCGATGCTGCCCGCACGCGTCGAGAGCAGCGTGTGGCACGTGGCGCGGCGCACGTGGGTCGGATGGAGAGCCTCGGGATGAAAAGTGTTCTGCAGCGAGAGCGGCGTGAGCAGCGTGGGTTCATTGTCGACCTCAAACTCGGCGCCCTGTAGGATCGTCTTGAGCAGTGAGACGCACTGCTCGCCCGTCTTGCCACGCAGTGAGACGGAGGCAACCCACGCTGGGCGCGGCTGCTCCGTCGGCTCCGTCGCGCCTGGATAGGTGGACTCGAGCCACAGCGCTATCGGGTCACGATAGGTGAGCTCTGGCGTCTCTCCGGCCGAGTGCGCCACCCAGGTCGCCGCGGCGAGGCTCGGCGCTCCCCCGACAAAGTCCGGGTGCCGCTTGAGCCCAAGAGCTGGGACCTTGCTCGTCGTCTCCAAACCGGCAAAGCCTGCGAGCCGAGCGAGCGCCTCCATGAGCAAGGGCGTCTGCTTTGCGACCGCACTGTACTTGGCATCGACGACGCGCACCGCCTGGCACCAGAGACCCTGCGCCGGCATCGGCGCGGCCTTGGCGCCGCGTCGGCCGCCGGGGAGCGGCACCTTGCGGATCATCGCGAGTTGCAGGAGCGACTCGCGCACGTTCGCGCTGAACTTGCCGTCCTTTTGCGCGCTCTCGAGGTTGCCGATCGCCTGCTCGAGCTGCGCGCGGGTGCACGGCGACGGGTGATTCTTGATTTCGAGGTCGAGCTGGTCGAGCAGATTCGCGTACGCCTTCGTGGGGGCGAGCATGACCTTGTTCATCGCGCCCAAGAACGTGGACTTCATCGGCTGCTGAAGCTCTGGGATTACTCGCGAGAGATACGTCTGCATGTCCTGCTGGTTCTCAAGGGAGAGGCGCCGCCGGATCGCAGCTACACGCGTCTCGGGCACGAGCACGACCTTCTCAGCCTCCGCCCTGCGCTTCTCCTGATCGGCGCGCGAGAGCGGCTTACGTTCTTCCTCGTCCTCATCCTCGTCCTCGTCGACCTCCTTCTCGCCCTCCTTCTTCTCTTCTGACCGGACGTACGCGATCGTCTGGATTTCGGTTCGTATCGTCTCTGTGCTGAAGGTCTTGTGGTAGCGATCGTCCAAGTCTCGACGGCACTCGGCCAGGTTGACGAGGTGCTCGAAGAACTGATTCCCTTGCAGCTGCATCTGGATCACGTTGCGCTGCTGCTCCTGGGAGAGCTCCGTCAGGTTCATCACCACAAACTTGCGCCGGTAATCTTCGAGATCCACACCCTCGGGGCGCGAGGTCACCACGAGCCGGTTGCCGCTCGGCACGAGCTCATAGTGCACAAACGCCTCGACCACATCGCGCATGCCTGCTGCCTCATCCACGCCATCGACAAGGATCACCAGCGCGCGCAAGTCGTACGCGGTCAGCAGCAGCTGGCAGCGCTCCTTGTTGTCCGCACACTCGTTCCGAATGTACCAGCGCAGCATGCCCTCTGGGTTGGCGAGCAACACTCTCGGCTCCTCGCCGTGCTCGTTGAGCAGCCGCACGATGCGCTGTACGAAGAGCACGAAGGGCATCAGGCGCACCCCATCGCCCGCGGCATCGCCCATCAACCGGGTGGAGAGCAGGTACATCGACTGCTTGATCATCCACGTCTTGCCCGTGCCTGGCCCCGCGCGGCAGAGCACTGGCTGAGCATTGTGCCCGCCGTGCACGCGCAGCGGCGACTCGGCAACGCATTGTTCGACAAGCTGCGGCACGTCGGCCACGCTCATAAACTCGGGGGGCGTGCACCCGTCCTTGACGTCAACGGCCCGCATGAAGATGAGCTGATCCTTGATTGGGAGCAGATTGCCTGTGATCGCGTCCTCGACTGTGTCCTGGCTCGCCGCGATAGATTCGCAGTACCGGCTGCGTGCCCCCTCGAAGTCTTCCGCACTCATGCCCGGTGGCGCGGGCACGTGGTTGAACTCGTTGAGCGAAGGCCATGCGGGGTAACCAATAGCCGCACCTAGCGGCTTGACGTTCACCATATGACGCGAGCCCTCCTCGTAGTTGATCTTACCGGCCCACTCCATCACCGTCGCATCCACGAGCTTATTGCGGAAGAGTAGCAGTAGCTTGGTGCCGCGCTCGTAGCCCGGGGAGGACGCTGGGACTACTGTGCTCGGCGAGAGGTCGACGATCACCTCTGACTTGACCCCGGCGTCGCGAGGGTGCCCATCGACGCGCGCGACGACGCGATCGTCGCCCAGGATGCGAACGACCGTTGCACATTGGCCAAACGAGGCACTCACCGCGCGAATGTTGAGGCGCGCGCCCACGGTGCACCCGTATGAGAGCCACGGGAAGATCTGGATGGTCGCGGTGTCCTTGCCACAGATGAGCTCAAGCTCGAGATAGCCTTCGCCCTGCCAGCCGTCGTGCTCGAGGCCGCACTCGTCGCCGGGCACCCACTCGTCGGGGAATTCGATGCGTTCAAGGAACGGCGTGCCGAGATCCGCTGGGATCCGCACGCGCCCGAGCTTGCGCTGTGCGCTCCCCTTCTTCTTCTTCGTCATCAGGTCGAACGCCTGCTCGCCCGGCAGGTCGAACGGCAGCGCGCCTGACCACTCCGTGACCTTGAACGCCGCGTCGCAGCAGTTGACGAGCAGCCGCAGCTCGCATTGCTGAGTCACCAGCGCATGCCTGCTCGGCTTGCCGTCGTCGGGCGACCTCGTCGACGGCTTGCGCCCACGCTCCATAAAAGGCAGCGCCGTCTTGTCCGCGCTCCTACCCTTCTTGAGAAGAGCAGACGCGGCGATGCCCGCAATCTTGCGCTTCAGAGCGCGGGCGCACGCGTCAGCCGTGTGCTTCTTGAGGTCGAAAGAGGCCCTTTCGTTCGGCACCTCTTCCAGATTGACCTCTTCGGGTGCGTCGGGCTTCGAGAGCGTGATCCAGCCGATGACGTCCTTCATCGCCCCGTCCTTGCCCACAGACGCTCGAACGCTGCCGTCCTCCCGTGTGAAGGTCTCGAGGACGCGCAGCAGCCTGCCCCGTGGGATGTCGTCGACCTTCTTGCTGTTGTTGTCCTTGCCCTCACGGCAGACGAGCACCTTGGCGGCGCGCATGACCTTGAAGCTCGCATTCGAGATTCGCAGACACTCGACTCCATCGGGGGTGAGCGCTGTGACCCACCCGACCGGCTCCGAGTCGCCGTCGAGTTGAACCTTGGTCCGTTTCGTCAGCTGCTTGGTGATGCCCACAGTGAACTCGTATTCCTCGAGCACACGCATGAGCGCGCCCGCGGGAAGCTTGGACAAGTCACCTTCGACCTTTGGTGAGTCGGCCTCCTTTCCAATGCGCACCTGCAGGAGCGTCGTTGAGATCATGAGCGGCAGGTCGCCGAGCGGGTCTTCTTCAACCTCAACGGCCTTCTCCTCCTTCTTCTTCTTCTCGCCCTTTTTCTGGCTGTAGGACTCGCGCTCCTTGCCCTTGGTCTCTTCGGGCTGCGGAGCCTTGGCAGCCGCCGCCTTGGCCGCCTTGGGCGCCTTGGGCGCTGCCGTGAGCGATTTGGTGAGCGATTTGGTCAGCGACGTCTCGGCAGCCGTTACACTCGCCGTTGCCCCCTCGACGGTCATGTTCGCCAGGCTGCTGTCGCCAGCCACGGTCTCGGCCTCGCCCTCGTCGGCAGGGATGACCGGCGACGGTGGACGTGCGCCCAGCTCTAAAACGGCGCCACCGAGGTCGTCGAAGAGGCCGCCGAAGCCATCGTCTATTGTATCGGCCCTTGATCGAATCGCATTGCCAGCAGGGCTGTTTTTCACACTTGAGGGCTCCTTGAGGGGGGAGGCGGTGTTGGCGGCACCGATCGTCGCGAGGGCGAGGGCGACGGCGGCGGCATTCTTCTTGGGAATGCGTTCGTTCTCGATGAGCGCCTGCTGAATGCGCTTCTCGTCAGATGGGCGCATCAAGTTGCCATCGACCTTGACGCCATCACGGTGGAGCGTGACGCGGTGGCGCCTGAGGGCGTCGATGAGCGCGTCGACTGCGAAAGTGGTGTACGAGCCCAGGATGCGGTACTCACCCGCCACGTGCTCCTTCCACAGACCGCAAAGCTCATTGCCGCTCAGGATGAGCTTGTTCAGACACGCAATATGAAGCATCGCGTCCGAGAGCGCGAGAACAGCCTCGCCGTTCCACTCGCAAGTCGGAGTGCGTACGTACGCGGGCGAGCACGAGCATAGATTGGTGGCGCTCAGGTTCAGAGTGCGCAACGTTGGCGAGAGCGCGATCGTGCGTGCAACGGCCACTCCGCCCTCAACGCCAAGGTTATTCCCACTCAGGTTGAGGTTTGCAAGCGTGTGGCACACGGGCAGCGCCTTGGTGAAGGCCTCGATGAAAGCCGGCGTCAGTTGGTTGTTCGAAAGGTCGAGCGTCACCAGAGCCGGCGAGAGCGGCGGCAGCACAGCCTTGGGCTTAGGCTTGGGCTTGAATGCCACTGCCGTTCCGACTCCCGCTGTGGAGGGCCTCACCGGCGCCGGCGAGTCGTCAACCGCCGGCTGAGGCGCGTGCTCGGCGAGCGCATTGAAAAAGGAAGACGCACCCTTGTCGCTCAGTCCACCCTTGCTGAGCGACAAGACGCTCAACTTCGCGCTCAGCGCGACCATCTTACCCAGCTCCTCAACGCCCGCGTAGCTTGGTGCCGTCACCGCGGCGCCGGGCGCATCGCTCGCAAAGGCGACGCGGCAGATGGGGTTGCGCGAAATGTCGAGGTCCAGCACGGTGCAATCAGCCGCGCTCATCGAGATCGCGAGCTCGCGCAGCCCGCCCGCCGTGATTCGATTCCCGCCAAGGTTGAGCTTGGCGATCTTGAATGGCCGGACGAGAACCTTCGCAATTTGCGCCAGGTGCTCGCCATCCAGCCGATTGTCGCGCAGATCGGCCGACAGGACGCGCCCGACCACTTGGCATACCATCATCAAGTGTGCGCGCCTCTCGAGGCTAAGGGCTGCTCGCACGTTGAGCATTCCTCCACCCTTGGCATCGATGGCCTCAAAGAGCCAATCGAACGTGCTTGAACTCTCGACACGTGGCAGCCCCGCCAGACGAAACCCTCGCTCCACGAGCCAAGATCCCATCTCGCCGAGCCTTGCCTTGGCCGCGGCCAGGTCCTCGGCCGTGGCCGGCGCAGCAGCGACCTGCTCGCTGGCTCTGAATCCCATCAAACGCATCGCATTCATCTTCTCCTTGGCGTCCATCTCCCCAGAGCCATCGGTATCGAACAAAGCGGCGGCTTCGCGGAGCGCTTGCTTCTCCTCCTCAGTCAAAGCGGCCTCGGCCTCCGCTGCCGCCGCCTCCTCGGCTGCCGCTGCTGCCAATGCCTCGGCTTCGGCGAACGCTGCCGCCGCCGCCTCGGCCTCTGCTGCCGCTGCAGCCTCTGCAGTTGCCGCCGCTGCCGCCTCGGCCAAAAATGCCTCCGCTGCCGTCGCCTCCTCCCCTGCCACCGCGTCCACTGCTGCTAGCTCCTCGGCCTCAGCCGCCGCCGCCGCCGCCGCCTCAGCCGCCGCTATAGCTAGCTCCTCGGCCTCAGCTGCCGCTGCCAAAAATGCCGCCGGGTCGGCCAAAAATGCAGCTAGCTCCTCTGCCTCCGCGGCCGCCGCCGCCTCGGCCGCGGCCGCCTCAGCCGCCGCCGCCTCCTCAACAGCCGCTGCCTCCGCCGCTGCCGCCGCCTCTGCAGCCGCCGCCTCGGCCGCCGACGCCTCCGCCTCGGCCGCCGCCGCCGCCGCCTCCACCGCCTCCGCCGATGCCGCCTCGGCCGCTGCTGCCTCGGCCGCTGCCGCCTCGGCCGCCGCCGCCTCCGCCTCCGCCACCTCGGCCGCCTCCGCCGCCTCGGCCGCCTCCGCCTCCGCCTCCGCCGCCTCCGCCTCCGCAGCCGCCTCCGCCGCCGCGGCAGCCTCATTCTCAGCTGCCGCCGCCTCCTCATCTGCCGCCGCCGCCTCAGCCGCGGCAGCCTCCACTGCCGCCTCCGCGACATCGGAAGACGGAGGTGCCCGCGGCGGCGGGCTGATCTCATCCTGAGGCGGCGGCAGGTACTCACTCACATACTCCGTGTCGAGTAGCGGCGTCCTGCGTCGTCGCTCGTTGACATCGGGTGACGGAGGTGCCCGCGGCGGCGGGCTGATCTCATCCTGAGGCGGCGGCAGGTACTCACTCACATACTCCGTGTCGAGTAGCGGCGTCCTGCGTCGTCGCTCGTTGACATCGGGTGACGGAGGTGCCCGCGGCGGCGGGCTGATCTCATCCTGAGGCGGCGGCAGGTACTCACTCACATACTCCGTGTCGAGTAGCGGCGTCCTGCGTCGTCGCTCGTTGACATCGGGTGACGGAGGTGCCCGCGGCGGCGGGCTGATCTCATCCTGAGGCGGCGGCAGGTACTCGCTCACATACTCCGTGTCGAGTAGCGGCGTCCTGCGTCGTCGCTCGTTGACATCGGGTGACGGAGGTGCCCGCGGCGGCGGGCTGATCTCATCCTGAGGCGGCGGCAGGTACTCGCTCACATACTCCGTGTCGAGTAGCGGCGTCCTGCGTCGTCGCTCGTTGACATCGGGTGACGGAGGTGCCCGCAGCGGTGGGCTGATCTCATCCTGAGGCGGCGGCAGGTACTCGCTCACATACTCCGTGTCGAGTAGCGGCGTCCTGCGTCGTCGCTCGTTGACATCGGGAGACGGAAGCTCCTCCATCGCAGGCACCGGCCCTGCTGCAACTCGTAGTGCGGACCCGGCGTCATCTGCACGCTTGGCATCAGCTGCAGATCCTGCTGCGTTGGTGGCCTCCGCAAGACTGCTCACCGCCTTGAGCACCAGCTGCCGGTCGGCCTTCGCCGCGTCGGACACGGCGCGCTCAAACTCCGCAAATGAGATCTTGGTATCGCCGTCCAAATCGAGCAGGCGATCTTCTTCCAGTTGACGAAGCAGCTGGACCACGCCTTGGAAACCCTTGGCGTCGGCCAGACCGAGAATCCCTTCCAACTCGGCGTCCCTCTTGAGCTTGATGGCGAGCTCGAGGCGGTCGATCGTGCCGCTACCGTCCATATCTATAGCGTCAAAGAGCTTGCGAACTCTATCAGCGATCAACCGTGTGGGCTCCGGCTGCGATGCAGATCGCGCAACACCGTTGCGGCGAGCTGACTTGCCACGGTGCACGGCTTGCAGCTTAGTCGCCGCGTCAGCCTGCTCGCGGAGCAATTGGCGATCGCGCCGACCGCGGTGCACAGCCTGCAGCTTGGTTGCCGCTGCGCCCTGCTCTTCCGTCTCAATCTCTTCTTTCTTCTGCTTCTCGTGGAGCTCCTCCGGTGCAGGCTCTGGCTCCACTGCCGCCTCGGCCTCGGCTGCGGGCTCCGGCTCTGCTGCTGGCTCGGCCTCGGCTACAGGTTCGGAAGACCAGCCGAGTGCCACATAAGCTATAGGCTCCGGCTCCGCTGCCGCCGCCTCGGCCTCGGCTGCGGGCTCCAGCTCTGCTGCAGGCTCGGCCTCGGCTACAGGTTCGGAAGACCAACCGAGTGCCACATAAGCTATAGGCTCCTGCTCCGCTGCTGCCGCCTCGGCCTCGGCCTCGGCTGCGGGTTCCGGCTCTGCTGCTGGCTCGGCCTCGGCTACAGGTTCGGAAGACCAGCCGAGTGCCACATAAGCTACAGGCTCCGGCTCCGCTGCCGCCGCCTCGGCCTCGGCTGCGGGCTCCGGCTCTGCTGCTGGCTCGGCCTCGGCTACAGGTTCGGAAGACCAACCGAGTGCCACATAAGCTACAGGCTCCGGCTCCGCTGCCGCCGCCTCGGCCTCGGCTGCGGGCTCCAGCTCTGCTGCAGGCTCGGCCTCGGCTACAGGTTCGGAAGACCAACCGAGTGCCACATAAGCTATAGGCTCCGGCTCCGCTGCCGCCGCCTCGGTCTCGGCTGCGGGCTCCGGCTCTGCTGCTGGCTCGGCCTCGGCTACAGGTTCGGAAGACCAGCCGAGTGCCACATACGCTATAGGCTCCGGCTCCGCTGCCGCCGCCTCGGCCTCGGCCTCGGCTGCGGGTTCCGGCTCTGCTGCTGGCTCGGCCTCGGCTACAGGTTCGGAAGACCAGCCGAGTGCCACATAAGCTACAGGCTCCGGCTCCGCTGCTGCCGCCTCGGCCTCGGCTGCGGCTGTTGCCACTGCTGCCGCCTCGGCCTCAGCTGCGGCTGTTGCCGCGGCCAAGAATGCTACTGGGTCGGCCATGAACGCCTCGAGCTCCGCTGCCTCCGCTGCCGCCGCTGCTTCCGCTGCCGCTGCTGCTTCCGCTGCAGCCTTATCGGCGGCGATCTTGTCGGCGGCGACCTTGTCTGCCGCTGCTGCTTCCGCTGCCGCTGCTGCTTCCGCTGCAGCCTTATCGGCGGCGATCTTGTCGGCGGCGACCTTGTCTGCCGCTGCCTTGGCTTCCGCGCTGGCCTTCGAGGGTGCCGCTGCTCGAGGCGCGGGTGCCTCAAGACCCTCACCTTCAACGGCGAGGGTGCGGGGGTCGTCCCACGTCGTTAGGCCTACCGCATCCACAAAGTATGGCCTGCCGGTAGCTGAGTCGAAAAATTGTCGCCACCCGAGCGGCAGTTGGGCGCCTTGCACGTACATCGGCTCCGGCTCCGATGCGTCTGCAGGCTTCGTCTCAACGCCGATGGTGCGGGGGTCATCCCAAGTCACCTGCCCGTCTGAATCCATAAAGTACGGCAAGCCACTCGCTAGGTCCTTGAACTCGAACCAGCCCGTTGGCAGCATGGACGTGCGCGGGTCGTCCCAAGTCACCTGCCCGTCTGCATCCAAAAAGTACGGCAAGCCACTCGCTAGGTCCGTAAACTCGAACCAGCCCATTGGCAGCATGGACGACGCCTCGACGTCCAGAGCGGCTCCGTCGGCTGTCGAATCCACAGGCTCCATCGTCGGCCCGCTACCATCCGGAGCCGTGGACGAATCCACAGGCTCCATCGTCGGCCCGCTACCACTTGCGGCCGCCTCGCCATTGCTCGCGCCCATTTCCTCCTGTGTCGGCGCCATGAGCGCGCTGATCGCGGTGCCCACCGCATTCGCCATCGCCGCGGCCATGCCCGCAAGGGGTGTTGTCACCATGGCTACCACCGAGGCACGCGGTGAGGGGACCTCTTCCTCAATGCCAAGCGCCCAGTCAGGGCCATCCTCGCCCCCATCGCCCTCGCCATCCTCAGCACCCTCGTAGACTCCGGGGGACGACACGTACCAGGGTACGGCCAGCTCATCATCTCCTCTGGGATCTCCCGCGTCCGGAGCCTCCATCACTCTCGGGTGAAACGAGTCTCTTGACTCTCTCGACTCTTTTTTGGGTCGGCTCTTTTTGGTCAGCTTCCCCTTGGGCCTGGCGCTACTCCCAATGGCCTCGCGCTGCGAGCGTTGCGAGCGTTGCGAGCGCTGTGAAGACATCGGCTCCTCTTTTGAGGCACGCTGCGATGGCTGGGATCCCTGCGATCGCTGCGATAGCTGAGAGAGTCGAAGGCTATTGGCGGAAGAGCCCCCGCCTGACGGGAGGGCACCTTTCTTGAAGCTTACATCGATCGTTCTGCTCAGCGTGGACGATGCTCTGGGCTTGGTGTGATTGCTCATGGGCGACCTGGATAACGGCTCGGTGCGGTGTGATCCCAACGGCAATGCGTCGACTTCCTCTCGAAGTTCGACAGGCGACTGAGCAGGCGCGATCGATGATGGATCGACCCGTGGAGGGCTGAGGGCGACGTCCAGCCGCAGTGTGACGGTGGCCGTGCCCACCTTCATGTGAACGGTCTCTCCGCCCATATTGCGGGAGCTCACTCGGAGGCGCCCGTCCGCATTGACGAACCCGTCCTCAGGCTTGGCCATCTCAGCCACTGGTGCGTATTGGAAGCGTCCCAGGGCCACGTCTCCCACGAGCAGCTCGTACACGTCCCCTCGTTGGGCCTGCTCGACAAAGGGCGGTGTGAACCGCGCGCCCCACCCGTTGATCTGATAACAGCCCGCGGCCGCTGTGGTGAAATCCAGCACGAACACGGAGGGCGCCGTATACACACAAGTCAGGTCCTCTGGATCCTGGACATGCTCGGGCGCCGCGGCAGCCGCCTCCACGACGGCAGCCGGTGCCGCTGCTGCGCTCGGCGCCTCGGCAGCAGCTGCAACCTCGTCCTCCTCGATGATCGCGCCGAGGGACATTGCATCTGGCGCGCCAGCCGCGTCTGACGACTCCGCAGTGGTCGGCGGCTCGGATGAGGGCGCCGCCTCCTCCTCTCCGCTCTCCGCCTCCTCCTCGTCGTTCATCGGGCTGCCGGTGCGTCGGCTGCGTTGTGAAGGCTGCGAGCGCTTCGAGCCCTTGGCTCTCGACGAGCCCGATGGCAGCGCCTTCTTGAAGGCGCCTACAACATCCGGTTTGCCCTTGCCCTTCTTGCCCTTCACGCTGTTTGGCCTTTCTTGCTTCATGCCCAAAACCCGCGCCCAATCAACGACGCCACCATTTTCCGCTGCAGGAGTCTGCTTTTTGCGGTGTGAGGTCAGCGGTGGTGCCTCCGTCGCTGGTGCTCCCTCGATCTGGAACTCCCTCGTTACTCGATCGGATCGCTTGGAGCCCTTATTGGAGGCCAGCCCATCGCTAGGCCGATCGCTTGGAGCCGGGTTACGCTCCTCTGGTTGCTTTAATCGCTGGACTATCTTATTGATGTTCAGACCGGGTCCAGCCGTCGCGCGAGCGCCCGCTCGAGCTATGGGCGGCATGAAGCTGGCGCGACAGGTCGCCCTGAATGAATTCGCAAGGGTCCAAAACTCCGGGCGCCATCCTGGGCGCTCAATTCGGCGCCTCGTTTCCGGTCAACGGCGGAGCCCGACTCAGATATACATGTAAGAGAGACCGCGCTCCGCGAACCCGACCCGGCCCCTCCCGCTCCCAAGGATGTGTGAGGTGTGTGTGATGAAGGGCCATCGCCATGCGGCCCATGGGGATGAAGGCACCCGCGACCCGCGCCCCATTGCCGCGCCCGCTGTGGCGCCAGGCAGGTTCGGGTATACAGTACTAAGCAGTAGAGAGTAGCCTGTACCGGTTCACCGCTACCGGTACCGAAGTACGGTACTCGTTCTACTCGGTGAACCTAGTGCCTTGAACTAGTGCCTCGTAGGAGACGCAGTACGGTGCCGGGGTGCCTGTCGTCTTCACATTCCTGTCGTCTTCACATCGAGTCTTCACAGGTGTCCGCGAGGCTCTCCTTGGTGCAATGGTTCATTCCTCAATCTGTATCTCAGTATTCTCAGAGGCCCCGCCCCCGTCCGGCAGCTGCAACAGCTCCTCCACCGAGCGCACGACACAGCCGCGCCGGCGCAGGAAGCTCAAGTAGGCGCGCCAGTTGGGGTCGGCGCCGAGGGTCGCGTCGTCGCCGACGAGCACGAGGCCGCTCCGCGCGCGCGTGAGCGCCACGTTGAGCCGGCGCGCGTCCGAAAGAAAGCCGACGCGACGCGCCGCATTCGATCGCACGGCCGAAAAGAGGATCACTTCCTTCTCGCGCCCCTGGAAGCCGTCAACCGAGCTCACCTCAATGGCAGCGCAGCCCGGCGGCCCGGGCGGCCCGGGCGGCCGCCCTCGGCGCGCCTTTGCATCCATGGCCGCGAGCGCCTGCTGCAAGACGAGCGCCTGCGCCGCGTATGGCGTGAGCACGCCGATGTCGCACGCGGCCATGCCGTTCGCGAGCAGCGAGGCAGCGATGGACGCTATGGCTGAGGCCTCGCGAGCATTCGAGTACGAAGTGGCGCCGTCGCTGCTGGCGCCGCTGCCCTCACTGCCGCCCCCGCCCTCACCGCCGCTGCCGCCCTCACTGCCATCCTCGTCCTCGGCCGCTCCCTCGCCCTCGGCCTCAGAGCCGAGAGGAAGAGCGGCCGCGGCCTCGGGCAGCGTCCCCTCGCCAACCGCGCTGAGCACCTTGCGCCGCTCGCCGCCTGCGAGGCTGACAAACGCGATGGGCGACTGCGGGCTCGGCCAAGCGAGGCCAGCGGGGCGGGGGCGATCCTCGGGGGAGACCGCGGAGATGAGCCGGTTGGCGTAAAACTGGGCCGACGGGAACGCGGCGATGGCCGGATGCATGCGGTACTGTGTGTCGAGGAGCAGCGGCTCGAGCCCGCAGCGCTGGAGCCGCTCGAAGAGCGAGGTGGCGAGCCCGGCGCGCGCCGCGCCGACATCGGTCACCGTCGGAGGTAGCTGCTGGGAGTCGCCAACTAGGAAGAGCTGCGAAGCCCTGTAGAGGAGTGGCACGAGACTAGCCGGCTCGGTGGACTGCGTCGCCTCGTCGATCAGCACGGAGCGGAAGCGCAGCGGCGGCGCGGGCGGGGCAGACTCGGCGGCCAGCACCGTGGGCGCGAGAGCCTCGGAACGGGCGCTTCCGCGGCCACCGCGCGCACTGCCACGGGCGCGGCCGCGGCCGCGCGCCCCGCCACGCACAACACCGCCGCCGCGAGCGCCAGTGCCGCCGCCGCCGCCTCTGCCGCCTCTGCCACCGCCGCCGCCGCCGCCGCCGCCGCCGTCGCCGGCGGCCGTGCTCGCGCTGGCCGTTACTAATTCGACTATGCGCCCGGCGCCGACGCACGACGCGACGACGACCTGGGCGCCCAAGAGCGCGCGCACGGCGAGGGCTGTCTCCACGCGGCGCATCGCGTTGAACGCGGCCGCCACGTCCGTCGGGTTGCCGCGCCCCTGCGCTGCGGCGAGAGCCTCGCGCGCCGCCAGCACGGCAGGAGAGCGCTCAAGGCGCGCATCGAGGGTTGCATTCCGAAGCGATTCTCGCACACTCGCGGGCTGACCGACGCGCACAACCCTGAGGCCGAGCGCCATCAGGCCGGCGAGCAGCTCGTCGGCCGCCACGTTGGAGCTCGCCACCGCAAGCACCGGACTGCCGCCGCCGCCATTGGGTGTCGTCTCGAGAGCGGCGTGAAGCTCAACGGCCGCGGCGAGGAGGGCGCACGCCGTGCGCGTCTTGCCAGTGCCCGGCGGACCCTGGATCAATGTGAGACGGCGAGCGAGTGCCGTACGGATGACTTGCGACTGCGCCGGGTTGAGCCGTGCGAGCAGAGCCGCCATCTCCGGCTGCCGGAGCGCCACCTTGGCCGCGGCGCGAGCGGCCGCCGCCCCGCCGGCCTCCGCACCGAACCCGACGAAACTCGGCGCCGTAGCCGAGATGGCTGCGAGATCATCGCGGCCCAGGAGCTCTGAGCCGTCCCCGCCTGCCCCGGCGGTGCCACACCCGTCGGAGCAAGCGATCAGCCGGCGAAGCTCGGGGCACAGCAGCGCCTCCGACGCGTCCGGCTCGCAGAGCGCGTCGAGCGCGGCACGGCATCTCTCGTAGGGGACGGCCGATGCACCGAGGCTCAGGCAGAACGGGAAGGCCCGACCGCGCCCGCCACGGGGCACAGCTCGCCCATCGGCAGGGGCTGCACGCGGCAGAAGCGCCTCAGGTACGGCGCGCGACACGATCAGCAGCTGCGTGCTCGTGCGCTGCAGCACGACGCCCTCGGTGGCGGCGCCAGCCTCGCCCTTGGCCTCGGCCGCGGTGTTGCGAGCATCGAAGCCCGTCAGCGACGGCGGCAGCGCAGGCTCGTCGCCGTCGCAGAGCGTCACGACGTCGCCCACGGCAAAGCGATGAAACGGCAGCGGTGGCGCGGCGCTCTCTGGGCCGCCGGTCGATCGCAGCGAGAGCTGTATGATCGGCTCGCCGTAAAAGTCTCGGCTGAGCCGGCGCGCCTCAAGTCCGGCGAGAAGCAGGCCTTCGGACAGGAGCCTCGAACGCGGCCACTGCTGGATCTGCGTCGTGATGGCTAACTGCTCAGCCTTCCACTCGGACGTGATCAATGGTACGAAGTGATCATTGTATGCGCGCAGCGCGTCATAGAATGCGGAACGCTTTGCCGCTCGGCTGCGACCGGCCGTGCGAACCGGCGCCGCCTCGTCCTGCGCCCGCGGCTGCTTTCCACTCCACTGGCCGCTGTCCCAGGTTCGAATCGGCGCGCGCGCAGCACCGTGCACGGCGACCGCACACTGCGCAAGGACAACGTGAAACATTGACGACCCCATTCGCATTGAGAATCGCGAGCACCATTCCCGCTCGAAAAATGAATCTACGAAGAACGCCGACCATATACCAGTAGCGAGCCGTTCTCGTCCCAGGTCTCTACTTTCACACATCGCATCCTTCGCTTGATTTGACTTGACTTGACTTATTGTGGACAGCCGTCGGCATGGCGCCGATCCTGCGCGCACTTCTTCCACTTCTGCTGCAGATGACGCTCCCGCGACCGTCGGGGGCTAAGTGGTGCGGCAACGTTGGCAGCGGCCAACGTTGGTGCGGCGGCATCTTGCCGTCGTGCTTTCCGAACGGTGTCGCACAGGCGGTTGGAGAGCCGGTCAAAGCACTGGACGCCGCAGCTGCTGCCCTCCACGCGCCGCCGATCGACATCGCCTTCTTTGACACGCGGATGCCCCCGGATACGGCCTCAATGATGCGCGCCGCGCGCCGAATCGCCGCATCATTCGGCAACAGCACTGCCGCTCGCGTGCGCTTCCACGCCATCCTCAACAAGCAAGCCAACTTGCTCCCGCGCTTCCAGAAGCGCCTGCCCGGCTTTCGCCTAACGCCGCTGGACCTGCCAGCACGTGGGCAGTGCCTTTATGATGGGATGCGACGCCTCTCGCACGGTCCCGGCCCGCAGTATCTCTATAAGCCGCTGTTGCACTACATCATGCCCACCAACGTGCGACGGCTCGTTGTGCTCGACACGGACGTGGTCATGTTGCGCGACGTGGCGGAGCTGTACGACGAGTTTGACCGGTTCGGCATGGCGCTGCTCGCGATTGCGCGTGAGCAGAGCCAGCTCTATGCGCCGCTCACGGGCGCCAACGGCGGCGTGCAACTCCTCGACCTCGAAAAGATGCGCGCGTCGGCAGAGTACAACGGGCTGCTCGACAAGCACGCGACAGGCAAGGACGGGCGGCGGATTGGGTACCTGGGCGACCAGACGCTGTACACGTATCTGCTCGCGGAGCGACCCGACCTGCTCGCGTGGCTGCCGTGCGAGTGGAACCGCCAGATCTCGGCCCACTTTGGCTTCCACAACGCGACCGTGCACGAGTGCCCGCGCCGTTGCGGCATCCTGCATGCGAATTACAACCCCTTCAAGTGCGTCGCGTGGGCCATGCACGACAACCCGTCGTGCTCCGCGTGGAAGGCCTTTTCGGACGCGTTGACCGAACCGCTCAGCTCCACGCACACGTGCCCCAAAGACCAGGATCGTGGCGCGCGCAAGTACTTCAAGTCCGCGCTGCTTCGCTTCTTTGCGGACTGCTGCACGCCTGACGGCGTCTTCGACGCGCACGGCTCGCGCACGCTCGCCAAGGCAGAGAAGCTCAAGGCTCATGCGGCTGGTTGAGTTGGCGTCCTAGGCGTGAGCTCTCACCATGGGCCCTCTGTCACCGAGAGGGCTCCCGCCGTACCCGGGCGGTTCAGGTTCTCCGCGATTTTTCTTCCTAATCGATTAGTTTCTGATCAAGGCAAGCCATAGGAATTGACTTGACTTGACTTGACTTGTCTTGGACTTGACTTGGGTCGTTCATCAGTTCGTCTGGTCCGCGAGAACTCGTGCCTAGTCGAACATGGGTGCGGGCGCATCGACGGAGCCGCAGCTGCCTGCCGGCGTGACGCTCAGCGACGCGACCAAAGCGGCACTCGCATCCCTGCCTGACGCGGCGAAGAAGGAGCTGCTTGAAAAGTTCGGCGCTCTCGCGGCGAGCCCAGGAGCTGATGATGAAGAGGAAGAGGGTGAAGAGCTCGATCTCAACAGTCAGGGGCTCGTAGAACTGCCCAAGGACCCCATGTCACCAAAGCTCACGCAGCTCAACCTTTATGCCAATAAACTGAAAGCCATCCCAGACGGCTTGCTCGGCAACCTGACGAAGCTCAAAGTCTTGAACTGCTTCAACAATCAGATCAAAAAGCTCCCTGGCGATATTGGTGGCCTCGCGAAGCTCGTCGAGGTCAACTTTGCGGCGAACAAGCTCATGATGACCGACGACGCCAAGTTCACCTCGTGGGCCAATGTGAAGGTGCTCAACTTGTACGACAACAACCTGGTGAGGATGGGGAGCCTTGCGCCGCTCGTGAAGCTCGAGGAACTCCGGATGAGCGGCAACCAGCTTGAGGAGATGCCGGTACTGTGCGCTGACTGCCCGGTCACCATCCTCGAGATCCACAAGAATCGGATTGCGAGCGTCGCAGACGACTACTTCACGCGCACCAAGAAGCTCGAGCGACTTTCTCTCTGGGGCAACCAGCTCACCGTTCTGCCGGGCAGCCTGCTCGCCTGCAGTGCGCTCGTGGGCGTGCAGGCACACGAGATGCCCCTCGCGAGCCTTCCGAGCGGCGCGTGGCCCTCGGACCTCGAGACCCTCTTCGTGCAGGAGACCAAGCTCACCTCTCTGCCCCCTGCGCTTGGCACTCTCTCGAAGCTCAAGCGCGTCAACGTAGGCAAGCTCGCGCTGGATGCGCCCTCGGCCGCGATTGCCGAGGCCCTCGGCAAGCAGATTGCCACCATGAAGGGCGGCATCTTTTGGGGTGTGGACGGCGTCAAGGTCGACTCCCAGGCTTGACACTGAGCCATCGACGACACCCAGACGATACCCCCTTGAGCACCCGAAAGATTCGCCGCGGGCCCGGGCTCTCCCCAAGGCGCTTGAACGTCATGTTGCTCTTTGGACCTGTAGGAAGAGAGTTGGGACCTGTTGCCGCTGATCAAAGAAAAAAAGGAACGCCCGGTACAGCGCGGGGGAGATAAATCTTCGTTCTGTTTGGAGCTTCGTGAGCGTTCTCACACGAACGAAGAATCATGCTCCTCGTTGCGAGTGCACTCGTCGCCTTCGCGCCTCGTACGCGACTTCCTATTCCACCAAGCATGGCGCGAGTTTCGCAGCCCGTCGTGCACACGATCGTCATGGGCGGATCCGACGCAGACGGATTTTTTGGTCAGGTTCAGCCCTCATATCATGCGATACAGGGGCATGGGACGAACCGAAACGCAACTTGGCGGCATCGAGTGGATCGCAGCACGTTCACATACAGTGGCGACCATCAACGGGACCACATGCCCCTCGTGTTCAAATCGTTTGCCACGTCGGAGTTCCAAAAAGCCGAGCCACCGCCGGACCCCATCATTGCGGTTCCCAATCCACGTCCAGTACGTATGGCTCCGGTTCCTGCAGCGCCAGTGCCTACCCTGGCCGCTGCCACGCCAGCACAGTCAGTGGCAGCCGCCCAGGCAGCCGCCCAGGCAGCCGCCCAGGCCGCTGCCCAGGCCGCTGTCCGCCTCGAGGAGATCCGGGCGGCAGCCGCCCAGGCCGCCCAGATCGCCGAGGCCGCCCAGGCCGCTGCAGCCGTGGCTGCCGTGGCTGTAGCGGCGCCTGCGGAGACGATGGGATCGGTCAAGCCCACACCAAGGAATGTGGTGGCAGCCGAGCCTACGGCCTCGAACGACTCGGTTCCGATCAGTGGCTTGTCCGATTTGCTTAAGGGGGCGCCCAGCAATGTGATGGAGGCAGCCATCGAGTGGTGCATGGCCAACCAGGTGGCTGATGTAGAGTTGTTGTTTGAGGATCCTGAGGAGGTCGACCTCGTGCTGGGGAATTTTCTCGACGCGTTGCCGCTCAACGCAGGTGGCATCTACGACAAGAGGCTGCGCAAGCGGCTCAACGAGCTGCGTGCCTCTGTCCTGTCCGGCCGGTAGGGTGGAGACTGGAGAGATGGCAACATCGTGTGTGCGCCACGTGCACACGCTCAATCTGTGGATCGATCATGAGGGCCATGGTTGGGGCATTGCATGGGGGTCTGCCTGTGATGTGCTGTGCGTCAATAGCCACATGTGGCCGCTATGATGAGGCTCTGAACACGAACCAGAAGTGAGAAGACCAGCCGCACGGAGAGACGAGAAGTTTCGCAAAGCGCGCTCCCAGACGTCGAGTATCTGTTTTTAGATGTGAACGCTTTTTGTGCACATGTTATAAAAAGGGTGCTATCTAGGCGATTGCGGTTGCGCTATGCCATATTATACGCAGCTTATGCCGTAACGTAAGGAGTGGCGCTCGCGCCGGTTTGCCGTATGGGCGGAGTGTGTGAAAGTGCGGCGTAGTGGAGTCTGCGGGGTAAGCTCCAATGTATTGCTGCTTCCAGAGTCGCGCGATTTTTTTCATCTGCGGCAGCCGGAAAGGTTTCGGTCCTCGATCAGGCCGAATGTCTCGAGAGAAGGAGAGCCCGCACAGCATCGGCATCAGTGGACAGCCTGGACAGGACTCCCCAAGAGGGAAGTGTGGGGCGAGCGGATACGTAATGGCGGCGGCCTTGGTTGGCGCCATCGGCCATCGGAGCTGGGCTCCGCCACGTCACCTCGGTCGAACAAGGCCGCTCCGGCGCTCGGCGAGCTGGGCATGGAGCTGGGAGGCGAGTCGAGGAGCGCAGATTGCAGCGGAGATTGCAGCAGGGACGAGAGGGGTGGTGCACGGGGTGGGCCGAGCGGTGGGGGGCGTAGAGCTAATGCAGCCGCGACGTGTTTGCCGCGGGAGGCGAACGCCCGCTTGGTGGCAGAGGAGGCAGCACCGGTGACTGCCTTGGCAGTCGGGGGAGAGGCAGTTGCCGGGGAGGGGGCATGGCCTAAAATGGCATTGTCAGCTGAGTCGTCGAAGGCGGATGCTCTCGACTTGCGGACCTTGCCCTGAGCCTTGCCCTGTCCCTTGTCCGGCCCAGCGAGAACATCCCACAGGCGGGCGACGAGTCCGTCGCCGCCGGGATCGCAAGTCCGGCCGAGCCGCAGCCGCTCGTCACTGCGCTCGTCAGCCCCGTCCGCGACGCTCGCCGGGAAGACATCCAAGTCTCTCAGGTCGACCTCGATTGTGCGCCTCCCCGCGCGTGGGCCATTCTTGGTGCCCACCACGACGCTCTTCGTTTTGGGCGTCGTGGTGGGCGTGCTCTGTGTACTGAGCTCCGAGATGGCGGGCTGGGCGTGCCGATGGGCGTGCCGAGCGGCGTGCCGAGCGACGTGCCGCTTCGTGCTCTTGAGCAGCTGCTCGCGCTCCAGATCGAATCGCGCACAGAGCTGGCGCAGCTGGCGCCGGTGCTGCTCGGCGGCCCCCTGCAGCGCGGCGCGTGCCTGCTGCAGCTCGGCCTCGAGCCGCGCCGCGTCCTCAGCGTGGCTGAGGGCGAGGGTGGTCTCGAGCTTGGCGAGCACCTGATGAGGGAGGCCATCAGTGGTCATCAAAGGCAATCAGATGAGGGCGAGGGTGGTCTCGAGCTTGGCGAGCACCTGATGAGGGAGGCCATCAGTGGTCATCAAAGGCAATCAGATGAGGGCGAGGGTGGTCTCGAGCTTGGCACCTCGCCGTTGCTGGCCTGGGCGGCCTGATGCGCCTCCTGCTGGCCGGCCACGCGTGCCTCGATCGCGCTGCTCGAGGCGGCGCGTGCCTTGTCCCGCCACACGTCGCGCTCGGATTCGAGCAGCGCGATCGTCGACGCTCGCGCACCTGATGAGGCACGCAATCAAGAGGTCATCAGTGGGCATCAGCGGGTATTCGAAGTGCTCGCGCACCTGATTAGGCACGCAATCAAGAGGTCATCAGTGGTCATCAGGGGTATTCGAAGTGCTCGCGCACCTGATTAGGCACGCAATCAAGAGGTCATCAGTGGTCATCAGGGGTTTTCGAAGTGCTCGCGCACCCAGCTCGCGTCGCATCTCCTCGAGCTTTCCACGGTGGCGACTTGCCTCCTCGCGCACGGCGGCCTCGTTGGCCAGAGCCAGCTGTAATCGGTCGAGCGCGCTCGTGCACACCGTGCACACTCGCCCGACGCTAGCCAGGATGTGCTGCGCGTGAGCCGCTTGGTGCGCGGACGCCGCCGCTTGCTGCGCGTGCGCGGCCTGCTGGGCATGCACCCACTGCTCCACCTGCGCCGCCTGCTGCTGCGCGTGCGCGCCGCCCGCGCCGCCCGCCGCGCCGCCCGCCGCGTCGCCCGCGCCGCCCGCCGCGTCGCCCGCGCCGCCCGCCGCGCCGCCCGCGCCGCCCGCCGCGCCGCCCGCGCCCCCGCGTTCGGCACTCGAGAGTCTTGCGAGCGCACTCGCAGACGCGATGGCCGCCTCGGCCGCCGCCACTGCCGCCGTGGCTGCCCTCGCAGCCGATCCAAAACCGGTGTCCGTCCAAGGCGGCGGCGGCGGTGGCGGTTGGCTGCAGCTCTGCAACATTGTCTTGGTGCCACTCGGAAGCGCACTGGGCGCCGTGGTGAGCGCCGTGGTGGGCGCCGTGGTGGGCGCCGTGCCGAGCGCCGCACTGGGCAGCGCAGCGGGCGATGAGGGCCGCGGCAGCGCGGGCGCCATGACGTGCATGCCGTCGGGCTCGGGAAGGCTTGTCGTAGCCTCAAGTACCGGATCCACGGCCGCGCTCACCGCCAGTAGCGTGGCCCACAGCGCCGTCTTGAGCTCCTGCTCGGCCGCGAGCGCAACCGCCATCTGCGCATTCACCTCACACAGCCGCGGCATGGGCGACAGGTCATAGGCGAGCCGAGCCGCCTCCATCTCGACGTAGAGCTCGCGCCGGCACCGTTCGATCTCATTCTCAGCGGTCGCATCGCGCGCGCGCAGCACCGCGACCTCGGAACGCAACGCCGCCTCGCGCGCCTCCGCGGACGCGCGCACCTGATGAGGGAGGCCATCAGTGGTCATCAAAGGCCATCCGAGCCATCAGAGGCAATCTGGCGCGCACCTCGCGCAGCTCGGCATGGACTTCGCTCAATGCCGAGGCTGCCTTGCGCCGCACGTCGAGCACCGCCTCTGCCGCCGCGCTCTCAGCGCGCCGAATCTCACGGGATGCCTCCGCACGCGCCTCTGCTGCGCGTCGTTCGACCTCATTCTCGCAGCGCTCTCTGTGGCGCGCGCCCTCGGCCTCGAGCTCGTGGGCGTGGCGTGAGCGCACCTGATGAGGGAGGCCATCAGTGGTCATCAAAGGCAATCAGAGCTCGTGGGCGTGGCGTGAGCGCACCTGATGAGGGAGGCCATCAGTGGTCATCAAAGGCAATCAGAGCTCGTGGGCGTGGCGTGAGCGCACCGCGGCCTCAGCCTCTTCTATCGAGCGCAACCTGGCAAGCGCCACGTCGCGCTCGGCCTGCGCCTCGAGGGTCCGGCGCTCCCAGCCGTTACACGACTCGAGTGCGCCCATGCTCGCCTCGTGCGCCTCGCGAAGCCGTGCCTCCGCTGCCTCCGTCGCGGCACGCTCGCGGCCCATGGCCTCGCGTTCGCGCCGCGCCTCGTCCTGGGCACGCCGCACCTCCGCCTCATGGCGCCTGCTCGCTTCGTCGGCAGCGCGCCCCTGCTCCTCGGCTTGCTGCCGCTGCTGCTCCGCCCGGTGCGAGCGCTCCTCGGCGTCACGCGCCTTCTGCTGAGCGTCGTCTCGGGCGATGTGTGCCGTGCGCACCTGATGAGGGAGGCCATCAGTGGTCATCAAAGGCAATCAGAGCGTCGTCTCGGGCGATGTGTGCCGTGCGCACCTGATGAGGGAGGCCATCAGTGGTCATCAAAGGCAATCAGAGCGTCGTCTCGGGCGATGTGTGCCGTGCGCACCGCCTCCTCGAGCGCTCGAATCCGCCCGTCGTCCACCTGCCGTTGCTGCTCGAGCGCCTGCTGCTGCTGCGCCTGCCGCTGCTGCTGCGCCTGCTGCTGCTGCGCCTGCTGCTGCTGCTGCGCCTGCTGCTGCTGCGCCTGCTGCTGCTGCTGCTCCTGCTGCTGCTTCTCCTGCTGCTGCGCCTGCTGCTGCAAGGCTTGCCGCAGCTTGGCCTCCGTCTCCTCGAGCTTGGCCTCGAGCTCGCGTCGGTGCGCCTCCTCCTCCTGCTTCGCAGCGGCGGCGGCTTTGCCTCGTGCTCCCGGCAGCGGCGGTGGCACGTGCGGCGGAGGGGACGTACTCGCGCTCACGCTTGCCGTCGCCGTCGCCGTCGCCCCTGCCGCCGCCGCCGCCGCCGTCTCGGCCAGCAGCATCTCCACCGCCGCGCTCTGTGCCCTCGAGGCGGCCTCGGAGGCCGAGCGCAATCTCGCCTCGCTCTCGCGCAATCTCGCCTCGCTCTCGTGCAATCTCGCCTCGCTCGCGCGCAATCTCGCCTCGCTCTCGCGCAACCTCGCCTCGATCTCGCGCAATCTCGTGCCCTTCTCGGCGAGCTGAGTCTCGTACTGCTGGGCGCGCTCGTCGCTCGCGACGAGACGCGCTTCACTCGCCTCAAGATCGCGCGAGATCGCCTCGAGATCGAGGAGGGCCTTGCGCAGCGCCTGCTGCTGCAGCGCCTGCTGCTGCTGCTGCTGCTGCTGCTGCTGCGCCTGCTGCTGCTGCGCCTGCTGCTGCTGCTGCTGCTGCTGCTGCTGCTGCTGCAAGGCTTGGCGCAGCTTGGCCTCCGTGTCCTCGAGCTTGGCCTCGAGCTCGCGTCGGTGCGCCGCCTCCTCCAGCTTCGCCGCGGCGGCGGCTTTGCCTCGCGCTCCCGGCAGCGGCGGTGGCACGTGCGGCGGAGGGGACGTACTCGCGCCGGCCGACGGGCCGCGCGTCCCGCCCGTCCCGCCCACGACGACGCGCTGCCGCTCCGTGCCGAGCTCGACCAGCATCGCCTGCGCCTGCGCCTCGAGCGCAGCGTCGCCAACGTACCTCCCCACCGGCGCCAGCGGTGGCGGCGGCGTGGCCGTGGACGCCGTGGCGGCGGCGGCGGCCGCGCGCTGCAGCTGTGCGCGCATCGCCGCCACTTCTTCCTTGAGAGCTGCCTCCCTCGCCGCCTGTGCCGCGTTCAAGGAGGCCTGAGCCTGCGCCTCGGCAGCGCTTGCTGCGTCACCGGCGGCGGCAGCTCCGATGCTCATCTTGCGGGCTAGCCGCAGGTGCTCAGCCAGTTTTTCGCCCATGACGCGCTCGTCCTGAAGCGCCGTCTCGAGCCTCTCGACGTGAGCGGCGCTTGCATGCAGGCTCGAGGTGAGTCCGCTCGACTCGACCTGCAGAGCCGAGAGGCTCGAGTGGAGCTCCGAGATCCGAGTTTCGTTCATCTCGATTTGGCGCTCGAACTCCGCCTGCTGCGAGGCCGCTGCCGCCGTGCTCTGCAAGAGCTCCTCGGTCTTGACGCTCAGCATGCGGCGCTCCCGTTCGAGCTCGGACTGCAGCTGCTGCACCTCCACGACCTCGGACTGCAGCTCCTCACGCAACGACGCCTCGGACTCTGCGTGGCGTACGGCCGTTGACGCCTTGGACTCCAACTCGGAGGCGAGCGTCGTCCTGAGCATGCTCGCCTCGTGCGCGTGTGCGTGCGACTGGTCGAGCGCCGCTTCGAGCGCCTTGCGCTGCTCGAGCGCGCCCTCGCGCGCCTCCTTCCTCGTCGCCTCCAGCTGCGCCCGTAGCGCATCCAGCTCCAACCGCGTCCCCTCGGCGCTCGACCGCTGCCGCTGGAGGAGTATCCTCTCCTCGCTCAGCTCCTCGCGCAGCGCGGCGAGCGCGCGCTCGTGGTGCGCGCGCTCGCGAAAGAGCTCATCCTTGGACGCCTCGAGCGCGCGCTGCAGCTCGGCCGTGCTCGCCTGGCGCTCCTTGAGCGTGCTCTCGGCCTTGTCCCGCGCCTCCTCCACCTTCCTGAGCTCCTTCTTGAGGTCGTGGAGCTCCCGGTGCCGCTTCTCCTTCTCGCGTTCCAAGTCCTCGGCGGCCGAATTCTTCATGTGTTTGAGCGCCTCGTGCAGCTTCTGGATCTCGAGGTGCGAAGTGTCGCGCAGCGCCTTGATGTCGAGCTGCGCCGATGCAAGCTGGTCACGGAGCACCCGAGTGTTGATCTCGTGCGTATGATCGCTTACGAAGACCTCCGTGCCCGCAGGGTGATCGAGCGCGTCAATACTCTGCTTGACGAGCGCATCGAGAGCGTCGCCATCGCTCGTGCTCCTCCGGTGTCGGTGCTTACGCCGGTGCTCGGCGGGTTGCTCCGGCTCCGCCACGCCGAGAAAGTTGGCAAGCGCGGCCGTGCCAAACGACGGCGCGCTCGGCAGAGTTCGGCCGATCCGCGAGAATATGCCAGCAGCAGACGGGACTGGATCAGCCATGGCGATGGGCAATTCCGCGTCAGACCGTCAGTCCACACCGAGAGAAGGGTTTGCGTCGAGTGTACCGCCGTTTTTGAGCGCTATCGTGGGCACTATCTGTATTGGGCGTCACGTGTGATCCGGGGATCGCGTTCCTTTATCTTCCGTGAAAACGAAAGCACACCGAAATCACAAAGTCAGTCCATGTTTGTGACAAGTCAAGTCAGGTCAAAGTCCTGTGTTTCTGTGTGTTCAGACTGTGAACGTCAACACGACAGACGCGACAACCGGTGCTACAGCAATGTTACTGCCCGACTGTGTGATAAAGTCAAGACTCCTTCAGAAGTCAAGTCCATTGACAATATAAATCAACTGGGCTGTTACTTAAGGTTTCTCTATCTCGTGTGGCTCACAAGTCTTACAATTGAAGATGGCAATGGATCACTCACCCATCTTGGATGCCCCGTTGTGAAAAGTTCGCGTCAATTCGAAACAAAGTTTCGTCGCCGAGAAAGATTCTTTCGCGCCGGCGCTGGCGGAGCAGAATGCAGGGGGAGGAGAATTGAGTACACACCAACAGCGTGATGTCGCCCACTGTGGCCGTCCTGGCTTGCGCGTCGGCGCTCATTGGCGCTCCGCGGATGATCACCAACCGTCTCTTGGCTCCTCGGATGGGAATCGGCGACGGCGCGGCGGGCACCGCTGCGGGAGGTGGTGGCGACATCTATGGAGGCGGCGACTCCGAGCGCAACGCACAGCTTGCGGCGCTGCTCAAAATGTTTACAGCGAAATCAGATGCACCCATCCCCGAGTCGGAGGGTTCGGAGCAGGCGACAAAGGAGGTCGATGAGGCAAAGCGACTCGGGCTGAGGCTTGACATGCCCTTGTGCCGGTACTCGTGGTGCATCCTGCCAGGGCAGCAGATCGCCATGTCCGTTTGGCAGCCCCAGTACACGCTCATGTTCAGCACGCTGCTGGGGCAGCCCGGCCCGCACGAGTACTTCCACGTGCTTCTGCCGGGCGGCGCCGAGTCGCTCGGTCGGGAAGGCTACGAGCTCGAGCCCGGTTCCAAGTCCAGTCTGGTTGGCACTCTGATGCGCATCGCGTACGCCAAGCGCAACGAAGACTCCACGCTCACGCTCGTCGTCCAGGGCCTGGCGAGAGGCGTCGTGCTACGTCCGACCCAGGTGCTGCCCTATAGCCGCGGCGACGTGCAGCTGCTCCCCGACGGCGAGGCCATGCGCTCCGCGGCGCGCGTGTCACAGCGCTTCCTCGAGGCCCAAGCTGGATGGGAGCAGCCTCAGACGTGCGACCCCGAGGACACCGTCCGACCCCGACCAACCCCGAAGAGCGCTCTCGACGCGGCATACAGGCGACGACTCTGCATCGCCACGGCAGTGCGTGAGGCCGAAGGCCTATTCGCATACGAGTCCACCGACACGCCCGCCCTCGACCCGCCCGGCAGACGCGGAAGCGGCCAGATTGCGCAGCTCACGCAGTTCAACGCGAGCGCAGCGGGCGCGATCGCCGCGGCCGCCGCGGCGTCCGCTGCCGTGCTGGCTGAGATGCCTATGCCGCAGAACGCGCCCATAGGAGGCGCTGCGGCTGACGAGGCGGGCTCAGCGCCCAAAGAGGAAGTGACAGCGCTCAAGGAGGAAGAGGCGTTCGCTTCACGGCTAACGTACCGAGGTCGGGTGCTCGCGGACCTCGACGCGGCGGTGGCGAGCGCCGAGGCTGAGACGAGGCTCAACTTGCGCTGCGCGGCCGAGGCGGAGGAGCTGCGCACCATACGCGAGCTTGAGGCGACGACTTGGATCGAGTTCGATGACTTGCTGCAATCCCTTCGCATGCTTCCGCCGGGCGGCTCACCCTTGCCATCGCGCTCGACCAGCCTTCCCATCCCCACGCAGCTGCTCGCCCTCTGGCCGCCGCCGCCCGAGGGCGGATGGCCTGTCACGTGCCGGCTGGCCGAGATTGCGGCAGGGTTGCAACAGGCGATCGACAAGGCAGACTCTGAGACGCGATTCTTCGTACCGGTCGCGATGAGCTACCCGGCCCGCAAGCGCGCCGAGCGACTCTCGTGGATGATTTGGAGCACCATCGGCGACCAAAAGGTGGGTGTGAATGCGTACACGGGCTCGCCGTTTCAGGCGCTGCTCGAGGCGGAGGGCACAGCGGAGCGGCTACGCATGGTGCTCGAGAAGCTGCGGGCGATCAAGGACGAGGCAACGGGTGGCACCAGAGATGGCTCGAGAGATACCTGAGGGTGCGGAGGCTCACCCCGAGATGAGGGGAGCAGGGGAAGGTTGGCGAGAACGGCAGAAAGGCCCACGCCTCACGTCACCGCGGAGCGACGGGTCGACTACTAGGCAGAAGACAGTCCGGTCTCGAGATCTCGCGATGTATCCGGATATGCGATGGCCTAACCCCAAATACAAGCGTAACGAAACTGCCATTTTCGCACCGGTTCTCCATGCGGTTCTCGCTCTGGTTTTTTTTCAGACGAACCGCGCTCACCTCGTTAGGAAGCTTACGCTTAATACTACAGTTGGCGTAATTATGTTATGATGAATGATCCACCACACGACCACATCAGCTCCAACACCCGTGTTGCTAGAACACCGTACACGCTTAGTATGCCTGGGGGAGACCCCCTCGCCACGTGTACGCTGCCGGTAGGCGATGTTTACTTACTTACTTACTTACGACCACAGTCCTTTGTGTCAAGAGACAGTGAGAGTGACCCCCTATAAAGCTATTTGCTATAAACTAAGTCCTAGCTAACAGCTAACTCGACTTCGCCTGTTCACACATCGTCATCGACACTCCTCCCTCCTCCGCACCTGCGCACTCGTACGGCATAAGGGCATATGCACTGCCATCATATCACGCTGATGTCAGATGTGTCACATCTTAGGCTAACCGCTGCCGTCTCGTGTTCCCCCACACACCCAGAGCACACGCGGAGGTCGTGGGCTCGTGGCTATCCGGACACGCCCCTGCCGAGTCGAAACTAAGTCGAAACGTTCATTTTTGACGCCGCCCTAACGCCGCCCAGTCCCGCCCAGGAGGCTCCCCCAAATTGTTCCCCACAATTCACGATTTTCACGTCTGCACCGCATTCTTGCAGGACCAGGTTGCACGTTCTGCAGGCAGCCCCCCAAATAAATTGCTGTCACTTCTCGTCATCGAGTCTGGGCGTCCGTGGAGCGGCGCCAGTCGGCTCGTCGATGACGACAGAAAATTGGCCTGGAGCAAAAAATATCTTGACCAAAAGGGTAGTGGTCTACTTTTTTTTTTAGAAGCTGGGCCCATCCCTACTTCCCTACATGTACACCTGTTTGGGAATCGAATGCCTTGATGTTCGCCCTTGAGCGTGAATTGGGAGGTTGGTTACAGACACGGGTTGGTACTATAGGGGTCTTGACTCGTGTGAACTGCGTACATGTAGCCCCTACCTACCTAGGCCCGCCCGTAGGAGCGAGATCGCTCAGTCGCGTTGCGTTCCCTTTTTCCCTTGCGTTGAGCCGTTGACCCGTCAGTAAGCGAGCTCGAGCGTTCTCTTACGGTGCTCGTGTGTGTCGCGTCATGCATGCGGACCCCGGAACCAGTCCAGTGTGTCCGGTACGTTTTGTTACGGGTAAGGGGGTAGAACCGGGTAACCTGGTCAGACCTACTATTGTTCTGTACAGTACCTCTTGTATGTTTGTTGAAACCGGCATTTTGTTTATTTTTGAGGGTTTCGCCATGGAAGTCGTGTACACCCAGCCGCAGCCGCCCACAACTTTGGCGTCTTCGGTGGCGCGCCTGCCTCGATGGCCAGGTGGACTCGGGGCTGCGCCCCCCGTCGCACTCGCCGCCGATCCATGGTGAAGGAGCTGTGTGCCTCCGAGGCGGCGTGGCCGTCCACCGGCTCGTCCACCCCCGAATCCACCTTTCCGGGGACGCTGGCCACGCTCCTGCTGCCGGCGATTGACGCGTGGCTCGTGCCCGCGCTGGAGGCTTCCCCTCTTGTCGGGGCGCTGACAACCCCTCTTCCGTTCACGATGGCAACGCTTGCTCTCGTCTGCCTGGTCCAGGACTTCGCGGCACGTCCCACCTGGGCGCTCGCCTCAATCTCTGGGTCGCCGCCCAAGGGCGCTGGTGCTGTGAGTGCCACCTTTGCGTCAAGCCGACCCTCTGCTCGGCGCGGCTCCATGTGCCGCTTCGGATCTGCGCCTCGACTTGACCGCGTTGTCTTTCTCCTCGTGGCGTTCGGCTTCGTGGCCATTACCAACGCGCAGCTCTGCACGGAGACGTGCTTCGGGTACGCCTCAGACGGTTGCTGCGACGATGGCGGACCCGGAGCTGAGTACGCAGATTGTGTGCAAGGCACCGACTGCACCGATTGCGGCCCTCGAGAGCATCTTCCGTCGCAAACGCCACTGTATTTGCTACCGCCGCCGCCGCCGCTGTCGCCGTCGCCGCCGCCGCCGCCGCCGGCGCCGCCAGCACAGCCTCCCAGACCAGCGCAGCCTGGCTGGCACGTCGAACGCCAAGGCCGCAGGCGTTACCCCCCCCCACGGGACTATGCGCAAGAGCTCCAGCCGGGCGGCCAACCGACGGCGTTCGCACCACCAAACTGCTCGGCACCAGGGCGGGTGGGCTGCGTTGCGATGCCCAGGCCAGCCCGTGCCAAGCCTGCAGCAGGCGTTCGAGCTGCGCTCTTGCCACCTACGTGCACCTTGTCCTCCGAGCCGGGATGCCTGCGCCTCCCCAAGCCTTTGGTGAGGATGGGGGACGAGCTGCTAGACAGCGGCGAAGATATACTTCGATTCGTGGACAGAGGCGATAGAATAATGGCGCTGCTGACCGGCGGTTGGGCGAGCACATACTCAATCGTGGCGGCCGACATGGACGGCGACGGCGACCTCGACGTGCTGCTTGGGAACTATGACAGTGCCAGCCGAGTGCTCCTCAACGCGGGCGACGGCACCTTCCCGACGAGCATCGAGCTGCCCGGCGGCATTGCGTACACGAGGTCGATCGCGGCGGCGGACGTGGATGGAGACGGCGACCTCGACGTGCTGCTGGGCATCGAAGGCAGTGCCAGCCGAGTGCTCCTCAACGCGGGCGACGGCACCTTCCCGACGAGCATCGAGCTGCCCGGCGGCATTGCGTACACGAGGTCGATCGCGGCGGCGGACGTAGACGGCGACGGCGACCTCGACGTGCTGCTTGGGAACTATGACAGTGCCAGCCGAGTGCTGCTCAACGCGGGCGACGGCACCTTCCCGACGAGCATCGAGCTGCCCGGCGGCAGCGCGGGCACGAGATCGATCGCGGCGGGGGACGTGGACGGCGACGGCGACCTCGACGTGCTGCTTGGGAACTATGACAGTGCCAGCCGAGTGCTGCTCAACGCAGGCGGCGGCACCTTCCCGACGAGCATCGAGCTGCCCGGCGGCAGCGCAGGCACGAGGTCGATCGCGGCGGGGGACGTGGACGGCGACGGCGACCTCGACGTGCTGCTTGGGGACTTTGCGAGCGCCAGCCGAGTGCTGCTCAACGCGGGCGACGGCACCTTCCCGACGAGCATCGAGCTGCCCGGCGGCAGCGCGTCAACGTACTCGATCGCGGTGGCGGACGTGGACGGCGACGGCGACCTCGACGTGCTGCTAGGGAACTATCGCATTGCCAGCCGAGTGCTGCTCAACGCGGGCGACGGCACCTTCCCGACGAGCATCGAGCTGCCCGGCGGCAGCGCGTCAACGTACTCGATCGCGGCGGGGGACGTGGACGGCGACGGCGACCTCGACGTGCTGATCGGGAACGACGGTAGTGCTAGCCGAGTGCTCCTCAATGCGATCGACATGCACGGCACGTTGAAGACGAGCATCGAGCTGCCCAGCGGCAGCGCGTACACGTACGCGATCGCGGTGGCGGACGTTGATGGCGACGGTGACCTCGACGTGCTGCTTGGGAACGATCGCAGTGCCAGCCGAGTGCTGTTCAACGCTGGCGACGGCACCTTCCCGACGAGCATCGAGCTGCCCGGTACCAGTATGACGTGGTCTATCGCGGTGGCAGATGTAGATTGCGACGGCGACCTCGACGTGCTGCTTGGGAACGTTGGCAGTGCCAGCCGAGTGCTGCTCAACGCAGGCGACGGCACCTTCCCGACGAGCATCGAGCTGCCCGGCGGCAACGCGTCAACGTACTCGATCGCGGCAGCGGACGTCGACGTCGACGGTGACCTCGACGTGCTGCTTGGGAACTATGACAGTGCCAGCCGAGTGCTGCTCAACGCGGGCGACGGCACCTTCCCGACGAGCATCGAGCTGCCCGGCGGCAGCGCATACACGAGGTCGATCGCGGCGGCGGACGTGGACGGCGACGGCGACCTCGACGTGCTGCTTGGGAACATTGCTCGTGCTAGCCGAGTGCTGCTCAACGCGGGCGACGGCACCTTCCCGACGAGCATCGAGCTGCCCGGCGGCAAATTGACTAGGTCGATCGCAGCGGCCGACGTTGACGGCGACGGCGACCTTGACGTGCTGCTTGGGAACGATGGCACTTCCTTGGCCAGCGAAGTGCTGCTCAACGCGGGCGACGGCACCTTCCCGACGAGCATCGAGCTGCCCGGCGGCAGCGCGTCCACGAGATCGATCGCGGCGGGGGACGTGGACGGCGACGGCGACCTCGACGTGCTGCTTGGGAACTATGACAGTGCCAGCCGAGTGCTGCTCAACGCGGGCGACGGCACCTTCCCGACGAGCATCGAGCTGCCCGGCGGCAGCGCGGGCACGAGGTCGATCGCGGCGGCGGACGTGGACGGCGACGGCGACCTCGACGTGCTGCTTGGGGTTTCCGGCAGTCCAAGTCGTCTGCTTCCCTTAGTCAGATGCTCTCAGACTGACACTGCACGCAGCCACTTTGGCCACGGATGCGTCCACTGCCCCGCTCCGATCTCACGCCGAGACGACCATTTCGATATCTGCTACGAGTGCGAAGAGCACACGGAGCTCAACGGCCGCGGCGAATGCTCCTCCTGCAAGCCGGGTTACGATCGCTCCTTGGGAGCCGCCGAGTGCACTGCCTGCCCGCGCGGCAAGCGCCAAGGAGAGGCTGGCACACTCTGTGTCGACTGCTCCCCGGGCACGTACGCTCCGAAAGACGGCCTCTTTGGCCCCAAATGCTTGGATTGCGAGCAGGGCAGCTTCTGCCCGCCAGGCGCCGCGGCACCAGTGCCGTGCCACGAGGGCAGCTTCTCGAGCGCGACCGACCTCGCGCGCGATGAGCAGTGCCCACACGCGCTGCCTACACCACCTGCTGCTCCGGTTGCAGCTGCGCATGGACAACCACAAATTGTAGCGGCCCTCACCTCCAGTGTTGCACTTCTAATTGTGCTTCTCGTGGTGCTTGCTTGCTTTCGGCATCGGAGCAAGCGCAGACGGGCGGCCACCCAACTGCTTGACAGCAATTCCGTCTCCATGCACGCGTTGTCCTCCATGCACGCGTTGTCCGGTCGGGTGCCCAGGCTCCAGGAGGAGCGCCCCACGAATTCGCTCCAAAGCTCCTTGGTGGGCTCCGACGAGCCGACGCACCTCGAGGTGGTGGACTTCTCGACGCTTACGATGGGCAGGCCGATCGGCAAAGGTGGCTTCGCGACCGTCTGGCTTGCGCGGTGGCAGGGCAACGACCTCGCCGTTAAGGTGCTCAACACGGAGCATGAGAACATCGATGCGTCGCCTGCGCAGGATGAAGCCATGCTCCGGGAGGTGGCCATCCTGCGTCGCCTGCGCCACCCGTGCATATGCGCCCTTTTCGGCCACATGCGGGTTGACGAGCGACCCGCGCTCGTCCTCGAGTACATGGCTGGCGGCTCTCTCGCCGCATACCTCTTCGATCCTAGGCAAGCTACTTTCAACGTGGACCCCCCCCGGGAAGCCGTCCAGGCCAGCGCATCGAGCCTTTCGAGCGGGGTGCGCATCTTCCGTAGCCTCTTCCGTCTCCACAACGCCGCCGCAGCGCCGGTGATGGGGCCGCCGCCACGCCCGCACCTGGCCGGCATGCTCCCGTGCGAGAAGAAGATTCGCTTCGGCGTTCAGCTGGCGAGCGGGCTGTGCTTCCTCCACTCGCACGGCATCCTGCACCACGACGTCAAGACGGAGAATGCACTGCTCGACGCGAACCGAACGGTATGCAAGCTCGCCGACTTCGGGTTGGCGAGCCTCAGCCTCAAGTACGCGGATCGTAAAAGCAGGAATTCGGTGAGCGCGGGGGGCACACTGCGATATATGGCACCCGAGAGATTGGAGGAGTCGGAACGTCACGCGCGCAAGAGCCGCGATCGTGGCGACGGTCGTGGCAGCAGCAGCGGCAGCAGCGGCAGCCTGGGCCGCACGCTCGTCAGCTTTGAGGATCGTGCGGATGTCTATGCCTTTGCACTCTTGCTTTGGGAGCTCACGCATGAGCGCCGCGCCTTTGAGGGGATGACGGGGGTAGCTGCCGCCTTCGGCGCCAGCCAGGGGCTTCGGCCACAGTTCTTGGAGCCTCATCTCTACGGGATGATCCCAGCGCTCACGTGCGAGTGTTGGGCGCAGCGTCCAGAGGACCGCCCGAGCATGAGCACGGTGCTCGCGAGGCTCGACGCATGCATGCAAGCCCTCTCTGCGACACAAGGTGTGGGCGACTCGTCGGTGCAGAGCTCGCCCCCAAGCCGCCTATCCAGCTGCAGCGACGAGTCGTCCACCGCTGCTGCAGTACTTTTCGACCATGAGCAATTTTCGACGAAGGTGGGAGGACATGGCGAGGACTTCGAACTGTGGGTGGAACCCGAAAGAGAGACAGAGACAGGGAGACAGAGAGTGCAATGAGATTTCGTGTGAGAGAGAGTGTGTGTGCCCCCTCCCCCTCGAACGAGTTCGGTTCGGGACGTCGGACTCGGTGCCGGCTGTCGCTGTCAACGCCTGTAGTTGCTAGCGCGAGGTACAGCAGTATTTGTGCATGTGTTTGTGTAAGCGCAGCGCGCGCGCGCGCCGCCACACGTGTGCGAGTGAGTCGGTCCTCTGCGGTGAACGGTCGTGCTGCCGCGGAGCTTGTCGAGCCGGAGCAACGAGCCGAGAGGGCAACTGATATGATTTTGCGTGTAAGGACTACAAGGTGCTGAATCTAGAATCTTCTACCTGTGTGCGTGTCTTGAACGAGTAGGAGAACGCAGAACCCGACCGAACGTCGTTGGGCGGTTGCGCTTGCGGCCGGTCGGGTTCGGGGTTGCGGTTCGCGTTCGGTTTCGATCGGTTCCTATCGTTGCGTAGTCCCCGGAGGTTAGCTGCGGGGTTGAACTTCAACTCCGGCCAGCCATGCCACGCCGAGCCGCGCGGGCTCCCCAGCGACGAGCGAGCAGCCACTGGCGCCGAGCGGGGACTCGCGCGCATCTGCGTCGGTCGTGGGTAACGCTAACGGCAACGCTGGTCGGATATGCTGCTGTCGGTCACGCGACGGGACGGTCCGGCTCCGGTCTCGCTCAAACAAAATCACCTGTCGCACGTCGGTCTCAGCACAGTGTTCATTGAAACACCCGACCATAGTGCATAGGGTTCAGAACTACCTGAGTAGTGATGAACCCTCCCTAAGGTCAAAATCTCGCGCAGCCTCACATAAGCCTCACAGTGCTCACGCTACCCAAACGTCGAGTTTTTCTAGAATGTGTTTTCATGTGTTTATTTCTTCAGCTACAACAATTAACATAAGTAAACATACAGCTCCGCTTACACGTTACAGGTCAGAGATACAGCTGTCCAGCTGTAATGGGCCTAGGAGCTGTGTCTCCCCCAGCTCGCCACGTGTGCGTTGCCGAAAGGCGTGTGTACTGTACTTACTGCAGCTCATACGATGTATGGACGCGGCTAAGTTCTCCGAGGCTGAGACTTAGATGATGGCCATGGCGTTGGCCGCTGGTCGTGATTGCAGCTGTGATGCGAGCGTCCCATACCATCAACCTCGAGAGCGTTCTCGTCGTCGTTCTCTTCCTCGTCATCATGTTCCTCCTCCTCGACCTCGTCATAGACGACGTGCCGTTGCTGGCCGCCCGGCTGCACCCTCCGAGTGCTAGCTCGAGAGGTGCGGTCGCTAAAGCCACGAGTGCGCGCACCACGACCGAGGTCGCGCCCAAAAGGACGCGAGGGAGCGCCCCGGGTCCAGCTCAGCCCATGACACAGCCCTAGGCCCACGCAACAGCAACTACACATCATGACGACGCTCGCCAAGACGGCCGGGTGGATGGCTGGGCCGAACGTCATGAACGCCGCGAACCCCCCAGGGTTACCTAAAGGGCTGTCCGCTCCTGGCAGTACACCCGTGGTCATCGGGATCGCTCGAGGGACGTTACGAGGGGCGGGGTTTGTAGATGGGTCGGCGACACCGGGAGCCCACCCGACGGCACCAGCAAGCACGCCGCCATCAATGCTGGCCACGACCTCGTCGTAGGCTAAGAATGGCTGCCCCGCGATGACCATCGGCAGCTCTGTGAACGCATCTTTAGGAATCCTAGGAGCCGCCGCAGGCGATGAGAAGAGTTGCGCTGCCATCTTGGGAGGTTGCGGAGATTGGCTCGGAGATCGGATCGGAGGCGGAGGCCGGAGTGGCGGCGATGGCAAAGGCGAGAGGTGGACTGGTGGGAGGCGCTGCGGGGCGCCGCACACGGGGCATCCATCGCACGCACCTCCCGCCTTGCCACAGAACGTCACCTTGCACCAGCTCTCACATCGCAGCTGCACGCCCGGCGCATACCCCTCGCAATACGCGCATGCGCGGCAGGCGTTGGCTGTGCAATCGGTCGGCCGGTTACACCAAGACGAGCAGCGGGGGCAAAAGGAGCACGCCGAGCACTTGCAGAACGCGCCTGTCGCATACACACGAGTTCGCCCACACAGTATTCATCAGTGCGGGTGTCATTCAGTGCTTCTTCACAGTATCGTCACAAGTCGCTTGTAAGTCGCTTGGGCTCCTCGCGTGCATTCTCGCGTGCACACATGAGAGTACGACGTGAGCAGTGCTGGTGGATCTATCTGCTCTCAAGGGTCTGCTCTGTTGGGAGCGCGCACAGTTGTGTACGTCCTTGGCGGAGCCGGTGCACCACGACTCGCACGTGGAGTGTGCTAGGTCGAAGCGATCCTTGGGCGTGCACTGCTGGCGCGTCGTCGGAGCGCAGCTCGCGCACCCCTTGCATTTGCAGAACTGACAGCCGTCGCCACTGTTGCACCATGGTTGGCACGTCTCGAACCTCGGATCGTCGATCGCATCGGGATGAGGCGCGCAGGATCGTTCCGGATGGTGCCCGCGACAGAATTCGCATCCTTTGCATTTGCACGTGCCGCAATGCTCAGCTTCTGAGCACCAAGATTGGCAGCCTTCATAGTCCACATCGTCAATCGCCGTTGGCGTGCAGGGCAGGCAGAGGCTGCAATCCCGACACTTGCAGTGAGAACCTACAGTGCCACAGAACTCAGAAGGTCAGCAGAAGACAAAGAGCGTGCGCGCAGCGTGCGAGACGCACAATGAGCCGGTTCTGAGCACCAGTCTTCGCAGAGCGCTACTGACGTGTCATCCGGTTCATTTTGTATGCAAACGCCGGCGCTAAGACCTCGGTGCGAACTGAAAACCTGTGCTCCTGAAGAAGGCAGCTGGTGGCTTGCGGCGGCTGCGACAGCAAAAGACAGGATCCTCCTCGAAAGCACGGCCCACATGGAATGTTTTGGTGCAGGGCTCTCGTCCGCAGACGTGACGCTCGACTCCCCCAGGTTGTCGGTTCCGTTTTCATTCAAGTTTCTTTGGTGCATGCAAACTTAGTTTCAACGTTACAACGAGCTTCATCGCGTACTTCCCTCGCACCTCGCCACGCCCCGGTCCGCACTCGCTCGCGCGCGCGCGCCCTGTGCGCAGTGGTAGGGTGGGGTTCTAACAAGTCGATTACCCGGGGGGGGACACAACATTTGTGGGGAATGACTAGCTGAGAAATGAAGTATAAGCCCACGTGGCATGGGCAACCCGATCCCCCACGACGAAAAACCTTTCACATCTGCACCGTTCGCCGATTATCTACTCTACTACATGCACTACATGAGTGTTGAGTCATGGCTCCGTCGCGTGTCGGGTCTGTACCCCGGAAAGCGGAAATCATCATCACGTCATCTTTAAACAACCGAACAGCGGTCTCGACATGGATGATGGGACTCGACCAAAACACACATCCATTTGAGGCTGAACGACCTTCAGGAACGCTCGACGGCCGGTGCGCTCGAGTGCCCTGTGTGAAACCGGAAAGACTGAGCGACCGAGAAGCCACCGCGCGCACCGAGCATGGTGCTGCCGATTCGTCTGTGGGAGGGGTCAGGGCGCCGGGGAGCGGGTTCTCCGGTGCCGCGTTCCGCCCCCCAATGCCAATCAGCAAAATTTGGTGTGTCCACGACGCGGTCGGCGCACGGCGGCCCGACGCCCGCCAAGGCGCCCGCGCACCATCAAGATAGGGGGTCCTGCCAATGTGTAGGTAGCTCGGTCCGGTTCATGGTCCGGTTACAAATCGAATCCGTCTCTCTCAAGATAACTGTCAAGAGCCGTACAATGGCACACCACAGTCAGGCAGTTGGCACCATCCACCATGGTTGGCACACCCATGCTCCACTCGGTCACTAATAGATCACTAAGCATGGCCCGCACGAACAAGAGCCGTACCATGGCACAGACAGGCAGATGGCACACCCATGCTCCACTCGGTCACTAATAAGCATCTTATCGATGATAACCACGACTCCGGGCGCCGGAGGGGTGCGCCGTGGGGGGGGACTGCGCGATGGCGATTACTTCTTCTTGTTGGCCTTCTCGAGCATCTCGATAGCCTTCACGCCCATGAGGTCGGTCAGCTCGCACGCGTCGAAGTAGTCCTCGTCGGGCACGTCGGCGAGCGTCTTCTCGCCGCCGCACACGGCCTGGAACTTGGAGATGCCGACGCACGAGCAGTTGAACTCGCCCACGGTGT
>Ga0210244_100124_pt1 | contig 63450 bp, 44 predicted proteins | sample ChrtobMetaP3_0mM_FD_155473 | JGI IMG/M metagenome (GOLD analysis project Ga0210244, IMG submission 155473) | Chrysochromulina tobin associated microbial communities from unialgal haptophyte culture, Seattle, Washington, United States - P3_0mM | ecosystem: Host-associated > Algae > Haptophytes >...
GAACAGGGTCACGAACACTCTCGTCTCACCCCTGAGAATCTTCCTACACCTCGTCAGAGCTCCACGATACCTCGTCGGATCTCCCGCCGGTATCTCTCGGATCTCCCAGGGATCCGCCGGTATCTCGACGGAGCTCACTTACCGGTCTCTAGGAAGGTTCCGTAAGCAGGTTAACGGACCCCCACCGGGGGAATGACCCCCCTACCGCTCGCACTAAACCAACAATACATATGTAAACCAATTGCTCACTTACCCTCTTAGAACATGTTTAGCAGTTTTAGGTTCACCCCTGGGAAGTCTTTGTTTCCGGCTTGGTTTCCGGTGTGATTTCGGGATTCGGCGCGCCCCTCGTACGTCGTCTCGCACTCGGACTCTCGGTGCGTGGTCGATGCAACTTACACTCAGGATTATAAAATGACAAATCAGGAGGTTCTGAGCCCGAGGTGAGCCACGGTGCAGCGAAGCGCTCCGATTACTATAGTGTTGCGCGGGTTTGTCGTCTTACCCCCCTTTGCAGGAATATCTTTGCGCACATCCGACCGGATTTGGGAGGTCGCCGGGCGGAAGTCCGGTTCACAAGAGATTGCACTCTGACACAAGTGTGAGGCTGCCGCCTCTCCTGTGTCTTGGCGGTGGGACTCGCGCGGGCAAAGGATGTGGCAGCGAGTGACTCGCCCAGGCCCGGACGAGTTGCATGCTCAGCTGCAGGCAAGGCTTGAGAGCCTTGACGAGCTCCTCCCGAGACTCAAAGAGGACGTGGGTTCCACGACCGTGAGCAAGCGCGAGCTGATGCAGGCTCGCTCATGCACGGCGCTCTCCTGCCAGTTCACGACACGGCAGCATCTCTCCAACTCCGTGGGCGGCGAATATGTGCAGGAATGCCTTTCACGCCCGTCCGACGAGTGCTTTGGCCATCCCGAGCTCCTCGAGCACGTGCTGCGCTTTGTTCCATCGCCTGCGCAGCTTGCCTCAGCCGGCGCGGTCTGCTCCGCGTGGTACCAAGCGTCGCGCATGCACACGCTCTGGGAGGTTCACCTGCGCGCATCGGGGCGTCTCGTCGGTCCCGACGGCAGCCCGCTGCCCATGCCTCAAGAGGACGCCTTCACGCTATTCGAGACCGCCGCGCGCATCGAGCGGTTTGGTGGCTGCCGGCCTCTCGAGTGCGCGGAGCCACCGGCGATCGGCAAGATCGACCGATTCGTGGACGATCTGGCCGCGTACGAGATCTGCGGCGAGATCAGCGAGTCGGGCACCGCGGCGGCGGGCACTCCCCTCGCGGAGCGTCCGCCTGCGCGCGGCGCCACCTACGTCGCCACGCACCACACGCGCGGCCGCGTGACGATACGATCGCTCAACGCGCACCAGTCGCGGCTGTACGCGGCCCAGGTGGCATCGGGGGGGCCGCTCGCGCTCGCCACATCGGCGCACCTGCAGCCGGTACAGCAGGCCATCATCTCCGCGACCGATCCCCCAAGCGTCCACTTGGTGCAGCCAGCGACTCACACGACGCTCGACCTCGTGCTCAAGCTGCCCCGCCCGTTGGAAGAGGCCCATGCGCATGCGATCTTCTGTCAGCTCGCGCACGCGGTGCAGGCGGTGCACGCGCAGCGCTTTTTCCACGGCAACGTGCTCCTACCCGCCGTTCTGCTCCGCGACCCGTTCCGCAACCGCACGACCTCCCCGGCGGAGCACGATGCGGAGCTCGGCGAGCGAGCGGCCGTGTCTCGCTTGCCGTACGCGCTCCTCGACATGCTGCACGCGTGCAAGAGCCTCGGTCCGCCCCCCGCCCCACAGCGGGGCCCTTCGGCGGCTCACTCACGCGACGTGCGCATGGATCACGAGGCGAGACGCACCAGAGCTGGCTCGCAACCGACCGCCGCGGCTCCGGCGCCCGAGGCCGGCGCCACCGTCGAGCCCCTGCTGCGCGCACTCGACGCCGGCGCCACCGTCGAGCCCCTGCTGCTCCAGCCGCTGGACGAGGCGCTCGATGAGCTGCCCGACACGGCGCTCATGGAACCGACGCCCGGCACGACGCCCGGCTTCCACGGGCTTGGCCTGGGGCCTGGGGCCGCTGCGACCGCTGTGCCCGCAGAGCAGCCTCACGCTGCCGCGGGCGTGGCGGCTCAAGTGACGGGCTTGTTGCAGGGCACGGTCGCGGCGGCGATCGCAGCGTACGCGGCGCAGACGGCCGGACCGGCGGGTATGGCCGATAATATGGCCGATCATATGGCCGAGATTATGGCCGAGAATATGGCCGAGCTCTCGGCAGGGGGGCGGAGCTTCACAGAGCTGCTGGCGTGGGGTTGGGCAGCGTACGAGAGGCTGGGCACCCTCATCACAGGCCACCCAGGCGAGGTCGACCTGGCGCACGCGACGCCCTCGTCACGTAGGCACGCGCTGCTCATGCGGAGCTTCTTCGCCGCGGACGTGTGTGACCTCGGCCGGGTGCTCCTGCGCATGGTGCTCCAGCCCTACAAGCTGCGCGCGCAGGCCACCGCAGTCCCGGTGCATCCCGCCGCGGCCGCCGCGGCCGCCATGGCTCAGGTAGCGCTTCCCCAGGCTGGTGGACACCAAGGGCCACCCGACCCGTCAGTCTTCCCCCCTGCTCTGCAGCAGCTGCTGCTGCGTATGCTCCACCCGGACAGCGCGCGCCGGCCGATGCTACGCGACGTGCTGCGCTCCGAGTGGGTACGCGAACCGTATCCGGGCGTCGCACGCCCGCTCTGCTGCTGCTGGAAGCTGTGCGACGTCAGCCGTGGCGCCCAACACGGCGCGACGAGCGACGAGCCGAGCGTGGTCGCGTCAGACCTTCGGCTGCTCCGGCGCCAGGTGCCTCCGATGACGCAGCTCAACCTCTCCCATTCACCCATCGTCACGGACGAGTGGCTTGAGGCCCTCGAGATGCATGCGCACTCGCTCAGGCGGCTCGACCTCACGGGCTGCGCCTCGATCACCAAGACCGTTCGACCTCTCGAGGCTCTGCGAAAGCTGCGCAAGCTCGAGGTGCTGCGGCTGCCTGCGGAACGCTGGGATGAGCAACAGCTCGCCGACGCGCTCACCGCGCTGCCGCAGCTCACCGCGCTCGACGAGTGCACTCACGCCGACATCCGCAAGGCGCGAGACGACGTGAAGCAACAGTGCGACATCCTGAGTAACGCGCGCCAGCCGATCGCCGCCGCGCCGCTGAGCCGCAAATAAGGCTTGACGGCGGAGTGCTCAGCGACCAGGGTGCCCTCTCCCGTGCAGGGCGAGGGCGAGGACGTCGGTGGCTCGGCGCAGCAGATGGGAGGATCAGCGCAACAACAGCTGCCGCTCCAGCAGCAGTTCCAGCAGCGGACCTGTAAGGTTTGCCGGAACGAGCTCTCCTCATGTAAGGAGAAAAACGCGTGCAGGCCAGGTGGAGGCGAAGTATGAAAAGAAGAAAAACTTTGAAACTCATCTTTCCCACAGCCAATAGTTTCACAGTGAACACACCGACGACTCTTGAAGCCGCCAACGGCGCCCCAAGCTCTCGCCGTGCGCGGTGCCTCCTCGCAGCAACACTCAGCCGGTATGGACCGTCCCGAATCGCGCGGGCGTCCGAGCGGTGGTCCGCCGCCGGGCGCGGCCATGCGCCCCGGCACGGGGATGCGCCCGGGCACGGGGATGCGCCCTGGCACCGGCATGCGGCAGCCTCCGGGCTCGCGGCAGGGCACGGCGCGGCAGGGGCCGATTAACATGTCGGGCGTGGGGCTCAACACGAGCATGAACATCTCCGACCGGCCGGTCACGCAGCAGGGGCTCTCGGGCCTGCGCACCGCGGGCAATGGCCCAGCGCGCCAGATCCAGGACCAGTCCTACTGGCTGTCGCAGCTGCGGGCCAAGTGCACGGAGATCCAGCGAGAGATCCAGACGCTCAAGGGGACCATCGAGCAGGGGCAGAAGGACAACGCCGCATACGGGCAGCTTGAACGCAAGTACGAGGCGCTCACGAACGATATGCGCGCGCTGCAGGGGCAGCTGGCCGACTACAACTTGCTGCTCGACCGGACGCGCGCGCACCGGGAGGTGGACGAGGTGCACGAGGAGGCGGCCGCGCTGGCGCAGACGAACCAGGCCGACCGGCAGCGCGTAGACGAGCTCTTCCAGCACCGCAACTCTCTCGAGACACAGGCGCGCGACGTGGAGCACCAGCTGATGCGCCATCAGGAGGAACTCGCGGCCAAGCTCGAGGCGATCGACCCGTCGCTCAAGGAGAACTTCCTCAAGCTGAGCCAGAAGCAGCATGTGCTCTCACTGCAGGAGCTGCCCAAGCGGCAGAGTGACCTGCGCTTCTTCGAGGAGCGCACGCGCGAGATGGAGATGGCCCTGCAGCGCGATCCGATGCGCTCCAAGGCATTCCGGCTGCGCGAGGAGCTCGTACGGCTCGATCGACTGCACAAGAGCCTCCAGGGCGAGCTAGACGGGCCGCAGCTCTCGGAGGAGGAGCAGCGCGAGCAGCTGCTCGCGCGCGTCAAGGCCGACAACGCACAGATCGCCGAGGCCGAGAAGCGACTCTCCGAGGCCCAAGAGGCCATCCGCGCGGGCAAGAAGCGGCTCGCGCAGCTCCAGAGCGATATGACAGAGGCCAACGACCCGAAGGCTCAAAAGTACCAGGAGCTGTACCAGCGCGACAAGGAGATGAGCGAGCTCATCGACACGTTCGATGCGACGAAGGCCAAGGAGGTCGCCAAGACAGAGAAGGCGCAGGAGGAGGTGGTGCAGCTGCTCCAGTCGATCTCGCGCAAGCTCGCGATGCAGGAGACCTCGGGAGATATGACGGACGAGAAGCTGGCCGAGATGAAAAGCGACCTCGACTTCAAGCGCGACGCGATGGACCAGTCCGTGTCCACCTCGGAGCGCCTTCAGCGCGAGCTCGCTCAGCGCAAGACCGAGCTCGAGAAGATCGAGACCCTCGACGAGAAGATCGGCGCCGAGATCGTCCAGCTCGAGGAGAAGCTCAAGGCCATGGAGGAGGAGCTCGTCGTGTACGAGGACCTGAACGCGCTCCGCCACAAGGCAGCGCAGCAGCGCAGCGACGCCCTCGCCGCCAAGGCCGACGCCGAGGGCAAGATCGGCGCCCTCAAGGCGCGTGCCGCGCAGGCGAAGAAGAACCACGACGATCTGAAGGACAAGCTAGCTAAGGACGACGTGGCGACGGCGCTCGATGAGCTCGAGGCCAAGATCAGACATCAGGAGCAGACCATCTGGGTGCTCACCGAGTACATCGAGACCAAGGGAAGCGAGGCCTTCTTCGAGCCCGTCGCCGAGGAGTGCCTGAACATCATCCAGGGGATCAATGCGGAGACGATCAGCGTCTTGCAGCAGCGCCCCGCCTACAACCCTGCGCTGATGAACCCGTACTGAGAGCCTCGGGCGGCGAACGGCGAGGGACGGGCAACGACGGAGAGAGAGTGAGCGATCGAGAGGCGAGACGTCTCATGATGAGTCAGAGGCGCTATATGCGCTGTGGTGTCGCATACGCATTCTGCCGGCAACCAATACCAAGCCGTCGTATCCGCACCTCCATGGTGTGTGCGAGCGTCGGAAGCTCCGGCACACTCTTGTTCGCGGGCGCAGCGGTGGTTGTATTGTAGCGTACATCGCGCGTTCGAGTGTGCCCACTGCACCGCGTGAATATTCTTTGAGTCATGACTGAGAACCCCGTATAGAGAGATACGACGATGTTTTACATGCGTCAGTCGCGTGACAGTGCACTTTCCAGATCCTGTAGGCGCGCACAGGCACGGCCTCCGCACCGCGTTTGTGCGGAGCCTACATATTATGCATGGGTAGAGATCGGCGGTACTATGGTGCCGACACATTGACGCACACACAGAGATGTGCACGTGATCATGGTCCTTTTGTGATGGCGCTATCCCAAAGCAGGTCCGTAAGAATCAGATATCTCGACACTTTGCTGCTTTTTCCAGTAGTAGCCCACGCCAGCGATGAGGCCCATCACCGCGAGGGCAGCGGCGTAGGCAATATACAGCATCAGCCCCTTGGCGTGGATCGCTGGCTGGCCTAGTCCTGAGCCTTAGGTGTGGGCTTTCACACCAGTTTTCTCCGCGGAACGGGAAGAACTCTTCAAAATTGCCATGACGGCAACGATACTCTACTCTTACAAGGAGTCCATAGACGAAAGATGCATAGTCTTCGGTCTCGGGCACAAAAATTCGAGGTGCCAGGAAAGCACAAGGAAGGGGATGATACTCTTGCGACACGCGATTCTGCTGATCCATGTGGTACTTGCGAACGCGCTGCAGCAGCCGCGATTCACACCCCTGAAGGCCACTACGGTGGGTCACCAGCGGCGCGTCATCGTCATGCAACTTGGCGGCAATCGCTGGGTGCAGGCGAAGGAAAAGCGTGAGGAGGAGGAGAGGGAGCGGTACCAGAAAATTGTGGAAGCAAGGGAGGCAGCGGAGCGCGCGCGCTTGGCGGCCGCCGAGGCGGAGCAGGCGCGTAAGCGCGAGGAAGCCGAGCGCAAGGCGGCTGAGTATCAGGAGTATCAGGACAGCTTTGACTACTTCCAGCCCGGAGGGGCAGGGCAAGGCAAGATGGGACAGCCCTTCCAGGGCGTGACGCGCGAGATGCTGCAGAACGCGGGGAAAGCGACGTCGCCCGCCCTCGTCGCCGACGAGCAGCTCAAACAGGCAGTCGCTGACGCAGGCAAATACTCGACGGACGCGTCGCGGGTCATGCTTGAGCGTGTGATCGCAGAGGCACGTGCTGCAGGCGTGCGCGAGAAAATGCCCAACATGAAGAAGGCGGTCGCGCTTCTCGCTACGCTGGAGCGAGCTGACGAGGCCGCACAAGAGTTAGGCAACGTTTCGCCGGAGCAGGCCGACCCGCTTGCAGGCATGATGTCGGCCATTTTCGACGATGGGTACGCTCTGCCGGAGGAAGACGGTGTGGAGTTCCCGATCCTGGACGATTACAAGGAGTGAAAAGGCCGCGCTCCTGTGCCCGTCACATGTGACGCAGACGGCCGCTACCTTGGCGTGGCGGTGTACATTTTTGTTATCGATATATGGGCCGCCGATCTCTTCATTGGATCTCTTGCGATTTTTTCTGGGTCAAATATCGATCGGTAGATTGCTAGATGCATCCGTGCTTCGCTTGCTGATGCCGAGCTTGCAGAAGTTTACGAAAAAGGTACATCCCACGCGCGGCGGAGTTTGATTCTTCCAAGGGGTCATCAGGCTGATTCAGGTGGCCGCGCCCGCGAACGCCCCGGCGCACGCCCCCCGGCCTCGTGCGTTTCTGCGTTACTCGTGCGTTGCTCGTGCGGCACTCGGCCTCGCCTGCGGCCTACTCGGAGGGCATGTGATCAGCATGCCCGCCCGCCGCCGCGCCGCGCGTACGCCGCGCCCGCGCCCCCACCGCCTCGCGGCGACACCACAGTGACACAGAGGTCAGACGGGATCAGAGAGAGAGATTCACCCAGATAGCAGATTTGCAATTGCAGATTTGTCTCGAGGTCTTGAGGAACTTGATTAGCGCGGCTCTTGCGGGGCTGTTATTTGTTTAGCGGCCAGGCAGGCCAGGGAGAGGGGCGAGTCGGGGGCTTCTCTTCGGCAATCTCGTCGATCTCCTCGTTCGACGACGGCCTTCGTACGACCGCTTTCAACATGTGTGAGGTGCGACGCGCGGCCAGGCTGGCCATCGCATTGGTCTGTGCGACGACCACTCATGCTTTCAGCGGTCCTCCGGTGACACTGACGAGGTCTCGAAGTGCTGTACGCATGGCCATGGAACGCACTTACATCATGATCAAGCCGGATGGCGTGCAGAGGGGCCTAGTCGGCGAGATCATCAAGCGCTTTGAGCAGCGCGGCTACAAGCTTGGAGCGCTCAAGCTGTACCAGGCTAATGAGGATTTGCTGCGAAAGCACTACGGCGACCTCCAAGAGAAGCCGTTCTTTCCCGGTCTGCTCAAATACAGTGCGCAAATTGGTGGTCAACCACTCCCATCACTCATGGATTCCAGCAGCTTTCTGACCACATTGTTGATCTGACTCTCTCGACAGTGACATCCGGACCAGTGACCTGCATGGTCTGGGAGGGCGAGAATGTTGTGCGCATGGGGCGCCAGATGCTCGGCGAGACAAACCCACAGGCCTCAGCGCCGGGTACGATCCGAGGCGACTTTTCGATCGTTGTGGGCCGCAACATTTGCCATGGCTCCGACTCCGTGGCAAGCGCCGAAAAAGAGATTAAGCTATGGTTCGACGACAATGAGGTGCTCGCCTGGAAGGATCACTCGCATGCTTGGGTGTACGAGTGATTGCAAGTGCTTGGCGCGCCAAGATCGCATGCAAGTGCAGATCTATTTGCGCCATGCCGGCAGCTGGCTACATAGAGGCCTGTGCCAGCATGGGTACTATATGGATAGGGTTCTATGGGATGCTTACGTCTGTGCGGCGTTAGAACCGCAGGAGAAGCCACTCGACAGGCCGAGCTCTCGCCGTTCTCGATCGCACCGTGGGCGACGGCTGCAACATCGGATCGTGTTCAACATGCCGTCGTCGTCCATCCCGCCGACGGCATGATAAGTATAATTAAAGTTACTGTGTCCCGGGGGCGCCCCCCGGAATCCCACTTCCGGGGAAGTATCGGCGTTTTACCGGTACCTCCGCAACCGCACCCCCTCGCGTCGGGTCTCCTCGGCAGGGACGTGCAGGCAGACGCATGCACGCACGTGCGCGTCGAAATCTCCCGGCTCGCTCCCCAGGAGGTCTATGAGCAACTGAGGAACGTGAAATGGCGCCGAAGGATTTGCCCGACGCCGAGAAACAGCTGCAAGCCATTCGCGCACGCGCTCGTACTGCTCGTGAGTTGCGTGTCCATCGAGAGAAGCAGGCTTCGGACGACGAAGACTCATTCGGCCTTTTCTCCATGCTTGGACCGCTGGTCCTGGCTCCGGCGATCGCTTTAGGCTTGTATTTGGCCTACTTTGCACCTTCAAACGCGTTTGAGAAGGGCGATGCACTGCTCGCAGGCGGAGATGCAGAGGGTGCAGAGCGCATCTTTGCGCGTGCTGTGGCGCAGCAACCTCTCTTTGCTTACGCACACATTAAGCTCGGCATCACGCTCGTTGCCCAAGAGCGACGGCGCGAGGCACTTGACCGCTTCCAGACGGCGATCGAGCTTGGCGGGGCGGATAGAATGGCACGGAAACTGATGAGCCGCACGGCGCTCCGCGTTGCTGAGGAGGCGCTCGACGCCAGTCCGGAGGACGCGTGTGTCCTGTTGAACCGGGCCCTCGAGGTCTCGCCAGAGGACAGCGACGTGCATGCGAGCCTGGGCGTGGCGTTGCAGCGTTCAGGCGACACGCGCCGGGCCATCGATGCTATGTCCAGGGCGATTGAGCTTGATCCTGCGCAGGCACACTATCACTTTGATCGCGCGATCACTTTGCTCTCAGTGGGATGGTCGCAGGAGGCGGCACGCAGCTTGGAAGTTGCCGCGCGCCTGCGCCCGACCCATCTTCCGTCGCACGTGCTGCGACGAGCGCTGTCCCCTCGTGCTGACCTCTCCGCGACGACGCGCCTGTCAGCCGCCATCGCGGCTGGTGCTGCAGGAGGCGCGAGCTCGGCAGAGAGCGTCTACGGCGCAGACCACTGGGCTTTGCTCGGAGCGAATCTGGTCGCCGCTGCTGACGATCAAGTCGGCCATGCGATCGGACACGACGACGAGGCGCACAGCACTCGGCCTCTGCGCGGCCTGAGCGCTGCGGCCATGAGACGACTACGCGCTCGAGGCTGGGTAGTGATCGATGGTGTCCTCGGGGCGGCGGAGCTCAGCAAGCTGCAGCACGCGCCGAAGGAGCTTGGTCATGTCATGGGCGCTGGTCACGTGGGACTGGTTGGCAGCGATGACCTCCACTCAGCTCCCGCCGAGCGCCCCGAGACGCGCCGCGATCGAGTCGTACGCCTACCGATCGCGGAGCCGGCGCGCTGGCAGCGCGGCATGCGGCTAAGCGAGAAGCTGATCTCGGGCCTTTCCTCGCTCCACCGGCTCTTCATACGTCAACTGCACCTTCAACTGTTGCCCGTCTGGCCGGCAGATCGACCCCCGCTCTTCCCGCGCGAATCGATGCAGTACGCCTGCTACGAGCACGGCGCCTTCTACCGCGCGCACGAGGACCGGCCCAGACCGCCAGAAAGCCCCGCGGGGGCTGATGCGACCGCCCGGGAAGCGCATGAGGCAGATCATGCCTGGGGCGGGAGCAGCCGCGATCGCGCGTACACGGCCATCTACTACACGAACTTGGAGACGCATCGCGGCGGCGAGTTGCGCCTGTGGCCCGACGGAGCGTATGCCGCCGAGTTGATCGAGCCCATCGGCGACCGGCTGGTGGTGTTCGACTCGGCGCTTCTGCACGAGGTGCTACCTAACGACGACTCAACCCCGAGGTGCGCCTTCACGATGTGGTATGCGTCTAGTTCGCTCTGACCGTCACCGTGCTAAGCTCGAATACGATAGCGGGAATGTTTTGCCGGCACACGTGCGGACGTACGCCGTATCGTGAATCGTGTCTCATTTAGAACAAAATTCTCTTTTTCGATTTGCGTTGAACGCAGTGAAAAGCTGACCATCCTCGGAAGCACATCGCACCGACGATCGACGTCACCGGCGGACGCCCCTCCTATAGACTCAGACGCTATAGCATCGTCCGGCGCTATAGTTTTACGCTCCCGTCCCGCCGCGGCCATTTAGATCTACAGCGAGGCTAATAAGATCGCCTCAGTTTCCTGTCCCATCGCCCTCAGCGCCTCCCTGGCAGCCCTCGCACCTTGCGGCGATCGTGCCCTCATCGCCCCGATCTGGTCCATGTCGGCGGGTAGGCTTGCGCCCGACCATCCGTAACCCCAGCCGCCGCCGCTCGCCGCCGCCATTTTGGCGGCACCACAACCGTGGCTCGACTGCGATTGGGTTACGCGCATGGCCGAGAGCGCTTCCACAGCGAGGGCAGCCCGCTCGTGCTTCTCCCGCAGTCGAGCCACACGACCATGCGCAAGCCACCGGCGTACGCACGACAAGATGCACAGGGCGGCGGCGGTGCGTTTGACCGCGCGGAGGCGCATCCTCATGCGTGCAGCCTTGATGGCCGACGCAATCAGCACCAGGAGCTTGACGCTCGAGAGTGCATTGGTGACGGCCGCCTGGAGCAAGTCACCTTCGAGAAGGGCGTCCCCGATAAAGGGCAGATTCCTGATCAGATTGCGGAACCCCTCGTCCCCCGTCCCGAGCCACGCGATGACAGCACGATCGATGACCGTCTGGATGGGCCACGGCATGGGCTTCAGGGCCTTGAGCCGCTGGTAGCCCACGATGCTCTTGACCGGGCGGCTTGAGATGAGCGGCCGCGTGAGGTCACCGAGCCAGCCTCGAGCCCACCAAGGCTGGCGCTCGAGGCTGTCGCCGGCTCGTCGCGGAGGTTCGAGGGGCGGCGGCGTGTCCTCGGCTGGCGGGGTCCACCAACCCTCGAACGCATCGGAAGATAGGGGGCGCGCGCTGAGCAGCAGCAGCCCATCGATCCCAAAGAGTACCACGGAAGTCGGTCCCACCGACGTTCCGTAGCGGAGCAGCGAAGGGGATGCCGAAGGGAGTGCGTGAGCTGTGCCCAGGCCGAGCATCAGCTCTCCGAGCGAGAAGACCTGGACAGCCGTTCCGAGGCCCGAGGCGATGTGCGCGCGGTGGCGGCCATAATCGCTGCAGGACTCGACGTGCAGTAAAGGGCCTGCTTCGTCACAGCGGTAGCGTGCCCAGCTGTCGGCACACTGAGCGGTGCAGTTGAGCAGTAGGAGGAGGACGCCCAGCCACCGCCATGCAGTGCGCCAACGTGCTAGTGGGTCCATGAGCTTCGGCATCTTCTTCGTCTTGCGCGAAAGGAAGATGAGCAGGAGTCTCTCGTGGACAATGTACTCTGCTCTGTGGTGCCGGATGGCCACCTTGAGGGCCCGACGGCCGTCCTCAACGATTAGTTGGGTTTTGGACCTCACGCGGGAACCCAACGATGAGAGCTGAAGGGTGAGTTTGCTCTTGAGCTTCTGCGGTGACGGCGGCACCATGGCCGATATATTCGGTACACTGGCGGCCGAGGCGCTGCCGCGGGTGAGAGGCATTGCAAGTTCGCTCGTAAGGCTTCGCAGTCGGCCCTGCAGCTCGGCGGACGCTCGGCTTGTTCTTCTGCCCAAATTGACGAAAGCGTCTTCGTGAGCACACAGGTTCTACTCCCCCGAAGAGAGAGTGCAGGTGCCTGTTTAGTGCCTGTTAGGTGTGTACTTCCGAAGCGTTTTCTTGCCGCTCTCGTCCAGGCGGAGCTCTACTACGATGGTGGACGGGATGGATGACGATGTGTGGTCTGCACGACCAGGCTGCCCACCAGGGACCACAGTCTTAACCACAGTCGCATGTTTGGCACATCGGCAGGATGTGTGCAGCCGAGCACTCAGTTCAAACTCAGGTGGTGGTTATTGTGTGAATCCAGAAAGAGTTACCTCGAAGAATACCTCCCCACACGGCTTTGGAGGTTATTATATATTAAAATGATGTGTACTTTGACCAAACCGACGTCCACGTTCATTCATCATTGGGTCGGCTCCACCTCGATAACTTCGTACGTCATTCCCTTATACGTGAGTTCGAGCTTGCGCCCGGTCGGCCTCAGATAAGTGAGTGGAGGGAACTGCCCACAACAAGGATAGTCTCGATCCGGGCACAACTGATGAGTTGGAGCCAGGGACAAGCGATTGCACAGCGTTCGAGCCGCCGTGTGCTTACAAGGATCTCCGATTCACCGGGAAAGGCAGAGAGGTAAGTCAGGTCCGCGCCTCGACCCATGAAGCTGTTCGTGCGTAGCTTGAGCAGAAGTGACCTGGACGAGATCGAGTAGGCCACGGCGATCGAGAGGTCAGTGGTGGTGCTCATCGGTGCCAGCTCCGTGCCTCCATGGCGCTGAAATTCAGCGCCAGCCTTGAGATTTTTGAGCCCGCGCCAGAGATCGAGCGTGTCATCGCTATAATGTTGCTGCGCAGCGGCTCTCAGCTGTGAGATGCCCTCTCGAATGTAGTTGACGGTGATTGGGAACGGGTGCGGCGGCCGCTCAGCGCGAGTGTCGCGCAGCGGCACGTTGAGCGAACGGAAGGCGGCGGTCGTGTACAGGCGCAGCGCGAGCACGTGGGGCTCCTGCAGCCGTGCGATGCGCGAGTGCGGGTGCTGGACAAAGTCGGCGAACGCCATCCCGCGCCCACTCACTGGGTCCAGCCGGCTCGTCAGCAGATTCCCTTGGCCATCGCAATCGCGCTTGCGGTTGCCATTCGCAAAGACGAGCTCACTCTCTCCGGCGCGCTGGTTCAGGACGTAGTCGAGGCACTCGTGATCCTCGGGGGTGCCATTCGCCTCGATCTCGGCAGTAATTGCCGCGACGCCCCTTGCATACGGCGGCATCGCAAAGCTGGCCATGTCAACGCGCATGTAGTGGTTGATGCCGAGCGCCGCCTCGGCCGGCTTCCCCAAGATGAGATCTGACGGCTCTCCACTGAACCGGCTCGCGTCGCTAAAGCCTCCATCATTACGCACCTCCGCCTTGAACGCGTCGCAGAGCAGCCTGAAGAGCTCCTCGCGCACGCGCCGTCGCTCGCCGTTGGGTAGTGCAATATCGAGGTCGCCTCCAGTGAGTAGCGCGTCGAAGCGCGCCATGCACGCCTCCGCCGAGATCAGAAGCACAGCACCGGAGACAAGAACCAGGTTGATCACAAGAGCGTAGACGCGCGAGACGATCTGCGACATCCAGCTCGCTCGCAAGATATCGTCAGGCACGACCAACATGCTCATGTACAGGGGAGCGAGCAGGCCAACGAGGCCGTAGAGCATGTTGAATGCCGCCCAGTTGAGTAGTGGGAAGCGTCGCGAGCGCCGCCCGGCTGCCAGCCCAGCTTTGGCCATGGATGCAACGGCAAGGATGGCGAGGTTGAGCCAGAGGAGGAAACAAGCATAGGCACGGCACGTGATGGGCACGTAGGCGCGCGCAGCGGTGCACGCATCCACTGTCGTCAAATAGTCGCCAAAGAAGTCAGAGGCTCCGGAGCTGGCGCATGTGAGGGATCCAGGTGCGTCGTAGACCGAGGTGGAGGGCACGCACTTGAGCGCGTCGAGCACTGAGGCATTTGCCGCGAGGGCACATGGATTGTGTTGCTCGAGCCCCGTCATGGCGGTCGTAAATGGAGGGCTCCCCGAGACGAGCAGCGTCAGATAGCTCAGCAGGCTGGCGGAGAGGCACACGAGGCCAAGCATCAGGGTCTGAATGTAAGTGCACGTCTCGAGAGCGTTACCGCCTTGCTCCTTCAGAATACCCATCCGCACGAATCGGAGGCAGACGAGCGCGACTGGGATGGCCGTGACGAAGAATACATAGAGTAGGATCTCGAAGAGGAGAGACGGCAGCGGAGGAGCCCACACAAAGAACCGAAGGCGCGACGTGTACTGAAAGGTGCAGATCAACCCACAGGCGGCGATGAGGCACATCTGAGCCTTCTCGCAGATGGTGGAAGGCGTACCTTCATCAACGAGGGCCTGGTGGCGTTGTGCATCTATGTAATTGGGCTTGTCACAGGCACGGCTCTTGTCTGGACATTCGAGGAGCACGCCTAGTCGAATAGAGGTCGAGTATAAGAATAAGCTCGCCAGGAATGGTAGACCGCCCATAAAGGCAACGTGCCAAAAGCCGCCGAGATCCACAGCCGCCACTCCCTGTCGCAGCAAGCCCGGTGCGGAGAACAGACCGTCGGCAGATGCGCGCGATGTAGTCCACACCATGAGCCAAATGAGGCCGAGGCTTGCGGGCATGAGATGCACCAGCTCAACAATCGTCGGCGCCTTTGGCAGCGCTTGCATGCACATCTCAAAGCTCTTATTGGCGCACCTACGAGGTGGTGCCGTTAAGATGATTCCAGGTTCCAGGGTGGGTGACTTGCGCGGCATCTGATTCAGCCTTGGCATATCGATCTCAACAGGCAGGCACGACGCGGACGTAGTCATGAGGCGAACAGAAAGATCTTGGGACGTAGTCATAAGGCTAACAGAAGGGACTGTGCCGATCGATGGACGACGCGGCCGTGTGGGTTGCTCTTGGGAATCGCATCCCGACGCCCATCGCGTACACCGCGGTGACCCCAAACCCCCCCACCTAACATGCATGCTGTGGGAGCACCCCTCGGCCACATTGTGACTCCGCGAGCGCGCTTCAGTCGCCGAGTTTCGTCTGAGCACAGTTTCAAGTGTGCGCTCAGAGAAACCGTGGACGATGCGGAGCCGGTTGGCATCCGTGCTGTTGGCAGCGGTGCTCCCAACCGCGTCCTCGTGGTCGATCTTCGCTGGCGGCAGCACCGCACCCTTTCCCGATTATAGGAATGTCTCGAACGCGATGGCCTCCTCCATCCGCTGGACCTACCGCCGGCCGCTCATCCGTTGGGCGCTTGCTCCCGACTTCTGCGCAACGATGCAGCCGCTGATCTCGGAAAACTCGGCGGTGAGCTTTTTCATCTCCCAAAAGTGGCAGAACTTCTCGACGTGCGCTCGCATCCATTCCATCATCCGCGAGTCCTTCGACGTCTGGGCGGCAGCCAACCCAGCGATCACCTTTGTCGACGTGACGTCCCGCTGTGAGGCGGAGCGCATGTGGGTGCCCATTGCAGACGACCGGTGCGCCGAGTCGACGTGGTGCCTCGAGCGCGAGAATGCGACCGCGGATGGGGAAACCTACGTCGACTGGAAGCTCGAATCGACTCCACTCGAGAAGGACCCGAACTCACCGTCCTGGATGTGCTCACACCGCACGTGCTTCGAGTGCGCGCGCGCCGACGTCATCGTGGGCGGCTTCACGCAGAAGAATCGGCGGCTGGGCGACCAGCACGCCAAGGCGCGCGTGCAGCGTACCGTCGTCACCGAGCAGCCGCCGCTCTCGCCCACGATGCAGCCCGCCAACGGCCGGACTGTGCTGCGTGCGTGGCTCGAGTTCAACGTCGACGACGAGTTCAAGAATACTGTCGCGGACGGCAACGGGCTGGGCAACGCGACGGTGCCCAACTGCTGGCGCATGGACAACGACGTGTGCGACTGGGTGATCACGATCCCCGGCTACGGCACGGGCCTGGAGTTGTCTCAGACGATCCTGATTGCCTTCTGGCTCATCGCGGCCTCGCTGTGCTGCGCATGCCTCTGCGTGATGTGGGGGTGGATGATGCGCCTCGCGGCGAACCTGCTCACGGGCTGGGACGTGGACCAGGACGGCAAGCTCGACCTGCAGGAGATCGTGTACGTGCTCGACGAGTTCTGCGGAGAGATCTGCTTCGAGTGCCAGTGCCCGCAAGTACATCAGAAGAAGATGACGATGCTCGCGGGCCTGATCTCGGTCTTCGAGACCATCGTGCAGGCCAACGGGCTCGCCCTGATCTTCTTCGTCGCGATTATGACGGCCGGCTCCCTCGTGTACGCGGACGGCATCATGACGTGCTTTGTGTGCCGCGACTTCCGTGCCTCAGCCATCCATGAAATCGGCCACCTGCTTTCCCTCGATCACTCCACCGGTGCCGACGGCGCCATTCCGCTGCTGCGGGCCCCCGCACCGCCCCCGCCGTCGCCGCCGTATAACGCGAGCACCGGCGAGGTCTACCCTTATGATGCGACCTACCAAGCTTTGCTTGCCGCGCGCACCGTCCCCGCCCCAACCTGGGCGGCGCACTACACCAACCGGGGGCGGCCGCTGTGTGCAGACGACGACTTTGGCGTCATTCTCGACCCACAGCTGCAGCAGATCATCCCGCCGCCGCCGTCTCCGCCCCCGACCGCGCCCCCGCCCGGGCTCGCGCTTCCGCCGCCGCCGCACTCCGTGGGGTTGCCGATGATCATCACGACAGGTCGCCCGCCAGCCCGGGCACCGCCCATCGCCACCTTCCAGAACTTTATGGGCAAGGACGGCGTCGACCACAGCGACTCGATCATGATCGAGTTCGGCTCGATTGGGCTGGAGCGGCCCTCGGCCGGAGCCGCGCGCCGCTGCCTGAGTCAAGACGACCTCGACGGGATCACGTTCCTGTACCCGACCTGCGGCTTCGAGCAGGCCGTCCCGCCGTGCGAGTTCGTGCCCGACTGGACGTTGGTGTCGTTGCGGCTCCTCGAGAGCTTTGCGAAGCTCATGATCCTCCCTCTGCTCCTCGTGTATGTCGTCCAGGGCCTCGCTTGGTTGACGCTCGCCGCCGAGGACCAGTGGGCACGCTATCTGGTCCGCCTGGAGGCGCGTCGGCTGCTAGACGGCTACGAGGAAGGGGATCATGAGCCTCATTGGCTCAAGGCTCTCAAACGATTTGGGAGGTGGCTCAAATTCCACCTCACGCCCGGCGAGAGGGCGGCGAGGGCGAAGGCGAAGTCGAAGGAGCTGGGGATCAAGGCGGTGCAGTCCGTCGTCAACCCCACCTTGCGCTTCGTCAAATTCGTATCAAGGATTCGCTTCAGGGTTTCGGTGGTGCCCGACGGAGGGCCCGATCCCGCAGCGGTAGCAGCAGCGGCAGCGGCAGCCAATAACCGACCAGTGCGAGTAGTAGGAGCGTGAGCCGCGCTGCGAACCGACGAGGAAGTTGCACAGAAGTTGCACGAGAGTCGGCCCCGCCGCCCATGACAGGCGGCGGAGTGAATAGTCCATCGAAATCAGAACTTCAGACAGGGCCGGAACAGCATGCGTGCACGGCATTGATAAATCGGACTGTGTTGAACCCTGAGAGCTTATTTTCAAGGCGAACAAAACACTGACAATGAGTATATGAACGTAGCGGAACCGTAACATACCTTTTTCAATCATAGAGGTTCAACGAACGCCGAAACTCGCGTGAGGGTGGCAAAGCGCCTACCGTGGTACTGCTGCTGCTGCTGCTGCTGCTGCTGCGGACAGACGAAGATGCGGCGGCCATCGCCATCGCCGGCTCCGTGGTGCGAGCCACGCCTTTAGCGCTCGCCACATCGCTCTGCAGCTCCGCGCCTGCCGCGGCCGCGGCGGCCACTATCTTCTTCAGCTGCTCCACCTGCACGTTGAGATGAATGTTGAGCCGCAAGGTGTCTTCGAGCACCGCTTCCATTCCGTCGGCAATGTCGGCCTCCTGCTGCACAGTGTCACGCGAGCGGAAGAGAGCCAGCCCCTTGAGGGCCCACGCGTCCACGCGTTCCGGGCTCGCGGGTACATATGCGTGGCGCTCCGAGGCCGGGTCACGGAGCAGTCGATGATAGAGGACGTATGTGTGACGCAGGAGCTCGCGCTTCTCACTGAACTCGCGCTGCAGCTGCTGCATCGACGCCTCGAGCGTGAGGACGCGCTCCCGCAGGAACTTGTTCTCGGTCGTCAGGTGCTGCAGGCGCACCGAGTGGCCGTCGGCGCTGGCGACGAAGCTCTCGGGCGACGCTGGGAGGAGCTTTGAGAGGATTTTGAGAGGGAGCGGCGCCTCCGCCCCGCCCACCGGCGCCTCCCGAGCTGCTGCCTGGAGCCCAACACTCAGGCCGGTCGCTGGCAGCACCGCCGGCGCCACTCCACCCTTGCCAGCCCCTGCTGGAGAGGGTACTGGCAGAGGTGGTGCGCAAGGTGCCGCCGGGGTCGCGAGGTGGCGTGCGGAGCGTTGCCTTCGGCATACCTCGCTGAGCGCGAGCCGCCAACGTAGCCGGCTCACGAGGCCCGGTGGCAAAAGCGGCGAGCCCGCCGCCTTGACGGCGGGCGGTGAGTGCGCCGCCTCCTGCATCGGAGCCGATGGCAGTGGCGGTAGCGGCGGTAGCAGCGGCGGCGGCGGCACCGGAGCTGACGGCAGCGGACCAGCGTCCGTATCCAGATTTTCGTCCTCGGCCATCGCTATTAGCGTCGAATCGTCGATTATAGATGATGACGACGATGCCCATTCGCTTGCTTTGCGCGAGAGCGCGGCGCGCATGTGGCCGAGCATCAGCACCTTGTCGCAGTGGGAGCGCCAGCTGCGCAACACCTCGCGCAGCAGCGTGCGCTCGGCCCTTCCTGAGAGGGCACGGATGGCCGCTTCGAGTTGGCGTTCGCGCTGAACGTGCTGCCGCTCTGGCTCCTCACCGACGGCGATTGATGCCGGTGGAATCGGCGGCGCTTGCGCTCGAAGCTGCCCCTCTTGCTGCTGCCCTTTCAGCTTGGCCTCAAGCTCGTTGTACTGCCTCTGCTGCTCTGCGAGCATATGTATGTGCAGTTTGAGCGAATGCTCCGAGTCTTCGAGGCGCTGCCTAAGCGAATCATGGTCGGCTGCATAGGCGAAGGCACTGAGCAGCATGTGTATCGTGTGAAAATGCAGTGAATGGTCTCAAGGCCGTGCACCAAACTCTGAATCGCATTCGGTTCTTGAATGTCCGCATCCACTTGCGTAACGGAATCTCCAGTCTGTCGCGAAGTCTCCTGCCTCGCGCCAGTTCTCGCGCCTTCGCAGCCCGCCGAATGGCTGAAGATCAAGGCCCACCACCAGGTTGGCCCGAGTGGTCACGCAAGTCCAAATCATGCCCGAACCCGCCGCCGCCTGGCGGCAAGGCCTGGCTCGACGCTGCTAAGCGCGGTGACCGGACCTCCATGGAGCCACTGCTCCGCGAGGACTCCCGCGTTCTCGAATACAACGGGCTCGGTTGCTCACTGGGCATGATTGGCCACACGGCGCTGCACTGGGCAGCGTCCAAAGGCTACGCGAGCCTCGCCAAGTGGCTCCTAGATGAGGGCCACAACGTGAACGCGATCAACAATGCCAACTCCACGCCGCTGCACACGGCATCACAAAACGGGCAGAGTGCTGTTGTAAATATGCTGCTCTCAGCTGGCTGCGACACGAAGCTCGTTAACACCGACGACCAGACTGCATACGACGTTGCCGTCGAGAAGGGCCACAGCCAGATCGCGCGCAACATCGCCGAGGCAGGGGCGCAGGCGGTGCTTCCCTCGCTGCTCTCCGAGCTTCAGGCTCGCGATGAGGGCACGTGGAAGGTGGCGGAGATGAAGCAGGCGCTCAAGCTGAGTAAGGTGGACACTGACGGTGTGTCCGAGAAGGCTGAGCTCAGGCAGCTCCTGCGCGAGGTCCTCGACAAAGCCGCGCCCGCACTCGCGGCCAAGCCCATGGCTGAGCCCAAGCAAAATTCCGCTCCCGCGCCTGCGCCTGCGCCCCCTCCGCCTGCCGCTCCGGCTCCGCCATCCGAGGCCCCCGCCGAGAAGCCGCCGTCGCCTCCAAAGAAGGCGAGCGCGCCCATGCAGTCGAAGCTGGACGCCCTCGACGACAGCGACGACGAGGACGCGAGCGCGGCGCAGCAGGCGGGCGCTGAGCGCGCTAAGGCGCTCGGCAACGACGCCTTCGGCCGGGGCGACTATACCGCGGCGGTGAAGCACTTTGGTGCGGCGATTCGGCTGACGCCCAAGAATTACGTGCTCTACTCAAATCGCTCGGGCGCGCACGCGTCACTCGGCAACGCCTCCGAGGCACTGTCCGATGCAAACGAGTGCATCAAGCTGGCTCCCGACTGGGCAAAGGGTTACAGCCGGAAGGGCGCGGCCCTCATCTTGAAAGGCGAGTACAAGGATGCGATGAAGGCCTACAAGGCCGGCCTCGCGATCGAACCGCAGAACGCGGCGCTACTCAAGGGGCTCGAGGACCTACGCGCCTCGTTACGCGAGGGTGAGCTTCCAACAGCCAACGACGCTGCCGGCGCTCCGTCCCAGGGGGATCGTAATGGGGATCGTAATCATTGCAGCAGCAGCAGCAGCAGCAGCAGCAGCGCCAAACCGGCGGCGACGCCCAAGCCCGCGCCGCCCCAACCGGAGGGCGCCAAGCCGGCCGCTTCGAAGCCTGCGACGCCCGCGGGGCCCGCGGGCGAGCAGTGGATCAAGGCGGCGAAATCTGGGCAGCGGCAAGAGATGGAGGCGTTGCTGGCCGAGCATGGGGCCGATCAGCTGGTTCGCTACAAGGCACGCGGCATCGGGCACACCGCGATGCACTGGGCTGCGGCGAGCGGCGAGCTACGGATCCTCGAATGGCTCCTCTCTCTCGGCGCGGACGTGAACGCGCGGAATACGTCCGAATCGACAGTTCTCCACTCGGCGTGCAGCAGTGGGCAGGCCTTCTCCGTCGAATGGCTCCTGAAGCACGGCGCGGACGCGACGCTCAAGAATGACGACGGTGAGACGCCGTCGGCGGTAGCGACCAAGAAGGGGCGCAAGGACCTCGCCGCGACCATCGAGCGCCATCTGCAGGAGCCGCTGCCGCAAGCGGGGCATGGAAAGGCCCAGGAGCCAAGCGGCAATGCCACGGACTCCTCGGCGCCGCCATCATGGGGGGAACACAGAGAAGAAGTCGACTGATCCGTTTGCTCCTACGTAGGCAACTTGAAGCTATGCTGTCGACAGCACCTAGAAGAGGTCCATATTAGGCAAGTCGGGCAGCGAGATGCGGCGTCGGGGCGAGGTGCTTTGAGAGGTGCGTGGCGGGCATGCGATACTAACCACGTGCGTGGGCGAGAGCGCCGCATGCCGCGCATGGGGCCAGCACGGTGGCGCGGCGGCGCTGGCGCCCGCCGCGGGGGAGCGACCCGACATCGCGCTTGGACGACCGCCGGGCGACGAGCGCGGTGGCCTGGCGTCTGAGGTGAGAGGTCGTGAGACGTGAGCTCCATGGTGAGCTCGCGAGAGTTCCGCGAGGTTCACAGCCGAGCTCCCGCGGCCACGGTCTTAAAAATAATATCGATTACGTTTGAACGAATATTTGCGTATCCGGTACGTGCCCCGAAATACTTACGTTTACTTACGTTACCTCCGCGGACGACATGTCATGGGTTGGGAGTAGCCGCACGCGGACTTGGGCGAACCCGCGTGCGGTGTATGCCCGTCTAGCTTCAGCCGGAACGAAAGGCAAAAGCTGTTCGACATGCCCCCGCGCACCCCTCGCCCGGTCACGCCGCATCGCAGCGCCGCCATATGGTGAGGCGCACCCGTCGTTTAACGATTGACCTCTCCCCATCTCGAGTGCCGAGAGCCCGGCAGGCCGCACTTGCACGCAAGAGCTCGCAACACTCCGTCGCCAGCAGGTGCCCCGTGGCGGTGCCGTTGGGCGTCTCTAGCACTGGGCAGCGCCCTGCGAGGCGATGGTGACGAAGTTGCTCGGGCCCTCTGAGACAGAGCCGGTCCAGATCAGACGCGTCGACAGGACGCCGGTGATGCTCGCGAGCTCCTTCTGCAGGGCGGCCGACTTGTCAGCGTCCTCGGGGAAGTCCTGCAGGTCGAGCACGTTGTACGCGATCTTGTCTCGGGACGTGTTGAGCTGCTGCGCGATGTTGATGCCGCGCTGGCCCATCAGGGTGGTGATCGCGCCCAGCACACCGGGGATGTTCTGGTTCACGATGCACAGGCGCGTGTGCCCCTTTTGCGGCGCCAGGTGCGCCGTGGGGAAGTTGACCGAATTAATGATCGAGCCTGTCTCCAGGAAGTTGATCACTTGGTTTGCCGCCATCGCCGCGCAGTTGTCCTCAGCCTCCTCGGTCGAGGCGCCCAAGTGCGGGATGCACATGAACTTGGGGTGGTTCTGCATGCCCTCGTCCGCAAAGTCGCAGATGTACCGGCCCTTGTGCCCGTTCTCATACAGCTGGAGGAGCGCCTGGCCGTCGACGATCTCGCCACGTGCAAAGTTGAGCAAGTGGCAGGTGGGCTTCATCTTGGCGAGAACAGCAGCCGAGATCGCGCCGTGGGTGACGCCCTTGATGTAGGGCATGTTGACCGAGACGTAGTCGGACTTCGAGAAGACATCCTCGAGCGAATCGCACCGCTCCACCTTCGACGAGAGCCGCCAAGCCGCATCGACGGACAGTTTCGGGTCATAGCCAACAACCTTCATGCCAAGGGCGAGGGCCGACTCGGCCACCATCGCGCCGATGTTGCCGAGGCCGCAGATGCCCAGCGTCTTGCCGAGCAGCTCCTGCCCGCCAAACAAGCTCTTGTCCTTCTCGATACGCTTCTCGATCTTCTTGTGCTCCTTCTCCTCCGGCACGATCTTGTTCTTCGTGTGCAAGATGCCGCCCACGATGTCGCGCGAGGCGAGCAACAGACCGGCGAGCACAAGCTCCTTCACGGAGTTGGCGTTTGCGCCCGGCGTGTTGAAGACCGGGATGCCGACCTTCGTCATCTCCTCGATCGGGATGTTGTTCGTGCCGGCGCCGCACCGCGCAATGGCACGAACAGTGGGCTTCACCTCCTCAGCCGCCAGCTTGTAGCTGCGCAGCAGGATGGCGTGCGGCTCCGGTTCCGTGCCCTCGGGCAGCTTGCCCGACGAGCCAGTGAGCATGAAGGCGGTCGCCGGGAACCGCTCCAGGCCCGAGGGCGAGATTTTGTCGAAGGTCTGAATCTGGAAGCGGTTGCCGCCGGCCTCAGCGGCCGCGGCGGCCGCGGCCGCACGCGCCGCCGCCAACTCACGTTCCTGCGCCTTTGCGAGAAGCTCCTTGAGCAGGGCGATCTCGGCGTTGGTAGCGCTAGCGAGGCCGCGGCGCGCAAAGCGCACGGCTGTCGGCGCGACACTGTATCGCGCAAGCATTTGGCTGGTCTCCGTGGCCGCGCTTGATGACGTGATGTGCCCAAGACAAAAACACCACTACAAAACTGACGGCGTGTGAAATGCTGGCGTTGAGTGGGCCTGCAAAACATGACACAAACGCTAAGTTAAGTCTTTTGGACGCACCACTCCCCGAAGCCGTCGCCCTCTCACCGCACCACTCCCCGAAGCGGTCGCCCTCTCACCGCCGCCGGCGCGATGGCCACATCCGGCGTGTGGTGCTCCGTTTGCCGTGGCGACGCCGAGTCGCATGACGATCTGATCAAGTGCCGTGGGTGCAAGACCAAGTATCACCTCAACTGTGCCGGCCTGCGTGCGTGGCCCGACAGCAAGGAGTGGCGGTGCGACGGCTGCGTGGGATCTGACTCAAAGAACTCGGGCCTTCAGAAGCGAATCCGCGCCGTGCGTGCCGTGCACAAAGAGATCAGTTCGCGAGCCGCCGGGTTTTTCGAGCAAAATAAGGCGGCACTGGCACCCTTCGTCTCCGCCGACGCGATGGCCAGGCTGACAGCAGGCGGCGCGGCCGTCCTGGCGAAGGCCAAGCCTCTCACCATCGGCGCGCACGAGCCGTACATCAAAGCACAGTTGCGCGCGTACCAGTGCGAGGGCGTCAACTGGCTGCTCGCGCAATACGCTGTCGGCACGGGCGGCATCCTCGGCGACGAGATGGGGCTGGGCAAGACCATACAGACACTCGCATTCCTCTCGCGGCTCAAGGCGGCCGGCCTGCCCGGGCCACACCTCGTTGTGACGCCGCTGGCCGTGCTCCAGAACTGGGCAAACGAGCTGAAGCGCTTCACCCCCGAGCTTTCCTTCGTCAAGATCTACGGCAGTGCCAGCGAGCGCGACCGCCTCCTCCACTCGGCGGCGGTAGTGCAGGCGGAGTACGACGTCTACCTCACTACGTACGACACCCTGCGGGCGGAGGAGGCCTTCTTCACGGAGGCGTTCCTGTTCCACACGATCACGATCGACGAGGGCCATCGGCTCAAGAACGAGGCCTCCTCCCTCTGCGCCTCGCTCGCCCGCCTCCCCATCCCCTTCCGTCTGCTGCTCACCGGCACGCCGCTCCAAAACAACCTCCACGAGCTGTGGGCGCTGCTCTCGTACATCCTTCCGGGCACGCTGAGCTCCGAGTCGTTTGACGGCGCGGCGCGCGTGGGTCTCGACGGTGGCCAGATGGACCACTCCGCCGTCGCGCAGGCGCGCCTCCTTCTCGAGAGCCTTATGTTGCGCCGCGTCAAGTCGCAAGTTGAGACAAGCCTTTTGCCTAAGGTCGAGTACGTCCTCAAGCCGCCGCTCATGCCGCTGCAACGTGCATGGTATCGGAGGCTGCTGCAGACGGCGAGCGCAGACGACGTGCTCGAGGGCGGCGGGCTCGAGGGCGGCGGCGGGAGCGGCGGGAGCGGCGGGAGCGACGGGAGCGACGGGAGCGGCCTCCTGACGGTGGCGCAGCTGCAGAGCCGCCTGATGCAGCTCCAAAAGGTGTGTAACCACCCGAAGGCGATTGCGCTGACCATCGACCGCGATCGCGCGGCGGCTGCCGCCAAGCACGCGGCAGCCGCGGGCTCGTCCTTCATCAAGCTGCCACCGATGGACAGCTCCCATCTCTCCGCCGCCGCACGCGAGGACGAGGCGACTCTCCGTGCGCTGGTCGGCCCGAGCCTCATAGCGGCGTCGGGCAAGCTGGCGATGCTCGACCGTCTGCTCGTGCGGTGCAAGGCGGCCGGCTCGCGTGCGCTGATCTTCTCGCAGTATACGCTCTCCCTCGATGTCCTCGAGGAGTACGTCGCCGACCGTTGGGGGGCGCGCGGGCGCGCCTACTTCCGGCTGGACGGCACGACCAATCGGATCGCGCGCGAGATGGACATGCGCTCATTCAACGCGCCGGGCTCCGAGGCGTTCCTCTACTTGATCTCGACGCGCGCGGGCGGCCAGGGCATCAACCTCGCCACCGCCGACGTCGTCGTCCTGTACGACACTTGCTACAATCCGCAGGTCGACTTGCAGGCACAGGACCGAGCACATCGGATCGGACAGACCAAGCAGGTCAAGATCTACCGGCTGATCTCACCATCCACGTTCGAGGAGCGCGTGCTGCTCCGCGCGCGCCAGAAGCTGCTGCTCGACGCGCTCGTCATCAAGAAAGCGGGCGAGGGCGGCGCCGGCGTCGCGCTGCTCGAGGCGGCGGACGAGGGCGACGAGGGGGGCGACATGGGCAAGCTGTCGGTTCAGGAGCTCTATCGGATGCTCTCTCACGGCGCCGACGCGGTCTTCGACCCAACGGCCGACCTGCGCCCACCGCCCACCGCCGAGGAGATTGACGCGATGCTCGACGCCGCAAAGCCGGCTAACGTCCATGACGACCTTGAGGAGGCCGGGGGGGAGGCGGCAGAGGAGTTGGCAGAGGAGGGACCCCAACAGGCCGCGCAGCAGGCCGCGCCGCAGCCAATGCACGGGTATCGATGCGGGCGCTGCGGCCTTCCGAAGAAGGGTCATGTCTGCGGCGCCGGCGTCGTTGGTGCTGCCGCACCCTCCGTGTCGGCAGAGGCGAGGGGCGAAGGGTCGCAGCCGCTCACGACGGCGGAGGACGAGTGGGAGCCGCCGCCGACGACTCGCAGCCACGCGGAGCTCGTGGCGGAGGTCAAGGAGCACATGGCCACGCTCGGCCTCACCCAGAAGCAATTTGCTCAGCGTGTGGCTGGTCAGAGGTTGGCGAAGTCGAACGTTTCCTTCTGGCTCAAGCTTTGCGGAGGTCTTCTGAAGCCCGAGAAGCTCGCCTGGATCGACCGGAGAGTCGCTGCCTACCTCGACGACCCAGAGGGAGTCTCGGCACGCTTTCTCAAGGCGGATGATGCGGGGGCGGACGAGGCGAAGGCGGACGAGGCGGAGGCGGAGGCGGACGAGGTGGCGGAGGCGGAGGCGGCGGAGGAGTGGGCGGCGGAGGACGAGTGGGAGCCGCCGACGACGACTCGCAGCCACGCGGAGCTCGTGGCGGAGGTCAAGGAGCACATGGCCACGCTCGGCCTCACCCAGAAGCAATTTGCTCAGCGTGTGGCTGGTCGGAGGTTAAGGCAAGCCTACGTCAGCAATTGGCTCAAGCTCTGCGGAGGTCAACTGAAAGTTCATACCATCTCCTCGATCGACCGGAGAGTCGCTTACTACCTCGACGACCCAGAGGGAGTCTCGGCACGCTTTCTCAAGGCGGATGAAGCGGGGGCAGCGCCGGCCAAGTGGGAGCCGCCACCGACGAGCCGCGAGCACTCGGAGCTCGTGCAGGCGATCCAGGAGCACATAGTGACCCAGCGGTACACCCAGGCACAGCTCGGCGCCCGAATGGGCAAAAATGCCTCGACGATGTCGCAGTGGCTCTTGGGCAAGGTTCCGCCCGGCCCATGCGCAAAGTTGGATGCGAGGGCTGCGGCGTACCTCGCTGATCCTGAGGGCGTTGCGGCACGCTGCGCGGCGGACGCGGCGGCGGCGGACGCGGCGGCGGCGGCGGCGGCGGCGGCGCGCGAGGTGCAGAAGCGAGAGGCGGAGGCGCGCGCTCTTGCGGCTAGGGTGGGGCACAAGCGCAAGGCGGCGCCGCCGGACCGCTTCTCCCCGCCCCGGATAGGGGATTCCAGGGCCCCTCGCGCCACACTGCATCACGACGACTGGTGCTTTAGCTGCGGCGACGGCGGTGAGATTATTGAGTGCACCGTCTGCCCGCGCTCGTACCACCTCTCCTGCGTCCACCTGACAGAAGTCCCCAAGGGATCGTGGTACTGCCCGTGGCACGCGTGCTGGGAATGCGCCCGCAAGTCGACCGACGTGGGCGGCCAGCTCTTCCATTGCATGACGTGCCCACTCACCTACTGCTTCGACTGTGCTCCCGACGCGTACACCGAGGGGAATGCGGTGCGTACCGCGGAGGCGACGGCCACGGCGGCGATGCTCGAGCAGCGTGGCATCCAATCGACCAAATCGTACCTCTTCTTCCACTGCGATGACTGCAAGACCGAGCGGCGCAAGCCGCCCGTACCGGTAATGCTCAAGAGAGCAAGGGCGGCGACGGAGGCCGGACCAACAGGCGGGGACGAGGCTGCGCCTGCTGAAGGCGGCGCTGGAGGTGCTGAAGGCGGAAGCGATGCAGGGGTGCCCGACGTGGTCGAACTTGCCAACTTGAAGGCGGCCTGGAGGTATGAGCTCGATGGCACTCAGGTACGCGTTGAGCAACACGAATTCCATCGTCTGGAGAAAGGCGTGCAGCTGACCGACTCTGGCAAGGGCTTCACGAGAGACTTTGCGAGCGCGATCTTCTCTGATGTTGAAGTGCTCGGAACACGCCAGCAAGAAAGCGCCAAGTGGCTGCAGTCCATGAACAAAAAGCTCAAGGAACCCAACCCTCAGTCGTACAAGGGCGAATGGCAGCTCAGGCTGGAACGATCGTCGGCGGGAGTCGCTTCGGAAGCTGAGCTGTCGCAGAAAGTGCATGCTGCTCGGAGCGAAGCCGGCGTGGCCCAGCACGCGATGATGGAGGCGTCTGCAACGGAAGCCGCCGCGGTGCCTCTGGCGCCGCTCGACGAACTGCTTGAGAAAGGGACATTGCGCCGCGAGGACGAGCCCACGGCGGCGCCTGAGCCGAAAAAGCCGCGCACCTCCATCGGCCTCGCAGATGCGGACTCGCCCGAACGCTCCGAGAAGCTCCTTGCTTCACTGGCTGAGTACCTCGAGACCTGCGGCGGCTCGGCGGAGATGATCATCGGCTGGTACACCAAGACCGGCTGGTACAACAAGCAGGGCGCCACCGAGGGCACCACTTACTCGTACTTCATCAACACGCAGGTGAGCAGGATCGCGGCGCCGTCGTGGGCGCATTCTCGCGCAGAGCCCTGCAGGTGAGCCCTTGAGCACTAACCCGCCCCACCCTGCCCCCACCTGCGCAGGGAAAGCGCTTCCGATCTCGCGCCGAGATCGCGCGCCATTTCAACCTTGAGGCCGCCCCCGCCAAGCGCGAGTACAAGTGGGCGGAGACCAAGGCGGCGGAAAAGGCTGCGGCGGCCGAGGCGAAGCAGGTTGTCAAAGAGGAGGCGCATGCCGCCAAGACGGCCACCAAGATGACCAAGATGGCCGTACTGCGCAAACAGCAGCACCAGCACCAGCACCAGCACCCGCAGCCGCCGCAGCCGCAGCCGCAGCCGTCTGCACGGCCTCCCCCCGCGGAGTGGCTGTGGCCTCGGGAGGGCGATTGGATCGAAGTGGAGGTGGCCGTGAAGGAGGAGAGTCCTCCGAAGTGGGTCGCGGCCCAGGTGGTCGTGATGCTCATTGACGGCATGTTCCAGGCACAGATCGTACTCCCAGATGGCACCGACGAGTGGCTTGACTGGTTCACGTGGGAGGAGGAGGGCTCGGACTGGCGCCGAGCTGAGAGTGAGACCAAAACAGTTTAGTTACTTCTATCGGATTATCTACGTGCGCTGCCGCGGCTATCCAAACCCGCCACGCGCCACCGTGCACTGCCGGATCGTGGCACTTTCGCCGCGTCGGTCGGTTAGCGCTTACATAGTACTTGAGTCGAGTAGCGTCGATCTTTTATTAAGGTAACCCGGACCAGAGTAAAAAAACCCAAGGGTCATGAAGGCTCGAACACCGCGGCCGGCACCGTCCGGTCCGGACCGCGTGCACGGCGCGCCGGCGGGGACGAACCAATCGACGCACCAAAACAGAACAGCATGGAAGAGAACGGTCGGTCGGTCGCATGGCAAAACGGGGATATCGCCGGCGTGCAATAAGCGCTGCGCCCTCGAACTCCCTCATCATGCCTCCTGGTGGTGTGTCTCACGGCGGCGGGCGGGGCCTTAATTGTGCGGATTGCCTACGCCGAGAAGCGCTCCAGAAGCCAGTGCGTGCTGTAGCCTGTGCACGGGGAGGGAGAGAAGGGGCGCGAAGGCGCGAGCGCTGGTGAGGGAACGGGGCGCCGTGGTGAGCTTGGCGAGCCCGTGTGCTGCCGCAGCGGCCATCGCCATCGGATACAATCGCAAGGTTGCTCATCAAAGCGAGAGACGCTCAGGTCGGTATAGCCATACGAAGACTCCTCATTTGGGTGCGCACAGCAGCGCGCGCTCTCGCAGGTGGCCGCAGCGGGCGGGCGGGCGCGTACTGCAGCATCCATGGCAGCATCTGCTCGCTCAGCAGCCTGTGGAAAGCCGATGACTGCGTACGCTCCTCTGGATAGAGTCGCTTCGCTACCATCGACAGGCCGACCATCATGTCGCCCATCGACATGCGCGCGCCGCGTGTGCGCACGACCTGCTGGAAGATCAAGTCGACGTCCACATCCGTGCAGCGCTCGCACGTCAGCTGCGCCGCCCGCACGAGCTTGCGGAAGCCGAGTGCCGTCATGCGCGCGCCGCTCACCACCCCTAATCCCATGCTGTCCGTTTTGCCCGCTGCGCTGAAGAGGCCAAAGAGCCGCTGCAGGTGCTCGTGCAGCGCGCGCGTCTCCATGTGAACCTCGTCCGGTGCATCGATGCCCGCTGCGATCAGCGCCAACGCTCGGCCGGCCGCGGGGTCGCCGTACTGCTGCGACGGCGCGTCAGCTCCCCCGAGCTTGGCGAGCGCCGTCTGGAGCTGGTCGAGCACGACGCTGAGAGATGCGGAGAGGTCCGTCACGCTCGGCTCCGCATCTGACGCAGGTGGTGGCGCCGCAAGAGTCGGCACCGGCCCAGCAACAATGTTGTCAAGCATATGTGGCTCGCTTGTTAACAGCGAAACGTCATTATTCACACAAGAACTTTGTAGAACAGAAGCAACCGAGCTGCAAGCACGACACGGTTGGCGCTTTCGTGTGTTTCACAACCGAAAACACTCCGAATTTCTCGTCGCAGCAGAAGGCAGCAGCAATCGCAGCAGCACAGCTTCTGACGAACGATGACGTTCGTACGCCTCCAATCCCTGCTCGCGCTGCTCATGGTCTCCACCGCGTCGGCCCAGGACAGTGGGGCGTCGGACCCGCCCTCGTCGCCGAGCCCGTGCCAGAAGTGCTGCTCGCCTGGTGGCGAATGCTCAGCCGCGTACCATAGCGAGGAGGGCAAGTGCTGCGGCACAGTTGCCAGCAATGCGTATTGCTGCCCAAAGAGCGCCAACTGCTGGCCGTGCCGTTCCTCGTATCGCTGCTACACCGGCACTCGTTCCTCCAACATTTGCGCCCTGGAGGGCGGCGACAGCCATGACAACGCGTCGGGGATTACGTTCACCGGCTTGCTCCTCTTGTTGCTCCTGTGCATGTGCTCGGCCTCGGCATGGCGGCGTCATCGCAGCCACCCGTTCGTGACGCAGAATGCGGTGGCCATAGAGATGACACCCGCCGGCGCCCTCTACCCCTCCGCCGTCCACCGCAACGGGATGCCAGCGCAGGGCGTTCCCGTCGCCCAGGCGATGCCCGCCTGCGGACAGCAGCACCACGTCATCGTTCAGGGCTCGTACGCCGGACATCCGGGGTACTACGACCGCGGCTACCACTCCGGCGGCTCGGTGGCGATGGGCGCCGGCATGGGCTTCCTCGGCGGGATGATGGTCGGCGAAATGCTGAGCGATTCCGGCGACTACGGTGGCGGCGGCTATGGCGGCGGCGGCGGCGGCGGCGATGGCGGCTTCGCGGCCGACATGTAATCGAGATGCGATCGAGTAGGACAACGTGCAAAGGTTGTGAGCATGCGCACGCCGCCACCAGAGAGTGACCAGAGAGTGAGCGGGCGCGTGACGTCGCGCGCGTAGGTCCAGAGGGCGTAGGCGCAGCAGGGTGCGGAGAACGGCGGGTAAGGGACCATGCGACGCTTGGCGCGTTCGCCACATGCGGTGGCGTCGTGCGGTGCGGGGTAGTGCACAGTGAGAGAGGTGCAGAGCAGCGCACGAAAGGCCTGCGTCCAGGAGCGCTGCACTTGACCAGTGCCTGTGGTACGATGCGATTCGGGCGGAGCGCCGCAGCGCCGGGCCGTGCGCTCCGGAGCGCCGGAGCGGGGGACCGGACCGGCGACTCCCCACCCCCCGGTGCCCGGTGAACACCCGGACACGGGGCGCGGAGTTTTCAGTGATCGCCGGTGATGATGTTGCGCACAGAGAGATGCCAGAACCGCATACCGTACTTCGGGGTACGACCAGCTACCGCAACGGGCGGCGGTACGCCGCCCGCCGGTAGCGGTACCGCCGGCGGACTCCGCCCGTGCGGGTGTCGTCGCGGCCGCGTGTGACAGCGTCGCGTGTCCGGGAAAGTGTACAAAAGAACTAGAGTAAATTTTTTGAATGTGGTTGTAGATACTCACGGCAGCCACGCCTCAGGATTTGCCCCCAGCGAACTCGGCACACGCACGGGCCGCGGCCGGTTCAAGCGCGGTGCCGACTCGGGTGCCACCCTGCGACTGCTGAAACCTCTTAACGGCGAGCTCGGCTCACGCGGCTGGCCGCCGATACGGACTCCGATGAGCTCCGTCATCGAAGCCATGGGGATTGTGGGTGGCGGCTCGGCGACGCCGACGGGATAGAGGCGCCGGCTGGCACGGCCACGCCTACCCCAGCCCCTGACGCCGCCCCGGTGGCTGCTGCTGCCGCTGCCCTCCACGCTCACGGGATGCTCCGAGGGGCTGGGCAAACGCATGGCGACGACAATGGAGCGATGCATGGCCTCCTTCCACGCCTTGTCGTCTCCGTCGGCCGACCCTGAGCTTGGCCCAGCCTCACCCGGGTTCAGCACCACGAGCATGTGTGGCGGTGCGCCGTACTGAGCGCTCCGAACAGGCCCCGCAGGCGGAGTTGTAGCCCGCGGAGTGCTTCCTACAGGCCGTCCCGCGGCGGCGGCGGCGGCGGCGGCTACAGCGGCGGCGGCGGTGGCTGTCAGCGCGTCACCGCGAGAGATGGCGCGCGGTGCGGCGGCAGCGAAGTCGAGGTCCGCCGACCATGGCGGCAATCTGCCGTCGCCGCGGAGCTCCTCCACATCCACCGTGACGGTGGAAAACTGAGGCAACACTTCGGCCGCAGCCTGCTGCACGAGCTCCTGCACCTGCTCGAACAGGGCGTTGAAGGGGCGTGCCCTGAATTGCCACCCGAGGATGGCCGTGGTGACCAACTCGAGCATCTGGCGCAGCAGCGTGAGCAACCATGGGGCTCCGATGTCGAGTGCCGCGAGAACTTTGAGGATCACGTCGGACAAGATGAAGATGGCGGAGGCGTACAGCAGAGCCCAGAACATGCGGTACTTGGCGTACGCGGGCGTGGTGGTCGCGTCGATGCCAAACGCACGGACGATGAGTAGCTGAATCTTGAGCACGCGAAGGTTGGTGACGATTGCCGCGACGACCGCATAGAGCATGACGATACTGAGGACGATCGCCGGCACGGCAGAGCCCACGCCGCGGGCCGAGAGCTCGTAGATGACGCAAATGTACAGCAGGCTGATCAGGAGTGACGAGTAGACAATCTCGCGGTATTGCAGGTGCGGCCGCGTGATGCACCAACCTTTGGAGAGCATCAGCAGGCACACCAGCAGAATCGGCTCCTTGAGGATTGAGACCACGACCCAGCAGGCGCCCAAGATGCGCTCGGCGATGGTGCGCCACGGACAAAAGCGTAAATAGTAGTAGGAGAGGAGCGAGTGGAGGAGCTCGACACACGGCGCCCACGTTAGCAGCTTGTGCAAGTCTTTGACGGAGTTTTGGTGCCGCAGACAGTACAGCGACCATGTAATGACGAGGACGAACCACATCGGCAGGGCCGCTTGGTGCACGTAGGCCGCAGGGATCCAGAGCTCGCACAGGCGTAGGAGCGCTTCGTCTTCCACGGCGGTCGCGTCGTCTAGCGTCGCATTGGGCTGCAGCAGCGTTGTGTTGGCTTCGGACGCGTTAGTGGTGATCGCACCTGACGTTAATGGTGACGCCGGGTCATATGCTCCCGCGCCACCCAGAACACAGGACAATGCGAGCAGCCACAGCGGGGACGGGGTTGCAGACCCCATTTTTGCAGCGCGCGCCATTTTTGCTAAGTCTGCAACCCTTTTTTTTGTGAACGTTAACACGACAGAGGCGACAACCGTTCTTCTATCAACACTCTACACACTCTGGACGCCTGCCTCAGTTCCCTGCAACCAAAAGACAGATTTGGTAACTCGCATGAAGACCGATGCGGCCAGCGCGGCCATGGAACCCGCCGCGGAGCAAGGTACGCCGCGGAACAAAAACATCGCCCAGGCCGACGAGGAGGATTTCGAAGAGACCGAGACAGGACTCGTTTCGGGCGTCAAGATCGAGCTCGTCGACTGGTCCAAGTACTCACGGCCGTGCGAGGTTGTCATTCTCTGCGGCATCGGCGGTGTGCTCGGTTACGGCCTGACGGGCTCCGAGTGGATGCTCGGGTACAATGACCAGCTCAAGCTCATCACCGCCGGCCTCTACTGGTCAAAGGTCAAGGATGAACCGTGGGATCTGCAGAGCGACCGTTTGCAGGCCGCGTGTGATTCTATGGGCGGCAGCATCGCAGCAGCACACACCGTAGCCTGCTCGCTCAGTGCAGCTGGCCGCGCAACCGCTGCGCTCGGCTGGTTGGCCATGGTTATGGTGTGCACGCTCGGCTTCGTCTTTATCGTCCAGGCGCTTGATGCGTGCAGACTGTTCGGGGCGATGCGTGCCAAGCTACCGCCGGCGATGCTCCAATGGCTCGGTCTCTACGCGCACACAGTTGGCTGGATGCTGCTGCTCGTGCTGCTCTTTCTGACGTGCGCCCAGCCCGCTGAATGCTGCGCGTGCGCTCCTCATCTGCGCCGCCCCTTGCCGAGCCCTGCCGGCGCTCCTCGTCCTTTGGTACATCGCCATCCCCGACTCGACTCTTCCCCACAGTACCGAATGCCTTTCTCCGCCCTCGCGCAGGCTGCTGGCCTACGCGTCGCTCTCGCCTGCGTCGCTGGGCGGCGGGCTCACGTACTTGGGCATCTCGTACGGGATGGTGCGGCTGGCGTGGCTCTTCGGCCTCCTCGGCCTAGGCGTCAACCTCTCTCTCGGGCACAAGCTCGGGGAGGACCATGTGGTCATGCTGCTCGATGCGGTGCGTGGCCGATGGGCCCACATGGCGCCGTCGCAGAAGCTGGTGCAAGTGCTGCTCGTGCTCGCGTTCTCGTGCGCACTGCTCCTCTGGGTGCGCCACGTCGACTGGGGCGCGCTGCTCCTCGTGTATGGCCAATGGGCGCATGCAGAGCACGCGCACGATCACCTGTCGCTCTTCGCCGTGCTCGCGATCTTCTCGATGTGCACCGACACGCTCGCGCTCGCGGCCGACACGGTCGACTCGAGGTTCATGGAGGTGGTCACATGGGTGCTGCTCGTCTCGAAGCTCCTCGTCGTCCTAGTGCTCATCTGCAAGCGTGAGGCCTTCGTCTAAGTGTCTCTCGCACGGCCTCTTCTCCTATAGCTCTTCTGCCGGAGAGGACGTGCGCGACACGCCGACGCCGATGCTGAGACATCCCCACATGCCACATGTTTGTACACATCCCCAATCTACACAATGATCGTCCACTGCGTGTGCTAGACGGTCAGTCACTCTCGTGATCCGATATCACTGCGGGGGATATGTGGAAGTACACGTAAGGGTCGGGACGACGACCCGAGACGCACGCCGTACGGTACTGTGCAGTGATACCGTACGGTACAGCAGTAGAGCGGCTTACGCGTGGGGAGAAAAACAATCTCGCCTCTCGTTCAAACACACAGCGTATTATTTAGTATTATGCGATGAGCTGAGGACACGTCTCACGTGCGGCGATTCTACGCTACGTCACTACCAATTGGTCACTACGCGAGGGTCGCCGCCTCCGAGGATTGTAAAACCCTATACCCGAATGCCTAATTTGTGGCCCTTCTTCGCAGACAGGACGTGCTTCACCATCCGGTCGGGCGTGCTCACCTTGCGTGTCACGATTGCCAAGCCGTCCAGGCCGAGCAGCCCGACGCCACAGTCGCCGGAGTTGGTGCAGCTGCGGGTCTCGCCGCGGCGGGTCTCGTTGCCGAGGCTCTTGGGCTTAGGCAGCAGCTGCATGAACCGTGGCGAGAGTGTTGCCGGCGTGATGCCGATGCCGTGATGATGGAAATCATGATCACACCTCCCTGCGCCGCTGTAGGCGCCGCCGCTGCCCACGCTGCCGTGATGATGGAAATCATGATCACACCCCCCTGCGCCGCTGTAGGCGCCGCCGCTGCCCACGCTGCCGCCGTGCACGCTGCCGCCGTGCACGCTGCCGCCGTGCACGCTGCCGCTGCCCACGCTGCCGCCGTGCACGCTGCCGCCGTGCATGCTGCCGCCGTGCACGCTGCCGCCGTGCACGCTGCCGCCGTGCACGCTGCCGCCGTGCACGCTGCCGCCGTGCACGCTGCCGCCAGCCTGGGCCCTGCCGCCGATGATGCATATGCACGTGATATCGTCGCTGGGCCCGTGCGCTGCTAGCGCATGGACCGCGACTCGTTTCGATGCGTTGTGCACGTCCTTTTCCTCGCATGCCAGCTTGACGGCCGTCTCAGGCGCCATGGCATCCCAGACCCCGTCACTCGCGATCAGGAGGTACGACCCCTCCGGAAAGGGTAGCACACTCGTGTCCGGGATGGGGCTCAGCCACGGCCCGCAGTCACTGTCGCCGAGCGCGCGCGCGCAGGCCACGCCACCCGGGTAGGCGCGCACCGGCCCAGCCTGCTCTGTTTTCCCTAGCCTCCCGCCTGTCGCCTTGACGCGTCGACGCTCAGCCTGGCTGTCGTCGAGGCGATGCTGGCACGTAAGGGGAATGGCGGCATGCTGATGTGCGCCGACGTTGGGCGCGGCTGGAACGAGGAATGCCGCCGCGTCGCCCACGTGCGCCGTCGTCAGCTCCCGGCGCGTCTCGTTGAGCAGGCATACGGTCACTGCGGTGCCTGCCGTGTGCAGGTCGTCCTGGAGCAGCTTCGCGTGAAGCCGGGCAAAGGCTCGCTCAAGGGCCCGAGAGAGCGCTCTTCCGCTCGCGTCACCCTGGCTCTCTTCACAAAGGAGCTCGATGATGCAAGTCACCACGAGCAAGGCCGCTTGATGGCCACCGTGCCCATCCACAACGACTGCGCAGAGCACGACGTCTCCCCCGATGACGATACGCTGGACGCGTAACCCGTCCTCTCCCTTGAGACGGATTGCATGCGAAGCATACACGGTGTGTATGAGCTCGGGACCCTGTGGCTTTGTCAAATGTTTGCTCCCGCCCGTCAAGAGGCGAGGCCGCATGTTTTCTGGTCTCCAAAAACCTGCAGGGTTTTTGGGGAGATCACTTGGACTTTAATGACATGTATTTCTATCCGGATTGTTCGGAGACTATAATTAGCTCAGCAGGATGAGATCACGGGTCAACTGGAGTCCACAGTCCAACGACGCTCTAAATCCACGGAGATCAGCCCCGCCTAGAAGGCAGACTGAACTGGTTGCGAAAACGCGCTCGGTGCGGCGCTCGGGCACGGCCGCCGGCAACTTTACATAGATTCGCAGAAACCCACACTGCATGCGAGCCTGCCTCGTGGCCTTCTCCTCGGACTCCTGCTCGTCTCGATGGACTACGACGACTTCGCACCACCGCTGCCGAAGCGTCGGAATGATGCAGGCTCGCTTCGGCCGCTCAATTCCTGGCACGCGCCGGTGGCTTCGATTGACAGCAGCGGGCTGGGTCTTTCTCATGCCGGGCGTGAACGGCGCCGGCGTGAGCTGCTGCATTCTGACTCACCAGAATCACGGTCGCACACCACTGCCAAGGGTGGCACTGCCCTGCAGCAGCGACGGGCGATCATCACCACTATTTGGTCGTTCATCGCAACGGCTGCCTTTGCTGTGGGCGTCGTGCTGCCACTCAAAGGCTCGCAGGCGACCCTCGACTTCGTAACGGGTTTCCTCGTCGAGAAGTCGCTCTCGGTGGACAACCTGTTCGTCTTCCTTATGATCTTCGAATACTTCCACGTGCCCGATGAATACACGGAGCGTGTGCTCAAATGGGGCATCATGTCGGCGCTCGTGCTGCGCGGCGTGATGATCGCGATGGGCGTGGCGGCCGTCGAGCGCTTCCGTCCGGTGCTACTCCTCTTCGCACTCATCTTGATCTGGTCATCGTACAAGATGCTCCAGCCCGAGAATGATGAGGACCTCAGCGACAACGCGGTGATGAAGATAGCTCGCTGGCTCGTCGACGCGACCGATGAGTACGATGGCGACGCGTTCTTCACCACCGTGAAAGGCACACGGCGCGCGACGCCTATGCTCGTCGTGCTCGTCTGCATCGAACTGAGCGACGTGCTGTTTGCGGTCGATTCGATCCCGGCGGTCGTGGGCATCACGCATGACCCTTTCATCGTCTACTCATCGAACATCTTTGCTCTCATGGCGCTGCGCTCACTCTACCTGATCCTGGCCAAATCAGTCCAACAGCTCCTATACTTGCGCCACGCGGTCGCCGCCATCCTCGGCTTCGTGGGGATGAAGATGGTCGCCGAGTACTTTGGCATCCACGTCTCCTCCTTCCTGTCGCTCGCAGTCATCCTGGCGCTGCTTGCCGCCGGCACGGCCGCGTCCATCGCGCACAATCGGAGATCTGGCGCCGGGGGGTCGGCCAGTGGACACGAACACGTGCGCGATGTCGTATGACAATACTGTGATGGCGGCGCGAGCGATCTATGCATGGGCATATGGATATTTGTGTACACACCTGATTACTCAGAGAGACGCGAACTCGCGATTCTCAAAGTTTTGATACACGTAGCGGTGTTCACCCGGTGTATACCGGCGTCGCGCGGTCGGAGTACTCCGTGTCTGAGGCGGCAACTTTTTCCGTCATACTCCGACACCCAAGCCGACACCGTCGACGTACGGTATAGGAGCTAGGACGTTTGGATGCCGCGGGATTCAAGATTCATGCCGGTATATGCTGGTCTACTTTCGAGCACGGAGTGAACGCGTGTGGGGCCCATTGGTGGGGCCCAAGGTGAAGGTCGGACCGCGGCGGGCGTGTCCAATTCACCTCCCAATTCACCACGACGCGAAACTTGCGTCGAGGCACCAAAATTGCTCGTCCCCTCCGCTCCTCTGAGAGGCAGTCCGCCGCGGCACGGTGCCGGCGAGTGCCTACAAGCACTCGAGCCAGCCATGGGCTGCGCTTCCTCCAAAGAAGATGGTTTCGTCATCTCAATTCCTCCGGCCACTGCGGCGCAAAGCAGATCTGCTGCGCCGGAGCTCAAGGAGCACACCGAGAACTTCGAGAGCTTCAACATGATCGAACAGTCGGACGAGAAGTCCCTGCAGGCGGCTGACAAAGTGTTGGCAAACATGACGGCCAGGTTAAGCATCTCGTCACTTGAGGAGGAGCCCGACGACGATGAATGGACAATCGAAGATAAGATCCGCTACATGCGCTCGCTGCTGGAGGAGATGCGGACGATTGAGGAAGAGATGGAAGAGTCACCCCCGATGCCGTCTGACGCCGCGGTTTGGAACAAGTGGGCCGCACTCGACTCGCCGACGCTCCCAACCACGGCCGCCTTTGACGTAATGGACACGTTGCTCGTGCCGCACTGCCCGCCGCTGCCCAAGCGCCTCGTCTACCGCGTGATACTCGCTGAGATCGAGCAGCTTGCGAAGAATGGCGGCGGAGTAGTGGACGTTTCGCCGCCGAAATCGGACGACGAGCGCCTGATTATTGTCGGCGACACGCATGGCCAGCTGCAGGACGCGCTGCACATACTGCTGACGCACGGCAAGCCCTCGGCCACCAATCGATACATTTTCAACGGCGACATCGCCGACCGCGGCCCGAATGCATGCGAGATCTTCGTGCTTGTGCTGCTCTTCAACGTGTGCTGCCCCGGATCGGTAGTTGTGACGCGCGGCAACCACGAGGCGCGCGACATCAACGAGCGTCCCGCCTCGTCCGGCGGCGGCTTTCGCGATGAGGTGCTAACCAAGTACGATGACGACACATTTGAGCTCTTCCAGCTTCTCTTCAACCATCTACCCGTGGCGGCGGTGGTGGGCACGCAGATCATGGTGATCCACGGCGGGCTCTCGCGCGAACGCGCGGATCCACTCGCCGCTCTCCGCCGGATGAAATACAAGATTGACGTGCCTCAACGACCGGGCACGGCAGCGGAGACGCTCCTCTTCGACTCCCTATGGAGTGATCCAATGGAGGACGACGGCATCCAGAGCGGCGGACGCGGCGACGATACGATCAAATGGGGGCCTGACGTGACCGATGAATTCCTCGAGGCTAGCGGCCTGCAGCTCGTCGTGCGCTCCCATCAAGTTCCCCCCGGCCGGCGCGGATTCGGTCTCCACCATGGTGCCAGAGTGATCACAGTCTTCTCGGCGTCCAACTACGCAGGCGTGTGCATGAACCGTGGCGGCGTGCTGATCGTGCCCGCAACCGGTGCGGTGTCCATCGAGGAGCACATGGCTGCCTCGCTCGAGGACCTGCGCAAGGCCACGGACGAGGCCATCAAGAGCGAGATGAAGCTCCGCGCCCTCAAGATGCAATCGCCCACCATGAAGCGCCTCAAGACGATGGAGAGGAATATGATCAAGGGGTGGCATTCGCGCGCGCAGGCGAACGCGGAGAGGCGGCAGGCGAAGCTCAAGGACGAGCTGCTCAAACGCGTCACCATGGAGGTCCACGAGGTCGAACGGTCGCTGGGCGGCTTCGTGGACACCCTCCTGTCAACCGTGCGCGCGCGCGTGTGCCAGCGCCGCGCCACGCTGCGCGCGGCGCTCACAAGGCGGCACACGATGCTGGTGCACATGGGGCGCGCGAGCAAGGGTGGTGGGCTGCTGCCGCTCGACATGTTCAGGGAGGAGCTCGCCGAAGCGCTCGACCTTCGCATCGATTGGGATGCGCTTCCGGAACGCTTCCAAACGAGCCTCGCCAAGGTGATCACCGAACCGAGCGCCGGCGCGAGTGTTCTGAGCCCGGAGCTGTATCCTGCCGTGAGGTTTGAGGCGTTCATCGAGCGCTTCCATGTGGAGATGCGCGACCCCTCGATGGCCGGCAAGCGCGAGAGCGCGCCCGACACGGCGCCCGACACGCTGCTGAGCCTTGTGCACGCACAGTCGCTGCCCCTGCGCAAGGCGCTCTCGCTCGTCGCACAGAAGGAGAAGACGCCGCCGATAACGGACGCGGAGGCGGGTCGATGGAAGAAGATGGCTGTGCACACGTCCCATGCTAAGACGGCGGTGGTGAGCCGCGGCGACTTTGTGGCGGCGGTCGAGGCGCTCGTGGGCGCGATGGCGGAGAACGAGGGAGATTCTCCTCGAGAGGCACATGAGCTCATCGCGCATACGCAGGTGCTCACGCTCGCCGAGGCGGCGCCCAAGGACGAGCTTGGGCGCATCCTCTTCCACCAGCTGCTCGACTCTCTTGTCGTCCATGACGTCGAGGCGCCGACGATCCAATCCATATGATCACTCGGCCCCATCCGCATAAGATAAATTTGATTCACACGCGGAGGCGATGTTCCCCCGGAGGCCCGGCACTGTCAGCAAGTTACCCATCGTGTTGGCTGTCTTTCACCTATATTCTGTATTCGTGTGTGTTCATAAAAAGAGGGTCTACCGTACGCTCGATTCTTGTAATACTTGAACACAATGTAGAAACCAATGGTAATTACCGCTGAGTGTTGAAACCCTCCCCCAAGGTCAAAATCTCGCGCCCCAATATGTAGAAACACCATAGGGTAATTACCTGAGTGTTGAAACCCTCCCCCAAGGTCAAAATCTCGCGCCCCAATATGTAGAAACACCATAGGGTAATTACCTGAGTGTTGAAACCCTCCCCCAATGTCAAAATCTCGCGCCCCACTATGTAGAAACACCATAGGGTAATTACCTGAGTGTTGAAACCCTCCCCCAATGTCAAAATCTCGCGCCCCAATATGTAGAAACACCATAGGGTAATTACCTGAGTGTTGAAACCCTCCCCCAAGGTCAAAATCTCGCGCCCAACTATGTAGAAACACCATCCCTCAACGAGCTCACGTACGAGAAACACCATAGGGTAATTACCTGAGTGTTGAAACCCTCCCCCAAGGTCAAAATCTCGCGCCGTTGAACAATCTCCAACAGAAAGGTAACAGTGAAAGGTACCGTATACGCTATACCGGAATCGTGCGGAAACGCACTATGTTGAAACGAAACACCATAGGTGGTAACTCTATGGGGCGGAGGGGCGGAGGGCCTCGACCTGAGTGTTGAAACCCTCCCGTCCAAGGTCAAAATCTCGCGCGCGACATACGGTACGACACCGCGAATCGCCGTTCTGCGTTCCGACTTCCGTTCAAATAGTCGGGCGGGGCGGACGACTCGCACTCGGACGGCGGCAGCAGCCTCGCCGCTTACGGCTCACCACACCTAGGCTTAGTCTTACAAGTATACAAGAGTTTCTTAACCCCGCCCACCCGGCGTCAACCCACCCGACCCGGGTCAACCCACAGAAATAGCTGGTCCGTCCCATTTTTTCCGCGATTGCTAAGCCGCCGGGGCGCGGGCGCGAGCGCCCGCCCGCCGCCCCTCACCTCTCCTCACAGTCCCCTTTCAGCAGCCGGTGCGGGACGTCCCGCGGAACTCCGACTACGCACTACGCAGCACTGGACCCGTACTACTACTAGAGACGTATACCAGCACCTCTATAGACGACGAGACCAGCTCGGTAGCCAATGAGCAGTGTAGTAGAGTGTAGTACCGTACAACCCGACCGGCTCGGGCTGCGAGTGCGACCGAAGCGCCCCGAACTCTTGACCGGCATATTTAACGTGCTTACACCTTGCTATGCTTGTGGGGTTCCCGCGTTTACTCGACTACCGTCCCGGTCCGTCTCGTAATCTTGTCGACGACACGTCCACCTCGGCCTCCAGTCGCGACGCCGGAAGTCACTGTCAGACGCGCGATCACCCATCGGTGCTCGCCCGAGCTTGTGCGTCCGAGCACGCGCAGGGCCAGCTTGCAGCGCGGGCTCGCGCCGCCGTTGGCAGGTTCGGACGGCACCGAGAAGGTCACCGGCAAGGCCGCCTCCACATAGATGGACACGTTGCGCCGCCGATCGATCCGGTGAGCGTCCCACACGCGGCTCTCACACGTACAGCCGGCCACGCAGCTCACGCGCGCGATGCCCATATGCTCATAGGAGATTAGGTGCAGAAGTCGCAGCTCTGCGGACGCTGTGCCTGCCCGTAAAGCGAGGAACGCAGGCATCGCCACGCTCAGATAGACCAGGGCGCCGGCCGTGAAGGCGGCGAGGTTCTTCATCTGGCGGCGCTGCGGCGCGATGGTGCGATCGCAATAGAGCCACCCTAGAGGCCAGGAGCCATGCCAGTGTGCGAGCGTCGCCTCATAACTCTTGATCGGTGGGCAGTGAGCTTGTGGCATCACCCTGCACGCGTGAGCGAGCACCGTCGCATCTGACGCATCCTCCTCAAGATCCGCCTGGCACACAGCAGGCTCCCATGGGACGACCATCCACGTAGTCACTCCGTCCGCGGTCTGGCGCGTGCCGTCGGCATGCACAAAGTAGCACGCCGTCGTCGCTCGCATCTGCTTCTGCAAGCCATGCCCACTGTTGAGCACCGGCGGCAGACGAGCTATCGCCTCGGCCTCCGTCAGCGTTTCTGTGCGAGCCTCGGCCAGCGGGCCGGCACTCGCCGACGCAAGCCAATAGACCATGAGATCGTTCACATACTCGCTGCCGTCTGCGACCACGAGACTCGAACAGGGCCGGCTGAGGCCGGGCCGGCTGAGGCAGAGGCATCGCATCGGGCAGGCGCCGTGACGGGCGCAGCGTCCGTCCCTCCTAGATTCGCTCCCCATCGGTCTCGGTTCTATCTCGGTTCTCTGCTGGTTCAGGCATCCGTCTGCGCGCGCGCACAGTGGCCATGCGCCGGATGGACACAGTCACGCGCCACGTCTACAAGCGAGAAGCCCGGGCGACGGGCGCGGACCGCCGGTGCAAGGGCGCGGTAGACCGAGATGGCCGCCTGGCCATACTGCTGGCACACGCGCTCCACCTCCTCCTCGGCGCGTGACCAATAGGTGCCGCCACGCGTGCGGCTCCGTCCAATTCCTGCTGGTTGTTCGAGCTGCGCACCCCAATTGGCAGGACCCGCCATCTTGAAGTCATTCTGCGTGTACCTGGCCTGGCATGCGGCCTTGGTGACGTCATCCTGCGCGTCGAGCACTTCGCGCGAGTACCATAGAGGCACCGTGACGAAGAGCACGGCCGGTGGCTGCGGCCTCGCACGGAACTTTCGCACGGCGAGCTCGATGGAACTGGGGCTGAGCCACTTGGCGAGGCTGCCTACCTCGATGACGACGAGATCGATGCGCGCCGGGAGCGTACCGAACAGGCAGGGCAAGATCGTCTGCAGTGCCGTGCCGCTCGATGCTTTGTTGATCAGCCGATGGGCCGGGTGAGGCCAGGTCGTGTTGACCCACAACATCCAGCGGACGAGGAAGCCTGTCAGCGTGCCCGTTTGACCCCAGCCGAGGTCCAATTGCGCCCGCCCATTGTACTTCATGCATTCTGCGCCCACCTCGTCGAAGCATCCAGCCTGCACAGCGACGGAGGCTCCAATGGCTAGCACGGTGATCGGCTCACCACGTGAGAGCCGCCGGAACAACGTGCTAGCCTCGCCTTGGAAGCGGACGCCGTCGCGACGCTGTTGCTCGTCGAGACGATAGCTAAAGGCGATAGTATATATGGCGCATATCATATGTCGAGTGTCGACATATGAACGAGTGGTCACACCGCTTCATCAGGATCGGCGCCATCGGGTGCCCGCTGTGACCGTGAGATGAATGGATGTGTGAATGAATGACAGAGGTTGTAATGAATCATGTTGAGAATTACTTGTGGGGGCTTTTCGTAGGGGGGTTGATCCAAGCGAACCGCCCCTCGCCAGGGGGGACGGGAGTTCGCTAGCCGCCCGATGGTCGCCCGCCTCGTCAGGCACGGTCCGGTGAGACAGAAGTCAAACTTTTCTATGCAGTTCAGTTATAAAATCGACACCCAAGACACCGGACCGGCGTACATGTGAATGAAGCATCCACTACCTCGACAGCGTCTCGTGTTGGAGACATTATGGAGACATCAAATATGTCTCGAAGCCATGGTGCCGGTCTGTCAGACGGCGGCCTCTACACCCGCGGGGAGGTGTGTGGGGGGGAAGATAAAACGGGTCGACACAGTACCGTGGGGCGCGTTAACATGACTACGTGTGTGTCAGAATGCTGTCCCTGTGACACGCGCTGTGAGGGAGCTGGGAGGTGTGTTGAGTATGTCTAGGTGTGTCCAGGGTGTGTCTGTCTATGCGGTCTGTATATTACGATCAACGTCTCACTACTTAATCATGAACAAACGTACACAAAGGGGGTATTTATAAAGGACCATTTCAGGATCTATAGTCCGAAAAAGGTTTACAAATAAGGGGCCCGGGGCAACGTCCAACGATGCTCGAGAGCATACGTTCTGGATCGCGGTAGCTGGCGGTTGCGGACGTGGACGGGCGACGGCCCCCGACGTGCTGCTTGGGAACAATCACGGTGCCAGCCGAGTGTTGCTCAATGCGGGCGACGGCACCTCCCTGAGGAGAATCAACTTTTGCTGGACGGCAGTGCGGACACGTTCTCGATCGCGCCGGTGGCGTACGTGTGGACGGGCCACGCGGGCGATGGCGACCTCACAGCCAACTGAGCCGCCAGACCGGCCAGAGCGAAGGCTGAGCCGCAGCGACACATCGAAGCTGAGTCGATGCAGCTGCGGCGACAAGTGCCACGCTCGCAGGGGCGATGACTCGCGGTCACATCTGCCACACGCCTAGATGCGTATAGGTAGCAGCGTCCGCAGGAAGCGGCGTCATCTTTCTGCACTTGCATTGCGTCGTCAACAATGCACTTGAGGTCACAAGGGTCTCGTCAACCACATGCTCATGCTTGCTCTTGCAAGCCCGAGGATCTTAGTGGATCTAGCGAGCCTAACGTCGATCTGTGACGCTGTGAGGCAGGGGCTATACAGACGCAACGGCCGTCTGTGCAAAGCTATTCAAAGCTACACATGGTCTCAAAGTCACAGATCGACGTGAGCCACGCAAGGTCAACTTGCTCGCAACAACACTTTGTCGCGTAGCCTTGTTCAACCCATTTGTGCATGCTCGACGATCTTGCGTGCTTCCCGTCGATCTGTGACGCTGGGTCAGCTGTATGTCGTCCATTCGCTTGAGTTGAAGGTCGCATCAACGGTGTGCTCAAACGGGTATACACTCGTATGATTGCTGTGTTGCGAATGCGATGCCTTTGAACTTGCGTCCTCACGCCTACCTCACGCCGATCTGTGACGCTGAGCAGCTATGTATAGACGCAGCTCATCGATCCGCACTTGCATGGCGTCGTCGACGTTGCACTTGAGTTCAAGGTAGCGTCAACCGCGTGCTTATGCTTGCTCTTGCAAGCCGTTCATCTGACGTGCCTCACGTCGATCTGTGACGCTGAGGGGCTTTGTAGAGACGCAGCGGCCGTGCTGTACGCAGCTAGGTACGTGTAGGAGCATCCGCAGGAAGCGGTGTCATCGATCTGCACCAGTCTGCACACACTTGCATTGCGTCGTCGCATCAACCGTGCTTATGGATTGATTGGTTTTGCAAGCCGGTTGATCTTGTGTGCCTCACGTCGATCTAGACGCTGAGCAGCTATACACAGCAACTGCGGCCGTGTTAGACGCATCTACTCGTGTACACGTGTAGCAGCGGGCACAGGAAGCGGCGTCATCTATGAACACTTGCATTGCGTCGTCGACCTTGCAGATGGGTTGCAGGTAGCATCAACCGTGTTCATGCTTGGTCTTGCGAGGAAGTTGATCTTATTGCGTGCCTCACGTCGATCTGTGACGTTGAACGGCTATGCACAGACACAGCGGCCGTGCAAGACGCATCTACGCGTGTAGCAGTGCCAGTGACCGCAGGAACAAGCGAGGACGTCGTCGATGTGCACTAGCCTTGCGTCGTCGACCACATGCTCTTTACGTCTTTAGAGGTTGCATCTTTAGAGGACATTCGGCGACCAATCCTCACCACCCACAGCTACATGTACTTAAGCTTCCAGGTGACGGTCCCAAAACCCTCGTCCAGTACACCCTGACGGCCAGCGACTACACGGCCCAGTACTCCTAGGGACGCGCAAGGGACGCGCGACCAACTCCATCATCAAGGGCAAGATCTCCGGCAGGCTGTGGGCGACCCCGAGATCGCCCACATGCAATGAGCGCACCTAGAGAGCACCCTCGAGGAACTGTGGTGAACACCGCGATCACCAACGTCGGCCTCCGCGTGACGGCCATCCGTCGCGCCACGGACACGATCGGCGGCCCCTGCCCTTCTTCTACCTCGACATGGAGCCCTCAGACGGCCTGGAGCAACGTGACCGGACCCTGGGGCAACACCATCAACATCTTACAACATCTCGCTCAACCTACGCTCAACCAGGAGATGTGCGAGAAGGCCTACCTCTGCCACAAGTGCCTGCTGCTCAACAACCTGTGCTTCTGCAGCATGAAGACCAAGAAGGCCCGCTCGTGCGGCCCAACGGTCGACCCAAGTTCTACCAAGTTCGTAAAGGTCAACTAGAAGCCACCGCGACCCCCTACGCATCGCGAGCATCTACACACCCCCGTCGACCCCACCGAGAGGGCGCAGTTCTACACAGACATCAAACCCCACCTCAACGACGCCACCTACCGTCTATAGACGCATCCCTCATCGGCGCCGACTGCAACTGCGTCTTCGACACCACCATCGACCTCGACGGCGCGTCAGCCGCCACCGCCACGAACCTACGCAAAGGAGCCGCCGAATACCTCAACATCCTCACCGAGTACTCACTGAGTACGATCTCACCGATGTTGTACGCGAGTGACTTCCTAGGTAATAACACTAAACTTTTCACTAATGCACACACGTCGCGGGAAGAGGAGTAACCGCACACGCATCGACCACATCCACGCACCTCACAGAACGACGCCGTCACATCTGGAAATACACACCAGCGGCACCCGACCTTCAGACGTTCCAGCGCACCTTCGGCCATGATCCAAATCGAGGCACGCATCGCTAACGCATCGCCCGCCCCGAACGAGGGAGGGACCTAACAACCATCAACGAAACCATCTTTGACAACGCCGACTTCAACGAGAGCTCGCCACACCCTCATCAAAAACACCATGGCCGCCGAGAACTCCGAAGCAAACGGATGGGGCGCAGCCTGGGAGACAACCAAAGCAGTCATCCGCACCCGGTGCATCGACCAATCCAAAACGCTCAGACGACAGGAAGACGAAGAAACAACACACGCCTCAACGCAGAGCTCAGCGTTGTCGAAGCCGCAATCATTGGCGCCGGCACACACACGCAACGTTACTTCTCGACCCGAGATGACCTCAAGAAACAACTCACCGAACGACGCTCGCTCGCTCAACGACATGCTCGAGAAGGAAGCCTACGAGAAAGGCAGCAAACACGACGTCAACACCGCGGCCTTCCACAGACAATGGACGCCAAAGAACGCCGCACAGTGGGTCGAAGAACTCAAGCTACAAGACCGGACGGACCCATCCAACCCTCAGAACCTACCACCTGGCGAAGCCGACAAAAGGAAGCCGACCACACCAAGATCGCAGCCGCCTTCACAACGTTCTTCGCGGCCATGCACATCGAACCACGAGCCAAAGCAAAGGCAATCAAAACGCTCGGCAAGGGCAACCGCGTCCTGCTCCCTCCGACAGCCGCCAAATGCGACGCCGACATCGCACCAAAGACGAAGTCCTCCATACCTCCGCGTACCTCCCAACCGGCAAGAGCCCAGTAGAGCCCAGGACCTAACCGCATCCCGAACAAGTTCTATCGGGTCCTCTCGAGGTCACCGCCCCAATCCTTACCCAATCCTGACCAACGTGTTCAACGAGAGCCGGCGCAAAGGCGAGCTCCCAGAGGGCATACGCAGAGGCATCATCAGCGTCTACAGCGTCCTCTACATACTACAAAATGAAGGACCGCGACGAGCCGACGACCCACGCAACTATCGACCCATCACACTAATCCTCATGCGCATCCTCGCGCAACGCATGATCGTGGCCGTCCTCCAATTCTTCTCACGCGACCAGAACGGCTTTTCGTGCCCGACAGCTTCATCGCCGAAAACATCCTCCGATTACAGCTGCTCCAAGAACTAGCCGATGAAGAGAACATCGACGCCCTCACTTCCTGTTGCTCGACATGGAGAAGGCCTTCGACAGATGCTCATGGGAATTCCTCGAGGACGGCCTCGCAGCCATCGGCTTCGGCCAGGGCTTCATCGACTACGTCCTCTGCTCGCGTACTCGCACACGACACACCGCCCACGCGCCTCACATTCAAACTCGGCTCTGGAGTCGCGCAGGGTGCCCCCTCCCCCCCTCCTCTTCCTCATCATCGCAGATCCCCTTATGCGCCTCTTCAACCAAAATAGGAACACCACCCACCGTTTTTAGGCCGGAAACAAGACCTATCGCCATGAAATCTCCCTATTCGCCTGCACTATTCGCTGAAGATAGCACACTTATCCTCCGCACCGCGGACATACAAGATGCCCTGAGAACACTCCATCCAAACCTGGTACGATGCAACAAGCAAGGAGTAACGAGACCACACAAGCGAGAGGTCCTTCTCCTCGGGCTCCCACGCCGCCATCCCGAGCTCCTCGGCAACACAGGCTCGTGCCCAGCCCACTCGCGACCCCAACACACGATCGTTCGCAACGGCACCACCATCCGCGTCCTCGGCGTCCCATAGGCGTCTCAATATAGGCAATGAGTTCGACCTCGAAGACTGGTGACTCCAACGATACCGCACTGTCAAGCCGAGAACGGCAGCGTGGAACGACCTATAGCACGACTCAGCCTCACCGGCTGCAACATCCTTTTCCAATCCATCCTCTATGGATCATTGCGCTGGTTCTTCACGCTCTCGTCCCCGACAAGATCATCGACCTGATCGAACAAAACGCCAAAGCCCTCCTCTCTGGGCCGCCAACCCCGAACTCCACTCGAAAGAAGATGCTGGCACCGCCCACAGCAATCGAACCGGTATACATGACCGAGACGGCGAGCTACCTCACGCAAACAGAAGGAGGCGGCAGCATCAGCATGCACCTCAGGTCCCACATCAAAGCACATACCAAAAGCCCAATGGGTGTGATCAAGTACCTCGACCCACGCCGAGCACCACATGGGAGAGGAGGTCCTGAATCCTACACGACGACACACGCCCCTCGGCCGCGGCATTATCCTCTCACAGTCCCGCGACAACCACAAGAACCGCATCGACCACCTCCCCGACACCTCCTGCATCTTCTTGCGTGCATGCTTCCAATCCTTCCACGAACTCCGAGTCTCTCAAGACACCACGCTCCTCACCCACCAACCTATCGGCGAGCCCCTCGTCTGGCGCAACAACCGATTCGACTTTCGAGATCGCTGATCGGCCTCGACCGTGCCCACGCACAAGAATGGATCGATTACAGTCAGTGTCCTCTCTGCCTCAACCGGCCTCCTCACCGCCAACCAATATAGGACAACACCATCATCCGCTACGCGTCCTACAGCCGCAAGTCCGCCGCGTGGATTGACGAACGCCAACGCGAGCGACCCCTCATCATCGGCGACATCCCCTCCGCCTTCAAGAGCAAGCCATCGACGCACCCGCTCCCTCGTTCAAAGACGGCGACATCGTCCTCGCAGTTGACAAAAGGCACTCCACACCGAACGCTACGCGCGCGCGGTACACAGCAAGAACACACGGACGGAGGCCCCGACGCACTGGCTTGTGGCACAGCCACAAAGGCAGGGCCTCGGGCCGCATAGGGCCGCAGCGACGTCAGCTCATCCGCGGTGGAGAGGCGGCCGTATGCCGATGAGCCTCTGCTCTCCAAAGCCGTCCGCCGCCGCCGTGAGTTCGAGCGTGAAGGCGATGTGGCCGCACCCGCCGCAGGCTGCGTTGAGGGTGCCTCGGGGGCCTCCGATGCTGATGCCGCTTCTGCGGTTGCTGAGCCTGCGGTAGTTGAAGAGGAAGTGGACAGACTCCATGGCCACCCAAGAGCTCCATTGCCGCTGCAATATGAGTGCATCAGCTTCCCAAGCTTCATGTCGGGCTTGCACTTGAGAGCGCGCGAGTGTCACTCAAGACAGGAGAGGATGGTGAGATCACTGTGTGGCGGTTATCTGCGCTCAGCGAGCGAGCAAGGAAGGCCGCCACTGAGCGCGAGCGGCTCCATATGTGTGTACACAATGTGCGCGGCAGGCGGCGGGAGCAGCACACCTTCAGCAGTGCCGTCTGGCAAGCCCAATAACGCCGCGTGCAGAACACCTTGAGCTGCACGGTTTTGGGCTTGTCCTCTTCATCTCCTTTCTCTACATCCCCTTCCTTTCGTCAAGGCTCGGCGGACGTGGCATCCGTGCTTCGTGCCAGGACCCAGGTTGCTCAACGAGCTTCGTTCGTTCGTTTCAGGGCCCTCTCGGCCAGGACACACACCCACGGCCCGGAATAGGCGTGCGTGGGAGGCGCTCACGATCTGCTCAACGAGCATTGCATGCACGAAAACACACATCGACTGGAAAAGTCGTTAGCGGGATCTGTGAAAGTGTGTTTTGACTTTTGTGTTCGCCAACTTGTTTTGTTTCAAACATAATGTAGTTTTCATGTACCAGCAACGCAATGCTATGCAGCAATGCTAAAGGGCTTTCGAGGGTGATACTGTACATGTAGCCCCTCTCCGACCTCCGAGAGGGGCGATCTTGCCCACGCGTACCGGGTCGGACCCGCACCCGACCGCGACCACCGTCACAGTGTCGTTTCGGAGATTCGCGCCCCCTGCGCGCTGGCTGGCGTGGCCCTTACGACGGCATCAACTCAGGTCCGTGGCGGCGGGCGCCAGTGTAGCCTGATGACGCTTGATGAAGGCGCGCACGCTCGCCTCTCCGAGCTCACGACCAGCCTTGGCCGCCACACTCTCCATCATGCAGAGCCGCTGCTGAAGTACTTCGTCGGCCTCGATCCCTTCCGCCGCCGCCAGTTGGCACCACCTAGCCAGCCTCGCCACGAGCCCTGGGATTGTCTCCGCGGACGCCGCAGACGCTGCGTTTGGCGGGAGGTCGGGCGGCGCGTCCTTCGCGAGCGTGCTCGTGGGCGTGCTCGTGGGTGGCATCCCGACGGTGGGCCCTTCCAACAGGCCGCGGAAAAAGTGCACCACGAGCTCCTTGGCCTTCGAGCTCGCGTCGGTCGCGCCGCTCGCCCCAGTGGTACGCATGCCCACGAACACGAGGCGAACGGGCGCAGGTGCCTGCGGAACCGCAGCCGGCAGCGCCAACGGTGCGTTGCTACTCGCTGCTGTGAACGGTGCGTGGCCACTCGCTGCTGTGAAAGGTGCGTTGCCACTCGCTGCTGTGAACGGTGCGTTGCCACTCGCTGCTGTGAACGGTGCGTTGCCACTCGTTGCCGTGAACGGCTCTGGGGCAGACGACGCGCCGGCCGCTTCGCCAGGAGCGGGTGCCGCTGCATCGGCCGGAGCGGCAGCCTCCGCACCAGAGACGGCGTCTCTCCCCACCAGCGCCGTCGCGGGCTCCTCGCCATGTGTATCCGACGGCGACTCTAGCGCCGTCGCGGGCTCCTCGCCGTGTGTATCCGACGGCGACTCCAGGAGTGCGGGGCTCTCGCCCTCTGGTTGCAATTCAATCGGGTCGGAGGCGCCCCACGCCCAAAAGTGGATGGAGCCACGCGCGGAGATGCCCACCAAGCCACTCTTGAGCAGCTCGAGCCGCCAGTACGCGCTCACGTCGCGCTTCGGCATCGCCTCTGGGTCCGGCACGAAGCCAACCTTATCATCCGCCCTCCACAGCTGCAGCTCGCCGTCGCGGGAGACGGAGAGCATCCTCGAACCGTCGGGCGCGAGGCGCAGCTCGCCCACGTACATCTTGTGGGCAAAGCGCAGCGTGATGAGCGCCTTGCCTGCCTTGCGGGAACTCGAGTGCCACACGCGCACCGTGCCGTCGCCGCATCCCATCGCCACGCGGGGCGAGTCAGCCTCGGCAGCGCTCTCTGCGGGCAGCACCACGAGCTGAAGCACCGGCGTGCCCACCTTGACGACTTGGAGGCACGCGCCGTCTGGGAGCGACCACAGGCGCGCCGACTTGTCAAAGGAAGACGAGACCACGCGCGGTGAGTCGCACAAAGCAGTGAGTCGCACAAAGCCAGTCACGCTGGTGTGGCCAGACAGCTTGACAACCGGCGGCGGTTCAGCGCGCAAGTCGAACGCCAGCACCAGCCCGCTAGCAGTCCCGCAGGCGAGCCACTTGCTGCGCACGTCACAACCGTGCACGACATTGGACACGCGGCCAGTTTTGGCCCGGCCAGCCTCATGATCTCGGGACTCGTACGCCTTGAGCGAGAGCGAGAGCATTTGGCGCACCACGTCGTGGCCGCCTCCGTCCTGCTCGAGGAGGTGCACTTCGAGCGCCGCGCCGGCGCATGTCACGACGTACGTATCGCGCAGCCAGACATTTGCGTCTTCGGTGGTCCGACAGACGAGCATTATCTTGTTTGATACGAAAACGGGTACATGTTTCAATAGATATTTCTAAACGCGCTCACCGTCCGCCTTTGCATCAGTACGCGCCTTGGTTGCCCCACCCGGGCTGCACTGGCAAACGCATTCACACGAAATTCACTCGCCCAACAGTCGCTGCCAAGACATGGCTGCCGCTTCGTGCGCCCACGAGGTGGCCGTGGCAGCGACCTGGTTCGCCGAGCAGCTGTTTGAGCCCAACGACCAGCGAAGCATATTCTGCGACCGTCTGCAGGAGCTCCTGATCGCGCGCTACCAGGGGCACTGGTACCCGGACGAGCCTCATAGGGGCTGCGCATTCCGCTCCCTGCTCAGCACCGTCAACGCGATGGACCCGCTACTGCTGCGTGCCGCGGACGCGACGGGGCACAGGGGGGTGCAGGAATCTTTCATGCGCTGTTTCTCGGATGCGGGAGAGGTGACGTGTTGGGTGAGCTGCGCCCCACCGAATGCTTGAGCACGGCAGGCCATCTCCCCCCTCTGCCTGCGCGCTGTGCGTCTGCGCGTGGTTGCGCACGCGCGCAGGCCGCCAGGCCTCACCGAGCCCACGCCGTGCATCGTTTCTGCTGCAGATCAACCCGGGCGAAGTGAAGGTGCTGCGCGGTCGCGCACAGCACACGCTGTACTCGGACGGCACTGGCTCTGACAACCCATACGATGAGAAGCTCAAGATCAAGATCGAGCCGACGCGGCTCGCCGTCAAGGTGGACCCCGTGCAGCACATTCCTCAGTCGCCCGTCTCGAGCCATGGAGCTCAGTCGCTCCATGGCGCGGACGCGTTTGGCGCCTTTCGGCACGCTTCGGGCCTCTCCGCGGCGATGGGCTCGCAGTCGCAGTCGCCGACCGAGTCGCCGATGCCGTCGTGGCGCGCGAGCACGGTCGCCCCGCCCGCGATAACGCCGCTGCCGCCCCACATGGGCGCCAATGGCGGCTACGGCGGCTTCAACCAGGGCTTCGGCGCCGACCAGGGCTACTGCGGCTTCGACGGTGGCATGGGCAGCATGGGGCTCGGCGGCTTTGGCTCGAATGGCCTTGCGCCGCAGGGGCAGCAGGGCGGCGGCGTGCCGCACTCGTCGCCCATGCGCGGTTACGGCTCGTACGCGCCGCAGTCGTCGTATGGCCACACGCCGCAGCAACCTGTCTTCTAGGCCAGCCGCAGCTCAAAAGGTCACTATGCGCTCCGTAGTACTATCGCGTCGCGCGGCTCTCTCCATCTGCTCCTCGGCTTCACGTTGTATAATGAAAGCGCGTCTCTGAGCGATCGAGCTTGCAGCGTGCGGACCACGGTGCCCCCCGGTGCCCTCGGCGCTCCCTATGGCGCCGTCGCGCGTCGGCCGCTCTGCGCTGCGCCGCAGCGTCAACCTGGTGATGGGGCGCGAACACGTTGCGCAGCGCCGCCGCGCGCATGACACGCGATCAGGATCTGTGTAATATGATCCAGTACGTCCTAACGTATTATCCTAACGTCGGTGCCTCCAAACGAGAAACGGCGAACGGCGGCACGCAACCCCGCGCTCCCCGGCCCGCGGGGGGCGCGCTTGGCCTTGGGCGCGCGGGGGCCGCGGCCGGGCGCCGGGGCAATGCGCCGGGGGCGGGGCCGCAACCTCGCGCGCGGCTCTTCTCGCATCTTGATCCTTGAATCTGATGGCGAGAAACAAATTAAAGTTTCGACAAACGTCTAACGAAAACACTCCGCCTCCGCGAACGCCCGAAGCGCCCCGAAGGCGAGGCCCGAACATGGGCCCGAAACCCCCTCGCCCCCGAACCGAAGCAACGCTCTGCATCGTGGTCTAGTCTGAAGGGAGCGCCTGATATAGAGTCCCGGCGCCCCATGATTGCTGCGAGGCCAAATAGGGCGCGTCCCCTGACTGCTGCCGTTTGGGGCGAGGCTCGCAGCTCTCGTCCTCGGTTTGAACCTCGTCACCTACCTTCGGGGCAGGGACGGACGGGAACTGTTGCTGCTGCTCATTCTTTGGCAGCTGCCCTGCATTGTTGAGCGCCTCGCTCGATTAGGCCACTGCTGCCGCTGCGGCAACTCCTGGTGTGCTTCTCATGGCGGCCAGAGGACGTGCTTTGGCAGAAGGAGCAAGTGCGGGCGTGGCGGCTGGCGCAGCGACGTCGGCGAGTAGCTGCGAACGCACGGCGTCCGAGCCGGTGCATAGCTCAGGCAGCCTCGCGCTCAGGTCCGGGCGCGCAAGACGCTCGAAGAGCGCCACGAGCGTCGTCCGCTCGGCACTGGTGAAGGGCTCAAGCACAAAGTCGGGCACGTCCTCCTTGCGCGCCGGCCGGCCGATGCCAATGCGCAGCCGGTGGAAGTCGGCCGAGCGGAGGCACGCTGTGCATGAGTCGATGCCCTTATGCCCACCGCTCGAGCCCCCTTGCTTGATCTTGAGCCGTCCGCACTGCAAGTCAAGGTCATCGTGGGCGATGACGACACGGGCTGGCGAGCAGGCGTTCCTCGTGGCGAGCATGGCGACGCCTTTGCCCGACAGGTTCATAGGTTGCGTTGGGACGCACGCGACGACGCACCTCCCGCCGAGCGTGCCCCACGCCACACGCGCGCACTCTGCAGGCTTCCATGGGCCAAACTTGTCCGAGTGCAAAGCGACGAGTTGCTCAACAAACATCTGGCCGGCATTATGCCGAGTGCCGGCATAGCGCACGCCAGGGTTCCCGAGGCCGATGAGCAGCATTGCGGGAGATTCATCGTGTGCTCCTGACGTGGAGGAGGAGGGTCGCTTCATTCGGGTCGCGCTCGCTTTTCGTGTGACATTGTCTCGCTGCTGTGTACAATGTAATGGCATGCGTTCACGTTCACGTTTATCTGCAGCTCGGCAAGACGAAATTCATTTTACCTGCTTGCGAAAAGCCTAGCGAAAAGCAGGGGCGAAATGATGCGCAACCTAGCGGCTCTGCCTACATCTTGCCCTCCTACATGTACATGTAGCGGGCCAGGCAGACTTCCCCGGCGGGCGCAGAGCTATTTCACTTTGCATGAACAAAGTTTCATAACCGACATAACCGCCACGAGTTCCGAGCACCTTCGGCGTGCACGCTCGCCACCGGCGTCTCGTCTGAAGGCTCACCCTTCCAACGGGCGTCTTCAGGATGCAGTCACTTGCCGCCGCACGCCCCGCTCGCGCCTCGACGCTCCCCGCCCGCTTCAAGGACTTCATGAGCACCGACGTCGCCGAGGCCGCTTCCTCGCCCTTTGCCACGTGGTCCGATTCCGCCCTCGGGAAGAAGCGCAGCCGCGCCGACCGTGGGCTAATGTCCATGCGCGAGCTCACAGTGGCCTTCGCCCAGGGCCACGCCTCCCCAGCGATCACGGCGATGCCGCCCATGCCCAGCGTCGACGCTGACGGCAATGTGCTCGCCAGTGCTCTCTTCCCCGCGGGGATCATCATGAGCCTGCCAAGCCCCGACGCCAACCTTAGCAAAAAGCTGCTGCGCCTCTCGCCGCCGCAGTCGCCCACGCCCCGGGAGGAGGAAGAGACGCTTGCACTGCTCGAGTCCCTCGTCAGCCAGGAGAGCCTCCTCGCGCCGCCGAGCCATTATTATGACGACAGCCTGTGCGGCAGAGCTGACGGCGAGGACAACCACGACAATGCCTTCACGGACGAGGTGTCGCAGCTCTTCCAGCTCTTGGGCGCCGAGGACGCGGTCGCCAACCGCACGCCCTTTGAGATGCTCGCCGACTCAGACATTCTCCTCGGCGCCGATGGCATGCTGTCGGACGCGTCGGACGCGTCGCACAGCGCGCCAACGATGATGGGCGAAGTGCCGCCCATGCCGGAGGCGGCGGTGGCTACCGCCCCGCTCCCCGTGCTTGCGCCGCTCCCCGTGCTGCCGCCGCCCCTGCAGCACCACCATCAGTGCCGGCCGTACCCGCCGCCGCCCCCGCAACATTGGCCCCCCACCAGCGCGCCCACCGCCGTGGCGGCCGAGAAGGCGGCGGCGTCGGCCGCCGCGGCCTCGCTCGGCGAGAAGGGCGCCTCCAGCGGCGCGATGCGCAACGTCGCCGAGCGCAAGGAATGGACAACCTCGGATGACATTCTCATCCGCGAGAGCGTGCACACTCATGGCTTCAAGTGGCGCGTGATCGCCGCGCTGCTGCCCGGCCGCTCCGACGACGCTGTGCGCAACCGGTGGAACCGGCTCAACGAAGCGGAGCAGCCAAAGCCTCTTGCCGTCGAGGCAGACGCGAGCAGTGCCGAGCTCTCTGAATCGTGCCTACACGTCCTTAGTGGCAAGGCGGCGCCGCGTAGGCCCTTCCACTGGCGTACCAACAGCGGAGGCGGCAGCGTCGACGCCGAGTGGACCAAGCCCGAACGCGTGAGCTGGTCGCGGCAGGAGGACGAGACGATCGTGCACATGGTGAGCGAGTATGGGCACAAGTGGGGGCGCATCGCGCAGCAGCTGCCTGGACGCACCGAGCACGCGATCCGAAACCGCTACTCGCGCCTTCAGACTCTCATTGAGATGGACCGGCGGGCGACGCCGCCCAGCCTGCCCTTGTCCGTCGCCGCCTGTCGAGGCCCGACCAGGACGCGTGTATAGTGTATGTGGCTGGCAGAGCGTGACGCATGCAGCGAAGCGCGTGCCACGATCCGCATGTCCCGGTACAGTTTGTATACCGCGGTCCGGCGGCGTGGCGGTGCGCCGGGCCGCCCTTTGCACAGGAGCGCGCCGCCCGCATCCGCGAGATCCAGATCGCGCGCCGCGTCTGCGCGGTCGGCGTCCGGCCGCTCGTCGCTCCAAGTCTCGGTATCCGGGCTGATATCCGGGCCAACAGCGGGCTGTCGTCGGGACGATGTCGCGCGCGCGCGCCGCGCGGTCGGGTCGCGGGTACCTATACGGGTTGTACGCTCGTGGACGCAACGGACGGGACGCGTGCAATGGACGCGTGGCGGGCGTGGGCCCCGCAATTGCTGGTTGCGATGGCCGCGTCGGTTGGCGGGGGGTACGGCGGCATATCGCCTATCCCTGATTCCGGCTATCGAAAGAAAAAATTCCACACTCAGCCACATTGCGCCTCGCGGCGAACCACTCTCTTTTCTCCGCCGGTCGGTAATGACGTCCCGCGTCCGGTGCCGCCCGACGCGCCACGCCTCGTGCTCAATGTCTATAGCGAGCTCTCTGTCTCACTTGGAACCCAACCGCACAAGCTTGGCTTCGACGGTGACACCTGGCGTCCTTTTCAGCTTCCTGCGAAATAAGCGCCTCGCTTCGTCCTTGTCCCCTTGAGCGGCTGTTGTTCGCCGCGCATACTCTGCAAGGACGACTTTCCTCAAGCGTTTGATCTTGAGCTGCTGTCCCTCGGCGTTACGTAGCTGCTCCTTGATGATCCGCTTCCAGTTGAAGGTCGCGGCGGCCGCCGAAGATGGCACAGGCGCAGGCGCAGGTGCTGGCGCGGGCGCACTTGCTGATGCAGATGCAGATGCAGAGGGCGTGTCGTCCAGCACAGAGCCGACGGTGCCTCCCTTTACGAACATGCTGTAAAGTCCGCCAACACGCCGATTGACCTCCTTCATCTTGAAGGCCACAGGCCGCGACCATGGATCCCAATGGCCGGCCGCGACCGCTCCCGCCGTCGTCGTGTGGAACTCGCGGTTCTTGCCACCACCCTTGTCGTTCAGCAGCGTGCGAGTCGCCTCGGTGTCGTTATCGCGCTTCGCCTTGCCTTCTCCCTTGAGTGGCTTGGAGAAGCCGAGGCCACCGTGCGCACCGCGTGCCGCCTCGGCGGATGCGAGCTGCGTGTGCAGGGCGGCGAGCGCGGCGTCCTGCATGGCAGTGAAAGCGCAAAAAGGAGTCGGGGTCACGGGGACGAGAGCGGTGCAGCAGAGGGGAGGGGGGGACGGGGTCGTGCAGGCGAGGGGCCCTGGCCTTGGGTGCGGGGAGCGCTTTAGTCAATCAGGAGGGTGACTCGAGAGATTGGACGCTAAGGGGGGGGGGTGAGTTGAGTGGACATTGTGAGGCTTCAGAAAGTAGTTTGAATAGGTAGTGATGCAAGGACGTCGTTGGACACATCATGGCGGGGAATTAGATCAATTGGTAGATCGCCCGTTCAGCATACGGGAGGTACCGGGATCGAAGCCCGGATTCTCCATGCTTTTTTTGCCTGCGAGGCACAGAACCAGGTCTGCTGCGGACGTCGCTGGCGCAGAAGGACGCGCCAGTGCTCATCGCGACCGCGGGACAGCTTGCGAAGCTGAATCCTGTGCTCGAGGCGCGCGGCGGCGAGCAGGTGCTCGCCGATCTGCGGCGCACGCTACGGACGGCGGTGCTTGAAGAGTCAGATGCGATCCTCGGCCCCAAGGGCAAAAGGGTGGCATGCTCAACCGGAGCCAGCGCAACCGCGCGATGGAAAAGCTGCCGCAAGCACAGGCGCTGCGCCGGCTCGTCGAGCGGCGCAAGGACGCCGTCACGCCGAGCGCACGCGCGTGCAGCTCGTCCATCGCCTCGGCAACCCTCTCGGCGCGCGTCATGCGCGACCTCGTATTCGTAGTTGGGGCGAAGGCGAGAAGGCGTAAGCGAACGATGGTAATGGCATCGACCTTCGCCGACTGTCGAAGCCCAAGACGGCGCGGCTGCGCAAGCCGAAGCCGAACAGGGAGAAGGTGGTGCGTACAGAGCTGCCGCCAAAGCCGGTGGCACCGATCAGCGATGCAAGGACGGAGCTTCTGCCGTATGGGTATGCAATTGATGGCGGCTGATTGCGGCTGATTGCGGCTGATTGCGATTGATTGAAGCTGATGACGGCTGATTGCTGTATGGGTATGCTATTGATGGCGGCTGAAGGCGGCTGATGACGGCTGATGGCGGTTGCTGGTGGCCGAAGGCGGCTGATTGCGGCTGATTGCGGCTGATTGCACCATCGAGACTGCTCATCAGGTATGAGGTCGAGGGTCCGATTGTTGCGGGCCCATTTTTGATGGTGTTCAAAGACAACAGCGGCGGGCGCACCAGTGCTCCCCTTCTTGTTGTTAGCCACCCTCTCCGCCACTCTCGCCACCCTCATCACCGCGACCTCCAACGCCACCGCCATCGCCACCGCCTTCTCTGCCTCCCAGATCGCCTCAACCATGCCGCCGCTGCCCTCGCCGTCTCCCAGGCCGCCGTTACCATCACCGCCGCTGCCTTCGCCGCCACACTCGACACCGCTACGCCACCGCCTCCCTCGCCGCCGACCCCTGCGCCTTTACCTCCTTCGCCGACTCCTCCCTCACCCCGTTGCACACCCCGCAAGGAGGCGCACTGCGAGCGCGTATGGCCCCGCCTTGAGCGCCGTAGCGGCCAGCAACGCGGCCCCGTCTCCACCGCTCGCGTGCTCCTCCACCCCCTCCCTCGCCTCCGCCGATGTTGTGCCAGGACACGTGTGCATTGGCCCAAAACGGCGCCTGCCAGGATGAGGGCCCAGGCTCGCACTTCGCTGCGGTTGCGTGTTCCATGGGCTCGGCGACTGCGCCGACTGTGGACCGCGATACTATTTGCCACCGTCACCGCCTCCGCCCTCACCCTCACCGCCGCCGCCCTCACCGCCGCCCTCGCCGCCTCCGCCCTCGCCTCCGCCGCCCTCGCCTCCGCCGCCCTCGCCAACACCTTCGACGCCGCCGCCCTCGCCGCCACCCTCATTCCACCCTCTGTCACCGCCTCCCAGGCATACTTCGATCCGGAGCACATTCTAGGCTTCCGTTTATTGTGATATTGTCACTCTGTTGTTCTATTCTATAGACTTGACTAACTGTCTATAATGTATAAACTCTTCACCTCTTCACCACGAAGGCGCTCTACCTCTAGTACACCGCGCGCACCAGTGCGAGCGATCCGATTTTCGCACAACCGCCCGTGGTCGCGGCGGTACGCCGTCAACCAGTACGTAGACATATTTAGTGCCTTCGCCGTTGTTTCCACTGATAGCTCAAGGCCGCCTCCGCCTCCACCTCTTTTCGGGCCTCTTTTTTCCACCTCTGATAGACCAAGGCCGCCTCCTCTGCTGTCGCGAAACTGCCGAGGAAGTGCCGCTCGCCCTTGATCTCTCCCCTCGCCATGTAGTACTTGTCATGTTGCATGCGCACACCCTTGAAGCCCCCCGCCCGTTTCAAAGAGGGCACCAGCTCAAGCCCCTCGGCTTCTGCGGCAGCCCTGGCCTCTTCAGCTGTGAGCGCTGCCGGTGCCGCTGTCTTCTTACGATAGCGCTTGCGCGCCGGACGCTCCAACCCCGCCGCCGCCGCCGCCGCCGTGGAGGGCGTCACCTCCATGCCCTCCTCCCCGCCCGCAGCCCTCGCCGCCTCCTCATCCGTGCGCTGCCTCGCCGCACCCGCGCCCTCATCGGCTGCCCCGATCAGGTGCGCCGCTCGCTCGGATGCCGCCATGCCCTCCGCCTCCGCGCTGGCGGGCGAGCGCCGCAGCTGCACGCGGGGCGGCAGGCCGTCGGCGTCGAGCGCCAGCTCGCGCGGCGCGCTGAGCCAGGCGGGCAGGGGAACAACGGCGGGCCGCGGCTCTGTACGCGGCTTGGCCGGCCAGAGGGCGATGGTGCTCGCGTCGAGCTGCACCGCCTCAAACGGCCGGCCGCCCCACGCCCCCTGCAGGGCATCGCCGACCACGTCGGCGGACGTGAGGACGCGGCTGCGAGCCAAGAGCGCCGCTGGGCTCAGGTAGTCGGGGTGCAGGGGCTCGGCGGGCAGCTGGGCAGCGAGCTGGGCCGGGTACGCCCAGATTACGAAGCTCAGCTCGCTCCTCACGCTGAACCGGACCCTCAGTCCGTCCGGCAAGCGCCAGGTGATGCTGCGGCGGCGGCGGCGCGAGCACAGCCGCGGGAGGCGCCCCAGCGGCTCACCGCCCGGTGGTGGCGGGCGCATGTGCAACAGCATGCGCCCATCGGGCGTGGGGAGCTGGCACGCGGTGTCGAGAACCCATCCGCTGCGGCCGCCTGATGCCGGCGGCGGCCCGACGTGCTCCTCGTGCTGGAGCCCGCCCGGTGGAGCTCTGAGCCCGCCCAGCCCCAGCCCACGCGCGCGCCCAAAGGTGATTGGCCCCGTCGCCGGCGGCGCGAACGATGGGTCCCACGCCTCCAAGGTCGCCAGGCTGGCGGCCACGCTGCCTAGCGCAGCCTGCATGCGCGTCCCCCCGCCGCCGCCGTCGCCGCCCTCGGTCTCGCCGAATGCTGCCGGCCCATCCTCGTCCTCGTCCTCGTCCTCCTCCTCCCCCTCCTCCTCCTCCTCCTCCTCCACCTCCTCGTCCGCGCCCGCGTGCTCCGGAACGCCGCCCTCACCCCCTGGTGGCCGCATCTGCACCGCAACGGTGCAGCCCTCTTGCGGGTAGTAGTGGGCATCGGCGTGCGGGCGAAAGCACGGGTACGCGCGCGTCGCGTCGAGCAAGACGCGGCGCGCGCGCTCACTCTTGCTGACACCCGCAGCGTCATCGCTCTCTACTACGCGCGAGAGGGCCAAGGCGAGCGCCTCCACCCCCTCCAGCGTGAAGACGGGCGTCGGATAGCCGACGCCCGAGATCACGCTGATCTCCAAGCCGCGCGCGCGCAGCTGGGCGAACAGCGGCTGCAGCGCGCGATGGCGGCGATCGAACGCGGCCGCCTGCGCGCCCTCGCCCCGCTGGGCGAACGCCGCCACGTGCCCCTCCTTGCTCACTCCCTTGCGCACGACCCACCTGTGCACGTGCGCCGTTGCCGCCACCAGCACCCGCTCGGGCTGATCGCGCCACAGCGTGACCGCCCACGGCACGGCAGCGATTGGCGACACCTCCGCGCCCGTGCCGTGCAGGGGCAGCATGAGCGAGCTCCGGGCGCCCGCAGCGTCGCCCGCCCGCCGGAGCGAGGCCGCGCTCCCGTGGCACTGGGCGAGCGGCAGGCCGCTCACCGCCTGCTCCGCGACGGCGCGCAGGCTGCGCCGGTAGCCGCGGAGGCCGGCAAGACGCGCGGCGTACTTGAAGATTTTGAGCTGGCGATCGCCTCGCACCACAAGGGCCTCCATCTGGCGACGGATTGGCTCGCCGCCCTCGCACGCCGTGAGCACGTGCACCGCGGCGAGCAGCGCCAGCACACGCTCAAGCTTTGCCGCAAGGTGCGCTCGACAGGTCCCGTCGTCGT
>Ga0210244_100126_pt1 | contig 62674 bp, 45 predicted proteins | sample ChrtobMetaP3_0mM_FD_155473 | JGI IMG/M metagenome (GOLD analysis project Ga0210244, IMG submission 155473) | Chrysochromulina tobin associated microbial communities from unialgal haptophyte culture, Seattle, Washington, United States - P3_0mM | ecosystem: Host-associated > Algae > Haptophytes >...
AGCCGAGGGTGAGGTGGCGCGCGCTCTCCGCGGTGCCGCCGAAGGCGAGGTGCGAGCCCTCGTTGGTCGAGACGGCGCCGCCCTTCTTCGTCGAGCCGTGCCCCAGCGCCTGGAACTTCCTGATCGGCGTCCAGCACTTGACCTCGTAGAGCGTGTCGACCGCGTCGATCTCGATGATGTCCGCGTTGCGCGCCTTGCCAAAGTCGCGGATGTGGTCGACGAGGTCAAGGTTGGCGATCTTGTGCTCCAGCGTCTGGCGCAGCTTGGTCGAGCACCAGTCGTCGTCGCCGTAGTAGCCGCCCGCCGCCTTGCCGCCCTTGAGGATGCCGCCGGGGTGATGGGGCGAGCCGGGCAGGTACGCGGGCGTGCCCTCGAGGTCACCCCCACCACGAGCACCACACCCAAGCTTCGCGAGAAGCAGCTCGTCGCGGTCGTGCACAACGATCTCTGGCTCAACACCCTCGACACCGTCAACGCCTTTGACACCGCCAACGCCAGCACCGCCACCGTCAAGCGCCGCGAGGCCAAGCGCTTCATCTCGGCCTCGCAGACGGGCGCCGGCGAGTTCCTGCGCGTCGCCAGCGACGACGCCATCCGCGGCTCCACCATCACCTCCTCCACCCTCCTCACCGCCATCCAATACCGCTGCGGCGCCTTCCTCACCGCCCTCGCGCCCGTGCTCGACGAGATGACGCGCCGCGGCGCCCACGTCGGCCAGTCCGACCGGCTCGGTGACACCGCCATCAACGAGGCCAACGCGACGACGCGCCACAACGCGGTCAACCGCTGCATCTACAACGCGCGCGCCGCCGTCGCCACCTCCACCGTCCGCCTCGGCGACAAGGGCAGCACGATGCAGTCGCGCATGGAGGCGTCGAGGCGCTTCGAGATGTACAACAAGGGCCACGTCCCGGACATCATCGAGATCGACGCGGTCGACACGCTCTACGAGGTCAAGTGCTGGACGCCGATCAGGAAGTTCCAGGCGCTGGGGCACGGCTCGACGAAGAAGGGCGGCGCCGTCTCGACCAACGAGGGCTCGCACCTCGCCTTCGGCGGCACCGCGGAGAGCGCGCGCCACCTCACCCTCGGCTGCAAGCAGCGCGGCACGGCGGACCAGGCGCCCTTCGACCACGCCACGGGCGTCGGTCACGTGGCTGGGCATGCAGGGCACTACGCCGATGCCCTCGCCAAGGGCCGACAGGTCGTCCTCATCGTCATCGAGACCACCGGCGCGGTGCACCCCGACGCGGTGGGGATGCTGTACGCGTGGCACGCCGAGACACGCGCCGAGGGGTGCATCGACCGCACGGTCTACGGCACGTCACGCACGGCCACCACCTCCTTCTTCACGCACCACCTGCGCCTCATCTCGCTCGCCGCCGTGATCGGCGCGGCGCTCCCCGTCGCCATCTGGGCGAAATCCAGGAAATCTCACCTCCTTAGCGGCGCCCCGCTTGCTGGCCTGTTGCCAGTGGTCATGTAAGCGCGCCCCCCCGGGGACGCGCCTGCATGAGCGCCGCTGTACTGTGTGGTCCTGTTTTAAATTCACACACACAAATCCCTTGAGAACCCAATCTCGTCACCGCCCTCCCCCTCAGGGGGTGGGCGCGGCCGGCTCCCCTTAAGGGGTCGGTCACGACGAGGATCACCACGACACCGTCGCCCTACGGCGCGACGCCCCCCTATCCGGGGGCGGGCCGTGAAACGCATCGGAAAATCCTCCCCGGGGTGGATGGTTTTTCCGCAACCTCCCGAACTTCCCCTACGGAAAAGGGGGGTTCGATGTGTCGGGAGGGGGGGGGTAAGGGGTCACCGGGTGTCATCACACTGATGAACCCCGGACCGTATAGGCCGTTATACTTGTGGGGGCTTCTCGTAGGGGGGTGCCAAGCGAACCGCCCTCTGCCAAGGGGGAGTTCGCTAGCCGCCCGATGGTCGCCCGCCTCGTTAGGTACGGTCCGGTGAGACAAAAGAAAAACTTTTCTAGGGGTCATGCACACCCACTCGGTGATAGAAGCGCGAGAAGTAGTTTCACAGTCCCGTTATGTGGTCCAAAATGAACTTCATTACATAAATGCGCTGAAGGGCGTGTGGACATTCGCCAGTGAGCTCGGCCCGCGGCGAGATCATGATGCACTTCTATGAATGGTACAAGCCCACGGTTGCGATCGGCGGAATCAAGCACCTCGTCGAGCACCAGGCCAGGTGTGGCGCAGGTGTGTGGCGACTATAAATTGTTGGCGACACCACTCAGACTATGAGTTAGAGGACGTTCTGTATTCGCCGGCACCATCACCACCGCCTCCTCCCTCAGCACCACCGTCGCCATCTCCTCCCCCGCCGCCACTGCCACCTCCAGCACCGTTGCCACCTCCAGCTCCGCGCTGCAGGCCCTCCAGGCCAACGCCCAGCAGCTCCAAGCGGCCTCTGTTGCCGCTGCGAACGTTGCAGCTGCAGCGATGGCCGCTGCCCTCGCCGCCATCGTTGCTGCCCCTGCCGACGCCGCCGCTGCAGGTGGTGCAGATGCCGCGATGGCCGCCGCTGGAGCCGCAGGTGCCGCCGCCGCCGCCGCCGCCGCCAATGCCGCCGCCGCTGTGCAAGCGGCTGCTAATGCACTGTTGCCCCCGCAGCAGCCACTCCTACCACTTCAACCACCACCGCCTCCTCCGCCCTGGCACGGCACCGCTACGGCACCGCCAAACTCTTTCTCAAATTTGGCGGATACTTTACCCGGCAGGGGGACACAATGATGGACGCCATCCACATTGTCCACCCTGGGTACTGGGTGTATTCGATGCCCCACTCAGGGTTCCTTGCCAGTATTGATGGTGGCTGGGGTGCCAAGCGCCAGGCGGGTGGTGACACCTTGACGATGACGAATTTGATGACGAGGAGGTCCAGGACATCCAGGTCGACGAGGCAGGCCCTTCACAGGCCCAGCAAGGAGCTGCCGTGTGTGGTTCATCCTCTGCGGCGGATGCAGAGCGTGGTGACGAGCGCGCCCAAGACGGCCATGGGTGGCCAATACTCGAGAACAGATGTGTTCTCGAGGTTCTCGACTCCCTCGTCTACGAGAATGCCGGCCCTCCTTCTCGTACTTCTCCCTCGCGCAAGTCCGCAAGTTCTCTTGGTCCCTTTCTGGGCATTCGAGGTCGCACGCATATTCCCCACCCTGCCCACTGCGGGCCCAGGGGCTGACGCGTGGATGAACTACATCAAGCACTCCTTTAAAGGCAAGGAGTACCGCTCGCACCCTCACGACGACGCAGATTTCAGTGTGGGGAGTCACGTTGCCTTTACAACCACACCACGAGGCCTTGAGCCTGGGACGCACCTGAGCCGGCCGCGTTCTGGCTGCTGAGCGGCATGTGCATCTACGAGCTCGCGAGGAAGAAGCCGCCTGCTTGCACACGCTGGAGGAGCCGGCCGTCCCAATTGATGGCGTCAATGAGCTCCTCCCTCCTCGAGCGTGGCGACACCTGGATCTTGAAGCATTAGAATCGCTTCAGCATGCTCCTCAGCAGCCCTGCTTTCCACGACTCACCTTTCCACAAAATCCCCTCCCCCCCCTCCCCCCCTTCCCCGTCGCTTGCATGCGCAATCTTCAGCGCCGTCTTGGCATAAGAAAGATCACGCGCACGAGACTCTCATGGGTCCCCCCGATTCGGCCGCGATGCTCCTCTGCCTTGCAACGGCCACGGCCGCGCTGACGACGCCAACGCTCAAGCTACCGGGCACTGGCGACGCGATGCCTGCCATCGGGTATGGCACGTGGCTTTCCAAAAAAGGAGAGGTGTACGAGGGCACCAAGGCTGCGCTGGCAACTGGATACAAGCACATTGATGAGGCGTGGGTCTACATGAACGAGGCTGAAGTGGGCAAAGCCATCTCAGAATCCCTTGCGGATGGCACGCTCGCCTCGCGCGAGGAGCTCTTTCTCACCTCGAAGCTTTGGAACAATTTTCACCGGCCGGAGCTGGTTCGGCAGGGCGTGCTCGAGTCTATCCAAGCGCTGGGCGTGGAGTACCTCGATATGTACCTGTGCCACTTTCCTGTGGCATTCACGCCGGGCACCGTTGAGGCGAGCTCCGCGGATCAAGTCGATGACGTGCCGCTTGGTGCCACGTGGACAGCGATGGAGAAGCTCGTCGATGAGGGTCTCGTCAAGAACATCGGCGTCTCCAACTTTGAGATCGAGGACCTGAAGGTGGTGCAGGCCGTGGCGACGAAGCCCATCGCATGCAACCAATTCGAGACGCACCCATACTACCAGCGTCAGCCGTTGCTCGACTACTGCACCGAGCACGGCATCGTTGTGACTGCACATTCGTCGATGGGCGGCGCGGCGAATGCGATGTCAGCCTTCCACGCCTCACCGCCTCTGGCGCAGGACGCGACGATTCGGCAGATCGCGAGCAAGCACGACACGACGGCGCAGGCGGTGCTCCTCGCGTGGGCGCTCACCCGACCGACGGCGATCATCCCCAAGTCCATTACGCCCGCCCGCATCGCCGCCAACCTCGAGGCCGTTCTCGCCCTCACGCTGGACGCGGACGACCTCGCGGCCATTGCGATGCTCGACAAGCCCGGACTCGAGGGATGCTATTGCCACCCTAAAACGCCTTGGCTCGGCCGCTCCGAGTTCACCGGCAAGACTGATCATTACTACGGATGAGACGAGCGGACGTACTCGTATAGGTCCCTAGACCCTACTCGCTACTGAATTCTGACTGCTGATTGATAGAAGCCCCCCTCTCCTAGACTTTTTTCCCACAGCAAAGGTTCGACTTTTTTCCCACAGCAAGGTTCGAAGAAGTGGTTCACAGGCACAGAAAGCTGCTGCTCGGTTCGCTCCGCACCCTCCGCGCAATCGGCCCGGCGCCGCGCCGCACCCCGATGCCCTTGTTCGGCAAAGCCAAGCATGCGGGCCGCGCCACGTCGCGCTTCACCTTTGAGTTCTCGGACCTGTGCGTCGAGAGCGGCCTTCCGCCCAACATGTCGGCGACCGGGCTGGTGGTGCAGTGCAGCCGAGGGCCCAAGATGGCGTCGACAAAGGCGGTCGACCTAACGGACGAGATGAAGGAGGTGGGCGGCGACGTCTCGTGGGGCGCGCAAAAGGTTTCCTTCATGGCGACGCTGTTCGCGAGCAAGACGGGCAAGAAATCGGGCTTCTCGGACAAGCGGTACAAGGTGGCCGTGCTGGCCGTCAAGCCCATGTTCGGCACGTCCAAGACGCAGCTCAAGGAGATCGCCTCGTTCGAGCTCAACATTGCGGATTACGTGGCGACCGAGCAGCCGCAACCGCTCACGCTCCAGCTCGAACGGCGCGCGAATGACGGCAACCCGGTGGTGCTGCACCTGTCGATGGTGGCGCGCCCGGCAAAGCCGGGCGTGGGCGACGACGACGACGACGACCAGTCCATCTCGTCCGCCCTCACCGGCCTCTCGGGCCTGCCGCCCGAGGGCTCCGAGACGCCAAGCGGCGAGCCGCACGCCCTCGAGCAAGACCTCGAGGGCTTCTCGGAAGTCTTGGTGCAGGCCCAGTCCGGGTTCCGGAAGACGGCGCGCCCGCCGCCCCCGACGGCGCCTGACCCTGTGGATGAGGAGGAAGACGACGCGGGAGCGGGGCAGATGAGCGTCGGCGCTGCGGGTCGCTCCCGCACGGCGCGCCACAACTTTGGTGACGACGACGACGAGGAGGAGGATGACGGCGCCGGCGTCGTGCGCGGAGGAGGGCGCGCCGCCCTTGCCGCACCCACGCCGCCGCCAGCCAAGCCGTCCACCGTGCCAGCTTCGGCGGCCGCCTCCTCGGCGGCCGCCTCCTCGGCGCGTCCGTCGGTTTCGTCGGGCGGCGCCTCCTCGGCGGCAGCGACAGCGGCGGCGAAACCCAACCCATTCGCACGCAAGGGCCTCGAAAAGGCCGCGCCGCCGCCCGCCGACGAGTTCCTGTCCTCGAGCGTTAACCCCTTCGGGAAGACAGCTTCGAGCGCCATGGCGCCGGCGGCGGCAGCCAAGAGCGGCGGCGGCGGCGGCGGCGGCGGTGGCGGCGGCGGCGGCGCGGAGCTCTCAACAGCACGGGAGGAGGCCGGGCGTGGTGGCGGTGGGCGCGCGACTGCCGATGCGGAGGAGCTCTCACGTGCTCGGGAGGCAGCGCGCCGAGCGAGCGCCGACGCGGACGATGCGCGCGAGGAGGCGAGGAGATCGGGGGACGAGGCACGTGCCGCCAAGGAGCTCGCAGCCGAGCGCAAGACGAAGCTGGCCGCCGAGCTCGCGGAGTCCCAGAAGCTGCGCGCGCAGCTCAAGGGGCTCGAGAGCGAGCACGCGGTGGCGCTCGCCAAGATGCAGGCCAACCTGGCCGCGGCGGAGGCGGGCAAGGCGTCGGCGCAGACCGAGGCGCGAGAGGTGCGCAAGCTCTTGGAGAAGGCGGCGAGCAAGGTGGGTGCCGCCGGAGGCACGTCCGCCATCAACGTGGCCGCCCAGGCCGCCGCCGCCGCTGCTACAGCCTCTGCACAGGAGGAGCTGACGCTGCTGCGCGCCGAGGCGGCTCGTACGGCGCGCCAGGCTTCCCAAGCGGAGGAGCGTGCACAGAACTTGACGGCAGCGGCGGAGGAGCGTGCAGCGGAGTACGAGGAGGAGATCGAGCAGCTGCGCGCCTCGCTCGAGGACGCCATCGGCCGCGCGGAGCGGGCAGAGCAGGCTCGAGGCGGCGGCGGCGGCCGAGGCGGCGCCAGTCCGGGCGGCGCCGCCTCGAGCGCCGAGCTCGAGCAGTTGTCGACGAAGCTGATCGAGGCGAAGATGGCCGAGGCGCAGAACGCCTTCGAGAGGGACGAGGCGCGCGCGGACGCGAAGCGGCTGCGCGAGGAGCTCTCTAGGGTAGGGGGCGGGACGCGCAAGCTCGGGCAGCACGCGACGAAACTGGAGGTGAGATCTCCCTAAGATCTCCCGTTTTGGTTGATCCTCCCTGATGGCCTCGCTGATGGCCTCGCTGATGGCTTCCCTCGTCAGGTCAAGTTCGAGGCGCTACAGCGCAAGTACGACAACGACCTTGGCGGGCTCATCGAGCTGCGTCTGCAGTTGGCGGAGGCCAAGGCGCGCGTGGACGAGTATGAGACCAAATTTGGCAAGATTGGATCGTAGGAGGACTCCAGAGCCGTTCGTGCGACGATTCAGTCATCGGAGACGTGCAGAGAGCCTCGAGGTAGTAAGGGTCACGAGCGAGAGGCGAGACCGAGTCGGGTCGCGTATGTGTGGTCAGCGTCCCTGGGCAGCGCTCGAGGCTCGTCAAGAAGGTCGGTCAAGGTCGGTCCGCCGCCAGACGCGACCGTATATATGTTTTCATTTAAGTTTCATTTATTTTTATGAATGTACGGTATCTCACAAGCGACCGATACGCGCGAAAGTAGACGTACTCAGACAGGGTCTACGTAAACGTATGCGCAGGATTTCCATGACCATGCGATGTATGTGCGTTTTGCGGCACATTGCCGCGGCGCTCGATGCGCGTTCAGCCGAAGAGAGTTCCCCACAGGCTGCCAAAGACCCCACTCGACGCTGCGGGAGCTGCGGCGGCGGGCAAGGCGCCGGTAGCCGTGCCGGAGGCGCTCGCACCGCTCGCGCGCGACTCGGCGGCAGGGGGGGCGGTCGACGGTGCGCTCGCGACGACGCGCTCGCTCACGTCGGCGGCCGTCTGCGCTTTGAGCAGATTGGCTGTGCTATGCCACCATGAGGACTCGTAGTACGTGATCTTGTCGCGCACCTGCGCCTTCTCCTCAGGCGAGAAGTGCAGGATCGTCTCGAGCACGTGCGCGAGCTTGATGTGCTCCTCGTTGTCCGCGTCGCCGTATACCTTGAGCAAGAACGCGAGCACGACGTTCTTGAGGTACTCGAGGTTGAGCCCGTCGGCGCGCTGTGTCGAGCGCCGCGCCTCCTTGAGCTCCGCTTTGAGCTGCGTCTCCTGGCTCATCAGGTGCTTGAGGACCTTATGGCTCTCCTTGAGCATGTCGCGGATCTGCTTCAGCTGCGTGCGCAGCCGGCCCACCTCCTCGTCGCGCTTCGCCTGATGAGGGGAGCAATCAAGAGGTCATCAGAGGTCATCAGAGGTCATCAGTGGCCGCCTCCTGTGCAGCTCGCCTGATGAGGGAAGCAATCAAGGGCGTCATCAGAGGTCATCAGAGGCCATCAGAGGTCATCAGAGGTCATCAGAGGTCATCAGAGGTCATCAGAGGTCATCAGAGGTCATCAGAGGTCATCAGAGGTCATCAGAGGTCATCAGAGGTCATCAGAGGTCATCAGAGGTCATCAGTGGCCGCCTCCTGTGCAGCTCGCCTGCTCGCGCGCCATCAGGAACATGTGCTGCTCCTGCGGACGCCCCGAATCCAGCTGCGCCTCGAGCTCGCGCAATCTCGCGTCCCTGGTCGCCAGCGCCGCCGCATGGTCCGCCGCCTCGCTGAGCACGCGCTTCTCGGCTGCCTCGAGCTGCGCCTGCGCCTCGGTATGCTGCGCTGCCTGCGCCTTCCACTTCGCCTTCCAGCTCGCCGCGTCCTTCTCCTTGACCGCGATGGCACTCTCACGGTCCGCCCGCTCGGCCGCTAACTCCGCCCGGAGCGCGACGCCGGCCTCGAGTGCCTCGTCCCGCTGCTGCTTGAGCGCGCTCAGCTCGGCTTCGAGCGTCGCCTTGACGGCGCGCGCGGACCGGTAGCCGATCTCGGCCTCGTCGAGCTGCGACTGGAGCCGCGCGAGCCTCGCCTCGTGCTCCGATGCAGAGGTGCCGTGTTGGTTCCATCGCTCCGCTTGCTGCGCCGCGTGCTGCGACTGCTCGTGCATCTCGCGCTGCAGGGCCATCAGCTTGCGAGCGAGCTCGTCGCGCTCGCGCAGCAGCTGCCCCTCGCTCTCCTGCGCGCGGTGCATCGCCGCCTCGGACACGCGCAGCTTGGCCGCCGCGTCGCGCTGGGCGTTCTCCTTGGCCTCGGCCGCCTCAGCGATGGCCGCGTCGCGCGCCGCCACGGCGGCTTTCACCTGATGAGGGGAGCAATCAAGAGGTCATCAGAGGTCATCAGAGGTCATCAGAGGTCATCAGAGGTCATCAAGGCGGCTTTCACCTGCTCCGTCGCACGGCGCGTGGCGTTCTCGACGAGCGTCTTGGCCTCGCCGCTCTCCGTGGCGGCGGTCGATCGGGTGATGAGCAGTTCGGCCTACCCGATCGAGCATAACGAGGAGCTCATCAGTGGCAATCAAGGTCAATCAAGGGTCATCAGGGGAGATCGCACCTCCATTTCGATCCGAGCCTCGGCCACCGCCTTCTCCCCCGCAACGCGCGCCTGTGCCACTCTTGCCTCCCATTCGAGTGCCGTCTGCCGCACCCGCCGCTCGGCCTCGGCCTCGGCGTCGCTGCGCGCCTGCTCGAGCGCGCTGCGCTCCTTACCCCATCGGCCCACCTCCTCCTTGTAGTTCGAGAGCGCTCGCGACAGCGCCTTGTCCTTGGCCGCGAGCTCATCGCGCACCGCCAGCAGCTCCGCCGCCGACGCGGCCGACGCCGCCGCCTCGCGCGCCTCGGCCGCGGCCGTGGCCCGCTGCGCCTCCGCGAGCGCCCGCTCGCCTGCGCCGAGCTGCTCGGCCGAGCGCTGCAGGTTGGCAAGAGCCGCCTCGCGCTCGGCCTTGCGGGCTGCCTCTACCGCCCGCAGCCTCTGCTCCAGATGCGCCGACGCAGTGCCGCCGGCGCCATCATGAGTGCCGCCGGCAGCGGCGCCGGCGGACGCGTCGTAGGCAGCGCCACCAGCGCCGCCACCCGCCGCCGCGAGCTCCCCCTCAAGGCGCAGTACGCGCTCGAGCAGCTGCGCGTGCTCGGTCGCCGCCGCGCCGCGCGAGGCCGCCGCCTCGCGCGTCGCCGCTTCTGCTGCGCGTGACACCTCCTTGAGCTGAGCGCGCAGGCGGTCGGCTTCGGCGGCCGAGTCGGCGGCGGCGCGCTCGAAGCGTTCGCGCGCGGCGCTCTGGTCGCGCAGCTGCGTGGTCGCGTGCGCGAGCTCCAGCTGCAGCTGCTTCTTGAGCTGCTGCGCCGAGCCCACCGTCTCCTCGAGCTCGGCCATCCGATCCTCGTACACCTGGCGCAGCGACGTCTCGATCTCGGCGCGCTCGACCTCGAGGGAGGCTCCGGCGCGCCCGCGGGTCGCAACGAGCTTCCGCTTCTCCTCGAGCGTCGTCTCGTGCAGCTGCTTGAGCTCGGCATACCGCATCTCCACCTGCTTCAACCGCCCGTTGGTCTTGACGAGGAGCGAGACCAGCTCGGCCTTGGGCACGCTCTCAAACGCCTTGGCGGCTGCGCTGGCGTCGGCCGCGCTCGGCGTGGCGCTCGGCGCGCTCGCCGAAGGTGCCGACGGCGGCGGCCTTGAGGCCATCGCTGCCTCTGGCTTCTCCGCGTCCTTTTCCTTATCGCTGCTACTGCTACTGATGCGGCGTAAGGCGGCGAGCTTGTCGATCTGCTCGTCGACCTTGGCCATCTTTTCGTCGACGGTCGCGGCCACGCGTAGAGCGACCGCATTAGTCCTTTCTCTTACGCGGTCCAGCATATCCGGATATGTTCGCTTTTCTAATGACTAGTCAAGTCAAGCAATTCAAGTCATGTCTTCCGAAACACACATAGGCTTCCGTATGCTTGTCTGTTGTTATGTATAGACTTGACTTGACAACACGGAAGCGGCACATGTTCTATGTAGCAAAAAGGGGGGGACATGTACATGTATCGGATACACGAACAGTAGCCTCACCCACATTACACTCATCACTCTATCCCCGGTCTATGTTGTTATGCTCTGCATCTTCTCAAGTTCCGTTCTTTCGCGCCATTTCGTCAGCTGAGGTAAACTTCCAAGCCATTTTGGTCTTTGGCTGCAGTCTCGTGAGGCGGAGGCGAGCGTCACACCCTGCAAGCCTGTGAGCCTCGGCACGCCAATTCCCCGCTGCCCAGGCAGGTCCTTGACTCACGTGCGCCACACCGCATGCCCCCCTCCCGCCGTCCGCAGACGGCCGTCCCATGGATTTCATCTCTAGCACCTACGACTCGGCGGTGAGCGCCGTCCATGCGACACCGGCTGAAGAGTTGTACACCTCTGTGTTCGGCGACACGCCGTTCAGCACCTTTATGACAGAATGGTTCCCGCTGAGCTTGACGGTCATCCTGCCCGTGTTCTGCATCCTGATCTCGCTCATTTGCCTCCCCTTCGAGAAGAAAAGCCTGCCACGTGGCATCCGCGTGATGAAGAAAATCGGGATGACCATCCGCGCCGATGTGCGCTGGGTCAAGAGCATGTCGGAATCGAAGATGAGGAGGATTCCGAAGGATCTCAAGGGCACGAAGATCTCGCCCGTCAAGGGCAAGGCGGAGGAGGAGGCGATCAAGAAGAGGGCCGCCGAGGCGAGCAAGCCAGGCGGCAAGGGCGGCCGCTTCTACTGAGCGTGCAGCACCGCGCGGAGCGTGCCGTGCGCATCTGCGGTGGCGCCGTGCCGCCACCGAGAAGCTCGGCACTTCTCTCCTACTGGTCAGAGAGTGTATACGGTGTACACAAGTTCAGAAGGGTGTGCTCTCTAGTGCAATCGGAATCGCTAGAGGCCGGCTACTCGCGGCCACCGGGTTCTGTTGATCGGACGGGAGGTGAAAATATCAGCAAGTGGTGAATACTAATCGTTTTGGCTGTGTCAGTGTGCGGGGGAGATCTGGTTCAGGTTCTGAGCGGAGTCCGGAGAAAACCGCCTGCGAGCTGCGTCGTTGGCGGTTCCGCTTCCGCGTTGGCGTTTCGGTCGACGTGTTCCCGGACCGGTCGCCAGAGGATCGACTTGGCGGTCGTGCGGGAGGCGAGGCCGCGGCCTCGACGCTCAGACTCAGTCTCGGGAGACTCCGGGCTGCCGGCCCGTCAGCCGTCGAGAGCTCGAGACCGCTCGGCTCGTGCCGTCGCGTCGAGGCGCCGGTGCAGCGTCGTGCTTAAAATGTCGTGCGCGGTGTGACAAGGTGACTTCTCAAGACTCAACCGAGGACAGTCAGACCCTCACCCCACCTGACACCCCACCCTTCAATCCGACCCTGTGACGCGAACACCGAGTCATCGACGACGGCGCTTGTTTGACGCTCAACACAGCCCCACAGCTCTCCTTGCCCCTCTAACTACGTAGTAGCTAGTACAACCGACCTTAACAACCGACCCTCCCATTATGCAACAGCCATCGTCACGATGTGTGTGTGTGTGTCCTCTTGCTCTATGTCTATCGTATCGTGTATCGTATCCCATGACGGCCATCGGCGCGCGGCGGCCATGTTGATGTGTTCCACTGTGACCGCCGTGGGTGCGCAGCAATCGCAACAAAGCGAACTTCTTGCAATTGGTGGTTGTCATTGGTGATGGTTTGGCGAGTGGGCTGGGGGTGCAAACGATTCGTAAAGGATGATATCACACTGGAAGATAACTGCAGGACCATGAGCTGACCTTCGGGCACACCGGCATAGCAATCTTTGAGGGGGTTGTGTGCTGCCGCTTCACGCTGCGGCCAGTCTGCATCTGCAGCTTCTGGAGGGCAGCACACTCAATACACTCGGCCGCGGCCGGCTGCTCTTGCTCCACGCTGTATTGAAACAGCTCCTTTCGGCAGCGCAAGTCCTCCTTGTGCGGCGGCGATGCCAGAGCAGGATCCAAATGCGCCACCTCGTCAAGAACCTTGTTCACGCGCGACGGGCCAAACAGTTGCGTCGGACACATGTGCCATAGGCACCATCGTGAGGTGTGCCATAGGCACCATCGTGAGGTCTTCACCATGACGACAGCACGAGCGTTTGATGACCGCGACGACCGTCCGTCGGGAAAAGTGCTCGCGTTTTGTTTTGACGAATCCTTCAACTTTTTCCCCACGATTTTGCAGAGCAGCACAAACAAAAGTCTCGCCGCAGTCGGCGCGCTGCGTCATCCCCAGCATAGACTTCAGATAGAACGAACACGCATGGCGGATTGGCGGTCTAGGTTCCTACGTCCTACCGTGGTGGCTGGTGCGACGTATGTGGACCTGGCCGTGAGACCACTCAATGACGTCGTCGGTCCACACAGCTTCATGGTGGCGTAAGTTGTACTGCATCACGCTTTCGAACCCGTTGCCGTCGCCCCCCCGAGAACATGCAGCTCGTTCGAGCAGCGCGACCGGACCTCCTCGATCATCCGTGAGAGTGACCCCGGCAGGGCACGAGGTGCTTGCACGCCAGCAGGCACTGCAGGCACAGCTGCCGGCATGCCTGCCGATACGCCAGCAGGCAGGCCCTGTGCGCGCGGCGGCTCCGCGAGATCGCAAGCATGGTCTGAGGCTCGTTCCAAAGCCCGGTCCATCCCTTGCACTCGAGATCCAGATCCAGATCCAGATCCAGATTCAGATTCCAAAGCCCGGTCCATCCCTTGCACTCGAGATCCAGATCCAGATCCAGATCCAGATTCCAAAGCCCGGTCCATCCCTTGCACTCGGTCGGCGCGCTCTCGAGCGAGCACCCGACGCATCGCCACAGTGGAGGTACGTGCCCAATTCGCAAGCTCCTCGGCGCGCCGATCGAGCGCGGCCTCGCGCGCGCGTACCTCGCGCAGCGCCTCCTCGGTCACAACTGCCCGGCAGGCGTCCAGATCGGCTCGAGCGTTGTCACGAGCAGCCCGACGCTCCGCTGCCAGCACGGCGGCCGCATGCCCCGATTCCTCGTCGAGAGCTCGCTGGAGCACGCGCACCTGATGAGAGAGGCAATCGAGAGGTCATCAGAGGCCATCAAGAGGTCATCAGAGAGCCCGATGGAGCACGCGCACCATCACGTCCGCTTCCCGCCCGCTCCGCTCGAGCGCCGTATCGAGCGCCACCTGGTGGGCCGCCACCGCGGCGGCGCGCAGCTCGCTGAGTGCGGCGTCGCGCTCCCGCCGTGCCTCGCCAAGGGCCCTCTCGGCATGCTCGGCAGTGGCCACGCGCGCCTCCTCGGCCGATAAAGCACGACGCTCCGCCGCCGCACACGCCGCCTCGGCCGCCTGGCGACCGTCCTCTGCGACGACACAAGCCGAGTTCGCGGCGGCTTGTAGCGCGTGCAGCTGCTGCGTAGAGGCCCGTTCACACGCAATGCGTACGTCGCGGCAGGCCGCATCAACCCTCAGGCCCATCTGTACCTCAGCGTCCGCACGGGCCGCAGCCAGGGCGGTGGCGAGCCGCGTCGCAGCCTCGCGCTCGGCATGGCGCTCAGCTGCCTCGAGCCGCCGCTCGAGTGCCTCCACCGCTCTCTCCGCCGCTGCCGCCCGCTGCTCGGCCGCGGCACATCGCTGCTCAGCCGCCGCAAACCGCTGCTCAGCCGCCGCGGTGAGCGCCTCGGCTGCGCACGCGCGCTGCTCGGCGGCCTCGCGTTGCTTCACTTCGCGCGCCCTCGCCTCTTTGCGTTGCATCTCGGCTTGTGCCTCCGCTCTGACCAACTCAGCGCTCGCCTGTGCGGTCTGCACCCGTGTGTCGCGCGCCGCCTGCGCAGCGGCCGTTTCGGCCTTGGCCTTCTCGAGCGCATCGGCGAGCTCCGTCCGTAACCGTCGTCGCTCCGCCTTCCATTGCGATTCGGCCTCCGCCACCGCCTCCGCCACCGCCTCCGCCACCGCCGTGCTTAGCCGGCTATCCCGTTGCTGCTGTAGCTGCTGTAGCTGCTGTGGCTGCTGTAGCTGCAGTTGCTGCTGCTGCAGTTGCTGCTGCTGCAGTTGCTGCTGCTGCAGTTGCTGCTGCCATCGAGCAGCCTCTAAGTCACGGCGCGCCTCGTCGGCAATCCGTGCCGCCTCAGCACGTGCCCTCGCCTCCTTGCAAGCCTCGTCTGATGCGCGTCGCGCCTCGTCCGTCGCGCGTCGCGCCTCGTCCGTCGCGCGTCGCGCCTCGTCGACAGCTTGCACACGCGCCGCCTCGGCGGCAGTGGCTGTCGCACGTACCTTGATGAGCTCCTGCTCCAGTGATTGCCGAGCACTCTCCGCGCTCTGGCGGGCGCTCGCGAGAGCGCTCTCCGCGCTCTGGCGGGCGCTCGCGAGGCTGGCCGTGAGCTCCAGCACGCGCTCGGCCTCCTTCCTCTCGCGCGCGACCGCCGTCTCCAGCCGCGCCTCGGCCGCGTCTGCCCTCTGCTCCGCCCGCTGCTCGCGCGCCGTGGCACGATCGAGCTTCTCCTCGAGCCTCCCTCTGTGCTCGTCCGCGGCACGTAACGCCTCCGTGGACTGCGCCCGTGCCGCCTCGAGCTGCACGCGCACCGCCTCGAGCTGCACGCGCACCGCCTCGGCTTGCTTCTCCGCCGCGCGTACCGCCTCGGCCGCCTCCGACGCCGCGGCCGCCGCTTGTTCCGTCACGAGAGTGGTACGCTCGTCGGCGGCGTGCCGTTGCTCATCCAGCCGTTGGATCCTCTCGTGCAACTGCCGTTGCTGCTGCCGCCACTGAGATTCAACCTCCCGCAACTGAGATTCAACCTCCGCTTGGCGCGCCTCGGCCTCCGCCTGCCGCTCCGCTGCCCGCGCGGCCGCACGATGCGCGTCGCTTAGGCTGCTCTCGAGCCGCGATCTCGAGGCAATCTCGATCTCGAGGCTGCTCTCGAGCCGCGTACGTTCCGCCCTCGCCTCGGCCCATTCCGCCTCGTGCTTAATCAGCCGCTGCTCCTCCGCCGCTGCACGCTCGACACGTGCAGCCTCGTGCTCCTCGCGCACCTCCGCGCACGCGGCCACGGCAGCCGCCGTCGCGCGCGCGAGAGCAAGGCTCTTTTGCGCTTCGAGGGTTTCTCTGGAGCGGCGGTGGGCCTGACACTCCGCGCGGAGGGCAGCTTGCAAGTCGTCCCTCGCTACCTCAGCCGCCTCCCGTGCCTCCTCCGCTGCCTGCATCGCCGCCTCGGCCTCCCCAAGCTGCGCGAGGGCCTCGTCTCGATCCGCCAAGGCTCGCGCGACCTGTGCCTCGGACTCCCGTGCCATCGCCCTCTGCTCGGCTGCCCTCTGCTCCTCCGCCGCCGCCCTCCGCTCACGGGCCTCTTCCTCCAAACGATCCCTCGCGCGCACTTGGATCTGGAGTTGCTGGCACTCATCTGCGAGGCTCACGAGCTCAGCGTCACGAGCCTCCGTCGCCGCCTCCGCCGTAGCCTCCGCCGCCTTTCGCCCGCTCTCAGCCGCCTCCCTCGCCGCCTCCGCCGCCGCCTTGCCAGCCTCCGCTGCCTCCACTGCCTTGCTCAGTGCCGTCAGTTGCGCTCTCGACTCTGCAAGAATAGCTCGCCATGCATCCAGGTCCGAGTCGAGTGTAACGACGCGGGCCTCGGCTGCCTCCCTCGCCGCCTCCGCCTCCTCCCTCGCAGCTGCCTCTGCACCGCGGTCGAGCGCCGCCTTTTCAAAGAGCTCCCGCGCCAACTCGCACTCCTCGCGCGCGGCACGGAGCAAGCCACGTGCGCCACGTGCCTCGCACGCCTCCTCCACCGCACGCGCCTCACTCTCGTCCAGCGCCGTGCTGAGCACCGACATCTCGATGAGCTGGCGCGAGCGCTCCGCCTCCACCGCCGCGCTCAGCTCCGACAGGTCCGCCTCCAGCTCGGTGACCTGCATGCGAAGCTGCACGCTCTCCAGCCTCGCGCTGCCGACAGCCTCATGGGCGGCCTGGGCAGCGAGCTGCTCGGCACGGCGCTCACGCTCACTGTAGGCGAGCTGCTCGGCGAGCGCGGCCACCTCCACCTCGGAGCGCGCGTGGGCTATTTGCGCCGCCTCTGCCGCCGCCTCCGCCGCCGCCTCCGCCGCCGCCACCGCCTCCGCCTCCGCCTTCGCCGCCGCCGCCTCGGCGGCCTCCTTGGCTGCCTCCGCCCCCGCCCGGGCCCTCTCAGCAATCTCCCACTCGAGCTCACCAACCTCCAACGCCGCCCGAAGGCGCGAGAGCTCCGCCGCGAACCGGGCCTCGGACGCAGCTGCCTCCTCGCCCGCCTGCCGCGCCGCGTCGAGCGCCTCCTGCCGCGCCGCGTCGAGCGCCTCCGACGCGTGCCGCGCCGCGTCGAGCGCCTCCTGCCGCGCCGCGTCGAGCGCCTCCGACGCCTGCCGCGCCGCGTCGGCCGCCGAGCCGCCCGCCAACTCGGCAGCTGCCTTGCCTGCGAGCGCCATCTCGAGCGCCTCCTGCGCTGTGGCGAGGCTCTCGAGCGACGTCGCGAGGTCCCGCCGCGTCGTCGCCAGGCCTTCGTCGGAGGCGGTGAGCTCGCGTCGCGAGATCGCGAGCTCCTCGCCGGTAGCCTCGAGCTCGCGTCGCGAGATCGCGAGCTCCTCGCCGGTCGCCTCGAGCTGCGCGCGCGCCGCATGCAAGTCCGCATGCGCGCTGGCGAGCGCCGATCGCGCCGCCTCGAGCTCCGCCTCGTGCACCAGCGCCGTGTCGGTAGCGGCGGCCCGAGCGGCGCCCAACTCGGCGAGAGCGGCGCCCAGCTCGGCGCCCAACTCGGCGCGAGTGGCGCGAAGCTCAAGTTCGGTGGCCTGCAGCTGCGAGGTGCCCTCAGCCAGCTGCGTGCGCGCCGTATCGAGCGCCTCGCGCAGCGTCTCGCTCGCCGCGCGGGCGAGCTGCGTGCGCGCCGTGGCCGCACTCACCTCCTCCTCGAGCTGCTCGCGCCTATGGATGGCGGCGTCGCGCTCACTCATCGTCTCACAGAGCCGCCGCCCGACCTCTTCGGCCTCGGCACACAGTCGACTCGCCAGCGAGGCCTGCAGCGCCGCCTCGCTCTCCGCAAGCTCGAGCTGCGCACTCATCGCGGCACGCTGCTCCTCGAGCATCGCGCGCTGATCCTCGAGGCTCCGCTCGCTCAGCCCCCGCAGCGCCGCCGCGTGCGTCAGCGCCAGTGCTTCGCGCTCGGCCTCGTGTGTGCTCTGCGCGGCCTCACGCGCGGCACGCTCCTGAGCGAGCGTGCGCGCCGCGTCCGACAGCTGCCCGTGCAGCGCCTCGAGCTCAATGGACGCCTCCGCCAGCCGCCGTTCCGCCGTCTCCGCACGCTCCTCATGCTGCTCGAGGGCCGACAGAGCCTCGCGCTGCATCTGACGCACCGACTGCGCGTGCGCCTCGAGCATGCGCGCGCGAGCCTGTTCGAGCTGCGCGCGCAGCGAGGCGGCCTCCGCCACGGACGCCTCGTGCAGGCGGGCCATCTCTGTGAGCCGTGCCTCCGTCGCCTCCAGCTCTCGGGCCAGGGTGGTCGCCGAGCGGGGCGGTGTCGGCGTCTCACCCGAGGAATCCCGTGCTGCTGCGCGTCTCTCGACAGGGCTCGCATCCATCTTCGCATCCATCTTGACGATCAAAGCTGGAGCCGTCGCTGGTACCGAAGAAGAGCACTCCGAGTCGATGCGCCGAGGGGCGAGCGGTTGCTTGCGCTGGCCCAGCCCACGGTCCCGAGCGGCGCGCTGTAGCGGCTTCGGTGAGTGGTTCTCCTCTTCGCCCGCCTGAGCCGCGGGGGCCGCTGCCTTGGCATGGCTGCGCGTGGCCGGGATGTCCTTCTCGGATCGCGCTACGGCGTCGGCGTCGCGCGAGATCAGGCGGCCGTCAGCCTTTTTACTGCTCAGGCCGTCGGTTGTTCGAGCCGCTCGGAACGCCGCCGGGATGGGCGCGCGCGGCTTCACAGGGGGCTCATCGTCCTCGTCGGACGAATCGAAGTGCAGGAGCCGTCGACGGTCGGCGGCGCTCAGCGTTGACATTGGCGCTCCTGCGCTTTGGGCAGCCGACGTGGGGGCCTTGGGGGGCATGCGTCGGCCAGGCCAGCCTGCCGACGAGACGGCGAGGCCGGGTGGCCTTCAAAATCAGTCAAATCAAGTCAAGTCAAGTCAAGGCGGTCCGCGGTCGCGCGCGCGCCCAAACTGGTTCCGGGTACGGGCCTCCACATCTTACCCACCGCGAACAGCGTCCCGGTGTTGGGTGCGAACTCGAAGCGTCGTGTTGAACGAACCCCGTGGCAAGCGCGACCTCGCCCGAGACATGGCGACGTCTTTCACCCTCCACGAGGACGACATCCCATACAACCCAGATGGTTGGGGCCCGACGACAGTGCCCTCACAGTACGCCGATATCCCCTTTGCGCCGTACGAGAAGCGGGCCTACATCGGCCGGATGGCCGACTGGTCGGCGCGCGCGGAGCAGCAGCGCGAGCAGCGCCTGGCGCGCGGCGGCAAGGTGCGCGAGGCGGCGAACGAGGCGTTCACCGCCGTCGTCGACGACACCGAGGGCTTCGAGCTCGTCGACACCCGGCAGGCGGCGCCCACGCAGCAGTGGGACAAGGGCATGCGCGGGCGTGGGCGTGGCGGCCGGTTTGGCGGGCGCGGGCGCGGGCGCACGTCGGCGGCGGCGGCGACGGGCGAGGAGGCCAAGTTCAACGCCAAGTTCCTCGGCAAGAAGGCGCTGCCGATTGCTCCCATGAGCAAGTGGAAGAAGAACCAGCAAGCCAACTACCAGGGCGCGAGCCGGTGGAACGATCAGACCCCTGTGCGCACGCGCGACGCGTCGGTGGACGTGCGGGCCGAGTGGGTGGTCAAGGGGCAGGTCGCCTTCCCTGAGCTGCAGAAGATGAACCTCGACCCGCCCGCCGGCGAGGACGTGTACACGTGCGGTCAGGTGCACTACTACGACAAGCAGTTCGACCGCATCACCCCCAAGTCGGAGAAAGCTCTCGTAGGCACCGAAGCCTCCTTTTACAAGGTGTCGACGTCAGACGACCCGGTGATCGCGCGGCTGCACGGCGACCCGGCCAACAAGGACGTGCGTGTCTACGCCACCGACGCCATCCTCGCCGTCATCATGGCCGCGCCGCGCTCGTCCTACTCTTGGGATCTCGTCGTCAACCGCGTCGGCGACAAGCTCTTCCTCGACAAGCGGCGTGGCTCGTCGATCGACTTTGTGACGAACATGGAGACGGCCAACGACTTTGGGGACGACGATAGGGATTCGATCAACAACTCGGGGCAGCTGATGCGTGAGGCGACGTACATCAACGAGGCGTTCTCGCAGCAGGTGCTTGTCAAGGGCGACAAGCCCGTCGCCTTCAACGAGCCACGCGGCCCCTTTGCGCAGCACCCTGAGGAGCCGGTGGCGCCCGTGTGCTACCGGTATCGCAAGTTCACCCTCGGCAAGCCGCCCAAGGAGGGCGACGAGGATAAGCGCGTGAGCGTCCTCTGTAGGTGCGAGGTAGACGGCGTGATGAAAGGCATGCATGATGAGGACCTCTTCCTGCGACTGTACGCGCTCAACGAGGTCGACTCGAAGCTTGCTGGCGGCATCGACTGGCGGCAGAAGCTCGACTCGCAGCGCGGCGCCGTGCTCGCCAACGAGCTGAAGAACAACTCGAACAAGCTCGCCAAGTGGACTGTGCAGGCGCTGCTGTCCAATGCCGACCTGATCAAGTTTGGCTACGTGTCGCGCATGAACCCGAAGGCGACGGACAGCCACGTGCTGCTCGGCACGAATGTGTACAAGCCGCGCGAGCTTGCGCCGCTCATCAACCTGAACATGAGCAACGCGTGGGGCATCCTCAAGGCCATCGTCGACCTCTGCCTGGGGCTCGAGGAAGGCAAGTACCTCATGCTCAAGGACCCGAACAAGCCCGTCGTGCGCTTCTACTCGGTACCTACTGACGCATTCGACGAGGCTGAAGAGCCCGAGCCGCTGCCCGATGAGGACGACGACGGCGGCTTCTGAGGAAGCCGCGGCAACGCGTCGACGAATGAGGCCTCAGCTGATGAGACGATGAGGCCGCCGTGGAGATCGCGGCAGAGGGAGAGCGGCGGCGGCGCGCGGCGGCGGCGGCCGCGCGTGCTCGCGCCCGGCGCGCGGCGAACCCCGGAGGAGAGAGCGGTGCATGCGACTCGAACGAGGAGAAAGAAACATGTGTCGGCGCGAGAGGATTTCTTGTTGAGCGTCTTCAAATCGTTTCGCTCTTTCATTGGCTGGACTCTAGATCTCTAAGGCTACTAACGACTTCTCAGTGACGCTTTCACAGAAGCACAGTCTTCGTGTCACCGGACACGTGTCGATCGAAACGACCGGAGCTTGCGTGTGTTGAACAGCAACTCGCGAGAAGGGGGTGTTTCACAGCAGAAGCTACATGCTCGGTAAATTCTACTGAACAACCACTTGACTTGACTTGACCAGCACGCATTAGCCTAGAGCCGAGGAGTTTCGCGTCTGTCGTGTTAACGTTCACAGGGAGGCGTGTTCTCCTCGACGCTCAGTGCCGAGGAGGAAGGGAAGCCATCGACGGTGTGGCGTTGATGTCGTCCCGCGTCCCGCTAACCGAGCGAGTAGCGGCGACCTTGAAGCGCCACGCCGAGGAGCGATGCCATTTCGATGAGCGCCATGCCAAGGAGCTCCATGAGCTCACTGACTCTGGCATGAGCGCTGACGATTGTGAGGCCGTCCGGCCGGCGATCCCAAGCCTTGTGCAGCTGCTCAAGCTTAGCGGCGGAGCCTCAATGGCTGCATCGACCCTGCTCAGACTCTCCGACACCAGTGATACTGCCCGCGATGCCATCCGAGAGGCGGGCGCCATCCCGCCGCTCGTGGCGTTGCTGCATGCGGGGGCTGAGTCGGAGGCGGCGGAGAATGCGGTTTGTGCGTTGTGGATCCTCGCCGGCAATAACCCGACCAACCAAGACGCCATCCGAGAAGCGGGCGCCATCCCGCCGCTCGTGGCGTTGCTGCATGCGGGGGCTGAGTCGGAGGCGGCGGAGAATGCGGCAGGCGCGTTGGGGAGCCTCGCCTGCGACAACCCCACCAACCGAGACGCCATCAGAGAGGCGGGCGCCATCCCGCCGCTCGTGGCGTTGCTGCATGCGGGGGCTGAGTCGAAGGCGGCGAAGCATGCGGCTTGCGCGTTGTGGTTCCTCGCCCACGACAACCCCACCAACCAAGACGCCATCCGAGAGGCTGGCGCCATCCCGCCGCTCGTGGCGTTGCTGCATGCGGGGGCTGAGTCGAAGGCGGCGAAGCATGCGGTTTGTGCGTTGTGGATCCTCGCCGGCAATAACCCGACCAACCAAGACGCCATCCGAGAGGCGGGCGCCATCCCGCCACTCGTGGCGCTGCTGCATGCGGGGGCTGAGTCGGACGCGGCGAAGAATGCGGTTCGAGTGTTGGGGAACCTCGCCCTCAGCCCCACCAACAAAGACGCCATCCGAGAGGCTGGCGCCATCCCGCCGCTCGTTGCGTTGCTGCTTGTGGGGGCTGAGTCGGAGGTGGCGAAGAATTCGGCTGGCGTGTTGTGCATCCTCGCCCACGACAACCCCACCAACCAAGACGCCATCCGAGAGGCTGGCGCCATCCCGCCGCTCGTTGCGTTGCTGCTTGTGGGGGCTGAGTTGGAGGTGGCGAAGCATGCGGCTTGCGCGTTGTGGTTCCTCGCCCACGACAACCCCACCAACCGAGACGCCATCCGAGAGGCGGGCGCCTTCCCGCCGCTCGTGGCGTTGCTGCATGCGGGGGCTGAGTCGAAGGCGGCGGAGAATGCGGCGGGCGCGTTGTGGATCCTCGCCTGCGACAACCCCACCAACCAAGACGCCATCCGAGAGGCGGGCGCCATCCCACTGTTCGTGGCGTTGCTGCATGCGGGGGCTGAGTCGAAGGCGGCGAGGTATGCAGCACAAACACTGTGTGTCCTCGCCCTCAACCCCACCTGCAGCGATGCCATCCTTGCCGCCGTCGCCAACGCCGCCGCGCCTCTCCACGCCTTCTCTGAGCTGCAGCGCAAGCTCCGTTCAGTTGCGACGGCGCGGCTGCATCGTGCCGAGGCTGGTGAGACCGTTGTTGCGCTGGAGGCGGCGCTGGCAACGGCGGCGGCCGTCGGCGCGGCGGACGAGGCGGTGACGGAGCGCGTGCGCTCGCGGCTTGAGGAGCTGCAGACGGTGGCGGCACGGCGCGCACGGCGCGAGTCTGTCGGGCTGAACGTGCCGCTGCCTGCCGACTTCACATGCCCGATCACGTACGACAAGATGAAGGACCCAGTCGTCGCGTCCGATGGCCATTCCTACGAGCGCAGCGCAATTGAGGAGATCCTCCGCGGCCCGCACCCGCTCAGCCCGCTCACGCGCGCGACGCTCGGTACGACGCTGGTGCCAAACCTCAACCTGCGGCGGCGCATCGAGGACCACGAGGCAGAGCTCAATCGGATGGCCGAGCAGATGGCGGCACGATTGGCCACTGCCGTCGCTGAGGCGGAATCGGCAGCCAACGTGAAGGAGGCCGCTGCCAAGGCGGCTGCCAACGCGGAGATTGAGGAATTGCGCAAGCAGCTTGCCGACGCCAAGAAGCGCGTTCGGACCGAGGATGATCATACGGAAGAGCCATGGGAAGAGCAGGATCCACCCGCACCCAAGCGACGCGCGCCATCATCACGGCGCTCCACGGGAAGTGGCGCTGGTGGCAGCGCATAAGGGCGCTCTTGTGATTCTTGCCGAGCGTCCCGAGAGAGTCCCGGCCGACGGAGTCTGCACCTGCGATACAACATTTTTAGTTGGAAATTCAACAGGCGGCACGGCACGTGGTGCGCTGCGCTTGCGCGACGCCGATCTCGGCGGTGTGCGTGTGGCAACCGCACTAGGAGACTAGGCGGTACCAAACCGAATACGACGGTTCGAACATTTACGAGATACCTCACATGTTTGAGACTGGAGCGCGGTGTGAACAAATTTGTTCACGGGACACGGCGCCTTGGCGCCTCATCGGACAGAGCCCCCTGCGCGACGGCAATCCAATGACGACCACGCTCGTCGCCTCCGTGTGCACCCTCATTGAGCGGCTCGTGCCAGCGCTGCAGCTCGACGACGACGCTGACCCGCGTGGCCAGCGCCTGCTGCAGCTCTGCCTGCGCATCCTGGGCTCACGCATGGGATCCTCGCCCCTGTCGGGCGCGGCCACGGGTGAGGGCACAAGGCGGCGGCTGCTGCAGGCGGGCTGCGCGGCGGATGCACTCACCTACTCCGAGTCCGTCCAGCGGCTCGAGCGATTCGACCATGGGCTTCGGAACTTGCCCGCAGCGTTGCAGCTGCTCGGCTCGCTGCTGCACTCGAGGTCGACGCCCATCGCCGTCATCTCTGCTCGCGGTGCGATGCTCCGGCCGAGCGGCACGGCGGCGCCACCGTCGACGGCCGCTCGGGGCTCCGTGTGTGCGCCCGAGCCCAACCCGCCCGCGCCGGGCGGCGGGCCGTCGCGCAAGCTGCCCCGCTGGGAGGTGACCACGAGCGATGGCGGCGAGCTGAGCGAGGCGACGCTGGTGCGCGAGCTGCTCTTCGTGATGCAGAACATCGACGGCGCGCACCTGCGCTGGGACGAGACGCGCGATGCCTTCGTGCTCCCGCGCGGCGCGGCGGTGCCGCCAGGGGCGCGCCAGCTTGCGGGCCAGCTCTCAGAGCTCGGCTGGCTCTTCCGGCAGGTGCAAAGCTTCGTCAAGGCTGCCGGCGCGGCGGCGGCGGCGGCGAGCGCGACGGCGGCGAGCGGCTGCGCGAGCGAGGGTGGCGCCTGGGCGGCGGCCGCAGCGGTCGGTGCGGCGGCCGCGTCGGCGGGTGTCGCGCCGGCCGGCCTGGTGCCGCAGGCGCTCCGACACGCGTTGCAGATCGAGCTCGATGAGTGGTATCAGCTGCTCGCGGTCCTCGAGGAGCAGCGGCAGTCCGAGCTCACGCTCCTCCAGCTGAGCGTCTGGAGCGCGCAGCCGATGCAACGGCTCCTGCTCATGGCGCAGCTCGCTCGCACCTGTGCGCCTCTCAAGGGCGGCGCCATGATCGTCGCGATCGCGCGGCACGAGCGCCACGGCGACCCTCTCGTGCGAGGCTATGTGCGCCACCTGCTGCGCGCAGCCGCTGCGCCGCTGTTTGGCATGATCCGCATGTGGGTGCTGCAGGGCGAGCTGCGCGACGCGCACGAGGAGTTCTTCATCGAAAGCCGCGCCACGCCGCTCACCGCGCTGTGGGAGCAGCGGTATGCCTTGATCGCCTCTCTGATCGCCTCTCTGATCGCCTCTCTGATCGCCTCTCTGCATGCCCCTCGGAGTACTTCCCTGATGGTTCACCTCATCAGGTACGCCATGTCGCCCTGATTGCCATTGATGGCCACTGATGTCCTACCTGATGGCGCCGCTCATCAGGTACGCCATACGCGAGTCGATGGTGCCAAGCTTCTTGCCGCGCGCTCTCGCGACCAAGGTGCTGCTCGTGGGCAAGGCGATCAACTTCATCCGTCTGTGTTGCGGCGATGCCGACTGGTCGCTACGCCTTTCGGCGCCGTTGCCGGTACCACCAAAGGCGCCGACCAAGGCGGCGGCGGCGGCGGCGGCGGCGAGAGGCGGGGAGACGCCCGGGACGGCGCTCGGCTGGGCGGCGCTCGGGACGGCGCTCAGCGTCGAGACGCCGAGAGGTGCGCCCTTGCCCACCGCCACCAGCGCTACCAGCGCAAGCACCGCCAACCACGGCGAGCGGCCGCTGACGGCGGGAAGCGCCGTTGCGGGCGCCGTCGCGGCAGGGGCGGTTTCGGAATCCTCGCTGATGGCGGAGACGGAGGCGGCCGAGGCGGGCGCGGCGTCGGCCGCGGCCCTCGCGTGCATGGAGTACGGGCGCGAGGCGGCACTGTCGGCCGTAGTCAGTCGCGCCGCCGCGCTCGCGAACGCGAGGTTGCTTGAGCTGCTATGGGGCCGGTATGAGCTCCGTGCCCACGTGACCAACCTGCAGCAGTTCTTGCTGCTCGGAAAGGGCGACTTTGCACAGACGTTGATGGAGCACCTCGCGCCGTCGCTCTCCAAACCAGCCCAGCAGCTGCATCGTCATCATTTGGTCTCGCTCGTCGAGGCGGCGGTGCGCGCGTCGCACTCGTCGCCGACCGAGGCAGAGCCGACCCTGCTGCTACGCCACCTCGATGTGTCGCTCAACAAGGGACCCAAGGCGACCGGCTGGGATGCCTTTGCGCTCGATTATCGGGTCGGAGCGCCGTGCGACACGATCTTCAGCACGAGTGCGCTCGCGTCGTACCGGCGACTCTTCACATTCCTCTGGCAGCTGAAGAGGGTCGAGCACTCGCTCACTGCCGTCTGGCGCAAGCACTGCACCGCCTCGCGCCTGCTTTCGACGCTGCACCGCGACCCGACGATACACGGTTGCTACGTGCTGCGCAACGAGATGGTGCACCTCATCTACAACCTGCAGTACTACCTCATGTTCGAGGTGATCGAGATGGCCTCTGATTGCCACTGATTGCCTCTGAGTGTCTCTGATTGCATCTGATTGCATCTGATTGCCTCCCTCATCAGGTGATCGAGTGTGAGAGCCTCGTGCTCCGACTGATTGCATCTCTGAGTGCATGCTGATTGCGTCCCTCATCAGGTGATCGAGTGCGAGAGCCTCGTGCTCCATGAGCGGCTGCACGCCGCCACCGACCTCGACAGTTTGCTCGCCGCGCACGGCCAGTTCCTCGCAAGCCTCACACAGAAGGCCATGCTCGGCGCCGAGGACGAGCCGATGCATCGCGCGCTCGTCTCGCTCTTCGACGCGATCCTCGCGTTCGCGCGCGTGCAGGACCAGCTCTACATGTCGCTCCTGGAGCAGAAGGCCGCCGCGCGCGAGCACGCCGCCGCCATCGCCGTCTCCGCCGCGCGAGGCACCTTTGCGGTACGTGGCGCGGTGACGCCAGCTCAGATGGGCGAGCTCGTCGTCGAGGCCAGCTTCGAGGAGCAGCTGCAGCTTGCCGCCGCCGAGTACCGCCGGCGTATCCTCGCGCTCGTGAGCGCAGTCAAGCGCCACTCGTCGTACGACCTCGCATTCCTCCTCTACCGGCTCGACTTCAACAGTTACTATGAGCATGCCTCCGAGGCAGCAGAGCCGAGGAGCGAGCCGCTGCACGAGCCCGCAGCACCGGCGTGAGACAGGACGGAGCCCACCGCGTCGTGTCACACGCACAGGTCGTCTTCAATATGAGGATGATGCGCGTGCCGCCGATGAGCTGCGCCTCGTACAAATGTGCCTCGCTCTATGCGATCCCAGTCGCCGACCAGCGCCGAGCGATTGCATAACTCCACTGAAACCGAACGATCCAGTTGCACGTTCAGCACCGGCTCTTGCTTCAGGCGCACAGTAGAGAGAACAGACGAGAGAGAGAGGCACGGCAAAGAGACAGGAAAGTAGTAAACTTCTCGACGTCTCCACACGCAAGAACCACGCACCTCCACCTGACACAACCGGGCCGTCCCGTGGGTGGGGGTGCCGCTCGCCGCCCGCCGCGCCCCCGGTTGCGGGCCCGCGCGGCTCCGGCCGCTCTCGCACAATAAGTTCCTGGGTGCGACTCGCCGCGCTCCACGGCTGATCCATCGTTCGCGTGCTGAACGCCGCGTGCCGTGCGGCGATGTGCGTGTGCTCAAACTAGAGAAGTCCTGCCCGTGGAGCCCCAGGCACGTCCGGTCGTGTGCAGAGTGCACTCGACATCCACCTGGGCCACGCTTGTGCGCACTCTGTCGACGCACGCATGCGCGCGCGCAGCGCCGGACTGCTATCTGCTAATCCCGCGTGCGTGCCACGCCCTCGACATTACGCTTGATTCTCGATCTCCGACCTTTCACCTTAGGTCCGACCTACGGCTCCACCGACGGCCTCGTTTCCCCTGCCCTCCTCTTTCCGTGCATCCGCCTCGCTCCCTTCGCCGCTCCGAGAGTCTACGTGTTCGGAATTCGCACCAATCTCGCTCTCGATCTCGATCTCGGAATTCGCACCAATCTCGCTCTCGCTCTCGATCTCGATCTTGAGCGCTCACATCATCAGTGGCCAGTGAGCTGGGTGCAGCCCACGACCCTCACGAACCCTCACATCCCCCTCCAAGTACCCCAGGGGCCGCCACAGGAGTGCACCAATGCTCGGCCTCACTACGGCCTCACTTGGCGGGCGTCGTGGCGGGCGCGAGAGCCGCCTCGCCCAGGTCAATGCGCGCCACAAACTCGGCGTTCTTCCATTTGAACTCGTGCTGCTCGGTCGCCGTCGCGCGCTTGTACTTTTCAGAAGCGTCCATTAACGCGATGATGGGCGGCAGGGTGGGCACGTACCCACCGCACCCAACGCACTTGAGCCCGTGCGCGATGCTCGGCAGGCAGTGCAGCAGCACGCGCAGCTCGTCGTACGCGCCGTCCGCGTACCGGAACATGCAGAACCGTTGGTCACCCATCTGGAAGAATGAGATGCACATGAAGGCGACGAGGGCGCCGCTCGCGCTCAGGAGCAGACGCGGGCTGGGCACGGGGAGGCCGCGCGAGGTCGCACCCGTCACCAGCTTGCCGAGCATCTCCTCGCTAAACTCCCCCCAGCCCGCGAGCACAAAGTTTTGGGAGCCAAATTCGGAATTCCACACGGGGGCGCTCTTGAGGAACGCCATGATCGCGCGCACGTCCTCCTGAGTCGCCTCGCGCAGCACGTAGCCCGGAGGCAGCGGGGGCGGCTCCGAGGACGCGGGGGCGCCGTACCGCCGAAAGCGCTGCGGCCCATGCAGCCCGAGGCGCTCGCTCCAGCGTGTCATCACCTCGTTCGAGGAGACGACGCCCCAGCGTCCGATGCTCGCCGGGCCCTGACGCTGCAGCGCAATGTGGGCAGCCACATCGAAGAGGCGCGAGGCGATGCCTCGCCCGCGCGCCGCCTGCGACACGCGCAAGCTCTGCCAGTATGTTTCAACTGGGCTCGACCACACGATCGCCATCATGCCCAGGCCCTTGCCCGTCTCAACGTCTTCGGCGAAAAGGAGCAGCACATCCTCGTCCTCGACCATTCGGTTGAACTCCTGGAGGAGGTAGTCGTCATTGCCCGTGCCGCTGCCCGTGCCCGTGAGATCGGCAATCGAAGAGACCACCTCCTCCCGATCTGAGACTCGCGCCACGCGTACCGTGATAGCTCCACCATTCTTGTCCGCCAACGTGATGGGAAGCGAGACAACGTGGCGACGCTTACGGCGAGCGAAGAAGAGCCATGTGAGCGTCAAAGCCAACGCCGTCACCGCCACGACGTGCGCGGCCGTGGCGGCGCTCGGCATCACGTTCGGAGTCCTCTTTTCAGACACAGTTTCAGAACCCAAATTGCGACGTCATCAAGCGTCGCGTCCGCGTCATCGAGAGGCGCGTCGCGTCCGCGACGCGGGATGACGACAGCATGTCCGTTTTATTTTGTTGCCTGGAGGTGCGTCCATATGAATAACTTATTTGGAAGCTTTGGATTATAGGATTCCTATCTGTTGCGTTTCGCAAGTCTTCGGGAACGGGAGCGACGCCAACCCTCGACACTTGCCGAGCGTCCACCACCACCACCACCAGGGGCGAATGGGAGGTTCCTTGTTGTTGAATACGACCATCGTGCGCGAGCCCGTGGACGGGGGCTTAAACTTTCTCAACGCTGCCGGCTGGGGGCTTCTCTCAGCGCTCTCGCTTGTTATTGGTGCTGCGATTGGCGTCACGGCAGCGCCCAGCCCGAAGGTGAATGCTGCAATGATGGCCTTCGGTGGTGGAGCGCTCATCCAGGCGCTAAGCATCGAGTTGTTCGGCGCCATCTTGCAGCATCAGTCAGACACAGGCCTCGGCTGCACGCTCGCTGCGATTGCGGCGGCCGTATGTGGCGGGGCGTTTTTCAGCTTCCTCGACAAGGTGCTGAATGATCAAGGAGCCTTCTTCCGTAAGCGATCGACGCTCAAAGTCGCGAAGGTCCTCGGCAAGGTTCAGCCCGACATGGAGTCCGGAGAGAAGCCTGACCCAAATGCAGTTGAAACGTATGACGAAGCGGAGGCAGAGCGCATCCGCAAGGAGGAAGCAGCCGCGGCTGCACGTGCAAAATTCCGCGCTGGGATAACGCATGTTGTCTCGTCATCGAAAATAACGAAAATGCTAGAGGAGAATCGACGCGAGGCTGTTGAAAAGCGCGCCGAGGAGGCGGCGAAGGCGGCTAGCCATCAAGGCCATCAAGGCGGCAAGGTGATACGCCGCGCAACTCTGCTACCGCACAGCTCAAATGCCACTGCCTCTCATGGAGCCTCTGCTGATTGCCCTCCCTCCGATGTTGTCGGCTGGATTTGGATAGGGTGATTGCCCTCCCTTTGCATGCCCGATGAGTGCCTGCTGATTGCCCGCTGATTGCCCCCTATAGTGTCATCGGCTGGATCTGGATAGGCATTCTCCTCTGAACTCTTCATTCCTCTCCCTAACCTTAACCGTTCCCCTGCAGAACGCCGCGATCATGATTTGGCTAGGCATTGGGCTTGACGCCATCCCAGAATCCTTCGTACTTGGCATCCTCGCGAACTCGGGAAACATCTCCTCGCTGATCACCTTCACCGTCGGCGTCTTCCTCGCCAACCTGCCTGAAGCCATGTCCTCCGCGGCGATCATGAAGTCGTACAGCATGAGGTCGATCGTCATCATGGGCATGTGGTCCGCCATCTTTGTCGGCACAGGTCTCGGGGCGGGGCTCGGCGCCATCTGCTTCCCCCCCCTCGGGCCCGGTGAGCAGAGGACTTTGGGAGCCTCCTACCTGATCGCGATCATCGAGGGCGTGTGCGGAGGAGCGATGCTCACCATGATCGCGTCCACGGTGCTCCCGGAAGCCTTCGAGATTGGCGGCAACATCGTCGGCTTTGTGTGTCTCCTAGGCTTCCTCAGCGCCCTTCTGGTCAAGTCCATCGGAGAGGAGGTCAACAATGAGGACATTGGGAGCTCACACTGAGAGGGCATCGGAGCTCTTGTTTATGCGCTCCGATGCTGTCCAGTTTCTCATCGAGTTCGCATTCACGGCGCTGGGCGCGCGCGCACCCGACACGTCGTGTACAACAGAGCAAGCCGCCTGCCACGGAGGTCTGTCTAACGGAGGTCGTGCGGCCCGCAAGACTCAGGGGCAATCAGAGGTGATCAGGGGTAATCAGTGTGCATTTTCTGGGACGTGCTCTGGACGTGCGAGTTCGAAATTGGGGCTGTGTGTAACAGCTGTTTCGAGGTAACAGCTCCGCATATTCACAGCCAAAGGAGTGTTCCGAAACCCAATTCACACCACAGGCCGCCGCCGTTGTCGACGCTTGGTTCTTCCCCGGGATCCATCCCTGCAACGCTTGCTGTGCCTTGGGCGTTCTCGAAAACATGCGCATCATTGCCATGCACCGGCAGAAAAGTTTCAAACTGGCAGTGGCGGCCTTTGCCGAGAGCGGCATGCTGGGTCAAGTCGCTGTCCTGCTGCCAAAGCTGTTGACGGAGTTCATCGGAACATTCTACTTGACGTTTTGTGTCGGCATGTCGGCGAAATCCCAAGCCGCAGCACCTTTGTGTATCGGCGGCATGCTGGTCGGAATGGTTTACGCTGGCGGCCATGTCTCAGGCGCACACTACAATCCAACGGTCACGGCGGCCGTCTTTACCCGTAGTTTCTCCAAGTCTACTGCCTTGAATTTAACCGCGCTCGCCGCGTTGCTCTACGTCGCGGCCCAGCTTGCTGGAGCCTTTGTCGGTGGTGGCTTTGCCCTTGCCCTCGTTGGAGAGGCGGGCCTCGGCTATCCAGCGTACCCCGAGGGCATGCTCGGCCCGGCGATTGGCGCTGAGATGCGTGCGCGGGCAAAAGCTTCTCCTGAACCCCTCTCGGCCCGTGCCTCCGCCCCATGTGTGTGCCCCATGTGTCTGGCGAGCATCTGGAGGCTCACCCGGAAGGTCCGTCCCTCTCAAATCGCGCAGTGTGCTCGTTCCTGCTGGCGACGGTCGTCCTGAACGTGGCCACATCCAATAGCCAGTGCGCTTCTACCAAGGGGCTGATTGCCTATGATGACGGGCTGAGTGCCTATGATGACCTATCTGATGAGCTTTGATTGCCTCAGATGACGGGCTGAGTGCCTATGATGACCTATCTGATGAGCTTTGATTGCCTCAGATGACGGGCTGAGTGCCTATGATGACCTATCTGATGAGCTTTGATTGCCTCAGATGACGGGTTGAGTGCCTATGATGACCATCTGATGAGTTTTTGATTGCCTCCCTCATCAGGGACAACAACAGCTACTTTGGGCTGGCGATCGGCTTCACAGTGCTCGCAGGCGCCGTCGTGGGCGGCGGCCTCTCCGGTGGGGCATTCAACGCGGCAGTGGGGCTCGCCCTCCCTCTCCTCGCGGGATCACCCGTGCAGGTCGAGAGCAGCTCGTGCAACTCACCCCACTCTCACCTCTCACCCTCCCAGCGCCCGCTCCCCTCACACCTCGCACGTGTATGTGTGCACCCCACGCATGTGCATGCACATGACCCCCACACCTTCGCCTCAGGTGTGGCTCTACCTCGTCTTCCCCACCCTCGCTGGCGTCCTCGCCGGCCTCTTTTTCCACGTTACGAGCCCCGACGATTTCGGACGCGTCAGCAGGCGCAGGCTGCTGAGGGAGCTCCCTGCGTACGCGATCGAGTTCGCCTCTGACGTCTGGCTCTGATTGCCACTTGATTGCCACTTGATTGCCACTTGATTGCCACTTGATTGCCACTTGATTGCCACTTGATTGCCACTTGATTGCCACTTGATTGCCACCGATTGCCTTCCTCATCAGGTACGCGATGGAGTTCGTCACGACCTTCTTCCTCTCCATGTTCGTGGCGCTCTCGCCCCTCTTCGGCGCGTCCAAGCTCGCCGAACTCTCCATGTTCGCTCTGACCGTTGCGCTGCTCTCGATGGCCGGATCCACCTCCGGCTGCCACATGAATCCGGCCGTCTCCGTCGGGCTCTACGTACGCTCGCCACACCTCGACCACCCTGCACCCTATTCACACTGCACCCTCTTCACACGAGACTCACAAGTATAGTCACACAACTATCACAGGTGCGCTCTATACGGTCGCCCATCGCCGAGGGCTTCCCCGCTCGCAAGCTGGCGCTCTACGTGCTTGCCCAGCTGATGGGCGCTATTTGCGCCGCGCTCGTCGCCATCAGCTTGCTGCTCCATCTGCCGACTGTGGGTGCGACGGCCATGGCGGACATCGAGATAGGCTTTCCCTTCCCCGCCGCCGGCGCGGGGCGGGCCTTTCTGGCGGAGGTGATCGGCACGACGGCTGTTGTCTATGTAATGCTCAACGTGGCGACGGTGCGACACCTCGCGAGAAACTCCTTCTTCGGCATCGCCATCGGCATCACCATCGCGTCAGTCGGCAGCGCAATTGGTCCGGTGAGCGGTGGCTGCCTCAACCCCGCTATCGATGACCACTGATGACCACTGATTGCCTATGATGCCCCCCCTAATCAGGTGAGCGGTGGCTGCCTCAACCCCGCTGTCGGCCTGCTCGGGGCGGTGGCTACCGCGTGGCATGCGGGGTCGCACTCGTCTTTACACCGTCTTCACACCGATGTGTCTCCGATCTGGGTGTATTTTGTGGCCCCTCCGCTTGGCGGTGTGGTCGGCGCTCTCCTTTTCCGAGCCCAGAATCATGCCACTGAGTACTCGTCCAAGGCCTTCGAGCCGCTTGAGGTCGTCAGCAAGCGCTATCAGGCCATGACCGAAGGAAATGAGGAGCATCAGCGCTTTATGGTTCATTTGCCAGCGGTCCCTGCGAAGCCCGCCGAAACGACCCTTGCCGCCGCCTCGTTCCTGGCGAAGCTCAAGGCAAAAAAGGCCGCCAATGAAACGTCGACGGCCACTCAGGCTCGGTCCGCCTCCTTCGTGGCGAAGCTTAAGGCCAACCAGGCCGCCAATGAGACGCCGAGGGCCACTCATGCTCGGTCTCGGGTACATCCGGTACAAGGGATCGCGGATTGCGTAGTCCCGTTTGATTCGCGGATCCCGTCCGTCGGTGATGGAGGTGGCCTTCACCCGGGAACGAAGGAATAGGACGCGACGCTTTTAGCACTCTTGTCAGGAAGGCGTCGGAAGCAGGTTGGTAGCACGTAGCAGGCCTGCGGAGAGCAACGCATTTAGGATGTTCAATATTAATTTCAAATCGCGGCCACGGGGGAACTCGCATTTCACGCCGGGATATACGGCGTGGCGCGGCGACGTGCAATCTATGTACAAAATTCACACGGCACCATGGTTGCGCGTCTCATCGATTTTTGGGCAGCCAATCCGGCGACGGCGGTCCTCTTGGGCTCCTGCCGCCGCCCGCAATGGGCTGCTGCCGACTCTTGGGCGCCGCGCTGGACCCAGTGGGCGGTGGGCGGTGCACGGGGGCGGGGGGCGCCTTGGCTCCAGCCTTCGCGAGGGCTCGCTCGAGCTCCGCGATTCGCTCCTTCGAGTGCTTGAGCTCGCTCTGGTACTGGTCGACTCGCGCCGCGAACTTGTGGATCGCCGCCTGCACGGCCGCCTCCTGCGCCGCCACCACGTCGGAGGCCGCGCTGCCGGCTTTGCTCGCCGCAAGGAGCAGCCCAGCAACCTCGCGCAGCTCTTGACGGAGTACCAGCAGACCCGAACTGCTCCGGAGCAACGCCGTGTCGGGCGACGAGCCGGCCGCGGACGCGTGTTCGGCGGCGGTGGCGGCTGTGCCCGGCCTGGACGACGCGCCAGAGGACGCGGCGGTGGGCGGCGGCCCCAGAGCGGCGGCCGTTGGGGGCGCCGTCTCGAGCGCATCGAGGCGCGCCATCTCGAGCGCATCGAGGCGCGCGAGCGTGCTGTCGAGCTTGGCATGCGCGGCGTCGCACCTGTGCCGATGGGTTGCGGTGCCTTCGAGAGCGACGATCCGATCCGCGTGGCGTGTGTCGAAGAGCATGAAGATGTCAGCGAGGAGTGCCTCCCGCTGCTCGAGGGCTGCCTGGGCGATGGCCGCCGTCCCGAGCAGCAGCTGCAGCGCCTCGGCGCCCTTGGCGAGGTCCTCAGGCTGTGTCTCACTCGAGAGCTCCCCGAGGCGCGTCTCGAGCAGCGTCTCCATCGAGCGGCGCACCTGACGCTCGTGCGCAAGGGATGCCTCGAGAGAGCGAAGGTGCAGACGCTCCTTGTCGAGTATCGCTCGCTCGGCATGCAGCTCCGTTGTGAGCGCCGCGCGCTCGTCCTTCCACGAGATGCGACGAGATGCGATCTCGCGCGCCTCAGCCTCGCACGCGTCCGCACGTTTCATCGCGCTCTCGGCCGCCTGCTGCATGCCCGAGGCGGCGCGCTCCACCTGCTGCGCACGCACATTCGCCTCGTGCGCCGCCATACGTTGACGCGTCGCTTCGGCCGCCGCGTCCGCCAGCTGACGTTCCGAGCTGCTCAGCTGCGCTTCAGCTCGCTCGGCTCGCGCCGTCATCTGGCTCAATTGCGTCTGCAATTGGGTGACGGTGCGATTGGCCGCTTGCTTCTCGAGAGACAGCTCGTGCGTGGCCGTCGCCTCTAGCCCCGCCACCTCCTCTGCGTGCCGCTTTCGCGCGCCCTCGAGCCTCGCCTCGGCCTCGCGCAGCTTCGCGCGCAGGCCGTCGCCCTCGGCACTCGCCTGATGAGCGAGGCCATCAGAGGTCATCAGAGGTCATCAGAGGTCATCAGAGGTCATCAGAGGTCATCAGAGGTCATCAGAGGTCATCAGTGGTCATCAGAGGTCATCAGAGGTCATCAGAGGTCATCAGTGGTCATCAGAGGTCATCAGAGGTCATCAGAGGTCATCAGAGGTCATCAGAGGTCATCAGAGGTCATCAGAGGCCATCAGAGGTCATCAGAGGCCATCAGCTTCGCGCGCAGGCATCGCCCTCGGCGCTCGCGTGTGCTTGGGCACTCGCCTGAAGGGGGAAGCAATCAGAGGCCATCGGAGGTCATCAGAGGTCATCACTCGCCTGCGCCTGGGCATTTGCGAGCGCTCCGTCGCGCGCGCGGCGCGCCTCGGCCACCACCCTCTCCGCCTCCTTCTCGGCCTTGCTCGCACGCGCCTCTGCGCGCTCCGCCGCGCGCCGCGCCTCGCTCAGCTCACGCTCCACCGTCGCGAGCGACTCACGGGTGGCGCACAGGTCGGCGCTCATCTCTGCCTTGGCCTTAGCAGCGACCGCGGCGTGCTCAGCGTGCAGGGCCGCCAACTGGCTCGCCACCTTCTCCGCGCGCTGCTCGAGCTGCTGCGCGCGGCTCTCCGCCTGCGCCGCCGCCTGCGCCGCCGCTCCCTGTGCCTTGCTTGCGGCCGCCTTGGCCGCGTCCGCCTCTCCCGCGCTCCTCTGCTTGGCGCTCGCGTCGGCGCTCGCCTTTGCCTTTTCGAGCGATGCATGCGCCTCCTTGAGCTCCGCATCGAGCCTGGCGGTGCGCTGCTTCTCCGCATCGCGCCCCGTCTCCGCCGCGCGCGCGCGCACTAGCGCCGCCTGCAGCTCCGTACGCAATCGCTCCGCCTCCGCCTCCGACGCAGCGAGGGCATCCGCCGCCGTCGCCGACGCCACCGCCGCCGCAGCGCCATCCGGAGCGCCATCCTGAGCACCCTTGGACGGCTGTAGGTGCGCCTTGGGCGCGGGCGCCGTATTGGGCGGAGCTGGCCCGGGCGCGGCTGCCGGAGGCGGCTTGACGGGAGGAGGCGCCGTATTGGGCGCCTTGGCAGAGGGGGCTGCCTGGGCTAGCGCCGCCGTGGGCACTTGCGCCGCCGCGCCGCCCGCGCCGTATTGGGCGAGCATCTCCTCGAGCCGCTTGGCAAATTGGCGCTTCCACATCGCATTCTCGGCGAGGGACTCGTCGAGCCGCCGCTGCAAGCTGAGCAGCCGGAGCTCGCGGGAGCCGTTGGCGCTCGCTCGAGCGCTCGCCTCGGCCGTTAAGGCGGCGGCCGCCGCCGCGTCGGACGCGTTGGCGGCGGCGGCCGTGGCGGCGGCGGCGGCGGTGAGGCTCAGTCCACTCGCGTCGCGGCGCAGGGCGGGCGGCGCGCGGTGCGAAGGCGCGTCGGGCTGGCGCATCGCCGCCGTGCTCGGCGGAGGCGGACGCTGCAGCGCGAGCGCCGGAGGTGCGTAAGGCTGCGGCGGCGGTTGTCTTGAGATTCCTGACGGTTGGCTGCTGCCGCTGCCGCTGCTGCCACTGCCGCTGCCGCTGACGTTGCCGCTGACGCTGGCGCTGGCGCTGACGCTGCTGCTGCTGCTGCCGAACAGCTCGGCGAACGCCTCGTGCGGTGACGGCCGCCCGTCGCTCGGTACGGGCGGAGGCTGACGACGGACAGCAGCCATCGCTGAGGACGGACGGACGGGAGCAGCCGCAGAGGGCACTGGCGAGGCCGGAAACGCGTCGGGTCCACCAAGGGGCTGGGAGGATCCGCCCTCTGCGGCGCTGCGCTGACCAGTGAGGTCGCGCAGTGCGCGGTTCTCTCGCTGCAGCGCCTCGTGGCGCTTCGTCTGCTCGGCGAGCTCCTTACCCTGTGTGGACATGCAGTCGGCGACGGCGAGCAGGAGCTTCAAGTTGAAGCGCGAGCCGGACGGCCCGGTGACGGCGCCATGGCAGTCCCGCGTCGAGCGCCCGCAGCAGCGAAGGGACAGCATCTGCAGCTCCGACGCTTTGCTTTCGCGCAGCTGCAGCAGCGCCTGCTCCGTGCCCGGCCGAGAGCCTCCGTCTTTCACGAGTGCCCTCGCCTCTGACTCGAGCGTCGTCGGGTGGCCGAGGCTTTGGCGCAGCTCATTGCACTTGCTGTGCAACGAGTCGATGTCGGCCTGCAGACTCGTGAGCGTGTGCATGGCCGCGCTCGCTGCCGGCATGCGCAATAAACAGTTGGCCGGTCCGCATCCGCGACGTGTGAATTGTAACCACACTGTGAATTACTTTGGGGGAACTTCTGAACGCACGGTAAAAAGGTCTACAAGAGAAAGTTCATTCGCGTGAGACGCATAATGGTGCCCTTGCGGCAGTGCGCATCACATAGCCTGCCGACGGCCCTCTCCATTTGGACAGGACAGCACGTGCAGACGTGCACGCGCGCATTCGCGGCCGCGCACTTGCCAAGGATGGAGTCGACGTCTGCGCGCGCATTGTGCACGCATGCTTGCAGCGCTGGCGGCAGGCACTCGGCGCCACCGCCAAACTCGTCGGTGAGATGGATGCTCAGCTTTGCATTCGGCGCGGCGTGCAACAGCTCGAGCAGCGGCACAAATTCTGTGACGAGCTCAATAGAGCGAACCGACCAAACAAGCCATATCGCCGGCGGCGACGCGTCGGCCACCACCGCCGACGTTTGGCAAGAGCCAGCGCCAACTCTCGAGAGAGCCTCTGCCGTCGAGCACGTGGCTGATGGGAGGAGCGACGCTTTGAGGTCACTCCGCCGTCGCTTAAAAACGAGAGTGCACGGGTGCTTGCATCCGCTGGCGCTGCGCTCGCTGGCGAGAAGCAGCTGGTGAGCGAGCGCAGAGAGAGGTGTGATTCCTACCCCGCCAGCGAACAGCACCACCACATCAGCAGCGGCGTGGCGCCGCGTTGCAGACGTCTGCAACTGCGCCTCGGCTTCGGACCATAACGCGCACACGCGCGGCAGCCGCGGCGGCAGCGGTGGCACCGGCGGCGAACAAGGCGCAATGTCAGAAGCGAGAGTCGAAGGCGAAGGCAGCTTGATTACGGCTTCGTCTCCTCGCGACGTGAGAGGCTCGGCGGCCCCCGAGGCATGCGGAGATACATGCTCAGATGCTAGCTGAGATGCATGCGCCCTCGCCAGCATCAGCAGCCGGTCGGTCCAGCGATTGTTGCCGGTGGCCTTGACGTGTAGCGTCCACGTGTGTGTCGCCGCCTCGTCCACGTCACGAGTGCGCGCATCGCACGGCGCACTGACAACAGCGGCGGCGCCGTTGGCGACGCCGCCTGTGCTTGCCATCGCCGCCGCCGCGCCGTAGCCTCCCGTCTCTGAAACGGTGAACGGGTGGGCTTGCACCCAAGAGATGGCTCCGATGCGCAGCCGTACGGTAGTCCCAGGCGTGGGTGGGCGCGCTTTGGAGCGTAGTGTGAGTGCCACAATGCCACCCTTGAGCTCGCGGAGCCCCACCAGACGCGTCGTCGGCGAGACGGCCTCCGCAAGGGTGCAGACTGTGCGAGAGAGCTTGTCAGCGAGATAGAGGGCGATGCCGGCAAGGGCGAACTTCCAGGCGCTCCACGAGTGTACCAACGTGCCTGTGGAAGAGAAGGGGGTGGAGCGTGCCAGTCGCGAGCGTGTGAGTCGTGGGCGTGTGCAGTGACGTGTGTATACATGGCCGTAGCGTGTGAGTCGTGTACACAGCCGTGGGCGTGTGCAGTAGCTGGCGTGTGCAGTGACGCACCGAGAAGAAAGCACGGCATCACCACGACGTGCATCGCGAGGAAGACATTGTAGTAGCGGCGGCGGATTGGCGAGAGGGCGGCGAGGCTGGCAACAAGGAGGGCGACGAAGAGAAGGTTCATCATGGGCACGGCCCACGGCCACACGTCCTGCCCCGTGTGAGTGTGCACATAGTTGAATGTGAACGCGAGCCATGTGCGCTTGATTAGCCAGTGCGCGTGCTCGACAGCGACGTGGAGCGCGCCGACGGCGATGATGGATGTGCCGATGGTGCGATGATAGCTCACGGCACGTTCATGCGGCACACCGACAACGACGAGCGCGCGGCCTACGGGCAGAAGCACCAGCCCGACCAACAGGTTGAGCAGCGAGCCGCACGCAGCTCCAAGCCGTTGCAGCGCAGCGGGTGTGTCGAGAAGGGCGAGGGTCTGAATGTCGAGCGCGTCGTAGAAGGCATAGAGCAGCAGCGAACATAGGAAGAGCACTGTGAGCATCTCACCACAGCTCGTGTCGACGTAGTGCGCGCGGCCGATCGTCGGCAGCCGCACGCGCAGCGGCGTACTGCACGACGAGTCGAGCGCGGCCGAGAGGCGCATGAGCGGTCCAATTATGGCAAGCAACGCGAGGTACGCGTAGTACGCCGAGAGCACGCGCACATCGGCGGTGGTGCCGATAACGGTGGTCGGATTGCGCCACCACGGCGGCTTGTATACTCCATCGTACGCGTCACAGTGTGCGGGCGGGTAGCAATAGCCACCACCGGCGAGCGCCGGTGCAGCAAATGAGTACGGGAGCGCACTGGACTGTACAATTTGTGGCGATTCGTATGTGGCTGCGAGCAAGTAACTGCTGATGACGATGGCGAGCGGCGCAGCCGCACGCACCGCCGTGCCGACGATGCTCGTGGCCACGTGCGCCCACGAGGACGCGCTCGTGCTCGCGCCATCCCGGGCGCTCGCGCTCGTAGCTGCCGGGATGGCGCGTGGCGCTGGCATGCGGCGAGCGAACTGGTCGACGATATGGGCGCCGACAACCGCGGCCATGCCCGTGAGCAGCACCCAACCGACCGTCGTCCAGCCGGCCCAAAAGACGGCGAGGCGCGACGAGAGCGGCTCGAAGCATCGCGGCGGCTCAAAGATCGACTGAGCATCAGAGAGAGGGGAAGCGAGAGCCACGCGTGTCAGCCACGCGTGTCGGCGACGTGCTAGGGTGACTGGGCGCATTACGCGGGCTGTACAGAGGAGAGCGGCGGCGGCGCGGCGGCGGGCGGTGTGCGGACGGCGGGCGCGGGCTTACGTCGTCAAAATCGTCGGCCGAATAGTTAGAGAAGTTGACGAGGAGGCGTTGCCAGCCGTGCTGAAGGATAGCCTGCTGCAGCGGCGTGCCGCCAGCGGCGAAAGTGAATGCTATCTCGAGCGAGCCGGCATCCACGCGGCCATAGTACGTGGTCGCGCCGTCGGCCGCGTCTGCGGTGGCGTTAGACCACGTGACCGTCTGCTGCATGCTCTCGCCGACGCGGTACACGCCGTTTGTGTCGCGGATTCCAAATGGCATGCCGCACGTCGCGCAGATGCGGGCGTCGACCGTGTCGCGCAGCCCAATGGTCGTCGTTTCGCAGTTAATGCCGCCCTCGTCGTATTCGCGCACAAGGCCCGCCGCGCAGTCGACAAGCAACTGCCGAGAAGGCACGCACACACCTCCGTAACAAGGCGCGCTCTAGGAGTGCTGTCGAAAAGGGTCGACGGACGCGCGATGCGTGGCAGGAGAAGGGCGCTTAGGTCGCCGCGAGGAGGTGCGAGCGAGAGACTCGCAGTGCGGAAGTTGCCATGGGTGGTGTGCATGCAAGTGGTGTGCATAGGTGGTGTGCATGCAGACTCACAGTGTGGAAGTTGCCGTAGGTGGTGTGCATACGCTGCTTGCGTGGCCCTCGCGAGCAGTCGGCATGCACGACAGTGAGAACATTTCCCCCTTCGTAGCCGGGCTGTGCAATGTTGGTCGTCACCGACGCACGGAAGCGTACGCCGAGCGGCGGTGGAGGACGCGCCTGGTCTGCCGCAACGCTGACGTCCGCAGCCGGGCCCACTCGCAGTGCGGCGCGGCTCCTAGCTGCATCGTGGCTAGCGTTGGCGGCGTGCAGTCGACGCGTTGCGTTTGCGCAGATCGCGGGGACATCGAAGGTGCCGAGTGGAACCGAGAGTGTGAAGCTGTCGAAGTGGGTGGCGACAGTAAGATAGCTTGGCGACGAGACGCTTTGCGTGACTGGCAGCCCCGCCGCCGAGACCGCGTGCTCGACAATGTTGCCGTTGGCCTGCAAGGCGCGCCACACGGTGACAGGAGCCCCGGTGACGGGGCTGATGGCGGGATGCATGTCAAGCCACGTCACATTTCCCGACCCAGTAGAACCCCACACGCCGCCTGTGTCACGGAGGCAAAATGGGCACGCGCAGGAGCTGCACGTGTCGCTCTTGAGCGGCCAGACCACGCAGCCACCGCCGCGTGAGCTCGGGTCGATGATGTAGTTCCATCCGAGATCGCAACGCGAGAGCACCGTGTAATTGTCGGGATACACAGTCCGCATTCGTTGCGATGCCGGCCCGCCGGAGCAATCGCTCGAGAACTGTTCGATCGTGCGCAGGCACGCAGGGCCGTCAGTGCTCAGTGCTCAGGTGTGTTTTCAGTGCTCAGGCATTCACCTGGATATTGAGCATTCCAGCGTCGTACCCGACCATCGTGTAGTTCGCGGTCGGTACTCCCTCCCAAACCAGCGGGAATCCGGGCGGCGTCGTCGCCGAGGCCAGCATGGCACTTTGACTAGTCTTGCCCGAAAGGTGCCCTCGGCCTTGCCCGAAAGGTGCCCTCGGCCCTGTCGAGTAAACACCTCTCCTTTCCCCACAGCACGCTGTGTGACGCTCGGGCAATGCCGCTTCGCTTGTCACTTGTGAATGAGAGGAGAGGTGTTTACTCGACAGCCCTCGGCCTCTCCGCGGCGGTCCGCGAAACGCAGTTTCGCGAGGCCCGATCCTTCCTCCGAACGAGAGATCGAAAACCTCGACAGCGGTCCGACCGCAGCGTGAAACGGGATTTGGGTGGCGGCGTCGCCGAAGAAGAGTTGAACGCAGATCGGCAGCTTTACGATGTGAATTCATGCCGGGTGGAGGACACCTGGGGGAGCGTGCTGCCGCCGCGCGGGCGCGCGCGGCGGCGGGCGGGCGCACACATGAGGCAGACATTTCTTGTGAATGCTGAAACCATCAACGATCTCCCGATCCAATCCCGGGATATCGGTACAATAGCACATACCAATACGTTATAAAGCACGGGCTTGATTAAGATTTAAGTGAACAACGGCTTGAGCACACTGGTCGCGTCCAGATAGAGCTCAGACGTTGAGCGGGCTTCTTGGCAAAAAGCATCCGCTGCATCATCATCTGTGGCAGGCCCAACATCGTCTTTGAGACGTCCTCCGTCTCCCACCCCACAGCCCACACATGAGAGCTCAATATTCCACAACAGCGCGGAGGCAGTCGCCGCTGTGCAGCGCCTCGAGCGCCTTGGTGGTTTCGGCCACGCCCTTGAACTTGTGCGTGATGAAGTGCTCGACCTTGATCTCGCCCTTGAGGGTGCGCTCCACGAGCATGGGGATCGCGTCGCGGGTCTTCCAACCGCCAAATGCAGTGCCAGTGCACCGGCGACCAGTGACGAATTGAAAGGGGCGCGTGGAGATCTCCTTCCCGGCGGCCGCCACTCCGATGATCGTCATGAGGCCCCACCCTCGGTGCGCCGCTTCGAGAGCCGACCGCATCACGTCGGTGTTACCGGTGGCGTCGAAGGTGTAGTCGTACCCAAAGCCGGTAGGGCTCATGCCGATGAGCACCTGCTGCATCGGCTTGTCGTGGTCCTTGGGGTTGACGCAGTCGGTGCAGCCGAGCTGCTTCGCGATCGCAAACTTCTTCTCGTTGACATCGATGCCAATGATCGGGTGCGCGCCAATGGCCTTGGCCGCTTGGACGACAGCAAGCCCGACCGCACCCAGACCGAAGACGGCGACGGACGAAAAGGGCTCAACTTTGGCGGTGTTCCAGACTGCGCCGAGGCCGGTGGCGATGCCGCAGCCGAAGAGGCAAGCATGCTCGTGCGGGATCGAGGGGTTGATCTTGGCGCACGAGATCTCCGCGAGCACCGTGTACTCGCTAAACGTGCTGCACCCCATGAAGTGGAAGATGGTGCTGCGGTCCGACTTGAGCGTGAAGCGCGACGTGCCGTCGGGCATGACACCCTTGCCCTGCGTGCCTCGGATCCTCGGGCACAGGTTCGTCTTAGGCGACATGCAGAAGATGCAGTCGGGCTCTTTGCACTGTGGGGTGTAGCCGGGGACGATGGTGTCGCCCACCTTCACGGAGCGGACGCCGTCGCCCACGGACTCGACGATCGCCGTGGCCTCGTGGCCGAGGATCGCTGGGAAGAGCCCCTCCGGATCGGAGCCACCGAGAGTGTAGATGTCCGTGTGGCAAAGGGCGTTGCAAACAATCTTGACGCGGACCTCTCCTGCCCTTGGCGGGGCCACGATGACCTCACACTCGCGAAGGTCGTTGACCCCGAAGGCGACCATGGCTTTGCACGTGATATCGGTGGGGCAAGGAGGGCAAACGGGTGGGGGCGATGGCTCCATTCTTTTCACGTGGCTTCCCCCTGGTGGTGTGAGGCTGTGTCGCTTCCTCTCGAGCTTCGAGCGGGCGCGGATGCCACAAGTCAAGCATACATTTACCGGTAGGCTTCGTCATTTCGTCACCACTTTGGCGCCCTCAGCCACGGCATGTCGAAGTGACCGTTTGACCGTCGCCTGCAGGTGCCGGGGTGCACCGCCTCTCCGCCTGCGCGCGTACCAGCCCATGCCAGCCCGTCCACCCGGTCAAGCTGGCCCTGTGAGTGATGTGGAGATTTTAAGAGAACAGATTCGTGCTCAACATTCGGCCGCATGCCCTGCGTTGCAGTTCTCGTAGAGCTCTACCCCTGAGTCTTACCACTTACGCAAATCCTGCCGGCAGTCCTCCATGCCTTGCGCGGTGAGGCTCGCAGCGAGTCCGTGCGCGGTGCGCCGCACGAGCAGCAGATCCTGAACGGCCATGCCACCGAGATTCGGATCCGCATGTCGCTTCCTGACCCAGTAGCCCGTCGCCGCGAACCACGAGGCGTTGGCGACGAGAAAGTACCAAGCCGAGAGACCCACAAAGCTGCCAGAGTGATCGCGCATCGTACACGGCACCTTGAAGAACACGTCGTACCCGCGCGAGCTTGCATAGAATGCGAACAGGTCAGCCTCGGTAAGGTTCCAAATCAAGTCGACGCCGCCTCGAACGCCTCTCTTGGCGCCCCAGGGGGGCACCCACGACACGTCGACCTCAATGACCATCACTGTGAACCCCTGTGCCTCGACGAGCTTCTCCAACCCCATGCGCCTCCACGACATGTCCATGTCTATCTTGAGAAAGTCGATGTGACGCTCCTGGAGGTGGACCGTCCAGAAGGTATCGACGCGCATGATGGGCACCATGTAGAGGTTCTTTCTGCGAGGATCCGATTTCTTCCAGCTCTGCCCAAGGTTCTTCCACAGGGCCAAGGTCAGGTTCGACGAGTAGCGCGACGGCCGGTGGGTGAGCCGCCCGTCGGGCACAAGGATCCCGAGCCGCATGCGCACGAGCTTGCACATGTGATCGGAGCCACGCGCCTCCAGTTGAGTGTGCATGTCCTGGCACCAGCCCGTATTCGAGCAGCACATGATGTGCTGGCGCGCTAACCCAGTCATGTCGCCGACCGTGTTGTCCACGGGCCCGATGCCGAGGGCGAACGTGCGCTTCGTCGCTGGGGACGATGCGTACGGCTCAACCCGGTCGAACCGGTATTGCAAGTCAAATGCAAAGTCCTCGAACGCGTCGACGCCGACGACCATGCCGAGCCCAGGAAACTCTTCGAGCCAGAGCAGCGCGTCCGAGATGTTCTTGTGTTTGCCATGTCCCGCGTGGCACCCGAGGTCGACCATGGTGCGCGGCACGGCGGCGTACCCACCCCAGAAGTGCTTGAGATGCGCGATGAGGCGTGTCTGCTCCGCGACATGCCAAGAGGCAAAGCGTGGCAGCTGAATGCGAGCTATGCGCCAGCCGAGTGTCTCCAAGGTCTCTAGTGCGGCAGGGCTCAGCCGGCCGGGGCCCATACTCTCGTTCATGTAGCACGCGAGTAGCACGCCTTGAAGTGGCACGTCCTTGCGGCCGCCCGTCTCGTGATGGCAGCATCGGCCGCGGCATGGACCTTGATCCGCTTGCTTTTGCTGCAACCTCTGCAATCGCTCTGCAATCGCTCTCCCTTCACCCTCGCCTTGCGGATTTCCAAGAACTTGAAGTGTAATGTGTACCGGTAAAAAGACACCGGGGTACCGGTACCTACGCCGTATGTGTGCACCTCTCACTAAACGCCACATGTCATGAAAATGACATCCTACCATCCTTCTGCCCCGGGCCCATATCGGTCTGAGCCGTTCACACATCACGCAGCATGGAGCAGGCGGGCAAGAGCCCAGCAAGCAGCGTCGCGCGCAGAGGGGAACCGGGTGCGGGATCTTGGCGAGCCGCGCCACGCAGTGCAGGATGCACCACGCCATAAACGAAAGATTGCGCCACGCCATAAACGAAAGGATGCACCACGCCATAGACGAAAATCAGAGCTCGTCTTTTTTGTCGCGCAACACTCTCTTGGCCGGCCGGTCGACATGCTCATCCCAGGCTGCTGTGCGGTGAGCCCAGCCTTTGGGGCCGGTCGCACAGCTGCCGAAGCCGAACGGCGAGCGTGCGATGGCCGTCGAGGTGTTGCTCCTGCTCTCTACAGCACCAAACGACGGGATCAAGTCCACCCACCACGCTACCGCGGCAGATGCGCCATCCTCCGTGATTGCTGTCGAGTGGAACCAGCCTGGTGGATAGACGATTGCATCACCCGGCTCTAGCATGGCCTCAAAGCGCTCCCGCTCTTGGATGAAGCCGTCAGATGGCTCGTCAGTGGTTTCTGCTGCGTCCTCATCTCGCACGTCCACGTCCCACGGCGCCCACAGCGTCCATAGCTTGCGCCCGTGGAGCTGTATTGAGATGCTGCCGGAGCAGCCATTGTCGTAGTGCCCAGGTGAACCAAAGGTGGCGCCAGCGGCGCCAGCGACCACCCAAGGTGGGTCGTCGAAGATCTGAGAGAGCGATGGCAGCGGGTGTGGAAACCGAAAGGTCTGCGGCAGAAAGTCCACGTGCCCCGGATACGCAAGCGTCGCGCATTCGTTACTGCAGAAGTTTGCCTGGTGGCTCTTGTGGGCATGCTTAATGTCGTCACACTTCATTGAACCGCACATCCGGCTTTCTGGTCTCTGTCCACAGCACGCCAGTACTTTGCGGCCACGCTCGACCCACTCTGGCCCATCACACATCCCGGCAACAACTACAGGGATGCCAGGGCGGGCAAAGCGCCAGTAGTACTCTGAGTGTGTCAGACTCGACGTCATGCGTGGAACTGCACGTGGTGGCCGCGTTGGCTCGTCTGCGATCATGTACGGCTCTTGCAAGCACCAGCATCCACCGCCAGACCACTTGCCATCGTCGTGCCCCCCCATGGCACTCTCACGGCCTCGCAAGATCCAATTTGCCAGGCACGGCTGCTGCGGCGGGCATGGGATCAGCGGCGGCTGGAGAACGTGCGCGAGTTCCCATGCCTCGCGAGATGTGCGCATGAGATGTTTTCTTTCGACTTTGCCGCGGGGCTTCCAAACCTGGCTCGGCGGAAAATCTGGTCATCAAAGTTCAAAAAAATTTATAGCACGGCCTTCTGGTCGACATGATGATGATGATGAATATGATGATGATGATGATGACTGATGACTGATGACGTTTACCCTCACCCTCAGTCGGCGTCCTGAGCAGGGTCCTCATTTTGGGCGGCCTCCGGGACCGAATCGTACTCGAGACTCAGGCTGAGGCCGCACTCAAGCTCCCACGCCTTCCGGCGCATCTCCGAAAACTCCCGCAACCGATCGTACAAGTTAGGCACCGACTTCAGGAAGCGCTTCAATGCATGCGCGGGGAGCACGAGCGCGTTCGCAGGCGTGCACGTGACGACGTCGTACGGGCGGCGCGTCTCGGCATCGAGCAGCCCCTCCGCGCCTACGAACGGATGCCAGACGGTAGAGCCCTCACCGACAGTGGAGTGGAGGGTGGCGATAGTGGTGCTACGTTGACTGATGACCATCGAGCCGTTCAGGAGGATAAAGAGCTTGTCGCACGCGCCGCCCGCACTGAAGAAGGGGGTGTTCGGATTGAAAGCCCCAAACTCGAAGAGAGGCGCGAGGCTCGCAAGCTGCGCGGGCGTCAGGTCGGCAAACACCGGCGTGATGCGTAGCGCCGCGGCCGCCGTCTCGGCAAAGATGCGATCAGCCAGCCTCTCGAGTCGACCCTCGTCGAGGCGCATGTCCTTGGTACTAAAGACAACCAGGGAGCTTGCCTCGAGAGCGCAGACGGTCGCCTGCCGACACAGGCCCGAGCCGCCCGACACAGCGCCCCCCGAGCCGAGGCCCCCGAGGCTCTCGAGGCCGAATGCGATGCCCTGGCGTGCGCCGCGCTCGACGGTGATCGTCTGCGGCGGACCGTCCTCCGAGACGATCTGCACGCTGCCGTGCGTGAGCACGAAAAAGGAGGAGGCGGCCGCGCCCGCTCGGTACACGACTCCGTACCGCTTCATGCGCATGTTGAGGCCGCCGTAGGCCATCATCGAGAGATGAAGCGAGTCGAGTCCGTGGAAGACGGTGCAAGCGCGCAGCGCCGCGACGATGCGCCGATTGAGCAGCAGTCCCTTGGTCACGTCCGACAAGTTGACCTGCTTCCCGCGCCGCCGCTTGGCTTCCTCGAGCATTCGTTCCTGCATCGACTTGCCGCGCGCGCCAAACTTCATCGCCCAGAGCGAGGCGCCGTAGTGGGCGTCCTTGGCCGGTCCTATGATGCGGAATTTGCCGCGCTGTGAATTTGAATGGCGGCCGGGCTGGTCCTCGCCTGTGCCGGCGGGCATGCCCAGCTCGGCGCCCAACTCGCCGCTGAGCGACGCGTCGTATTGGGCGCACTGCTCGGCAGGCCACGTGTACGCGTCGAGATGGGCGTCGGCGTCGAGAATGTGCGCGTCTGCGCCGGGCCAGCTGCCATCGTCAGCCGCTGGCCCGGCCATCGACTCGAGGCCGCCGAGCCATCCGCCGCCGTAGGCTGCGTCATTCACATTCACACCGCCGTAGGCTGCGGGTTGCACCGGCTCAGCATTCACATTCACAGCAGGAGGCGGGCTGTCGAGGCTCCGTAGAGCCTTGAAGCCAGTGAGAGCTGCTGGCGGCTGTGAATGTGAATGCTGGCTAGCACTCGATGCCTCCGAAGGGAAGCCAGTGGGGAAGCTCAAACCCTCAGCCAGCGCTGGATCGGGCACAGCGGGACCCGCTACCAGTAGGCCAGTAGCGGGTGCTCGCCTTCCTGATGGACCGGCAGCTCGCGGTCGATCGAGTGACGAGAAGGCGGTGGAAGGGTATGCGGCAGCAGGGGCAGCATCGTAGTCGGCCAAGGGCGGAGGGAGCGCGCCGCTCGCCTTGGCGGCGGCGCGGGCGCCGCTGCCGCCGCTGCTGCCGCCGCCGCCCTCCGTGCCTGTCCACGGGCGACACGCTCCCTCGAGGGCAGGGTCCGTGTGCGATTCATCCCGTGTTCGGGATAGAGCGCTCTTGGCCACCTGCATCGCGTGATGCTCAGAGAGCATGGGCGCCGGCAGGGCATACCCCGCTGGTTGATAGCGCGCGACGAGCTGCGTCGTCTGCTCTGTCATGGGCGTCATGGCTCTGCCATCGATGATGGGCGCCTTGGCAAAGTGCGAGTACGAGAGGGACGGCGCGTGCGCCAGTGCCGGTAGGCTTGCCGAGGGACGGAGCCCGGAGACGTCGACAAGACGAACCTTGACATTGGCGGTGCGCGCCGCGGCGTGCATGGCGTGGATGGCGCCGATGGCCGGGTCCATGGCGGCGATGGCGCCGGCGAGTGGGCGGGGGCTTCCGTATGCGGTGCTCGGCGGTCCCAGCGAGGTCGCGCTGCGCGACAGTCCTTTCATGGAGCGGTCCCATTGCATCACACGCGCTACGTGGATGGCATGTGCGCGCCGGACGTCGGCATGCGCGCCGGCATGCGCTGCGTGGACGGCATGCGACGCCGCCGTCAACGGCGGTGGCAGAGGCAGCTGCCGCATCTCGTGGCGGAACGAGGCAGTGTTTGGAGATAGCGGCACCAGGGGCCGTGGCGACATGTTGCGCGGCGAGGAGAGCGTCTGATGCTGTGGCAGCGTGGCGGCGTTGCGATGCGGCACCCAACCTGGCGCAAATGGCGTGCGCGAGCGTAAGCCAACGGTGTACCCGGCTGCCTTGACGGATTCAAACTCGTAGTTTACTGGCATGCGCGGCGAAGCGTCGTCGCTACGTCGATGCGGAAGCATGCGGAAGCTCGGTGGAACCGAGTCAGCAAGTGGATGGAACGCGGCCGGAATGAGCGCCTCGGTGCTGGTGGCCGTTCGGCCGAGTGGCAGCAGGAAAGTGCTGGTGGCGGCAGTTTGTATCGATGATCGAGCACGCTCGGCGGTGGATTGTCGTGTCGGCATACGCTCGGCGGCGGCTTGTCGTGGCATTCTGCCCCACGAAGAAGCTCGCCGCGGCGGTCATGGCTCCGACTCCGGAAGTTCATCACAGAGTCAGTCTGTAACGGTCCGGGCGAGGGGCTCGCTCCCAGCCCCTTGGTCCGGGGCATCAAGACAAGAGTGGCGGGGACGAAAATAATGCTTTTTTATGGCTCAACCCTACATAGCGCTCAACACACAGTTTCAGATGGGTGGTTGCAAGGATGCAAGCCCGCGTCTAGCAGTTCACAGTCCGTTTTCCAAGCGGCCTGGTCCCGCTACGGCCTACACGAACTTTAGAAGTACCGTCGATCTGTCCGCGTCACGTTCGATTCGTCATCCATTCACATGCACTCGACAGTTGTAGCTCAGTAGGTCGTCAGTCAGCGACAAGGTCAGCGAGGTCAACGACTTGAACGACATCTCGAGACCTCGATACAGCCAGCCCGGCACGGCTAGTGTATCGCTCGATCGCTTGATCGTGGAAGATGCGCTCGATCGTGGCACGGCGATTTTGTCGCAGGGAGGCATGCGGGGTCATCTTGGGTTTCATCAGCCAAGTCCCATCCCAATTGACGCGACCTGCAGTGACGCTCGAGCGAGCGATCCATACTCAATGCACACGAGCGGGCGTGAGAGTTGATGACAGTTGATGAGAGGGCAGCGTGGGACTGGGCGCGAGGAGGGGGTAAGGAGGGGGGGGGGGGGGTTTGGGGGTTCGGATCCCTGATGGTGCGATGGCGATGTATACCGTGGTCCCAGTAAAACTCGGGCGCATGTCGATTGAGATGGTCGGCCATTGGATAGCCTGCAGCCAGGCCTTCAAAGACAGTGAAGCCGGCCTCCATGCACTCCCTGGGATTGTATCCCGCGTCTTTGGCCTCGGCGCAAGAGTATCCACCCGCCTTGGCCTCTTCACACGAGAACCTGCCCACTCTCATCTCCGAAAGCGTGTACCCAGCATCCTTAGCCTCGTCAAACGTGTACCCCGCGGCCTTGAGCCCCGCGACAAACCCGGCCGCCTTGGCCTCGGCGCAAGAAAACCCGGCCGCCTTGGCGTCGGCGAACGAAAACCCGGCCGCTTTGGCCTCGGCGCACGAATATCCAGCCGCTCTGAGGCGCGGCGCGAAATAGCCAGCCGCCTTGGCCTCGGCGCATGAGTAGCCGGCAGCCTGGACTTCGGAGCACGTGTAGCCAGCCGCCTTAGCCTCGGCGCATGAGTAGCCAGCAGCCCTGGCTTCGAAGCACGAGTAACCCGCCAGTCTCGCGAACACGCACGTCGTCGCGCAGTCGCCGCCGACGCCTGTCTTGGCCTCTGCCAAAGTGTGGCCTGCAGCTCTCGCCTCGTGAGTGGAGGACCCAGCCACCTTTGCTGCGGTGTGCAGCTCGACGCCCCTGCTGTACGAGCATCCTCGCGACAATCCCCCTGCTGTGCGCAGCACCCTCAGAGGAATGCCCGCTGCCAGGCCGCGGGCGACCGAGCCGAGGGAGCCTGCTTCCAATCCCATCGCAGCCGCGCGCACCTGCTGGCGTGTGTAGTCCGCCTTGGGCGTCTCCGCCCACCACGGAGAGCTCCTCGTGGCCGCGATGTCCGACGGCGCCGCGGCCGTGATGCTCGCTGCGGCCGCGATGCCAGCCGCCTTCATTTGATCTGCGAGCTCCACATGGACCTGCCGGACATAAGCGTTGGAAAGCTCCTGGCGCCTCTGCCGGAGCTCGGAGGGCGTCGCCGCGCGGGCCCAGTCATGGAGTGAGGCTGAGGTGGCAGTGACTTGGAGCTTCTCCTCGAGCTTGCTCACCCGTGACAACAGCATTTTGGTCTCAAACTTCACCGCCTGCATTTCGGCTTGCATTGATATGTCGCCATCCATGGTGTTCTGCTTTGACATGTTCGGGAACTGGCGGCCTCGTAAGTACTTGTAGTTGTCAAAAAAGTGCGTCGTCGACGCCCTTCGTCACCAGCTCGACGGCGACAGCGTCGATCCCGGACGTGGTCACAGACATTCGAAACTCGTCTCCGTCTAGAAGTTCGAAGATGCAAGAAGCAAAGATGGCGGACTGGCGGACGGTCTTCTGCAATTGCGAAGTCTGAGCCAAGTCTTGAAACGGTTGCATGCAAATTTTCAAAATCACGCGCCCATCGGACCGCGGTTTCAGACCGCAGGGGACAGCACACTCAGGGGCTGCTCACAAGGATTTCACAACGAGACCCCCTCCCCCCAGCCCGCACGGCTCGCCTCTCAAGGGGCCGTACGGCGTGTCGAAGAGGGCGAGGTTGGGGGGCAGCCCATCGAGTGCGTCTCGCAAGAAGGCAACGTCCTCGTCGCACGCGCGCACCTTATTCTCACGATTATCGATGAAGGCGAACGCCTTGCGCAGCGAGCTCGGCGTCACCTTTATCGGTGCGTCAAAGTGCGCCGGAATGACGGTCTCAACCGGCCAGCTACAAATGGTGTCGACCCACGCGGCGGACGCCTCCGGCGCGCGAGAGAGGATGATCTGGATGATGGGCACAACCACGGGCGCGCCTCCCTGCGTGAAGCGTTCGAAGGCGAGAGGGGTCTTGTCCGTCCAACTGCGCGGCGTGCAGGCGATCCAGTGGAGGGTGAGATGCTATCAAGGAAGTGAGATGCTACGAGGGAAGATGAGATGCTAGAAGGAAGGTGAGATGCTAGAAGGAAGGTGGGATACCCGAAGGGAAGGGAGATGCCAGAAGTCAAGAGAATTGAGGACGTGGTGCTGAGGCACACCCGCAGAGGCACACCCGCAGAGGCACACACACGCGGGCACGCGCGCGCGCGGCAGCGCAGTCGATCACGGGTGGCGCGCACGTGAACGGTAGCACACCGCCCCATCCGAGCTCCGGCATCGGGCTCTTCGACGCCGCCGACAGCCACACGCTCTGGTCGAGCATACGGAGCGAGCCTGGCATGAAGAAGTTGCCAAAAAGAGCGATGCGCTGCCATCCCTTCCGCCGCACCTCGGGCGTGTCGACGACCTTTTCGAGGGGGTCGTCGCGCGCGTGGTAGAGCAGTGCGCGCGTGTATTCGGGCTCTGCCGTCAAGATCGCAGGCGGCTCCGCGTTGATGGAGACGACCGCATCGCACACGAGCAAGGTGCGCGACGGCTCGTGGAAGAGGGCAGCGTCCTGGTAGATGGACTCGCGCGAGGCCTTGGCCGAGATGACGGCGAGCTTGAACTCGCCGCCGAAGAGGCCGTCGCCGCGCGGGGGGAGCTGCTTCACCTTGCCCGGGAAGCCGAGCCACGTCGCCGGTAGGTTGAGCGGGAAGGCATACTGTGCGTCCGTTGTCCAGAACTCGGCATTCCGAAATTGACGAGCAAAGGGGCCGGCGAGGACCTTGTGCTCAGGCGCAACCGAGGGGAGGATGATGTGGCGAATCGGCCCGTGCGCGTCGATGAGCGGCTGCAGCAGTGCCAGGCACTCCTTGGTCGGCGCGACTGGCGCGTAGACGAGCAGGCCGCCAGCGTCCATCCGTATGACCGTCATCCTGATGGGCACGTGTACATAGAAGACGCCAAGAAGCTGGTCAAAGGTCCAAGCGCGCCCTGGGACAGCCTCGCGCATCACCGTTTTCCGCTTCCCGTAGGGCGCGAGCGGCAGCGCGGGCCACAGTTTCCATTCCGTCCCTTGGAAAGATGCATGGGCTGCATTCGGCAGTGCCATAGCTGCCGTCGAGGCCGCTCCGAACGCGAGCGCAGCGCGGCGTCCGAAGCTGGCGGGCACGGCGGACGGCGATGGCGGCACAAGCGGCGGCGTCTGCAGCGCGGCGACGGAGCAGATGAATGGGATCACCGAAGACATGAAATCGGAGATTCAGCGGTCTCTGCACGACGGCGGAGATGAGGAATCTTTTGTGTCGAGTTGTGGTGGCGACTCCTCCAAATGGCAGGATGCCTCTCGCCGATGCGAGCCTCGAACCCTGAAGCCGCGTCCGCCCTGTGGCTGCACCTTTATTAGACACTTCGTCTGCACGGCTAAAGGATGGCATTCTCATCAGACTCGTAGAATTTGACCAGAGAAGAGGCCTCGCCTCACGGCCGATTACGGGGCCGGCAACGGCTCGGTCTCGCCTTCCTCCCTCTCCGTCGCCGCGGCCGGGGCAGCCTCTCGCCCTTCGGCAGGGCTATCGCCCTTGCCCTCGCCCTCGTCCTCGTCCTCAGAGCCGTGGCTGCGGTGGCTGTGCCGGCTCGACTTGTGCTTCTTCTTCTTCTTGCGCTCGCCCTCCTCGCCCTCGCGGTGGTGGTGGTGCTTCTTCTTACGCTCCCGGTTGGGGGCCTCGCCGCTGCCTTCGCCCTCGCCCTCGCCCTCATCGCGCCGTTCTGGGCGACTGGCACGTTCGAGAGCGAGCCTTTCTAGATGGTCCTCGAGGTACGTGCGCACCGCCCACGATGGAGGGCGCACGCCGCTCTCCCCGCGCGTGTACGCCACATCGATCGCCGCCTCGAGCTGCGCGAGCGTCGTGCTCACGTCGATCTCGAAGCCGCCGTTGCCCCCGATGCGCGTCAAGCTCCTTCGGTGCCTCTCGTACTCTTCACAGATGGTCTCGAGGACATCTTCAAAGAGCTCGGCGGGCGTCGAGCCACTCTGCTCGGCGGCGAAGCGGTACTCGGGCGTCGGCAGGAGGACGTTGACGAGGTCCTTCCAGCGCGTCCGGGGCAGCAAGCGCCCCTCGCGGTGCTCGCGCAGCAGCAGCGCACGGAACGCGTCGCGCTTGAGCCGCTCGTCCCGCCGGCGCGCCTCGCGATCCTGAAGCTTCTGCTGCTCCTCGACCAGCTCGGCCGCGCGCACGTGCTCCTCGAAGAGCGCGAGCCGATCGATCTTGTCGAGGGCGCGGTACGCGGGCTCGTCGCGAAGCTGATCGGCCACGTGGCGCCACTGGCTGCGCCCGCCCACGCGCGCCGTCTCGAGCAGCCGTTTGAACGCGCCCATCTGCTCCTTGCGCTCGGCACGACGCTCTTGCGCCTCCTTGCGCTCGAGAGAGAGCGCGTACCTGATAAGGACAAGGCGATTGTGCTGAGCACTTGCATGCAAGGCAGGTCATCCATGGCAATCAACGCATTCTTCGCGCACTTGCATGCAAGGCAGGTCCATGGCAATCAACGTACTCTTCATAGAGCTCTTCGCGCTCGTTCTCGTCCCCATCGAGTGCGCTCCATCGCGGGTCGCGCTCGAAGAGCTGCACGACCTTATGGAAGCGCGTGCGGCTGCTCAGCTCGGCACATCCCTTGAGCATCTCGAGGAAGGCTACCTTTCGCTGGCGCAGAATGCGCCTCGCCTCCTCCTCACGCTCCTCTCGCTTGAGCTCGCGCCACGCGAAGAAGGCGGCCTTGCGCTCGGCCAGCGTCTGCAGCACGCGGTACTCGGGCTTATTGATGATGCGCTTCATCGCCTCCTCCCAGCTCGCCTCCCCGCTCACGCCTGCGCTCTCGAGCATCGCGAAGAAGGTCTTCTTCGCGGCCGCGGCTGCGGCCGCAGCCGCGGCCTCCTCGGTGGCCGAGAGCGTCGGCGCCGCGGCCGGAGCTGCGGCAGCCGATGGTCCGCCATCGGCCGCAGGCGCGGGCGCAGCCGCACACGCAGCTGCAGGCGCAACCGCAGGCGCAGCGGAGGGCGCCACCGTCCCAGCCGGCCTTGCCGCGACGGCAGGTGCCGCAGCCAATGTCTTGCCGGTCGCGAGAGCCTCGGTGGCGGCAACCGCCGCCTTGAGCTCCTCGGGCATCTCCCACGTCGTCACCTTCGTCTCCGCGTTGTAAAAGTACTTTTTGCCCGAAGCGGCGGTGAACTCCTTCCACGCAGTCTGGGCTGCGCCAACGGCACGCTCCTGCCCAGTCTTGAGCTCGTCCGGCTTCTCCCATGAGGTCTCGTTCGTTTCAGTGTTGTGGTAGTAGACCTTGCCTTCCGGCGTGCGGTGCTCCGCCCACTTCGAGTTCGCAATGCTTGACATGTGTCGTCGGACGACGTGCGAGGCAAACTTCTTTCCCGATTTGTCCCCCAAAGCGCAGCGCGCGCACAGAGGCGGTGTAGTGGATTTTCGTGAGGAGATGAACCACGATTTTCACGTTTCACAGCGCTTTCCTATGAAAGATAGCCATCATGGAACGTCGGCTTACGGTTGTCGCCGCCCTCACGCTGCTTGGGCTCGCCTTACTCCGCACCTCCGACAACCCTCCGCCACCAATCGTGCGCGTGCATGCTGCACGCACCCATATCGACTTCGCCACTCCCATCACCGGCGCTGCACCTCCGCTGGCCGCCGCATCGTCGCCACCGCCGCCGCCGCCACAGCAGCTTGCCTCGGCAGAAACCGCGCCAACGCCACAGCCGACCGAATCGAACGCTGCGAAGAGCAAATGCCCGCCCGGTTGCATGCGCTACGGCAATTGCGACGAGCTCTCGGGCACGTGCGAGTGCCCGTTCACGCACCACGGTCCGGCGTGCAATGTGCCGCACATGCCCTCCTGTGAGCTGGCCGACGGTGAGCCGATCAATCTCTCTTTCCTGGTCTCCGAGCAAGCGTGGCAGCGGCTTCGCGACGTGGCCAACAACGGGCGCGACGTGCGCCGGCTGAAGCCTCCGTTCCGCTGGCTGGGCCCGCTGCCGTGCGCGTGTGTCATGGAGGCGATCCGTGCCTTGTCGCTCGAGGCATCGCCGATGCCTGCCGAGTGGCCCGCCTTTATCGAGCACCCGTTCCTCTCGATGCAGCGCGTCGTCTGCGTCGAGACCCAGCGGACCGTCCGCGAGCTCTGGGCGGAGGGCGGCGCGAGTGCGGTCGGCGGCGGCGCTGTGCCGAGCGCTGTGCCGAGCGCTGTGCCGCGCGCTGTGCCGAGCGCTGTGCCGAGCGCGAGTGCGGCAGGTTCGGATGGGAATCAAGCTTCCATAAATGGGCGAGCTTCGGATGAGCTGGCTTGGGCGTACATCCCCGTCTTCGCCTTCCTCAAGATGTTCCCCGCGCACTCGCCTCTGCTCCTGCCGCCCGGGCTCGTGCATGAGGCTGATTACGTGGCGCCGCCCGGCCGTTATTCGATCGATCTCAACCTGAGCTCGCTGGGCGCTGTGCTGGGCGCTGGCCACTCGCCTCTGGTCCCGACTCGTAGGGGACCCTCGGATGCGCTGGCACCCGTTCGGATGAGCTGGCGCGAGATGGAGCCCTGGCTGGGCTCCATGTTGGGCGCGGCCAAGCCGCCAGTGCTTCTCCCAAGCGCGCGGTGTGGCGGTTGCAGTGGGTTGGGCTGGTGCGATGGCTCGCGCGACTCGTCGGTGCCCGATACGACGCCTCGTTGCCGCTGTGCTTCCTTATTAGGCAGCGATGGGTTTCGTCAGAATGCGTTGCTCTTCGATCCGCGGGCTCGGGGGGGGCGGAACACGGCACGAGCAGTGGGGCGCTCGTGCTCGTTATTAGGCAGCACGCTGGGCGACATTCGGCGTCGGCACGGCAGTGGCGGCTTTGGCATCCACGACGTTGCGAGCGTACTTGGACCCGATGTTTGGCGACGCTCTGCCGGCGAGGCGTCCTCGAACGCGGTCGCCGCTTGCCCAAATGCATGCACGTCACATGGGCGCTCGTGCTCGTATGGATTCTGCCATTGTGAGGAGGGGTACTGGGGGCTCGACTGCAGCCTCTCCTTGGAGCGTGTGGCGTCGCTCGAGGCACGCCGGGCGACCGTCCGTCCGCGCATCCATATCTACCCACTCCCGCCCTCGCTGCGCCGCTCATGCAACTTTTGGCACTTGGCGGAGGACGTGGGCGATCGACTGCTGCGATCCGATCACTTTGAGCCGCGCGCGAACCATGCCGACCTCTTTTGGATCTACGGGTGTCCGAATGGCGATACGATCCTTCCTGCGCTGCGTTGGGTACGACAGCATGCCCCGTACTGGAACGTGTCGGTCGGTGCCGGCTTGCCCCGCCATGCGATTGTGGTGCCGCATGAGGAGGGCTGGGCCGAGGTGTGGCGCTACTTGGTGCACTGGCTGAGAGGCTCCTTGGGCGATCATGCCAACGCGCGAGGCACTTGGGACACGCTGCACCCGGCGTCGGCGACCCGTCAACTGGTCCTTCTGCAGCTCAGCGGCCGATCGGACTACCCGGCTGGGGGGCAGAGGAATCCGATCCGGTGCGTCTCGTCGGGCGCGCCGTGCTACGTCTGCTTCCAGCCGCGGAAAGACGTGATGATCCCGGGGCATCCGGGCCTGATAGACTATCCTGACGGCCCCACCTGCCGCGCGATTCGTGCCAAAGGAGCGTTTGCGCCCAACGGCGTGCCACGGGCACGTTTGCTCGAGCCACGTGTGCTCTTCGGGGGTGCTGTGTGGACAGTGCCGCAGGGACCAGGCTTCTACGAGCCCTCGCGCCTAGTGCTCTACCTGTGCCACAAGAACGCCTCGCGGCACGAGTCCATCGCCATCACGCAGACGGAGACGCAGCCCGAGGCGGTGCAACCGTGGGAGGTGCGTGAAGCGTTGTCTCGTCGCCCAATCTCCCCCAATCTCCCCCAATCTCCCGTGGGAGGTGCGTGAAGCGTGGTCTCGTCGCCCAATCTCTACCTGAGCCACGCGCCGCTGAGACGCCCAAGACGACGCCGTCAAGTCGCCTTTCCTATCTGGGCCATTTCGAGTCGGTTGTCCACCTGTGTACTGAGTGTCTCACTTGATCGCCCGGTCGCTTGATCCCTCGCGTGCGTAGGTTGAGGCCCGACGTGACCTCATCCGCGCTGGGCGCGAAGCGAGCTTCTGCGTCGTGCCCGAGGGCAAGATTGGGGGCTACGGCCACCGCGCCATTGTTGGGCTACTGCTCGGCTGCGTGCCACTCATCACTAAGGCGCGCGCTGATGACCCTTGAATACTCCTGAGTTCCCTTGATTCGCCTCTGAGTGCGCCCTGAGTGCACCTGATGACCCTTGATTGCGCCTGAGTGTTCGTTCGGTGGTCGATCCCTTCTCGTCCGAAGGAGCGCTTCTCGTCCGAATTGCTTGATGAGGCCATCAATTGGACGTCCATCGCCGTGCGCGTGCCGCCGAATCGCATGCCACGGCTCAGCGCCGCCCTTGCCGGCGTCGATGCGGACGCTCTGCGCCGCGCTGCAGCGCCTCTTCGGCGTCGGCTGCTCTGGACCTCCATCTATGGAAGCTGCGAGCTTGGCGACCACGGTACGTGCCCGGAAAGAGGCGCCTGCCAGCCGCCGCCTCACGGATGCGCTCCCGAGCTCACCGCTCGCTCCGAATCTCGGATATGTGCACTCTTCACACTCACAGAAGGCGGCGAACTCGACGCGTTCGACACGCTCATGCAGGTGCTGCGCATACCGCGCGTCCACTTTCAGCTCTCAGATGCCCATCGTGCGCCGCGGGCTCCGGAGCTGCACCGGGCCCTCGGAGGGTGGCTGCGCTCCCTCGAGGGGGGTGCACGCTGTGCTACGAATGGGCGCCTACTGTGAGCTTCCTCCTTAGAGGAGGGGTTGTGGGTGATGGGGTAGCGCTCTTCCCGACCTGAGGGTGTGGTTGACGAACAAGAAATCGGTTTTCCCCAAATTGGCCTGCCATTTTTGGAAAGAGTGCCGAAACCCGAGTTGTGGAAGTGAGGCGCCGAGGTGGAAGGTGGAAGAACACCTTCCTTCGTCGATGCTCCTCCAGTCCGTCGCACATGCGGCTATCGCTCTCAGTCCCATGGTGGCTACCGCTAACCCGATGATCATCCCCTGGGGAGAAAGTTTGGCCATCCTCATGCTCACCGCCGTGACGGTGTTACCACTTATCGGCACTCCGCAGGATGAGGACGGTTTCCGCAGGCGTCTGCTGCGAGAGGCGGGAGATGCTGAGGATGAAATCTGGCTTGGCAGCCCGAAATTCTGGGTTGGCAGCCCGAGGCACGCGATAGGCCTCGACGACAATTCCGAATTTGCAGGCGTGCAGGAGGCGGGCAAGCTGATGGGTGGCCTACGCACGGCACCGGGCCCCTCTGGAGCATCACTCGTGGTTTCCAAAGAAGACCTGCAATGGTGGATAGCGCGTGCGGCATCCATCGCACAGCTGAACACTGCGCTTAATGAGGCCGTGAGCCGAGAGGACTATACGACGGCGGCCAGCCTGAAGGCACAGCTCGTGCTCGCCGAAAACAACTCGGAGCCAGGTCGGTGATGGCCATTCGAGCTGTGTGCCGGCTTCGCCCGTCGTCCGCACCCACGCTCCACGCTGTACTATCTGGTTGTATTGCTACACAACACTCGTTACTGTGCAGATTTGCATTTGTTGGGTCAACGACCAGCGTCGAGCTGTCCCGGGTTCGATCCGATCTCCGCATACCATCTCGTCTCGACTCGTGTCAGCAGTCAGCGAGTCAGGGTCGGTGTCTCGCGAACAATCGCGTCCCCCAGCCCCACAAGTGGGCTCCCTCGTCGTCCCCGCCTCGATCGACCTTGTATCGTGATCATTCATAAGTTTTACTCGGTACGTCTATCGTCTTCAGAGGGAACTCGGTCACGCGGTCCGTCCGAGATCTCATTGCGGTGTACTCGCGTTACCGCATGCGGCACGGGCGCGTGTGTGCGGCACTGCTCGACGACCGACAGCCGAGAGACACGGGGGGGGGGGCGAGAATCCGATAGCCGGGTCGAACACCGTCGCGGCTCGCGCGTCGGCGTACGCGTTTTCAACAGTGGTGCGAAGGCGACATGTGTGGAGTGTGCGTGACGCCATATCGAACCCGTCACGCATGCGATGATACCGTATTCGGTATTGGTGAACGTACCCGTCACGCCGCGATCGAATGTGTACGTCTGTGGACGTACTCGCGCCTACTCCGCGTGACCTAAGTGTAAGCGACCCGCTCGCCCCCCGTTAGCCCTTTACCATCCACCTCGCGCCTTGGGCTGGGGGGCGGGGGCTGTGTCTGCTCGTCGTGCACGTCGACATAAGCTTAATGGGTCGTTCCATCTCCATCATTCGTCTTCGACTTGGTTTTCTTAATCCGCGATGCCAACGCTGCGTTCTCGGCGTTGACCTTTGCTGCGTGCTTGGCCTTTCGCTCCTTCGAATCCGAGGCCACCTTGTTGCGCAGGTCGCCGATCGTTCCGCCGCCGGTCATCGCGTCATCGGTCACGTCGTCGTCAGTCTTCGCCTTGGACTCCTCGATCCGCCGCCGCATCTCCAGATTTTCTGCCTTGAGCTTTTCAATCTTCGCTTGGCGCCGCGCCATGTTTTCGGCCGCACGCTTTTCACGCGCCTCGCCCGCCACCTCGTCGGTGATGTCCATGTCGATATGCGGCTTGATCTGGGAGAGACGCTGCTTCAGCTCCTCATTTTCCCTGTGGATCTCCGCCGCCTCCGCCGCCCTCCGCGCCCTTGACGCAGCGGCGAACTCAGCCCGGGCAATCGCTGCTGCCTCCGTGTCCATCTCATCGTCAATCACAGTTGTCTTGGCCTTGAGGCGAGCATAGTACTCTTTCACCTCAGCTTTGCGGGCCTCCTCCTCAGCAGCGCGCCGCGCAGCCGATGCCGCCGCCATTTCCTTGCGCGCCTCTCCCGTCGCCTCATCTTCCACGTCATCGTCGATGACAGGTTTGATGGACGCAATTTTGGCCATATGCTCAATGTTGCCTTGCCGAATCTGATCAGCGGTCTTCTTGGCAATGAAGTCGCGCATCGCACCGTCAGGACCCCGGTAGGACATCTGCTGGCCGTAGATGATCGAGGTGGGCGAGTGTGTGGGCGACCTCGACACGTTGAGCGACATGGTGACGGGCATGGTGGGTCACGGGGGTCCGACGGCGAGTCTGTCCCGATTCCTGGTACTCGGGTACTGTTCCGAGCTTTCAAGTTTGATGTTTCGAATTTGGCTGTCACGGGTGGCGAGGTTACGGCCTGCCATGGGGGGCCCTTACCAACGTCGGAGATCGGTTCGTCACGTGGTCAAAGAATCAGTACGCGAGTCGTACAATAGTATCGCGAGTCTTCGCGTCGTCGCGTCTCGGCCCGGGGGTGTCTCCGTTCGCGCTTTGTGGCTCCACCGCAATTTCGCTGGCGTCTGCGTAACCAACCGGCCGCACACGTCGAACAAACCGGCCACACTGCGGTGGCGGCCGAGGGGGGGCGCAGGGGATTGGGGTAGTTTTCAATACAAGAAAAGGGAATTTTCAATACAAGATATCATTATATATCATCATATATCTTGATTATATCATTGTGTATCATGTGTATCATGATCATGTATCTCATATATCATGTCCCTCGTCGACACATGATATACAGATATATTCATGATACAAATGCATGACATGATATATGTTGATATAACTCGCCTTTTGGAAAACATGATACCAACATGATATCACAAAAAATAAAATGATGATACATCGCTTACAAATATCATGTCCCATATCATGTCCACTCCGGTATCTTGTTGTGATACACATGATATATGGACTTGATACCGGAGTGGCATGACCTGGGATAGGAGATGACGAACAATCTTGACCTTTACAATGATACAATTATATCATTTTATATCTATCAGTATCATGTTATATCATGATATATCATGTTATATCATGGCATATCATGTGATATTCAGTATCATGTGATATCAGCAGTATCATGTGGTATCGTGTGATATCATGTGATATCATGTGATATCAAGCGTGTGAGGCTCGCCGACCTCAGCGTGAGAGGTTCTCTAATCCCGTAGAGACATTTCTCACCACTTGAGGTGAGGGATGAAGCTTACATCTGCCTCATCGTCCGAGCTGTCAACCTCCTTGTAGGAAGGTCCCACGTCCCACACACCAACCCAACGTAACACACCCGACCATCCCAACG